>Ga0172382_10000425_pt1 | contig 79456 bp, 67 predicted proteins | sample Leawel138RmetaG_FD_122245 | JGI IMG/M metagenome (GOLD analysis project Ga0172382, IMG submission 122245) | Leachate microbial communities from a municipal landfill in Southern Ontario, Canada - Leachate well 138R metaG | ecosystem: Engineered > Solid waste > Landfill > Unclassified | place...
GGGCCCTGCGTGGGGGGTCACACTTTCGATACAGCAAAATAGGAGGCCATCAATGGCTGACAAAAAAGCGCAGTTGATCATCGAGGGCGCTGCCCCCATCGAGCTGCCTGTCTATTCGGGCACCTTGGGGCCGGATGTCGTCGACGTTCGCGGCCTGACCAGCGAAGGGGTATTCACCTTCGACCCCGGTTTCATGGCGACTTCATCCTGCGAATCCAAGATCACCTACATTGATGGCGACAAGGGTGTATTGCTGCATCGGGGCTATCCGATCGAACAACTGGCAGAGAAATCCGACTTCCTGGAAACCTGCTTCCTGCTGCTCAAGGGCGAACTGCCCACCGCAGCGGAGAAAGAGAAGTTCGACAACACCATCAAGAACCACACCATGGTTCATGAGCAGTTGAAGAACTTCCTCAATGGCTTCCGCCGCGACGCCCACCCGATGGCCATCATGTGTGGCGTGGTGGGCGCCCTGTCCGCCTTCTACCACGATTCGCTGGATATCAACGACCCCCATCATCGCGAAATCTCGGCCATCCGCCTGATCGCCAAGATGCCGACCATTGCCGCCATGGTCTACAAGTATTCCGCCGGCCAGCCGATGATGTATCCCCGTAACGACCTGAGCTACTCGGAAAACTTCCTGCACATGATGTTCAATACCCCGGCCGAGATCAAACCGATCAGCCCGGTATTGGCCCGTGCCATGGATCGCATCTTCGTGCTGCACGCCGACCACGAACAGAACGCCTCCACCTCCACCGTCCGTCTGGCCGGCTCCTCCGGCGCCAACCCGTTCGCCTGTATCGCTGCCGGTATCGCCGCCCTGTGGGGACCGGCTCACGGTGGTGCCAACGAAGCCGTACTGCGCATGCTCGATGAGATCGGCGATGTGTCCAACATCGACAGCTTCATCGCCAAGGCCAAGGACAAGGACGATCCGTTCAAGCTGATGGGCTTCGGCCACCGCGTGTACAAGAACTTCGACCCGCGCGCCCGCGTCATGAAGCAGACCTGCGACGAGGTTCTGGGTGAGCTGGGCATCAATGACCCGCAACTGGAACTGGCCATGAAGCTGGAAGAGATCGCCCTGAGCGACCCCTACTTCGCCGAACGCAACCTGTATCCGAACGTGGACTTCTACTCCGGTATCATCCTCAAGGCACTGGGCATCCCCACCGAGATGTTCACCGTGATCTTCGCCACCGGCCGCACCCCGGGATGGATCGCGCACTGGAACGAGATGATCAGCAACCCGTACAAGATCGGCCGTCCGCGCCAGCTGTATACCGGCTACACCCAGCGCGACTACCCGAACAAGTAAGGGCAGTCCCAAAAAAACCCGCTTCGGCGGGTTTTTTATTGGCGGGTGGGGCCGAATTGCAGCCGGGCCTCCGTTCAGGCCGTGGCCTGCTCCCACCAGCTCAGTATCCGCACCGCTTCCTCAGCACTACCGCCACACACCTCCTCATCAGCCATGAACTCGGCGCAGACACGGGGCCGCTGCGGCGAATGGAAGATCCCACAACGCCGATCCGACGTAAGATGAATACAGGCCACACCCGCCGGTTTACCGCCGGGCATGCCTGGAATGGATGAAGTGATCGAGGGCGCCACACAACAGGCGCCACAGCCTTCTCGACATTGCATATAGAAGCTAGAATTCCCGCTGAATCTGATTACGCCCGCCTGGCGGGCACCTTCCACACCTTTCGAGCCCCATACCATGCACATACCCGTCTGGGCCCAGACCGCCTTGCTGTTGAGCCTGTCGAATATTTTCATGACCTTCGCCTGGTATGGGCACCTGCGTTCCCTGAACAGCAAGCCGTGGATCATCGCCGCGCTGGTCAGCTGGGGTATCGCACTGTTCGAGTATCTGCTGATGGTCCCGGCCAACCGTATCGGCTATACCGAGATGTCAGTGGCCCAGCTGAAGATAATGCAGGAAGTGATCACGCTCTGCGTGTTCGTACCCTTTGCGGTGTTCTTCCTGCATCAGCCATTGAAACTGGATTATCTCTGGGCCGGCCTGTGTCTTCTCGGCGCGGTGTATTTTATTTTCCGCTCTTGAGTCTGGCAATCAGACTTGACGTATCCCAGCGTCCACCACCCATCTGCTGAACATCGGCGTAGAACTGGTCGACCAATGCGGTAATGGGCAGTTGCGCGCCATTGCGTCGCGACTCGTCCAGCACGATTGACAGATCCTTGCGCATCCAGTCGACCGCAAAGCCGAAATCAAACTCCCCGGCAAGCATGGTCTTGTGCCGATTTTCCATCTGCCAGGACTGCGCCGCGCCCTTGCTGATCACCGATACCGCCGCTTCGCCATCAATACCGGCACACTGGGCGAAATGCAGCGCCTCGGACAAACCCTGAACCAGCCCGGCGATGCAGATCTGGTTGACCATCTTGGTCAGCTGGCCGCTACCGATCGGCCCCATCAGCTTGAGCATCCTGGCATAGCTGTTGATCACCGGGCGCGCCAGATCGAATACCGCTTCCTCACCACCGACCATCACGGTCAACTGCCCATTCTCGGCACCCGCCTGACCACCCGACACCGGCGCATCGAGAAAGCCCACGCCACTTGCCGCGGCCAGCTCGCTCAGTTGCCGGGCCACACCGGCCGACGCGGTGGTATGGTCGACGATGACCGCGCCACTGCGCGCACCTGCCAATACCCCTTGCGAGCCGCCGATCACTTCCAGTAGGTCCTGATCGTTGCCAACGCAGACCATCACGAAGTCCTGCTCCTGCGCCGCTTCAGCCGGGGTGGCACAGGCACGCCCGCCATATTGCGCTACCCATTGCGCCGCTTTTTCAGCGGTGCGGTTGTACACGGTCACCTCATGCCCGGCACGGGCCAGATGCCCCGCCATCGGATAACCCATCACCCCCAAACCAACAAAGGCCACATTCGCCATTCCATACTCCTGATTCATGCATAGACACATCGTCGTGATCGCTGATAATAGCAGGCTTCGCGGCGCTGGCTGGCAAAAGCGGCGGCAGGCATAATGTGCACCCTTTCACGCATCCATGGAGTCACGACATGTTCAACGTCAACCAGTACTTCGAAGGAAAAGTAGCTTCCATCGCCTTCACCCAGCCCGAAGGCGCTGCCACCGTCGGTGTCATGGCACCGGGAGAGTACGAGTTCGGCACCAATCAGCTGGAGATCATGCACGTGATCAGCGGCCAACTGACCGTCAAACTTCCCGGCAGCGAGTTCTGGGAAGACTTCAAGGCTGGCAGCCAGTTTACCGTGCCGGCCAACAGTCGCTTCCAGCTGCAGGTCGCGCAGGATACCGCCTACCTGTGCGAGTATCGCTGAGCTCACCGGTCACGGGTTGTCGAGCGCCTGCTCGACGACAACACCTCAGCCGGTAAACCCGATGCGGTGGCTGCACGACTGCGCACCACTCCAAACTCGCAGGCGGTGATGAGCCGCAACAGTTGCAGAACCGTCTGCGGCCAGGGACGGCCGTAGACGAGCGCCATGGATGGCGGGGTGCGCGTTCTGCAACTGTTGCGGCTCATCACCGCCCTACTCGGTACCTCAACAAACTCCAATCAAACCCTATCAAGCAACTCAGCAATGATCGGGCTCGACATACCGCAGCTACGCCACGATCGCCCGCCCATACCCCTCGACGAACTCCGCCGGCATCCGCCGTGGACGCCCGCTACTCAGTTCGACACAGGCAAAGGTGGTGTAAGCCCGCAGCAGAGTGACTCCATCGCTCGGACGCACCAGCTGGAAGCGCCGAGTCATGCGCAGCTTGCTGTCCCAACTGACGATCCAGGTCGCCATCTGCAACTCTTCATCGACATAGGCCGCCGCCAGGTAGTCGATTTCATGGCGTACCACCACCATGGCGCGATTGAGCTGCTGATACTCGGGCAAACCCAGGCCTAGCGACTGGGAATGCCGCCATGCGCAGCGCTCCAGCCAACGCACATAGACGGCATTATTGGCATGCCCCAGCTCGTCGATATCCTCCGGCTGCACCTGCACATTGTCGATAAAGGGGGTTTGCAGATCCCATTTCACACGCTGTCTCCCGGCAAAGCAGAACAAAGAGTGCAGCATACCACCGCCGAGCCTGTGATAGACCGCGGCGATTTACCGGTGCGGACTTGCCAAGCCTGCCACCCGGCACAACACTGTGATGCAGAGCGTTCACAGGAGACAGCATGTTCAAGCATCTGCATTTCCCCATTCTGGTCATCAATCCGGACACCGGCCGCAGCAACGTCGCCGGCCAGCAACTGGCCGAACTGTTCGCCGCCCTGCAGCATGAAGGCTTCGAAGTGCTCGCCACCACCTCGCTGGATGAAGGCCGCCTGGTGGCCGAGGCGCACCGCGGTCTATCCTGCATCCTGTTCACCGCCGAGAACGACCCGGTCCACGAACTCGAGCCGGTGCGCAAGCTCTTCTTGGCGGCGCACTCGCGCTCCCCCGAGCTGCCGATCATGGCATTGAGCACCACCCAGGCACTGGATAACCAGCTGCTGAGCCGCCTGCGTGACCTGCACCAGCTGCGCGGCATCATCTATCTTTTCGAAGACACCATGCCGTTCATCGCCGGGCAGATCGCCCGTACCGCGCGCGCCTATCTCTCCCAGTTGCTGCCGCCGTTCTTCAAGGCGTTGCTCGACTACACCGGACGCGCCAGCTACTCCTGGCACTCGCCCGGTCACGGCGGTGGCGTGGCCTTTCGCAAAAGCCCGGTGGGCCGCGCCTTTCATGACTTCTTCGGGGAAAACACCCTGCGTTCGGACCTGTCGGTATCGGTCCCCGGCCTGGGCTCGCTGCTGGATCACAGCGGCCCGATCGCCGAGGCCGAAACCAATACCGCCCGCACCTTCGGTGCCGACCACAGCTTCTATGTGATCAACGGCACCTCCACCGCGAACAAGATCATCTGGCATGCCTTCGTTACCCGTGACGACGTGGTACTGGTCGACCGCAACTGCCACAAATCGATCCTCCACTCAATCATCATGACCGGTGCCATACCGGTGTACCTGACCGGCTCACGCAATGACTATGGCATCATCGGCCCGATCAGCCTGGACTCGTTTTCACCACAGAACCTGCGCCAACGCCTGGCCGAACACCCCTTGCTACAGGGCCGCAAGGCACGCATCCGGCTGGCGGTGCTGACCAATTCCACCTATGACGGCCTGTGCTACAACGCCGAGCTGATCAAGGATGAACTGGAAGATGCGGTCGATATCCTGCACTTCGACGAAGCCTGGTATGGCTACGCCGCCTTCCATGAATTCTATGCCGGGCGCCACGGCATGGGCAGCAAGCGCGGCTTCGAGCGCGCCAGGCATCCCCTGGTATTCGCCACCCAGTCGCCCCACAAGGTACTGGCAGCGTTGTCCCAGGCGTCGATCATCCTGGCCGAGAACAGCGTCGAACAGCAGCTCGATGTGGAGCGCTTCAATGAATCCTTCATGATGCACACCTCGACCTCGCCACACTACGGCATCATCGCCTCGATCGATGTAGCCACCGGCATGATGGCCGGTGAGCCCGGACGCTCGCTGGTTCAGGAAACGCTCGATGAGGCACTCTCCTTCCGCCGCGCCATGCAGCAGACCGCCGAGCGCCTGGATGAGGACCAATGGTGGTTCGACGTCTGGGAGCCCGAGCAGGCACTGGATGCAGAGCAGTTGCAGGCCAGTGACTGGACACTGGACCACCAGGCACCCTGGCACGGCTTTGGCGACATGGCAGAGGACTACGCACTGCTCGACCCGATCAAGGTCACCCTGCTCACCCCTGGCGTCGAAGAGCAGGGCCGCCTCGGCCGCACCGGCATCCCAGCGGCAGTGGTCACCCGCTTTCTGGCCGAACGCGGGCTGGTGGTGGAAAAGACCGGCCTGTATTCGTTCCTGATCCTGTTTTCGCTGGGTATCACCAAGGGCAAATGGAGCGCACTGGTGTCGGAGCTGCAGGAGTTCAAGCGCCTGTACGACTGCAACGCCCCCCTGGAGTTGACCCTGCCGGCGATCGCCCGTAGCGGTCACTACCCCGGCCTGGGCCTGCAGGATCTGTGTCATCGACTGCACCGCTTCTACATGCAACAGCACATGGTCCGTGTACTACGGCAGATCTACACCGAGTTGCCGGAGATCGTCGTACGCCCCGCCGATGCCTACCAGCAGATGGTTCGCGGCCAGGTGGAAATGGTACCGGTCGAACAACTGGCGGGCCGCATCAGCGCCGTCATGCTGGTACCCTACCCGCCCGGCATCCCGGTGATCATGCCGGGCGAACGCTTTCCCTCGGACAGCACCGCCATCGCTGACTACCTGTGCGTGGCACGGAGCCTGGATGAGCAGTTCCTGGGGTTCGAGAGCGACATCCATGGATTGCGGGTCGTAACACAGAGGGATGGCGGCATCCGCCACTATGTGGACTGCCTGGTATAGCGGGTAAATGGCGGAAGGACATGGGAGTCGAACCCACCAGACACGCGTTGCGCATCTCACCGGAGTTGAAGTCCGGGCGCCCCACCGGGGACGATGTCCTTCCCTTGTCCACCGGCGTCAGCCAGTGGTAAGGAAACGTTGTTGCCGTACGAAACGGGTCATGCCCGCCCGGTCGAGATAGTGCAATACCTGAATGGTCAGGTTGCGCCCGATACCGGACGCATCCCGGTACTCGGCGGCAGTGAAACTACCAGAGCAGGAGCCCGCCGCCAACCGTTTCGCCACCGCCAGCAGGCCATCGACCTGGGATGGCAGATAATAGCGGTTCGGCGCGACCGCAATCAGCTCGCCTGCCCGCTGCATGCGCTGCAGAAAGGCCCGCAGCGGCTCCAGTTCGATCTCCAGTGCCTGGCTCAGTTCGCCAATGATCGGCGGGCGCAGGCCACCCATCAGCAATAGCTCGCTGATCCTGGCAAGCAGCGCCTGGTCCTCCTCCAGCAATCGCTGCCGGTGCCCCGGTAGGTACCAGGCCCAGGCCTGACGCTGCAGTCGACCTTCGCGCAACCAGCGGCCCAGCAGGCAACTGCTCAACTCCAATGGCAACTGCAGACAGCTAGCCAGCCTCAGCTCGCCCTCGCCTGGCCCCAGCTGCTCAGGGTGCGCAGCATGCCAGGCCGTCAGGCGCTCAAACAGGACAGCCCAGGCGGTTTCCATTTGCTCTGGCAGCAGCGCCCATGCCTGCTCCGCCCCGCGCAGGACTTCGCCGTTGATCGTACCGAGCAATGCTGTCAATTCGGCTTCGGTCAGGTTGAAACGCCGGGCGAAGCCGCTTAGCTCCACCGGCTGCCATCGCAGTGCCGCCAGCAGCGCCTGCTGAACCGTCGTTGCCTGCTGCCACTCGCGCAGCAGCGCCAGGCGCTGCGACTTGCTACGCCCACGCCGCAGGCCCTGCGGGTCCAGCACCCGCCCACCACCCAGCGTGGTATTGGCCGCCGGGTCGCGGATGATGAAGCGCTCTCCCCATACTGCCTGCACTGGCTGCTCCAGCATCAGCTGAGCCAGCGCCGGCCGCCCCTGTTCCAGCACGACCACCCGCACGGAATGCACCGCCGTGCCCAGATGCAGCTGCAGCAGTCCGCGATGCCAGCGACTACCCTCCAATTGCACCAGCTCTACATCCAGCCGCTCGGAGGCGCCGAAGGCTACTGCCGTCAGCCAGTCGCCCCGGCGCGGATGAGTATCCACGGCGCCTGCCAGATTCACTGCACAGCGTTGCCCAGTCTCCGCCCGCGTCGCTTCCCGACCCGCGATCTGCAGGCTGCGCACACGCAGCTCTCGTCCTTCAGCCAGCAAGCGCTGACCTACCTGCAGATTGCCGCTGACCAGGGTGCCGGTTACCACGCAGCCAGCCCCCGGCACACTGAAGCGGCGATCCACCATCAGCCGCGCATGACCGCCAGCAGTGCTCAGGCGGTGATCCCGGGCCAGCCCGAGCAGGTACTCCCGCAGCACGGGTATTCCTTCGCCGGTGACAGCCGATACGCAGAATATCGGCGGTGATGCCCAGCCCTGCTGCACCAGCAGCTCGCTCAGCTCGACCTGTACCCTCTTCAACCGGGTCGGCTCTACCAGATCACAACGGCTGAAGACGATGATCAGCCGCTCTACTCCGAGCAGCCGCAATATGCTCAGGTGTTCGCGGGTTTGCGGCATTACACCATCATCCGCCGCCACCACCAGCAGCGCCGCATCCACCGCCGCGACACCGGCCAGCATGGTGGTGATGAAGCGCTCATGCCCCGGTACATCCACGAAGCCCAGCGCCTGGCCTGCCTCAGTGCCGATCCAGGCAAACCCCAGCTCGATGGTCAGGCCGCGGCGTTTCTCCTCGGCCAGTTGATCGGTGTCGATGCCAGTCAATGCCCTGACCAGCGAGGTCTTGCCATGATCCACATGTCCAGCGGTGGCAATGATCATGGCCCGGTTTCCCACTGCCCTCGCAGCACTGCTGGGTGCTCCACGCAACGGCAATCCAGCAGCAGACTGTCGTCGGCGATACGCCCTATCACCGGCTGTGGCAACCGCCGCAAACGCTCGGCGAGCTCACGCAGGTGGCGGCTACGCTGACGCTTGTTGGAGCTGTTGCTGCGTAGTCGCAACGCAGCACTGGGCAACCGCTCCAGCGGCAGCGAACCGGATCCGATCTGGCTGCTGACCTCACATACATCTGTGCTGAAGTCGCTACCAGCCCACGTGGCCAACGCCGGCACCAGCGCCTCAGCGATACGGCGGATATCGTCGGTGCTGCGAGTGAGCAAGCGCAGGGTCGGGACCTTCTGCACCAGGGTGTCAGGGTCGGCATACAGACGCAGCACCGCCTCCAGGGCGGCGAGGGTCATCTTGTCGCACCGCAGTGCCCGCTTGAGCGGACTCTTGCGAACACGCGCCACCAGGTCCGCCCGGCCAGCTATGATGCCGGCCTGGGGGCCTCCGAGCAGCTTGTCGCCGCTGAAGGTGACGATATCCGCCCCCTGTTCCAGTACCCGGCGCACCACCGGTTCGGCGGGCAGGCCCAGCGTCTGCATATCGATCAGCGAACCACTGCCCAGATCCACCACCAGCGGCAACCCGTGCTCATGAGCGATGTCCGCCAACTGCGCCTCGCTCAGAGCCTTGGTAAAGCCTTCGATGCTGAAATTGCTGGTGTGCGCCTTGAGCAGTAACGCGGTACGCGGGCCAATGGCCTCGACGTAATCGTGGATGTGGGTACGGTTGGTGGCCCCCACCTCACGCAGCCTGCACCCGGCGCGGGCCATGATATCGGGCAGGCGGAACGAGCCGCCGATCTCGATCAGTTCGCCACGGGATACCACTACCTCGCGGCGCTGCGCCAGCGCATTGAGCACCAGCAGCACCGCTGCGGCGTTGTTGTTGACCACAGTCGCCGCCTCGGCACCGGTCAGCCGGCAGATCCATTGCTCGACATGGTCATCACGATCGCCGCGCAGTCCGGTCTGCAGATCGAACTCGAGATTGCTCGCACCCAGCGCCACGGCAACCATCGCCTCGACCGCTTCCGGTGGCAGGGGCGCCCGGCCCAGATTGGTGTGCAGAACGGTGCCGGTGAGGTTATGCACCGGCTGCATCGACGGAGCGAGGATCCGCTCGACACGCTGTTGCACCGCCTGGGTAAGGCCTGCTTCGTCACTCACCGAGCCGGCCCGCCACAATTCCAGGGCTTCGCGCAGGCAATCGAGCACCAGTACCCGGCCATGACTGGCCACCAGTGCCTGCATCAACGGCCAGGCCAGTATGCGGTCAACCGATGGGGGATGCGGAGGGCTTGTCGGCTGCTTCATTGATTACCTTTTCCTGTTCTCTCTCGGTTGCCGCAACCCCTCAGCAAGCTCATCCGCTGGTGTCACCCTCCTCTGCACAGAGCAGGCGCAGGATATCCGCCAGCGCGGCATCGGCCAGGGCGCGCATTTCCTCATCGGTGCGATCCTGAATCGGATGCGGCACGAAGACCATCGCCGGATCAAAACCCAACGCCCGCGACTGCAGCGCCGCTGCCTCGATGAATTCGCTGGAGGCAACGCCTACTCCCGGAATCTGGCGAGACTCCAGATCTGCGATGTCATGCATACAGCACGACGTGCAAGATCCTCAGTCGGCCAGCCCTTCCACCAGCAGATCGACCTCGGCGGCCATTCGCTGCTTGAGTTCGGTCGGGGCGATCCGGGTAAAGGTCGGCTTGGCGTAACGCTTGACCTGGATACCCATGGCAGCCAATTGCTCCTCGATACGGTCGAGGAAGACATCGCCACGCGGCTTGGATATATCCAGCAGGCCAACCACCTTGCCCTCTACCGACGTCGGCCGGGGCAGACGCGCCCGCTGGGCCGGCGCTTGCTCGGCCGTCGGGTCCAGCACCCTGTTCTCGTTCATGTGTTTACCTCACGTGTTACCGCAGACGAGCCGACCGGGCCGGACGCAGCCCAGCCGGCAATGATGGCGGAAAACAGGCCGGCGGTACCGCCGGCCCGGACGATAAGCAGGCCGCCAGGTCGGAACTTGGGCACCTGCATATCCTTGAAACGTTCGGGAATACCCTCGGTAATGCCTCCGGCACCGGCGACCAGCTCCTTGCCGGGCGCCAGCAGCAGTCGGTCCAGTTCTTCACGCAGCCGCTGCTTGGACCAGCCTGCGTCGATGAAGACCCGCGCATGCTCGGGCGACACCACCAGCACCGCGTCGCCCGCCATGGCCAGCTTGGCATGATCGACAGCGCGCAGCGACAGGGCGAAGGAACGCGCCAGGGACTCGGGATCGCGGGATTTCTGATCGACGATGCCCTGTACCCCCTCTCCGGGAAACAGCGTCACCGCCGAACGCCCGGGCTCGATGCCGCGCTCCTGCGCCAATGGCAGCCATTCACTGTCCTCGGCTTCGGCAAAGCAGAAACTGTATTTGCCGGGATTACCCAGGGTGGCCCGATCGATCTCGCCGGGGCGGCCACCGCCGACATTGCGAATGATCAGCTGCAAAGCCCGACCAATGGTGGCATTGGCTCGATTACCCTGCCCCAACGCGTTGACGCCCGAGTTCATGCCGACCGCCCTGGCTGCCGGGCCATTGACGATGATCAGCGGGCTGCCGAACATGGTGGTGCAGATCAGCCCGTGCAGACCGAACTCATCGGTCAGGGCCGCCTCCAGCGCTGCCAGCAGCACCGGCATGTATTCCGGCTTGCAGCCCGCCAGCACCGCATTGATCGCCACCTTCTCCACTGTGCAGGGCACCAAGTCCGGCGGCATCAGTCCAACCACCTCATCCGGCTTGCGCTGGGTACCCTTGAGCATGCGCAGCACCCGCACCGGCGTCGGTGGCACCACCGGCAGGCCGTCGCTCCAGCCGCGCTCGAAGCAGGCCTCGAAGGGATCATCGACGGTGGAAAAGTCGATTTCGCGGGACTGCAGCCGAATATCCCCGAATGCCAGCTCCAGTTCCTCGGCAATCCCCGGCTCCAGGGTCTTGGAGCCGCACCCGGGGCGCATCACCGGCAAGTCCTCACCCAGATCAGTCACGCCTGATAGCTGCCGCCAATCCTCCTTGTGCCAGCCATAGGTGCGCTGCACCTCGACGCCCCCCTCGACCCGGATCAGCGTTGGCACGAACTCGATACCGAGGCGGTAGGAATGTTCCAGGGTTGCATCGTAGAGGGTACCAGGCAGCTCGGCGGCATACTCGGCAGAGTCCTGCACATAGACCGTCAAGGGCCCGGCTCGGGCGCTCAGCTCGGCAAGCAGCGGCTCGGCCAACCGGCAAGTGGGACAATCGGCTTTGGCCACAACGATCAGGCCATCTGGCAAGGCAGTCTTCATCGGTAGCCCTTTGGCGGGTCTTATGTCTTATCGAAAGAACAGGATAAGCAGGCAGGCGCGGGTTGTCGAACCCGGGCCGGGATCATGGGCGGGGTGATTGGTGGAACATTAGCGGTTGAGGCCCAGAACCCGAAAATTGATACGGCCACTGATCAGCCCATACAACGATATTGGCGCTCGCCCCTCTTTCCTGAATGCCATTATCGAGGCATTATCATGATCGACACAGCCAGGCTCTCTACAGGGCCTATCGCCTGGGCTTGACCGAGAAAAACAAAGAATGCTCGATACGGATGATCAGTGGATTCACGTTGCCGATAGCTTTACCGATGCGGCGTTGAATGGAGATGGCTGGTATCAGGCCCTTGAGCTGTTCGCCCAGGCCACAGGCTCGGAAGGCGGCCAGTTGATCGGTATCGGAACCGGTATCACTACACCTTTCAATACCTGGACGATAAATCCGGAGATAGCCGCCGAATTCGATGAGCTGGGCTTCTCCAGTCCCGACCTGAATCCACGGGTACGTGCCGGCATGGCGGCCGGGCCGGGGCGGGTGATATCTGAGGCGGATTTCATCACCCCAGAGCAGATCAGAACCGACGAACATTACAAGTGGAGCAGGCACCGGGATGTTCCCTACTGTTGCCTGAGCACCTTGATCGCAGGGACGGATTCCCTGATCGGGCTGGCGGTATCGCGCAGCAACAGGGATGGGCATATCACGCCCGCCCAGAAACAGATTTTCGCCTCCCTGGCTCCCCATGTGCGCAGCGCTGTCCGCACCCAGATGATGCTCGAGGGCAATACCGCCAGCCTGCTTACCGGCACCATGGAGGCCATGTCCCTGGCGGCGTTCGCCTGTGACCATATCGGCCAGGTCATGGCCATGACTCCCCAGGCCGAGGCACTGCTCAGCGATGGGCGCTTTCTCAAGCTGCAACTCAACTGCCTGACAGCCGAGCTATCGCAGGATAGCCTGGCACTGGATCAGGCCATCCGGGAAGCGGTTGCCGGCCTGCAGCGCCCTGGCCTACCTCTGATGAAAAGCCTGTTCATCCGCTCTCTGCAGGGCGAGCAGACGCCCGATACCATCATCGTGGATGTGATCTCACTTCCGGTCAGGCCCTTCGCCTTCAGCTTCACTCCCCGGGCACTGGTATTGGTACGCGGACTCAACCGGGATGACCAGCAACTGATTGCCGCGCTGAAAACAGCCTTCCTGCTGACCGAGGCGGAGGCGCAGGTTGCCATGCAACTGGCCAACGGCCAGAAACCCGAAGACATAGCCGATAGCAGAAGGGTCTCGGTGGCAACCATTCGCAGCCAGATCAAGAGCATCTACGAGAAGATGGGCATCAATCGCCAGGGCGAACTGGTCACCCGGCTGCGGCCACGGTAATAGCCCGGACATGAGCATTGGCTGCACAGTCATTTGCAAAGCAATGGATATAATATAACATCTGCGCCCCATGCATTCTCCTGGACACCGCGTACATGACCAACCCCGCCGCCACGACACTTCCACCCGGCACACTTCTGTCCCCTCAAGCCAAAACGCAGGCACACACGCGAATGCTTGCAATCGACGCGTTGCGCGGGCTGGTCATGCTGTTCATGCTCGTCGATCATGTGCGGGAGACGTTTTTCCTGCATGTTCAGGTAAGTGACCCCATGGATCCGGTCAGCACACCACCGGAGCTCTTTCTCACACGTATCAGCAGCATGGTCTGCGCGCCGGTATTCATATTCCTGACCGGCCTTTCGGCATGGCTGTACGGACAATCCCACAGCCGCAGCGAAGTATCGACGTTCTTGCTCAAGCGCGGGGTGTTCCTCGTATTCCTCGAGCTGACCCTGGTGAACTTCGCCTGGAACGCCACCTTCATACCACCTACCCTGTGGCTGCAAGTCATCTGGGCCATTGGTCTGAGCATGATCATTCTGGCTGCCCTTATCCACATGCCGCGTGCAGCCTTGGCGGTGCTGGGTTTCATTATCGTTGCCGGGCACAACCTGCTCGATGGTATCGTGCTGACCGCAGATTCACCCTTCTTCGAGATCTGGTCGATCCTGCACCAGCGTTCGTTCCTCGAAATCACCGAGCACACGCGCGCGCGTACCACCTACCCTATCCTGCCCTGGATCGGCGTTATCGCCCTGGGCTACTGCGCCGGACCGTGGTTCGCCCACGATTCCGACCCAGAGCAACGGGCCCGCCGTCTCCTGACCTGGGGTATCGGTTTGCTGGTGGGCTTCGTCCTCATCCGCTATTTGAATGTCTATGGTGACAAGCCGTGGAACACCATGGAGGATGGCATACGCACCTTCATGAGCTTCATGTCACTCACCAAGTACCCACCTTCCCTGATGTTCCTGATGCCAACCATCGGCGTCGGCTTCCTGCTGCTCGCCTGGTTCCAGCAACTCGAAGGGCGTCCCACACTGAAGGTGCTTTCGCTGTATGGCGGCGCGCCGATGTTCTTCTACGTGCTGCATTTGCTGGTGCTCAAGGCCCTTTACCTGATAGCGGTGCAAATCTGGGGGCTGAACCAGGGCAACTACTACGGCTTCGATAGCCTCGCAGGTATCTGGCTTTGGGCAGTACTGTTGTCGGCCGTGCTTTACTTCCCTACCCGCTGGTTCGCGCAGCTCAAGCAGCGCCGTCGCGATATCGCCTGGCTGAAGTATTTCTAAGGCCCGCTGGTGAACAGACAGCTTGGTTACTGGATACAGGGACTGGCGCTCACCTGCCTGCCATTGATGGTGTGCGCTGGGGCTCAGGAGCATGCGGCGGGCTTCGCTGAAGACAGCACCTGGGATCTGCTGAACCGTACCGTCTACGACCGCCGCGCTTACCGTAACGGCGGGCTGAACGGGGCCGCGCGCAATGCCGCCAAACCGCGCAGCGAGCGCAGTGACCTGGCGGAAGAATGGGGCTATGGGCTGATGGGCAGCTATACCTCAGGGTTCACCCAAGGCCCGGTCGGCTTCGGTCTCGATGCCCACGCCTACCTCGGAGTGAAGCTGGATAGCGGCGGCGGCCGTGCAGGCAAAGCACGCCTGCTTTCCGTGGATAACGACGGTCACCCCAAGGATGACTACGGGCGCGCCGGCGCAGCGGCGAAGCTGCGGCTGTCTTCCACTGTATTGAAGTATGGCGAGCAACGGGTGAAAACACCGGTATTCGGTTCATCCGATAGCCGCTTGCTGCCCGAAACCGCCACTGGCTGGTTGGTGACCAGCCAGGAGTGGAACAACCTGACCCTGAACGGTGGTAGCTTCACTGAAAGCACTGACCGTAATGCCAGCAGCCATAACGATGGATTCGTAGTGAACTATTCCAATGGGCGGCAGGGCAATTCGTTTCGCTTTTTTGGTGGCAGCTATGATGGCATAGAGCGCCTTGACCTGACGCTTTATAGCGCGCTGTACGAAGGGACCTGGCGGCAACATTATCTGGCTGGGGCGTACGCCTGGCCGATCGATGATAAGCAGATGCTGTCCTTCAACCTGAACCTGTATCGCACACAGGACACGGATGAAGCGCGTTCGGGGGATATCGACAACACCACCTGGAGCCTGATGAGCACCTATTCACGCGGAGCCCATAGCCTCTCGCTGGGATATCAGAAGGTGCATGGGGATACACCATTCGATTACGTTACCCGGGGTGCAATCTACCTCACCAACGCGATGGCGCTGTCTGATTTCAACGGCCCGAACGAAGCCTCATGGCAGATCCGCTACGACCTGGCTATGGCTGGCTACGGCATTCCCGGCTTGAGCTTCAACGCGGCCTATATTCGCGGCAGCGGCATCAACGGTAGCAATGTGGACCCCAACGGCGGCTATGCCTATCTGGGTTACGGCCGTAGCGGACGGCATTGGGAGCGCGACCTTGAAGCCCGTTACGTCGTGCAGAGCGGGGCGGCCAGGGGAGTGGTCATCAGTGCACGGCACGCAACGCACCGTGGCAACACCGATCAGGCGGAACTGGACACCGACCAGTTTCGCTTGGCGGTGGAATATCCCCTCAAGGGGATGTTCTAGGCCGCTGACGCAAAGAAGTTGCCATGGAAGCCAAACGGCACCGGGTGTGGCACCTCGAGCCGTGCCTGCTCTGTCCAGCTCGCCGCGTCCAGAACGATAAGAAATGATCGACCGACCTTGGCATCCAGCACCACGGACAGAATGACGCCGTCGTCTTCATCCTGGGCTTCGGGCCTGGGTACGAATACCGGCTCGCCTGGGTAACAGTCCGCTTCATGCCAGGCTGTCTCCTTCCCCGTCTCGAGGTCAATCCGGATCAACGCATCAATGAATGTTGCATTGGGACCTGTCCCCGCCGCGTACACGTAGCGGTAAGGTTGTCCCGCACGGCGACGGTAATCAAAGCGGGGCAATTCCAGTGCCGCGTCTGCCAGTGTTCGTGATACCACCTCGTCGTCATCGCCATCCAGGTCAATGGTGAAGCGGGTCAGTTTTCCCGCTACCTTCGTGGGTGCCCCGGACCTGAGGTGCTCCAGGTACAGTTCGTCGATCACCGAAGGATCGGGGAAGGCAATGATATCTACGCAGAGCTTCCCGTCCCGCTCGAAGGCATTGACGTGGTGAAAGGCAAAGAACGGTTCTGACCGGGCGGTTTTCATGACCTGACCAGTGTCCTTGTCGATCACATGGAACAGGGTGCCCCGCTCTGGCTCCCAGCGGTAATTCTGGATGAACGGCCGGTTCCTGAGCAGGAAGCGCAGGGGATTGGTGACCAGCGGGAACTCGGTCAGCACCAGATAACGCTGACTCATACCGAATGAGTGCATGTAGGCCGGGCGTTGCGTGTCGAGCGTGGCCACCAGTTGCGCCTGTGTTGCCCCGGCATCAATGCGGTAGAGGCGGTACTTGCTCACCCGCCCGAACTCCAGCAGGTAGTTGTACTGGCACTGGCGACGCGCATCGAAGTGCGGATGGGCGGTGGTGACCTGCCCCGGTAGTGATGGCAGCAGCGTGCGACTGTCCAGGGTTGCCAGGCTGGCCGGGTCGAAGGCGACTGGCTGGGGCGTTTCCGTTAATGCCACAGTGTGGGTGCCGATCCGGCTGGTATTGACGTTGGCGTTGTCGCCTGAACCCGCTCGCGCGACGAGCCGCAATCTCTGTAACAGAGTCGGCCGCGGGTTGGTGGCGAACTCAGGACTGTAGGGTGCACCGGCGGCCTTGGCCTTCAGGTAGGCGTTGCTTTGCAAATAGCGATTGGAATAGACCACGCGTCCTTCCTGAAAATGGAACCGGTACAGCATCGCAAGACCGTCAAACCAGTGCCGATAAGACGCTTTGCCTACCTCAAACTGTGCCGGTCCGGTGCGCAACAGGTCGCCTTCAAGCCACTCGGGTACCTGGCCGCGCCCATGCAGTTCGACTTCCGTCAACTCCTGACCCAGGGTTGTGAATCCAAGCGCACTTCCGGTATTAACCACGATGGTGTCTCCTATGCGTGGGTGTCGGGCGCAAGCTGAGATCCGACCCACCAGCGAAGGGCCAGCGTAAAAGTCCGGCGCTGAATAGCGCCCACCAGACTGCCAACGGCTGAAATCCAAGCCGTACCCAGTAGTACCATTCACTGGCGGGCAAGCCGTCTACGCTCAAACCCTGCAGGGCGTTATGCACATTGGCGGGGAACACCGCAATGAAGTACACCGCCAGCAGCGCACCCGCCCATCGACGTAGCCCGGGCATTAACAGCCCCAAGCCCCCGGCGATTTCGCAGATGCCGGTCAGAGCGACAACGGTGCCTGCCCAGGGCAGCCAGCTGTCAATCATCGGCAGGTAGCGCTGCGGGGTGAGCAGGTGGTCTGCGCCAAAAAACACCAATGCCACAGTGAGTGCCAATCTCATGCACGCACGCCCTTCACGCAGGGAAGTCATGCCCATACGGCCAGCTAGCCAGGCGAGGCCAGTGAGAATGAGTAAAGAAAGGAAGAAAATCATGGCCGCCTCCGGTAATGTAGACACCATAAACATTGAACCCAAAAGTAGGCACTGTCAACATTGAAAACCAAAGAATCTGATTACCATCATGGCGACCTGCGCGGGGCGCTATTGAACGCAGCCCGGGATGCCCTTGAACAGAACGGTGCAAGCGCCGTGAGCCTGCGCGAGTTGGCGCGTCGCGTCGGGGTTTCCCATGCCGCGCCCTACCGGCACTTCGCCAACCGGGAGACGTTATTGATGGCGTTGGCGACGGACGGCTTTAACGAGCTGGCCAGACGCCTGCGCGCACAGGAGGGGAAGGATGACACTCTGATGGACATGGGGCAGGCCTATGTCAGCTTTGCCATTGGCAATCCGTCGCTTTACAAACTGATGTTCAGTCCCGAGCTGGACCGGAAGAAGCCCGAGCTATTGGCTGATGCAGCCGGCGCCGCTTTCGGACTGCTGCGGAGTCAGACTGCCGCTACCGATCAGGAGCAGAGTGGCACCCTCGCCGCCTGGGCCCTGGTCCATGGGTTGTCCCAGCTGCTGATCGACCGATTGCTTCCAGAGGAGCTGATGAAACCGGACCAGCTTGGAGCACTGGTCGAATCCGTGCTTGGGCATCTGCAGGTGCATGATCGAAGCAAGACGTAGCGAAAATTGCGGACAAAAAAAAGGACCGACAACAAGTGTCGGCCCTTTAAAAAATGGTGGAGCTATGCGGGATCGAACCGCAGACCTCCTGCATGCCATGCAGGCGCTCTCCCAGCTGAGCTATAGCCCCGTGGTCTTGCGACCGTGACACATTGCTGTGTCGGTAAAGATGGCGTCCCCTAGGGGACTCGAACCCCTGTTACCGCCGTGAAAGGGCGGTGTCCTAGGCCACTAGACGAAGGGGACGCAAACCCTTCTCGAAACGATGCTGGTATCGTCTCATCACCTGATATGCACTGCTGCATACCGGCTAGTGTAAAACAGGTCACCGACAAGCGATGACCAAAAATTGGTGGAGCTATGCGGGATCGAACCGCAGACCTCCTGCATGCCATGCAGGCGCTCTCCCAGCTGAGCTATAGCCCCGTCTTCTGGACGGGGCGCATATTAGGTCTATGGCCCGAAGCTGTCAACAGAAAATTACGTAAAACAGCAACTTAAGGCCAAATTTATTGGGCGCTGGCAAAATCGGCCAGCAGCTTTTCCCAGGCTTTGACTTCCTTCTTCGAGGCGCCGCCCAGCAATTCCAGGGCCTGGCGCAAACGGAAGCGGCTCAGGTCCGGTCCCAGGTGGGCCATGGCGTCGAGCACCGAGACCGAACTGGCCTGCCCGGTGATGGCCACGAACAGCAGCGGCATCAGGTCGCGCAGCTTGAGCTGCACCCCTTCGGCTACCTGCTGGATGCTGGCGGTGATGCCCTCCTTGTCCCACTGGCGCAACGCCTCCAGCTTCCACAACAGCAGTTGTAGTACCTGACGGACCTCATCCTGAGACAGCTTCTTGTGTGCGAACTGCGCCGGGTCCAGCTCCAGCTTGCCAGTCATGAAGAAGCCAGCCAGCGGCAGCAGCTCGCTGAAGGTTTCCACGCGGCTCTGCACCAGCGGCACCAGCGGACGCAGGTAATCGCTGTTGAGCGCCCAGGTCTGCACCGCATCGACAAAATCCTGTTCCGACAGGTCGCGAATCCACTGCCCGTTCAGCCAGGCCAGCTTCTCCACATCGAAGATCGGCCCGCCGAGCGATACCCGCTGGATATCGAAATGCTCGACCATCTCGTCCAGGGAGAACTTTTCGCGCTCATCCGGCATCGACCAGCCCATGCGACCCAGGTAGTTGAGCAGCGCCTGTGGCAGATAGCCCATGCGCTGGTAGAAGATGATGCTGGTCGGGTTCTTGCGCTTGGACAGCTTGCTCTTGTCCGGGTTGCGCAGCAGCGGCATGTGGCACAGCTGCGGCATGTCCCAGCCAAAATAGCGATACAGCAGAATGTGCTTGGGCGCCGAGTTGATCCACTCCTCGCCACGCAGCACATGGGTGATCTGCATCAGATGATCATCCACCACGTTGGCCAGGTGATAGGTGGGCAGACCATCGGCCTTCATCAGCACCTGCATGTCGACCTGCTCCCACGGGATCTCGATCTCGCCGCGCAGCATGTCCTGCACCTTGCACACGCCGGTACCGGGGACTTTCATGCGCACCACATGGGGCTCGCCAGCGGCGACCCGCTGCGCCACCTCCTGCTCGCTCAGGTGCAGGCAATGGCCGTCGTAGCCGGGAGTCTGCTTGTTGGCCATCTGCTCGGCACGCAGCTTGTCCAGGCGCTCAGCGCTGCAGAAACAGCGGAAGGCATGGCCCTTGGCGATCAGTTGTTCGCTGTGCTCATGGTAGATTGCGCTACGCTCGCTCTGTCGGTACGGGCCGTGGGGGCCGCCGACATCCGGGCCTTCGTCCCAGTCCAGGCCCAGCCAGCGCAGCGAGTCGAGAATCTGCTGCTCCGACTCGGCACTGGAGCGCACCTGGTCGGTGTCCTCGATCCGCAGGACGAACTGGCCGCCATGCTGGCGGGCGAAGCACTGGTTGAACAGGGCAATATAGGCAGTGCCTACATGGGGATCTCCGGTGGGTGACGGAGCAATACGGGTACGCACGGTCATGGAATATCTCGGTAACAGCGGCCCCCAGCGGGCCAGGTAAGTAGCTCAGGTAGAAGGCAATTTTACCAGTGGATCATCATGCTCCTCCACCCCGACATTCAGCCGCTCACGCAGCTGTTCGATCATGTAGTCGATAAAGGCCTTCACCTTCATCGCCTGGAAACGCCGCGATGGATACAGCGCAAACAGCTCGGTGGAGGGTAGCACGCAATGCTCCAGTACCCGACACAGCGTGCCCTGCTCGACAAAGGCTTCGGCAATGAACGCCGGCACATTGATCACCCCGGCGCCGGACAGAGCCGCCTCACGGGCGAAGGTGATGTTGTTGATGGTCAGCACCGGGGTGATCGCCACACTCACCGCCGGTTCCAGAAAGTGCCATTTGCGCCCGTCATCCATCAGTGTGTGGATACAGCGGTGCTGCAACAGGTCCTCGGGCTTCTCCGGCACACCATGCTCGGCCAGGTATGCCGGACTGGCAAACAGCTGCCGTGGGCTCTGCATCATCGGCCGTGCCACCAGGCTGGAATCCTGTGGCCGACCACGGTGGATAACGATATCCATGCCCTCCTCGACCGGATCGACCACTCTGGTGGTCAGCTCGACCTCGACCTGGATCGCCGGGTAACGGCGCATGAAGTCGCCCACTACCCCGCCGAGAAACAGCTGGCCGAACTCGATCGGTGAGCTGATACGCAACAAACCGGTGGGCTCGCGCTGCAATTGCATGATGGCCTGCTCGGCCTCGGCAAACTCCTGCATGATCTGCCGGCAACGCTCGTAATAGGCCTGGCCGACTTCGGTCAGGCGCAGCTTGCGCGTGGTGCGGTTGAGCAGGCGCACACCAAGGCGCTCTTCCAGTTGCGCAATACGCCGACTGACGGTGGATTTCTGCATACCCAACGTCAGCGCCGCGCTGGTAAAACTGTGACACTCCACTACCCGAGTGAATATCAGGGCGTCGTCCAATCCCATCGCACTGTTCCTGTGATGCAACAAAGTTTCCAGATTCTAGCGCCATTGGCCCAGTACGGAACAGTGGTAGAGTGACCCACATAACAATCATGGGGATAAAGCATGCCGGCCCGGGTTCGCACTCGTCTGTTCGTTTTCCTGCTTCTGGTGGCCCTTGCCGTTGCCGCTTTTCTTGGTCACTGGTGGCTGATCGGACGGCATTACGAAAAGACCGACAACGCCTATGTGCATGGCGATATCACCCGCGTCAGCAGCCAGTTGGCCGCCCAGGTCACCGAGGTACTGGTGACCGACAACCAGAGCGTTGAGGCGGGCGACCTGCTGGTACGCCTGGACGATCGGGATTTCACCACCGCCCTGGCGCAGGCCCGGGCCAATCTGGCCACCCGTGAAGCCGAACACCTGCAGGCCCGCGCCCAACTGGTGCGCCAGGACAGCCTGATCGAGACCGCCCGCGCCGCAGTCGAGGCGCGCAAGGCCGAGCAGCGGCGCATCGAGCTGGATATCAAGCGCATCACTCCCCTGCGCCAATCGGGCTACGCGTCGGAGGAGCAATTGAGCAACTTCCGCGCCCAGCTGGATGTAGCCAAGGCCCAGGTGCGCGGCGCCGAGGCCGAGCTGCAGACCCAGATCCTCACCAAGGATACCCTGGGCGCGGATATCGATCGGCTGGCGGCACTGACTCAGGCGGCGCAGAGCGAGGTAGCCAAGGCCGAGCTGGACCTGTCACGCAGCGAGATCCGCGCACCGGTTCCGGGCCGGGTCGGCCAGCGTAGCGTGCGCATCGGCCTGAACGTGCAACCAGGCGACCATCTGCTGGCCATAGTGCCCGGCAAGGATCTGTGGGTGCAGGCCAACTTCAAGGAAACCCAGATCAAGCGCATGCACCAGGGGCAGCGCGCCACCCTGATATTCGATGCCTTCGATGATCAACCACTGGAAGGCACCATCGACAGCCTGTTCCCCGCCTCCGGCGCGCAGTTCAGCCTGCTGCCACCGGATAACGCCACCGGCAACTTCACCAAGGTGGTGCAGCGCATTCCGGTGAAAATCAGGATCGACAACGATCACCCACTGAGCCAGGCGGTACGTCCGGGCATGTCGGTCAGCATCAAGGTCGACCTGCGTGACTGAAGCGACATCATCGCAGCTCATTCCACCACCGACCCGCCGCGACTGGATTGCCATCCTCAGCGCCATTCTTGGCGCGTTCATGGCGATTCTGGACATCCAGATCATCAACTCGTCGCTGAAGGATATCCAGGGCGCACTGTCGGCGACCATCGAGGAAGGCTCCTGGATCTCGACCTCCTACCTGGTCGCCGAGATCATCATCATTCCGCTGGCGGCATGGCTGGCCACCATCCTGTCGCCGCGACGTTTCGCGGTAAGCATCTCGATCCTGTTCGTGACTGCCTCGCTGCTCTGCTCGATGGCCTGGAGCCTGGAAAGCATGATCGTTTTCCGGGTGCTGCAGGGCCTGGCCGGTGGCGCGCTGATTCCCTTCGCCTTCTCCCTGGTGCTGACCAAGCTGCCGCTGGATGTGCGCCCCAAGGGCATGGCGCTGTTTGCCATCACCGCCACCTTCGCGCCCTCCATCGGCCCCACCCTTGGTGGCTGGCTGACCGAGAACTATGGCTGGGAATTCATCTTCTACATCAACATCGTTCCCGGCGCGCTGATGACCCTGGGCCTGCTGTATGGGCTGGACAAGAGCGAGCCACGCTGGGAGCTGCTGAAAAAGGGCGACTATGCCGGCATCCTGACGATGGCCATCGGCCTGGGCTGTCTGCAGGTCTTCCTCGAAGAAGGCCATCGTGAAGACTGGCTGGAATCATCATGGATGGTGACACTGGCCAGCCTCGCCTTCGTCAGCCTGGTGTGCTTCGTGATCCTGCAGTTGTCACGCGATAACCACCTGGTCAACCTGCGGCTGCTCAAGCACCGAAACTTCCTGCTTGGCAGCCTGGCCAATATCGGCCTGGGGGTGGGCCTGTACGGCACCATCTTCATCCTGCCTCTGTACCTGGCCCAGATCCAGGGTTACAACGCGCTGCAGATCGGCCAGGTGATCATGTGGATGGGCTTGCCCCAGTTGCTCCTGATCCCCCTGGTGCCGATTCTCATGCGCTTCGTCGACGCCCGGCTGATCTGCGCCTGCGGCCTGATGCTGTTCGGTCTGGGCAGCTTTCTCACTGGCTCGCTCAACCTGGACTTCGCCGGGGACCAGCTCATCGGCATCCAGATCATCCGGGCCATCGGCCAACCCATGGTCATGGTACCCCTGTCGATCATCGCCACGGCCATGATCCCTCCGTCCCAGGCCGGCTCTGCCTCCAGCCTGTACAACATTCTGCGCAACCTGGGCGGCGCCATCGGCATTGCCGCACTGGCGACCATTCTCGATAGCCGGACAGCCTATTATTTCGACATCCTGCGCAGCCATGTCAGTGCCGGGAATTATGCGGTCACGGAACGGCTGACCATACTCCGCGAACAGCTGGGCGGCTCCGAGGCGGCCCTGCGCGTACTCGACATGCAGGTGCGCCAGCAGGCCCAGATCATGGCCTATAACGACGCCTTTCATCTGATCGGCATCATGCTCGCCTGTTCCGTGGTGTGCATACTGCTGACCCGTTCGCTGCCAAAGGCGCCGGCCAGGGCTTGACCCGGTTGGTCACTCCGTCCCCGGCGTAGCGCCCGAACGCGGACCGGGGCGCTACACTTCATCTGGCCTTCCCTCATCTGAACCGGTAGCATCAGGCATGTAAAAAATATCAAACAAGGTGCGCAGCATGAGCCATACGCCCTACCCGCCTTCCTACTACGCCGCCTCTGCCCTTCCGGCACCGGAACGACCACCCTTGCAGGGCGCCCATGAAACCGATGTATGCGTCATCGGTGCCGGCTATACCGGCATCTCCACGGCGTTGTTTCTGCTCGAACATGGCCTCCGGGTCACCGTGCTGGAGGCCGCCAAGGTCGGTTTTGGTGCTTCGGGACGCAACGGCGGGCAGATCGTCAACAGCTACAGCCGGGATCTGGATGTGATCGAGAAGCAGGTGCCGCCGGAGCAGGCCAGGCTACTGGGTGAGATGGCCTTCGAAGGTGGTCGCATCATTCGCGACCGGGTCCAGCGCTACGCCATCGACTGCGACCTCAAGGACGGCGGCGTCTTCGGCGCCGTGAACCACAGACAGCTCGGCCACCTGGAGCAGCAGAAAAGGCTGTGGGAGCGCTACGGGCATACCCAACTGGAACTGCTCGACGCCAAGGCCATCCGTGGTGTGGTGAATACCGAGCTGTATGTCGGCGGCATGCTGGACATGAGCGGCGGGCATATCCATCCACTCAACCTGGTGCTCGGCGAAGCCGCCGCAGTGGCGTCCCTGGGCGGCATCATTCATGAGCAGTCGCCGGTCATTCGCGTGCAGCAGGGTACATCTCCTGTTGTTTATACCGAACAAGGCCAGGTCACCGCACGCTTCGTCGTGGTCGCCGGCAATGCCTATCTGGGCGACCTGCTGCCGCCGCTGGCGGCCAAATCCATGCCCTGCGGCACCCAGGTAGTAGCTACCGAACCACTGGCCCCTGAGCTGGCCCAGGCGCTGCTGCCACAGGATTATTGCGTCGAGGATTGCAACTATCTGCTGGATTACTATCGCCTGTCCGCCGACAAGCGTCTGATCTTCGGCGGCGGTGTGGTCTATGGTGCCCGAGACCCGGCCAATATCGAGGCGATGATCCGGCCGAACCTGCTGCGCACCTTCCCTCAACTGCACGATGTGAAGATCGACTATGCCTGGACCGGCAATTTCCTGTTGACCCTGTCACGCCTGCCACAGGTGGGTCGCCTGGGCAGCAATATCTTCTACTCCCAGGGTTGCAGCGGCCATGGCGTGACCTATACTCACGTCGCCGGCAAGGTGCTCGCCGAGGTGATCCGCGGCCAGGCCGAGCGCTTCGATGCCTTCGCCGCCCTGCCCCACTACCCCTTCCCCGGCGGCAGGTTGCTGCGGGTGCCATTTACCGCCCTGGGCGCCTGGTATTATCAGTTGCGCGACCGTCTAGGATGGTAATACATGAACGGTCCCCTGTTTGCGTGGTCACAGGAAGTGTCGAAGATAATCAGCAAAAACCAAAGCCCCGACTCGAAACAAGGAGTAGTCCCATGAACCATACATCCACTGCCCGGCGCTATATATCCATCCTCATGGCTACGCTATTCATGCTCACCAGCATGGTCAGCATCCACGCCCAGGCTACCCAGGCTGCAATGGTAGGAACCCACGAGGTGATCGCCGCAGAACAACTGACTGTCGATCGTGACCAGCTCAAGGCAATGCTGGATGATGAAGCTGTGCAGGACAAGCTGGCCAGCATGGGGGTCGCTCCCGAGCAGGTCGAGCAGCGCATCAACAGCCTGACCGCCGACGAACTGGCCTACTTCAACAGCCAGCTGGATGAGGCCCCGGCAGGTGCCGGTGTGCTCGGTGTCATCGTGCTGTTCCTGGTGATCTTCATCATCACCGACATGCTCTGCGCCACCAACATCTTCCGCTTCGTCAACTGCATCAACCGCTAACCGGTGCCTCCCTTGCTGCGGCTTGCCGCCCTGCTCGGACTGACAGCCCTGCTGTCAGCCTGCGCCGGGCGCGCTCCGGTGCTGCCCGAGCCATCCACCCTGAGCCATCTGCCTGACCGGGTAATACTGGAGCAGGTGCCCTTTCATGCCCAGGACGCCTACCAATGCGGCCCCGCGTCCCTGGCAATGGTATTGAATCACCGGAATGTAGCCGCCACCCCGGACGCCCTGAAAGACCGCGTCTACCTGCCCGAGCGCAAAGGCACCCTGCAGGTGGAGATGGTCGCCGCCGCCCGCGAGCGTGATCTTCTGGTCTACCCGCTGGAGCGCAAGCTGGAGGCGATTCTTGCGGAAGTGAATGCGGGCAATCCGGTGCTGGTCATGCAGAACCTGGCCTTCGACTGGTATCCCCAATGGCACTACGCAGTGGTTATCGGCTATGACCTGCCAGCCGAGGAGATGATTCTCCACAGCGGCCTGAACCAGGCCCAGCGCGAGCCATTCAAAGTATTCATGCGCACCTGGCAACGCGCCGACCGCTGGGCCAGGGTGGTGCTGCCCCCGGATCAGTTGCCGGCCACCGCCCAGCCGCTGACCTATCTCAAGGCCGCCAGCGACCTGGAACAGACCGGCCGCCTGGATAGTGCCCTGCATGCCTACCAGGGTGCCGCGCAACAATGGCCGGAGCAACCGGCGGCACGCCTGGGCCTGGGCAATACCTACTGGGCAAAGAACGAGCGCCAGACCGCCATCGAGCAGTTCCAGCAGTTGGTCAACGACTTCCCGGAGTTCCAGCCTGGCTGGAGTAACCTGGCGACCGGTCTGGACATGCTCGGCTGCAGCGAACAGGCCACAGCTGCCCGCCAATGCAGCGAGCAACCGGACAAGCCGGCCGCCTGCCGCAGCCTGGCGTGCCGGCCCACACCATAGGGGTTTACACCCGGCCGGTCATCTTCGCCACCAACTGATGCTCGGCCGGCAACAGGCCGCTGACACTGCTGCGGGAGGTCACCCGGCTCAGCAGCGAGGATAGCCCCGGCCAGGTCATTTCATCGATCAGCTCCCCGGCATGCGCCAGGTTGATCAACTGACAGCACACTGCAATATCGGCCATGCTGAACTGCTCGCCCAGGAAGTACCGCTGGTCGCCAAGCTGGGTTTCCAGATAATCGAACAGCACCGGCAGGCCCTGCCCCAGTGCCTGCTGAATCGCCGCCTCGTCACAGACCTCGCCAACCACCGGCTTGACGATACGGTTACGGAACACCACCAGGGTCGCCAGCGCGCCAAGCTCGTAATCGGCGTACTTTTCCAGCCAGCGTACCCGCGCGGCCTGTTGCGGCGTCTCGCCATAGAGTGCCGCACCGCCGCGAGTATCCTGCAGGTACTGGCCGATGACACTGGAATCGGCCAGCGCGAAATCCCCATCCCGAAGTGCCGGAATGCGGCCAAGCGGGCTGATTTCGTAGTACCAGTCAGGCTGGTTGAATGGCGGCTGGGTCACCAGTTCATGGGCAATCTGCTGCTCAGCCAGTTGAATACGGATCTTGCGAACGAAGGGGGAGAGAATCGCCCCGTAAAGAATCAGAGACATGCGGACAGGTTCCAGGTTGAGAGATCAGTCATCGTACAACGCTTTTTTCTTCCACGCCTGATCATCCTCCTCCAGCGCCTGTACCCCTTCGCTCAGTACCGTGCCGGTATTCCCGGCACTCTGCTCCATCTGCAGCGCAGCCTGTTCCGCCTGCTCCATCAATTGGCGAAACACCGCCATCTGACCGGCAGCAGCGGGATGCTGCTGCTTGCCCAGATAAGACAGCGCCCGTTCATACTGCAGTTTGGCGACACGGGGCTTGCCACTCCGCATCGCCTCGTTGGCCAGCGCCTGGTGCATGCTCAGGGTGGTCTGCAGCAGATGCAGGCCAAGCTCCTGGTTCCACCGCTGGAAAGCGGCATTATCCAGCCCACCCTCTCGCCGCACCTGCTCCAACAGACGGATCAGATCACCCAGTTGCTGACGGGCCGTCTGCGCCGCCACCTCATTGTCGATGACCAGCGGTGCATTAGTGATACGCGGTTCACCCTGACCAAGCTGCTGACGTACCTCCGCCAGGAGGCCGGCGTGCCTGGCATTCTTGCCATCCTGCCTAACCAGACGCTCCAGCAGGCCAGCCTCGACCTGCAGCAGCAGGAGCTTGAGTTCGGCGGACATGAACTGCCCAGGCAATTCGGAACTGATGCTGGCGCAGTGACTCCAACGCGCCTGCAGCTCCGCCAGCGCCCGCGCCCGCTCCAGGCGCGAACGCTCCACGGCCTGACTGAGAAAGCCGATACCGATCACTATCGCCAGACCACCGACAACCAGGGCCGCAATAAGCATGGTGGACACGAGATACTCTCCAATGAGATGCAGTATGTCGTTATGCCATATTAGTGAATTCAACACAATGAACCGACCGTGCCGCCACGCTTGCATTACGTCGGACCGACCTCCAGACTGCATCTGTGCGGCATCGGCCAGGCAGATCAGTGGAATGCCTCCCCTGCAGGCCAGGATTTTCGGGAATACGAAAAAAACCTGAAAAAAGATTGGCTTGAGGGGTTGACGCTTCCCCGGACCATGCCTAAAATGCGCGCCACTTGCAGCGAACAACGCAACACGGAGTAAGCAGCAAGTAGCCAGGGTTAACACCTCGGCACTGTGAAGACCGGATACGTCCCCTTCGTCTAGTGGCCTAGGACACCGCCCTTTCACGGCGGTAACAGGGGTTCGAGTCCCCTAGGGGACGCCATTTTCGGCGTCAAGTTTTGCGGGAATAGCTCAGTTGGTAGAGCACGACCTTGCCAAGGTCGGGGTCGCGAGTTCGAGTCTCGTTTCCCGCTCCAAATCCTGTCTACAGGTACTCGACCTGAAGACAACAAGAAAGGGCCTAACGGCCCTTTTTTCGTTATTGGAATTCTCCTACATCCAATCCCTGCCCCAGTCTTCGGGAAGCCCCGCCCAGCGCAACGAAGCCCGAGCTCGGCCCTGAGCCAATACCAGCTGCGACAATCTCTCCTGACATGCAAGAAGCCTCTGGTTCGTTTGAAAGTAAAATGGCAATCTCTACCAGGCGTGCCCTCTGCTTTTGAGACTCATATATGCATACCGTTGAAACTGTGCTCCTGGTGCTGATGCTCGGAGCACTGACCGGCATCGTTGCTCGCTATATTCGTGCAGTTCCCTTACCCCTGATCCAGATCGGCCTGGGCGCCGCGATATCCTGGCCCCAGCAAGGGCTGCATATCGTCTTTGATCCTGAGCTGTTCCTGCTGCTGTTCATTCCCCCTTTGCTGTTCGCCGATGGCTGGCGGATTCCAAAGCGCGAGTTCTTCGCGCTCTACAAGCCGATCCTGAAACTGGCGCTCGGCCTGGTGCTGTTCACCGTGATCGGACTCGGCTACCTCATCCACTGGATGATTCCGGAAATCCCCCTGACTGTTGCTTTCGCACTCGCAGCGGTGGTGTCACCCACCGACGCAGTGGCGGTGTCTGCCATCACGCGTAATCTGGGAATGCCCTCGCAGACGATGCACGTGCTCCAGGGAGAGTCGCTGCTCAATGATGCGTCCGGCCTGGTGGCATTGAAATTCGCGGTCGCGGCCACCCTCACCGGCATGTTCTCGTGGACCGAAGTGGCGACAGACTTCTTGTGGATGGCGCTGGGCGGGCTTGGCGTGGGCGCCTTGATCGGCTGGGGCTTTGCCGTAGCACGCGACCGCGTAACGCGCAGATTGGGTGACGTGGCCGCCACCCAGATGGTGCTGCTGCTCGTGTTGTTGCCCTTCGCTGCCTACATCGCCAGCGAACAGATCGGCGTCTCGGGGATCCTCGCGGCGGTCGCCGCCGGTATCACGACCAATTTTGCCGACCTCAACCGCAGCGAGTTCATTGCCGAGCGCATGCAGACGGAAGGCACCTGGACCATGGTCGAAGCGTCCTTCAATGGTGCCATTTTCCTGCTGCTGGGCCTGCAGCTTCCCTCCATCATCGGGGTGACGCTGCAGCACGCAGGTCAGGAATGGTGGATCCTCGTAAGCTATGCGGCAGTCATCTCCCTGGCCTTGCTATTGCTCCGCTGGGTCTGGCTGACGGTTGGCGTGCAAAGCAGCCTCTGGCACGCGCATGGGGAAGGCAAGATGGTCGAGAAACCTTCACGGCTGCTGACCCTGGCCACCACGCTGGCCGGGATTCGCGGTGCGGTAACGCTGGCCGGCGCGCTCTCGGTCCCGCTACTGCTGAATAACGGAAACCCCTTTCCGGGGCGCGAACAACTGATCTTCCTGGCTACCGGCACGATCCTGTTCACGCTCCTGGTCGGTAGCATCGGCCTGCCACTGGTTTTGCGCCGCTTGCCACCCAGTGGCGAACCAGCCTCGACGGCGGAGGAGCGGCACGCCAGGCTGGAAGCCTGCAAGGCTGCGATCGCTAGCATGGTGCTCGATAAGCGACAGGCAGAATCAGCCGATCCGCAATGGCTCGCCCAGTACCAGGAGTCCGCGGGACTCCTGACGCAGGAGTACCGCAAACGGATCGACCTGCTCGACGACCCGATGCCCACTGCGACCCCCGAAGCACATGCCGAAGCCCCTGATGTGATGCTCCAGCGGCGCCAACGCTATGTCGTGGAGCTGGAACTGAGGCAGAAGGCACTGCACGTCGAACGGGATACTCTCTACGCCGAAAGGCAGGCCCAGCACATCAACGACGAATCACTGCGTAGCTTGGTCGCCGAACTCGACCTGGCCGAGGTTGCGTTACGCAAACGGCTCGCGGTGGCCCGGCGGGCAGCCAGCGTGACAGCCTCCGCCGCCTCTGGCGGGCCGAACAGCGACCATCCCATCAAGTAGGCCGCGATACTGAAAATTCGATCGCAAGATACGGAGTTGTTGCGATCGAATTCCGCCCTATGCTGTCAGCCTGTACTCAAGACATCAGCAGATAGGCCATGATGATGACAGCCGCGAATCTTTCTCCCTATACCACAGACGATGCCCGCTGGCTGGCGGTGCAGACCCGCGATTCGGCTGCGGACGGCCATTTCGTCTATGCCGTGCGCACCACCGGCATATATGGCCAGCCCAGCTCACCAGCTCGCCGGCCCAAGCGCCAGAACATCGAGTTCTTCGATTCGGCCGAAGCTGCCGAAGCCGCTGGTTACCGCCCCAGCCGACGTGCCCATCGCAACGGGGGCAGCGTAATCGCCGGGCGGGCCGCGCTGGTGGCACAGGCCTGCCGGTTGATCGAATCCTCGGAGTTACCACCCAAGCTGGAGGAGCTGGCCGCCCAGGCGGGCATGAGCTCCTACCACTTCCACCGGGTATTCAAGGCCGAAACGGGGCTGACGCCGAAGGCCTATGCCTCGGCCGAGCGGGCCCGCAAGCTGCGCGAGGAGCTGAGCGCGCCGAGCGGCTCGGTGACCGACGCGATCTACGGCGCTGGCTTCAACTCCAACAGTCGATTCTATGCAGCAGCGGACCGGTTGCTGGGTATGCGCGCACGTGAGTACCGCGCCGGAGGCGCTGGTGCGGTGATTCACTTTGCGGTCGGCCAATGTTCACTGGGTGCAATCCTCGTCGCGCAAAGTCGGCGTGGCATTTGTGCCATTCTGTTGGGCGACGATCCGGATGCACTGGTGCGCAATCTACAGGATCAGTTCCCCAAGGCAGAACTTATCGGCGGCGATGAAGGTTTCGAGCAGTTGATCGCTCAGGTGGTCGGTTTCATCGAGGCCCCGTCGATCGGGCTCAACCTGCCGCTGGATGTGCGCGGCACCGCTTTCCAGGAGCGCGTATGGCAGGCACTGCGGGAGATTCCACCCGGCGAGACGGTGAGCTATGCACAAATCGCCGAACGTATCGACGCACCCAGGGCGGTGCGTGCCGTCGCCCAGGCCTGTGGTGCCAACCGTCTCGCCGTCGCCATTCCCTGCCACCGCGTCGTACGTCGCGATGGTGATATTTCCGGCTACCGCTGGGGCGTGGAGCGCAAGCGCGAACTGCTCCGGCGCGAAGCCAGTACCTGAACAGGATTTACCCCTCAGCAAGGGCGTCGGCTACCTGCATCAGCGCCCGTCCAGCACCGCCTCAGCAGTCGGACGCGGTCCCAACAGCTCCAGCAAGGCATCCGGCCGCGGTAGCCCGTTGAGTTTCTGCAACAGCCCATCACTGTCCCTTGCCACAATACCTGGCGTACCACGAAAGCCCAGACTGACCATCAGCCTCTGATTGTCATCCAGGCGCTGCTGCGTCGCTGCAGAGACCGCCTTTGCCGGTGCAATGCCTCCATCGGCAAACCGGGTCTCGTTCTGTGTCAACGCCGCTGTACTGTCCGCCGCATCGAGAATCGCCGCGGCCTTGGTTGCGCTATCGGCGCGCAGCATGCCGACCATGACGTGGCGCAACTGTACCTTGCCAGCGTCGACCCAGGGCCGTGCAGCCTGCCAGAACTGGTTGCAGTAGGGACAGTTCGGATCGCTGAAGGCGTAGACCACCCGCGGGGCATCCCGCTCGCCATCCTGCACCCAGGCAGCCTTATCCAACTGCACCCAGGTGCGCTCCGCCAGCGGCTGGGCGACCAGTTCCTGCAGCCGACCATCATCGATCCGACTGCCATCCGCCGCTATCCGTGTGCCGACAATGGCGCTGCCGTCGGGTGCGACATAGATGCCGATCGGCTGATCACCTGCTGCGCCGGCAAAGCCACGCAGGCCATTGCCCACCTCGAACTCCTGGATAATATCGATGCCCTGTTCCTGCAACGACTGCAGCGCGGCAGGCTGCGCGCTGTCTTGCGCCTGACTGCAACCGGCCATAAGCACGGCGGTGATGCCGAAAATCCACGGGTAAGGTGTTGAGCGTAACAACATGATCATTCCTGCTCTTTGGTGGAGGTTGAAGACAACTGAAAGTGGCGACGCAGGGTATTGCGCAGGCTCGGCATGGTCAGTTCGCCCATGTGCGAGTCCACCAGGCGCCCCTCGGCATCGAAAAACAGCGTGGTCGGCAGGCCACGCGAACCGACCTCATGCATCGCCCGGGAAAACGGGTCCAGCAGCACATGCTCCAGTTCCAGTCCCTGCGCCGTCAGGAAATCGCCGACCTCCCCGGCGCTTTCCCCCTGATTGACCAGGACGAAGGCCACTTCCGGGTAATCGGACTGCGCCTGCTCCAGCACTGGCATTTCGCGCCGGCAGGGAGGGCACCAGGTCGCCCACAGGTTCAGCACTATCGGCTGGCCGGTGTAGCTGTCGAGCGCCACCGATTCGGAGTAATCGACATTGGTCAGTTGCAGCTTCGGCAATGAAGGCGCCGCATGCTGCAACAGTAGCGGCAGGCTACCCACCGCGCCCCACAACACCACGCCGGCCAGGATGCCGGCATAGACTGGCTTGCGCATTGGCGTCTGCGTGCGGGTTTTCCACCAGACCCAGGCAATGCCTACCAGCAAACCGGTCGGCCAGTGAAAGCCGCCATCCGCCACCGCCAGCATGCTGCGGGGTGCGGCCGAATATTCTTCCCACCAGAGCAGGATGAAAGCTCCCCGGCCAGCCAGCAGGCCGACCAGCAAGGCGTCCAGGATCAGGGCGGCGGCCACCTTTGCGCTGGCATCCGGCGTGCGCCGGGCCACCAGCCAGGCAACCAGACAGGCCAGTATCGCTGCCACGCCAACCACGACAACATCGATAGAGAACGGACCGACACTGATCATGACTCCCCCACTGTATTCTGGGCGATCAGGATGACGGTCGGCGGGCGCAGCGCCTGCCACTGTCCCAGCCCCACATATCGTCGTAACAACAAACGCTACCCCTTGAATGATCCAGTTGCCCCCAAGATGCGGGAGCCCGATTAATCGAGAGTTAAGACAGCGTGCCGGTGCTACCGACTTGAGATCCGGTCCAGGGAAAAAAGGCGCTTGCTTGACAGTCTTCTGGCAAATATATATCTTACGATGCATCTTATGACATGCCAGACGGCACTGGAGCCTATTGTGAACGGTAATGACAAGGACAGTGTGCGCAGGCGGGGAAGCCACTTGACGCGTGGGCGCAAATTCAATTCAGACGAGTTGCAGCTCAAGCTGCTGTGGTTCCTGCGCGACTCCCCCGCCCACGGCTATGAACTCGCCAGGCGCTTCAACGACCTATCGCGCGGCTATTACAACCCCAGCCCCGGTGTGTTGTATCCCGCGTTGGGGCAGCTGGAAGCCCTGGGGCTGGCGCAGGTGGAACTGAGCGGTAAACGCAAGAACTACCGGATTACCGCAGCCGGCCTGGCGTATCTGCAGCAACACGCAGAACGCGCCCAGACGCTTATCGACATCCTGAAACATGCAGCGAAAAAAATGCTGTGGATGAGCCAGGCCAGTGAAAGCGAGGCAGCAGCGGCGGCAGCCACCGGCTGGCTGCCTGAGTTCATTCAGGCCCGCAAGACATTGCAGGCCGCCCTGCTGGCCCGGGGGGAAGCCGACCATAACGAGCAGCGACGCATCATTGCCATCTTGCAACGCGCGGCCAGCGATATCCGCCAACAAGCACCGACAGCGAACGATGAATCTTCCGACAACACTTGAGGCCTAATCATGACAACCGATCTCTTCAAACCACAGAAAGTACAGCATCCCATCAGAACCCGTCTGCTGGAGGTGAAGCGTGTTACCGAACTGAGCCCGGCCATGCGCCGTATCACCCTGACAGGCGACGACCTGGCCGGATTTCTCTCCGCCTCGTTCGATGATCACCTCAAGCTGCTGGTACCGGAAGCTCCCGGTGCCAAGCCCAACATACCGACCGTGGGACCGGCGGGCCTGACCTTTGCCGAGGGCACGCCCAGACCCGAGATGCGTGATTACACACCCCGCCGCTACGATCCGGTCAGTAATGAACTGGATATCGATTTCGTCCTGCACCATGACGGGCCGGCGACCGAGTGGGCCAGCCATGCCGAACCAGGTCACTGGCTGGGCATAGCCGGACCGCGCGGCTCCTTCGTCATTCCCACCGTTTTCGACTGGCACCTGTTGCTCGGTGATGAAACGGCCATACCCGCCATTGCCCGCCGGCTGGAAGAACTGCCCGCTACCAGCAAGGCTATCGTGGTGATCAAGACAGCGAGAGAGGACGCCAGGATAGAACTTCATGGCCAGTGTGAACGGGATGTGCACTGGGTGAGCGAGACCGAGAACAACCCCGCCGGCACGGGCGTATTTGAGTCCACCCTGCGCGATCTGACCCTGCCACAGGGCGAGGGGTATGTCTGGGCTGCCGGGGAATACAGCGATATCAAAGCGGTACGCCGCTATCTGGTCGAGGAGCGCGGCATCGACAAGAGCCGTATCCGTGCGGCAAGCTACTGGCGCAAGTCGGCAGCGAACAGCCACGAGCACTTCGACTGATCAGCAGACAGCAAAGGGCTGTGCATCGCAGCGAAACAGCGGCGCAGCCCCCTTTCCCCATCTGATCAAGAACACCAGCCGAGGGCCTGGAGGGTAGCGCCATCTTCATTGCTGTTGAGAGACAGTCCACTGTCGGAAAGGTGTGATATCCGTGAAGAGAGATTTTACCCAGGGCCCCGTACCCCGGAAGCTGTTGCTGTTCTCATTTCCCATCCTGTTGACCAACCTGCTGCAGGCCGCGATGCTGCTGATCAACGGCCTGTGGGTCGGCAACCTGCTGGGGAGCGCGGCCTTCGCCGCCGTCACCGTGGGCACGACGGTCATGGTCGTGGTACTGGCCTTCGTGATGGGCATGAACAATGCGACCCTGACAGTGTTTGCGCAGCTGAAGGGAGCGGAGAACCAGCAGGGTATACACGCCTATCTGAGCGCATTCACCATCCTCTTGGGCGGACTGTCCCTGCTCATTGGCCTGGCCGGTTATGTGTTTGCCGAGTCGCTGCTGGCACTGCTCAATACGCCAGCTTTGATTGCCGACTCTGCCCGTCAGTACCTGCAGATCACCTTCATTGGCACCCTGTTCCTGGTCGGCTACAACTTTATCGGCACCGTGCTGCGGGCATTCGGCGACAGCAAGACGCCGATGTATTTCGTGTTGCTGGCCACCGTTCTGGCCGCCGCACTGACCCCGCTGTTCATCGCCGGGTTCAACATGGGCGTGTCTGGTGCCGCCTGGGCCACGGTGCTGGCGCAAGCGATGGCCTTCCTGTACAGCCTGCGGTATCTGGCAGGCAGGTCGGTGCAGTACAGCTTCAGACTGCAACGGCCCAGGCCGGAGGAGATAAAGACCATCCTGCAGTTGGGTGTGCCATCGGGTATCCAGATGATCGTCATCTATTCCGGCATGACGGTCATTCTCTCGCTGGTGAACAGCTTTGGCGCGGAGGTGGTGGCCGGGTTCGGTGCCGCACAACGACTGGACAACATCATCCTGTTGCCAGCCATCGCCCTGGGTTCCGCTGTCACTGCCATGGCCGCACAGAATATCGGGGCGCAGCAATGGACGCGGGTAGCACAGATTTCCCGGGCCGGCATTCTCTACAACCTGGTAATCATGTCGGTGGTCGCGGCCATCTTGTTCATCTGGGCACAGCCCCTGGTCCGATTATTTATCCGGGATGAGGACAGCGTGGCGTTTGGCGTCTCCTACCTGCGCACCATCGCCCTGTTCTATCCGTTCATCGGCCTGAATTTCATTCTCAACGGGGTGGTTCGCGGGGCCGGAGCGATGTTCCAGATTCTGGCCTTGAATATCATTTCACTGTGGCTGTTACGCGTGCCCCTGGCGTACTGGATGACCACCTTGTATGGGGAGGCGGGGATTGCCCTGGGGATAGGCATCAGCTTCTTCATCAGCAGCCTGTTCTCGATTGCCTATTACCGTTGGGGAGGCTGGCGGAGCAAGCAGCTGTTTGCCTGAAGCTCAGTCCTTTGCACTGGAAACGCGCGTCCCCGCTCTCCCCTGCAGAATCGCCAGAGCATCTTCCAGTCTGCCAATACCGCTGATCCCACCACCCTCGGCGAAGTCGGCAGCGGCGTTCATCTTGGGTCCCATGGAACCGGCAGGCAGATCCAGGGCACGCGCCTGATCTACGCTCAGATGCGATAGCGCTACGGCGCTATCCTTGCCGAAATCCCGGTATACAGCATCGACATCCGTCAGCAGCAACAGGGCATCTGCCTTGAGCTCCCGCGCCAGCAAGGCACTGGCGGCATCCTTGTCGATAACCGCCTCGACACCCAGGGTACTGCCATCCTCCAGCCGCACTACCGGAATCCCGCCTCCGCCGGCACAGATCACCACCACGCCCCGGTCCAGCAGCAGCTTGATCACCCGCATATCCGGGATTTCCAGTGGCTGCGGTGAGGGCACCACCCGTCGCCATTTGTCACCATCTGCGGCGATATGCCAGCCGGCAGCCCGGGCGCGGGACTCGGCTTCAGCCCGCTCGTACACCGGCCCGACGAACTTGGTCGGGTTATCGAATGCCGGGTCGTGTTGATCCACCACCACCTGGGTCAGCAAGGTGGCCACCGGCCGGTCATGCTCCAGGGCATTTTCCAGTTCCTGTTCGATGATGTAGCCGATCATTCCTTCGGTTTCGGCTCCAAGTACATCCAGGGGATAGGCTTCATCCGGCCTGTAGGTAGCCCCCTGGAGGGCCAGCAGGCCCACCTGCGGCCCATTGCCGTGGGTGACCACCAGCTCATGCCCGGCCCGCACCAGGGCGGCCAGGGACTGGGCGGCTATCCGCACATTGGCACGCTGGACACTGGCGGTCAGCGGCTCACCGCGTTTCAGCAGGGCGTTACCACCCAGGGCGACGATGATCAGCATGTCAGACTCCCAGGGTGGCGACGAGTACCGCCTTGATGGTGTGCATGCGGTTTTCCGCCTGGTCGAAGACGATGGAAGCCGGACCTTCGAATACCTCTTCGGTGACCTCCATGGCATCGATACCGAATTTCTGCTGGATCTCCTTGCCGATGCTGGTTTCGGTATTGTGAAAGGCGGGCAGACAGTGCATGAAGCGCACGCGGGGGTTACCGGTCCGGGCCATCAGCGCGGCATTGACCTGATAGGGCAACAGCAGCTTGATCCGCTGTGCCCACTTTTCCTCGGGCTCACCCATGGACAGCCAGACATCGGTGTAGACGAAATCGACCCCAGCCACGGCGCTGTCCACATCCTCGGTGATCATGGTGCGGGCACCGGTAACCTGGGCAATCCGCTCCGCCTCCTGCTGGATGCCAGCGCTGGGCCAGCAGGCCCTGGGCGCACAGAGACGTACGTCCATCCCCATCTTGGCGCCGCCGATCAGCAGGCTGTCGCCCATGTTGTTGGCCGCATCACCGACAAACACATAAGCGACGTCACGCAGCGGTTTGTCGACATGCTCCTGCATGGTAAGCAGATCGGCGAGCACCTGGGTGGGGTGGAATTCATTGGTCAAGCCGTTGTACACCGGCACGCCTGCGTGCTGCGCCAGCTCCTCGACCACCGTCTGGGCAAAGCCCCGATATTCGATGGCATCGTATACCCGACCAAGCACTCTGGCGGTGTCCTTGACCGACTCCTTGTGACCGATATGGGTGCCGGTGGGGCCCAGATAGGTGACCCGCGCGCCCTGGTCGAAGGCCGCCACCTCGAATCCGACCCGGGTGCGGGTGGAGTCCTTCTCGAAGATCAGGGCAATGTCCTTGCCCCGCAGCAGCGGCACTTCGGTGCCCGCATACTTGGCTGCCTTCAGGTCGCTGGCCAGCTTGAGCAGGAAGCCGATTTCACGCGGCGTGAAATCGCGCAGGGTAAGGAAGTGTCGATTCTTCAGATTGAAAGCCATCTCCGTACCTCCCCGTCAAATTGCATCGCGAATGGTCGGGCAGCTCATGCAACGACCGCCACCCCTGCCCCGCCCCAGCTCGGCACCGGGTATTTTCAGCACTTCGATACCCGCCATTTCCAGAGCGGCGTTGGTGTCATCATTACGATCATAGCCAATCACCACCCCCGGGCTCAGGGCCAGCACGTTGTTGCCGTCATTCCATTGCTCACGCTCGCGTTCGGCAGGCGTGTCCCCGCCGGTAGGAACCACGACCAGCGAATCATAGCCCAGCACATCAGCCACCACGTCGAACAACGGGCGCGGGTCCTGGCGGAACGACAGGTGCTTGCCGCCCGTACCGGGGCGCAGGTCGTAGCAGATCATTTGATCGGCCATTTCCTTGAAGGTGGTCACCACGTTGCCGCCGCAGAAGGTGAACACTGTATCCAGGTGCATGGCGGATCGGGTCTTGGGAATCTGGCAGGCCACCACACGATTGACGGTGCCGCGCTCGAACAGGGCATTGGCCAACTGCCCGATCGCCTGGGGTGACGAGCGCTCGCCCATGCCCACCAGCACCGCGCCGTTGCCGACCGGCATGATGTCGCCCCCTTCCAGGGTGGCCAGGGCATGGTCCTTGAGCGGGTCGCCCCAGAGCACCTCGACCTTGCCGGCGAACAGCGGATGGAAGCGATAGATGGTCGCCATCAGCAGGGTTTCCGGCTTGCGGGCGCTCCAGTACATGGGGTTCAGGCTGACACCATCATAGATCCAGGCGCTGTTGTCGCGGGTGAAAAGGAAGTTCGGCAGCGGTGGCAGGACGAAGCCGGACGGCCCCAGGTGGTTACCGAACAGGCCGCTCGGGTTGAACGGCAGGTCGCTCACCTGCAAGCCGCCGATGAGGAATTCTGCCAGTGTCCGGCCCGGCAGTTCATCCATCCAGGCCCTCAGGTCGGATACCATGCCGACGCCGATATGATCCCAGGTGATGCGCTGGTCAAGAAGCCATGCCCGCGCTTCGCCAATATCCAGGGTATCAGCCAGCAAGTCATTGACGTCCAGCACCTCCACCCCCCGTGCGCGCATCAGATTGGCGAACACATCGTGGTCCTTCTGCGCCTGTTTGACCCAGAACACGTCATCGAACAACAGCGCATCGCAATTGGTCGGCGTCAGTCTGCGATGGGCCAGGCCAGGGCGACAGACGATGACTTGTCGCAAAATGCCGGTTTCGGAGTGAACACCAAGTGCATGCCTAGTCATGTGAAGTCCTCGATTGCCAATGCATTACAGGAAGGCGCCGACGCTGATCACCAGCGTGATGAACAGCGTCAGGATCAGTAGCAGCGGCCAGATGAACACCAGCCAGCGGTCATAGGAGACACGCCCTATGGCGAGACCACCGACGACCACCGCAAAGGTCGGGTTGATCAGGTTGACCAGGCCGTTGGCCGACTGATAGGCCGTGACCACCAGATCCCGGCTGACATCGGCAAAGTCCGCCAGCGGCGCCAGGATCGGCATCGACAACACGGCAAGACCGGATGAGGATGGCACGAAGAAGCTCATGCCCACCTCGATCCAGAACATCAGGTTGATGAAGGCCAGTTCCGATACGCCGCCCAGGGTCGTTTCGGCACCATGCAGGATCGAGTCGGCGATCATGCCCTGCTCCATGATGACCACGATGCCCCGCGCCAGACCAACCACCAGGGCCACCCCAAGCAGGTCACGGGCACCGTCGACGAAACTGCCGGTCAGCCTCTTCTCGCCCAGCCGGGCGACCAGGCCAACGACGATGGCAGCGCCGAGGAACAGCGCGCCCATCTTGTCCATCCACCAGTCCTGGGAGGAAACACCCCAGATCATGACGATGAAGGTCAGGGCGAAGATCAACAGCACCAGTTTCTGCGTCAGGCTCAGGGCGATATCACCCTGCTGCTCCTCCGCCTGCAGAAAGAGTTTGCGATGGGCCTCACGCTGCCTGGCCACGACGGAGCGTGAAGGGTCGGCCTTGACCCGCTTGGCATAACGCATCACATAGGCTGCGCAGATGATCAGCCCCCCGATCAGCAGCACCAGGCGCAGCAGCATGCCGTCGGTAAAGGGGATATCCGCCGCATTGGATGCGATGACAGTGGCGAACGGGTTGATGGTCGAACCCAGCACACCGATACCGGCACCGATCAGAATCACCGCTACGCCAGTGACCGCATCGTAGCCGGCAGCGATGATGATCGGCACCAGAATGGCATAGAAGGCCAGTGTTTCCTCGGCCATGCCGTAGGTCGTACCGCCGAGGGCAAACAGTGTCATTAGGGTCGGGATCATCCAGATCTCTCGCCCCTCCAGATGCTGCATGGCACTGCGGATACCGGTATCGATGGCGCCAGTGGCGTTCACCACACCGAGAAAGCCACCCAGAAACAGCACGAACAGCGCCACATCAATGGCATTGGCGGCATAACTGTCGGGATCATAGAAGCCGGCGGTAGGTGCCAACATGATGTCGGTGAAGCCCTGGGGGTTGGGCTCTACCGTCTGATAGGTTCCGGGGACGGCCACTTCACGCCCGATCTCCTCGTTCATGCTGCGTTCGTACTGGCCCGCTGGAATGATCCAGGTCAGCGCAGCCACCAGAACGATCAACAACAACAGAATGGTGTAGGCGGTAGGAAACCGGGTTGCCAGATCCTGCTCCGGATCGGGTGCGGCGTTGTTTTCTTCAGTCATCGCAGTTTCTCCTGCCTTGGGCTTCACGAAACTACGAAGCCGGGGGATACATGCCAGTCAGTCCAGAAAGAATCACATCGGCAGAGTAGGCCTTGTGCATCCCGGAGGAACTGATATGGATCAATAGACAGAAGAAACAGCTGTCAGTGGAGCGAGCTCACAGCTTGAACTCCTGGTTCTGCAGCGGCACCGATGCTGACCATCCCAGTTCACGCTCGATACGCTCACGCAGCGCCTCGGACGCCCCCGGCTCGCCATGCACGATGAACACCTGCTGTGGTGGTCGCTGAAAGTTGGAGAGCCAGTGCATCAGTTCATCGCTGTCAGCATGGGCCGAGAGCATCGGCAACTCGGCGATCTCGGCATTCACCGGCATCCAGTGGCCGTAGATCTTCACCTCCCGCGCCCCTTCCAGCAGCTTGCGACCGCGGGTGCCGGCGGCCTGGAAGCCGGAGAACAACAGGGTATTGCGATGGTCGCCGCCAAAGGCGGCGATATGGTGCAACACTCGCCCACCGGTGGCCATGCCACTGGCAGAAATGATCACCTTGGGAAAGCGGTTGTTGGATAGCGCCTTGGATTCTTCAACATCGCGGATATAGTTGACCGCGCCGCAGGCCTCTGCACACTCCTGGGCAGTAAGCTTGTGCTCGTCCTGGTGTCGGCACAGCATCTCGGTCGCGCTGGTGGCCATGGGGCTGTCCAGATACACAGGTATGTTCTTCAGCCGACCACTTTGCCGCAGCTGCCACAGATCATAGATCAGCGCCTGTGCCCGGCCCACCGCGAACGCAGGTATCACCACGGTGCCACCGCGTCGTACGGTACGCTCGATCACCAGCGCCAACCCTTCGACCGGGTCGGACCTGTCATGCCTGCGGTTACCGTAGGTGGATTCGATGACGATGTAGTCGGCGTCGCTGACCGGTTCCGGGTCGTGCATGACCGCATCGTTGTAGCGCCCAAGATCACCGGAAAATACTACCCTCTTGCCACCGATATCGACCTGCACGGTCGCCGCGCCGAGAATGTGCCCGGCACGCCGCATCTGCACTTTTACCCCGCCGGGCAATTCGACTTCTCGATGCCAGGGTAGCTTCTTGAAGCGCTTGAGTGTGCGTTCGGCATCCACCACCCGGTACAGTGGCAGCGCCGGTTTGTGTTTGGAAAAACCCTTGCGGTTGGCAAACTCGGCATCCTTCTCCTGCAACCAGGCGCTGTCCAGCAGAATCAGCTCAGCCACATCACGGGTGGCCTCAGTAGCGTAGATATTGCCGTTGAAACCATCCAGCACCAGCCGGGGCAGATAGCCACAGTGATCCAGGTGGGCGTGGGTGAGCACCACGGCATCAATCGCATCCGGTGCCACCATCAGGCGCTGCCAGTTCAGTTCGCGCAGGTTCTTCAACCCCTGGAACAGACCGCAGTCGACGAGAATACGCGTGTCACCATGGGTCAGCAGGTGTTTGGAGCCGGTGACGGTGCCGGCACCGCCGAGACAGGTCAATGAAAGCATGGTCAGTGTCCTTGAGTTCAAGCCATACCACTGATGGCTTTACGAAAGCGTAGCAGCGAGCCGCCAAACATCACGCAACCGATTACCGCCAACGCCAGAAAAGGCTTCCACACCGTTTCAATACCGGCACCACGGTACAGGATGGCCTGGCCGACCTCGACAAAATGGGTGGTTGGTGCGACCAGCATGATGATCTGCACTATTTCCGGCATGCTCTCCCGGGGTGTGGTGCCACCGGAGAGCATTTCCAGCGGTATGATGGTCAGCATCATCAGCATGCCGAACTGCGGCATGTTGCGCGCCAGGGTGGCGAGGAAGATTCCCATCGAGGTGGTGGCGAACAGACACAGCGCAGCACCGGCGAAGAACAACGGCAGCGAGCCCTCCACCGGTACGCCGAGTATGCCGCGCACCACCAGATTCAGCGACAGCGCCGAGGCCACCAGTACCACCAGCGCCATCGACCAGACCTTGCCGAGCATGATCTCGGTCGGTGTGACCGGCATCACCAGCAGGTGCTCGATGGTGCCGTGTTCACGCTCACGGATCAGCGCCGCACCGGTGAGAATGATCGACAGCATGGTGATGTAGTTGACGACCTCCATCAGGCTGCCGAACCAGGCCTTTTCCAGTGACGGGTTGAAGCGCGCCCGCAGCACCAGGTCAACCGGGGGTTGGGCACTGCCGCGCTGACGCTGGATGAATTCGGTGATTTCCGCCATCACGATCTGCTGCACCGCCCCACTGCCGGTAAACGCCTGGCTCATGCGGGTGGCATCCACGTTCAGTTGAAGATCTGGGCTGCGGTTGGCCAGTACATCGCGCTGGAACCCCTGCGGGATGTACAGGGCGAAGGTATAGCGACCGGCGTCCATGCCGCTATCCATTTCGCCCATGCTGATCATCTGCGGGTCGGTGAAGTGCGGCGGATAGAAGGCGGATATGAGCTGCCGCGACAGCGCCGAATCATCTTCATCGACGATGGCGATGGGTGCCTTGTTCAGGGTTTCCGGCATGGCCTGGGCTGCCGTATAGACCCCTGCGGTGAACACATAGACGATCAGCACCAGCATCATCGGGTCACGCCACAGGCTCCACAGCTCCTTGACACCGAGGCGGTAGATATTGAGAAAGGATCGTGCGCTCATTTCAACGCTCCTGTTTCTTCAGCAGCATGATCGCCAGGCCCATGATCACCGGTACCGACAGCAGCATGGACCAGAACGCGCCGGTCAGATCCGACAACCCCAGGGCCTTGTTGAACACGCCACGACTGATGCTGACCATGTGCGTGGCCGGGTAGATTTCCCCAATCACCCGACCTGCCCCCTCCAGCGAGGATACCGGGTCGACCAGGCCGGAAAACTGAACCATCGGCACCATGGTGCCGATCATGGCGAAGAACATGGCGGCGATCTGGCTGCGGGTCACCGACGAAGCCAGCAGCCCCATCCCGGTGGCGACGAAGCTGAAGATCAGGGCACCCAATGCCAGGGTCAGAAAGCTGCCGCTGACCGGCACACCGAATAGGGTCACCGCCAGCAGCGTCATCAGCAGGAAGTTGAGCATCGCCAGGGCCACATAGGGCAATTGCTTGCCAAGCAGGAACTCGCTGCGGGTGACCGGGGTGACGTAGAAGTTGGTGATCGAGCCGGTTTCCTTTTCCCGCACCACCGCCAGCGCGGTCAGCATCGCCGGTAGCATCAGCAACAGCATGCAGATCACCGCCGGCACCATGGCCGGCAGGCTCTGTACGTCGGGATTGTAGCGAAAGCGGGTCTGGATATCGGCGCTGATCGGCACGCTACCGACACGCTGGCTGATCTGGCTGGTCAGCCAGTGCTGATGCATGCCCTGCACATAGCCCTTGAGTGTCTCGGCCCGCTGTGGCATGGCACCGTCCACCCAGGCGCCGATCTCGACCGGGCGCCCGGCCAGTGCGTCGCGGGCGAAGCCGTGGGGTATCTCGATGGCCAGCGACACCTCGCCACTGCGCATGCGCCGGTCCAGCTCCTGGTAGTCGATGAGCGGTGGTTGCTCGATGAAGTAACGCGAGCCCGACAGCTGCAGCGCATAATCACGGCTGAGACTGGTCTGGTCGCGATCCAGCACCGCATAGCGCAGGGCTTCCACATCCAGGCTGATACCGAAACCGATCACGCACATCAGCATCAGCGACCCGGCCAGCGCCAGGGTGGCACGGATCGGGTCACGCTGCAGTTCCAGGGTTTCCCGCCACAGGTAGCTGAGCATGCGTTGCAGGCTGAAAGCCCGGTGCCGTGCCGGTGTCGCCGGCGCAGCATCCGGTTGCCCAGCCTCCAACAGCTCGTCCTGGTCCTGGCTCCCGGCTCCGGCTTCTATCAGGTAGCCGATAAAGGCCTGCTCCAGGCTGTCGGCACCGCGCTTCTCCACCAGCCGGGCTGGCACATCACTATCCAGTACCTGACCCGCATGCATCATCGACATGCGATCACAGCGTTCGGCCTCGTTCATGAAGTGGGTGGACAGGAAGATGGTCACCTTGTCGCGCCGTGACAGCTCCACCAGCAAACGCCAGAAACCATCCCGCGCCACCGGATCAACGCCGGAGGTCGGCTCGTCCAGAATCAGCAGTTCCGGGCCATGCACCATGGCCACCGCCAGCGACAGGCGCTGACGCATGCCCAGCGGCAGATTGGCCGGCAGGCTATCGATGGCATCACCCAGACCGAATCGGTCCACCATCTGCGCCACGCGCTGATCGATCTCCTGCTCCGGTACGGAAAACAGCCGGGCATGCAGCACCAGGTTCTGGCGCACGCTCAGTTCGCTGTACAATGAGAAGGCCTGGGACATATAGCCGACCCGGCGTCGGGTCTCGATATCCTTCGGACTCACCTCGGTACCGAACAGCCAGGCCTGCCCTTCGCTGGCTGGCAGCAGGCCGGTGAGCATCTTCATGGTGGTGGTCTTGCCACAGCCGTTGGAGCCGAGAAAGCCGAATATCTCGCCACGGCGGATGCGGAAGCTGACGTCCTTGACGGCAACGAAGTCGCCAAAGCGCAGCGTCAGGTTCTTCGCCTCGATGGCGATATCCTGCTCGTCCGCCTGCAGCGGCGGGATGATCACCGGCGCATGACCGCGCTTGCGCTCCTCCGGCAGCAGCGCAATGAAGGCGCTTTCCAGCGAGGTACTGGCGGTCTGTTCGAGCAACTGTGCCGGAGTGCCGGTGGCAAGCACCCGGCCATCATCCATGGCTACCAGCCAGTCGAAGCCCTGGGCTTCATCCATGTAGGCGGTAGCCACCATCACGCTCATGCCTGGGCGCTGCCGCCGAATGCGTGCGATCAGTTCCCAGAACTGCGCCCGCGCCAGCGGGTCCACCCCGGTGGTTGGCTCATCGAGGATCAGCAGGTCCGGATCATGGATCAGTGCACAACATAGCCCCAGCTTCTGCTTCATACCGCCGGACAGTTTGCCGGCAGGACGGTCGAGGAAGGAATGCAGGCCGGTGGCGTGGGTCAGCTCATCGATGCGGCGGCGCCGCTCCGAGGCCTCATGGCCGAACAGGCGCGCGAAAAATTGCAGGTTTTCCTCCACCGACAGGGTCGGGTAGAGGTTGCGCCCCAGGCCCTGGGGCATATAGGCGATGCGTGGGCAGACCCGGCTGCGGTGCCGGCGCCCGGCCATGTCGCCACCCAGCACCAGCACCTGCCCTTGCTGGATGCGCCGCGAGCCGGATATCAGCGCCAGCAGACTGGACTTGCCCACCCCGTCGGGTCCGATCAGCCCCACCATGCAGCCTGAGGGTACGTCCAGGTCGATGCCGGCCAGCGCTTGGGTTTTGCCGTAGCGCAGACCGATGCCCAGCAGTTGGGCGACAGGATCAGTGGTCGGTTGCATGCGACAGGTTCAGCGCTTCGGGGATAGCCAGGAAGTCGGGCCAGTCGGCCTCGGCATCCAGCTTGATCCAGGCCACGCCCGGCACGCCGGTCTTGACCTGCTCCAGGTATTTCTGCAGCAGCTGCGGCGGTATCTGCGCGCGCACCCGGAACATCAGTTTCTGTCTTTCGCTGGCCGTTTCCACGGTCTTCGGGGTGAACTGCGCCTGGCTGGCAACGAAGGACACCCGCGCCGGCACCACGTAGTCCGGCGCCGTATCCAGCACCAGCCGTACTTCACTGCCCAGCGCCAGACGGCCGGCGGCCACTTCGGGTACGAAGAAGGTCATATAGACATCCGCCAGGTCGAGCAGATTCAGCACCCGACCACCGGCACCCAGCACCTCGCCGGGTTGGGCCACCCGCACCTGTACCCGACCGGCACGCGGCGCCTTGAGCTCGCTGTCGGCCAGATCGGCATCGATGCGATTGATGGTCGCCTGCATCGCCCTGACCCGGGACTCGGCCCCGGTCTGCTGGGCTTTGGCTGCGGTCACGGCGGCCTGCGCCGCCAGCACCTGCGCTTTCGCCGCCGAGACCGCCGCCCGCACGCTGCGCGCCCGCGCCTGGTCATCATCGAATTCCTGCTGGGAGATGGCACCGTCGCGGGCCAGGGTTTCGGTACGCACCAGGCGCCGCTGCGCGGCATACAGCTCCGCCTCACGCTGCACCACCACCGCCTGCAGCGCGGTAACATCGCTTTCCCGCAGGCTGATCTGGGCGTTGGCCGCCGCGACCCCATGCACGGCTTCCTGGTAGGCGGCCAGCGCCTCTTCGCGCTGCGCCTCCAGCGTGTCGATCTGCATCCTTGCCAGTACCTGCCCGGCACTGACGAAATCGCCCTCGCGTACCAGTATTTCCTCGATCCGGCCCGGCAGCTTGGTGGCGATATCGATCTCGGTCGCCTCGATACGGCCATTGCCGCTGATAAAGCCTTCGCCGGGGCCCTGATCGAGGTATTGCGACCAACCGTACCAGCCCAGCAGGGCGAGCACGGCGACAACCGCAATGATCAGTACACGCTTGTCAGACAGGGAGGAAGAGGACATGGACAGTGACCTTGAACAGATGGATGACTCAAAGATAATCCAACCTGCCCTGCCCTGCCGTGTCTCAGATCAATTCAACCTCAATCTAGCTGACAATCCGCTCATCCGCTGTTACCTGCTGCCGGTCGCAGCACCGTCCGACTCGGCCTGCCGATAGCTGTCCGGCACCTGAAACCGCCGCAAGCGCAGGGCATTACCCAGCACGAACACGCTCGACAGGGCCATGGCGCCAGCAGCGAAGATCGGTGACAGCAATACACCGTAGGCCGGGTACAGCACCCCGGCTGCCACCGGAATCAGCGCGGTATTGTAGGCAAAGGCCCAGAACAGGTTCTGGCGGATATTACCTATGGTCGCCTTCGACAGCGCGATGGCATTGGGCACGCCTTGCAGGTTGCCGGACATCAGCACCACATCGGCGGCTTCCATCGCCACATCGGTCCCGGTGCCGATAGCCAGGCCGACATCGGCCTCGGCCAGCGCCGGAGCATCATTGATGCCATCGCCGACAAACGCCAGTCGGCCATGCTCGGCCTTGAGGCGGCGCACCGCATCCACCTTGCCCTCGGGCAGTACCTCGGCCACCACCTCATCGATACCCAGGCGCGCGGCAATGGCCCGCGCGGTACCTTGGTTGTCACCCGTGATCATCGCCACCTTGAGACCCAGCCGGTGCAACGCCTCGATCGCCGCCGGCGTGCTCGGCTTGATCGGATCAGCTACTGCGATGATCGCCGCCAGCTTGCCGTCGATTGCCGCGTACAGCGGCGATTTACCCTCGCTGCCGAGGCGTTCCGCCGTCTGCGCGAAGATCCCGACATCCAGCCCCAGCTCGCGCATATAGCGGTCCGCGCCGACCTGCACCGGGATGCCCCCGGCGTTGGCCCGCACTCCCATGCCAGTGACCGACTCGAAGTCTTCCAACACGGGCAGTGTAATATCCTCCTGCTCGGCCGCTTCGACGATGGCGCGGGCAATCGGGTGTTCGGAGCGCGACTCCACCGCGGCGATACAGCCCAGCACCTGGATACGCTCGAAGCCTGCGGCCAGCTCCAGATCGGTGAGCACCGGACGCCCCTCGGTCAGGGTGCCGGTCTTGTCCACCGCCACCACCGCCGCGTCCTTCAGCAATTGCAGAGCCTCCCCCTTGCGAAACAGCACGCCCAGCTCGGCACCACGGCCGGTACCGACCATGATCGAGGTCGGCGTGGCCAGGCCCATGGCGCAGGGACAGGCAATGATCAGTACCGCCACCGCATTGACCAGCGCAAAGGTCAGCGCTGGTGACGGGCCGAATGCCAGCCAGACGAGAAAGGTCAATAGCGCCGCGCCCATCACCGCCGGGACGAACCACATGGTCACCCTGTCCACCACCGCCTGGATCGGCAACTTGGAACCCTGGGCCTGTTCCACCAGCCGGATGATCTGCGCCAGCACCGTCTGCCCGCCCACTGCCGTGGCGCTGAGGGTGAAGGCCCCGGTCTGGTTGACCGTGCCACCGACCACCTCGCTGCCCGGCGACTTCTCCACCGGCACCGGTTCGCCCGTGATCATCGACTCATCGACGTAGCTGCGGCCCTCCAGCACCTGCCCATCGACCGGCACCCGTTCCCCCGGGCGCACCTCGACCACATCACCGGCCACCACCTCGCCCAACGGAATATCCAGAATGCGGCCATCCCGCGAGACATGCGCGACCTTGGCCTGCAGCCCGACCAGCCGCTGAATCGCCTCCGAGGTGCGGCCTTTGGCCCGCGCCTCGAGGTAACGCCCGAGCAGGATCAGCGCCACGATCACCGCCGCCGCCTCGTAGTACACGTTGACCGTACCCTCTGGCAGCAGCTGCGGCATGAAGGTGGCCACCACCGAGTACAGATAGGCCGCCGAGGTGCCGACCGCCACCAGCGAGTTCATGTCCGGGGCCAGGCGCAGCAGCGCCGGGAAGCCCTGCATATAGAAGCGCCGACCGGGTATCAGCAGCACCAGCGTGGTCAGCACGAACTGCAGGTACCAGCTGCGCTGCATGCCGATACTGTGCATCACCAGCTCATGCAGCGCCGGCACCATGTGCGAGCCCATTTCAATGATGAACACCGGCAGCGCCAACAGTGCGGCAATCAGCAGATCGCGTTGCAACAGCTCACGCTCGGCGTCCTTTCTCGCCACCGCCTCGGTATCGCCGCCCTGCCCGGCAGTCCGCACCACATGCGCGGGATATCCCGCCTTGGCGCTGGCAGCCAGTAGCGCATCGGCACTGGCAACACCCCGGATGCTGGCACGCTCGGTAGCCAGGTTGACGGTTGCCTCGGTCACACCGGGCACCGCCTTGAGCGCCCGTTCGACCCGACCGACACAGGAGGCGCAGGTCATGCCCTCCACTGCCAGCTCGATGCTGCTTGCCGGTACCTCATATCCGGCCTTCTCCACCGCCTGGACCAGCGCCGCCCTGTCGACCACGCCGGCGGGTTTGACATCGGCACGTTCGGTAGCCAGATTGACCACGACACTGCCAACGCCCTCCACCTTGGCAAGTGCCCGCTCCACTCGCCCGACACAGGAGGCACAGGTCATCCCCTCGATTGGCAGGGTAATGGTTGCGGTGCTGTTCCGACCGTCATCTTTAACCGGCACGCTCATTCTTGCCTCCTGGCACTGGTATTCAATATGGCTGGCAGCGTAGACCTTGCCATGATGGGAAGGTCAAGGCGAGGCGTATCGGGCTGTCGGGCGTCCTGGGCTGTCATGGCGGATCGTCGGCGTTATAAGATGGGCCATCAGTCATCAGCGGAGCCCGCCATGAAAACCCTGCCAGACCACCTGCGTTACACCACGGGCCACTGTCGCCTTGGCGGCCTGTTGCTGGCGGCCAGCGATGCGGGCATTGCTGCGATCCTGCTGGGTGACGGGGACGAAGCGATGATCGCCGATCTGCAGCAGCGCTTCCCCACTGCGACGCTGGAACCGGACACGGCTGGATTGGACAGGGACATGCAGGCGCTGCTGCGCTATGTGGATCATCCGCTGGGCAAGCTGGACTTGCAGCAACCATTGGCTGCCCATGGCAGCGCGTTTCAGAAGAAGGTATGGGCCGAACTGGCCAAGGTACCTGCGGGCCAGACCATCACCTATGCCGAACTGGCCAGACGCGTAGGCAACCCCGCCGCCGTGCGCGCGGTGGCGGGTGCCTGTGCGGCCAACCCGCTGGCCATCGTGGTGCCCTGCCATCGGGTATTGCGCAGTGACGGTGGGATTTCCGGTTACCGCTGGGGGGTGCAGCGCAAGCTACAATTGATCGAACTGGAACGCCAACTGGCCAGCGACGGCTGACCAGTCGAGCTGCCCTCAGAAGCAGTCTGCGGGCATATCCAGCGTGGAACGATCCGCCTGCCCCAGCACCTTGGCCAGCGCCAGCGGTTTCGGCAACTCATAACGAAGGAAGTACTCGCAGGTTCTGAGCTTGCCTTCGTAAAAGGCCCTGGGTCGATCACCGCCCTGCTGCAGACCGCGCAAGGCAGTCTGCGCCTGGCGCAGCCACATCCAGCCGACCACCACGTGACCGAAACACTCCATGTACAGGTAGGCATTGGCCAGGCCGCGTTCGGTATCCTCCCTGCGCACCGCCTGCAGTGACTCGGTCACCGCCTGCAGGGTATCCAGTGCTTCACCCAGCAGGCCGCTGGAGGCTTGCAGTTGCTCGATACCCGCGCAGGCTGCGATGGTCTCGCGGATATGCTGGACCAGCGCCTTGTAGAAGCGGCCCTCCTGCATCGGCACCTTGCGGCCCAGCAGATCCTGACCCTGAATGCCGTGGGTGCCTTCATGGATCGGGTTCAGACGGTTGTCACGGTAGAACTGCTCCACCGGGTATTCCCGGGTGTAGCCATAGCCGCCGTGCACCTGAATCGCCAGGCTGTTGGCTTCGACGCAGAACTGCGAAGGCCAGGACTTGACGATGGGGATCAGCAGATCCAGCAGCCCCGCCGACTCCTCGCGCAGCAGCGGGTCCTCGGCGTATTTCTTCTCATCCGACAGCGTGGCGGCATACAGGCACAGCGACAACCCGCCCTCGACGAAGGCTTTCTGCGACAGCAGCATGCGGCGGATATCCGCGTGCTGGATCAATGGGATCATCGGACTCTGCGGGTCGCGCTCCTTGAGCGGACGCCCCTGGCGACGCTCGCGAGCGTACTCCAGTGCATGCAGGTAGCCGGTGTAGCCGAGCATCACCGAGCCCAGACCGACACCGATGCGCGCCTCGTTCATCATGTGGAACATCTGCGCCAGCCCCTGGTTCGGCTCCCCGACCAGATACCCCACTGCGCCGCCCTGCTCACCGAAGTTGAGCATGGTCGAGGTGGTACCGCGATAACCCATCTTGTGGATCAGGCCAGCCAGGGTCACATCATTGCGTTCACCCAGGCTGCCGTCCTCGTTGACCATGAACTTGGGCACGATGAACAGGGAAATACCTTTCACACCAGGCGGCGCATCCGGCAGCTTGGCCAGCACCAGATGCACGATATTCTCGCTTAGCTCGTGGTCCCCGGCGGAGATGAAGATCTTGTTGCCGCTGATGCGATAGCTGCCATCGCCGGCAGGTATCGCCCGGGTCTTGATATCGGCCAGCGAGGAGCCGGCCTGCGGCTCGGTCAGACACATGGTGCCGAAGAAGCGTCCGGCCATCATCGGCTCGGCAAAACGACGCTTATACTCCTCGCTGCCATGCGCCATGATCAGGTTGCAGGCGGCAATGGTCAGCCCGGCGTAGGCCTGGGTGCTGACGTTGGCGCCCTTGATCAGGCCGATGCAGGTCTGGGCGATCACCGAGGGCAGCTGCATGCCACCGCGCTCGTAATCCTGGGAAGCAGCCATCAGGCCGGTATCACGCAACACGGCCAGCGCCTCGGACACTTCCGGGCGGATCACCACCTTGCCGTTCTCGAAGCGCGGCTCGTCGCCGTCACACAGGTGATTATGCGGCGCGAAGGTTTCAGCGCCGACCTTGAGGGCCAGCTCGATCGCCGCATCGAAGGTATCGCGGCTGTGATCGGCATAGCGGGTGAATTCGGTAAAACGCTCGACATCCAGCAGCTCGTACAACAGAAAGGCGAGATCGTCGGTATTGATGATCTTCTGTGTCATGAAAAACGCTCCGGGTCAGCTTGAAACGAACAGGTTCAGCCAAAAGCAAAACCCGAGCAGGGCTCGGGTTCGCTTGCGGGTAGCAACCTACAGTCTATTGCAGGATCAAACGATCTCGAACAGACCAGCAGCACCCTGACCACCACCGATGCACATGGTCACGACCACGTACTTGACGCCACGGCGCTTGCCTTCGATCAGTGCATGACCGGTCAGACGCGAGCCGGTGACCCCATAGGGGTGACCGATGGCGATGGAACCACCGTTGACGTTGAGGTTTTCCATCGGGATGCCCAGACGGTCGCGGCAGTACACCACCTGGGAGGCGAAGGCTTCGTTCAGCTCCCACAGGCCGATGTCGTCCATCTTCAGACCGTTACGCTCGAGCAGACGCGGAATGGCGAATACCGGACCGATACCCATCTCGTCCGGCTCGCAACCGGCGACGGCGAAACCACGGAAGATACCCATCGGCTCGATGTTCAGTTGCTCGGCAACCTTGCCGTTCATCACGGTGCACACCGAGGCGCCATCGGACAGTTGGCTGGCGTTACCGGCGGTGATGAAGTGCTCCGGACCACGTACCGGGTTCAGCGAGGCCAGACCTTCCAGGGTGGTCTGCGGACGGTTGCACTCGTCACGGGTCAGGGTGACCTGCTGGTCGGTGACTTCGCCGGTCTCCTTGTTCTGCACCTTCATGCTGGTGGTGAAAGGTACGATCTCATCGTCGAACTTGCCGGATTCCTGGCCTGCGGCCACGCGCTGCTGGCTGATCAGCGAGTACTCGTCCTGGGATTCGCGGCTGACGTTGTAGCGCGCGGCCACGATATCGGCAGTCTCGATCATGGACAGGTACAGCTCGGGCTTGTTCTTCATGATCCATTCGTTGGTGCCACGGAACATGTTGATCTTGTCGTTCTGGCACAGGCTGATGGACTCGACGCCACCGGCTACGATCGCCGGGATCTTCTCGCTGACCACACGCTGGGCGGCAATGGCGATGGACTGCAGGCCGGAGCTGCAGAAACGGTTCAGCGACATGCCGGCGGTAGTGACCGGCAGACCGCCACGGATGGCCGCCAGACGCGCCATGTTCTTGCCCTGGGCGCCTTCATGGAAGGTCGCACCGAGGATCACGTCTTCAACCAGTGCAGGGTCGATACCGGCACGTTTGACCGCTTCTTCGATAACGAAGCCGGCCAGATCGACGCTGTGCGTGTCATTCAGCGCACCGCGGTAGGATTTGCCCAGGCCGGTACGGGCCGTGGATACGATTACTGCATCAGTCATGGTTCAGCTCCTGTTTTCAAGCCTGGCGCCCGAGGGCGCCGCGTATTACGTGATGACGGATCAGGCCGTCTGTTCCTGTTTCTCCCCCCAGGCGGCGAGTGTGTCACGCGCCTCGCGGTAGGGCTTGATACCCATCCACAGCAGCACCACGGCACCAATGGTGATGACGCTGGCTACCCAGAAAATCGAATAACGTATGGCCATGTCGTCCTGGAACACGTAGTCGGTTACCAGTGCCACCGCGGTCGGGCCGATGCCCAGGCCGATCAGGGTGATGACGAACAGATAGATCGCCGAGGCCTGGCCACGCATGGAGTTGGGCATTACTTCCTGGATCGCTGCCGGCGCAACACCAAACGGCATGGCCACGGTGAAGACATTGAAGAACATGACGATCCACAGCAGGGTCATGTTGTCGATCAGGTAGACCACGTTGCACAGCAGCGTCAGCACCGCTGCCAGCAGGCCAACACGCATGTTCGAGTCATTGTAGCCACGACGGGACAGATAGTCGGACAGGCGTCCACCGAACACGATGCCCAGCGAGCCGGCGACCATGACCAGCGAACCGTAATAGATACCCACCTCGCCCGGAGTCAGGCCGTGGTTACGGATGAAGAAGGTCGGAATCCACGCCGAGGCGCCATAGGAGGCGAACGACAGGCAGGCAAAGCCGAAGTTATGACAGATTACCGCCTTGCGGATGCTTAGCAGGTAGGCGCCAACATCTTTCAGCGGCACCGCCACACCCGCACCCACGCCCTTGCGGCTCGGCTCGCGAATGGCCAGCAGCACCAGGCTGAACAGCGCACCGGCGGCACCCAGGACCAGGAAGATCATCTGCCAGGGCCGAACCGTACCCAGCAATGGCAGGACAACATCACCCCGGGCATTGGCCCAGGTAATGACGATACCGCCGAGCAGAAACGCCAGGCCGGCACCCAGATAGATTCCCATGGAGTAAACACTGATCGCGGTGGCGCGCTTTTCCGGCGGGAAGCTGTCAGCCATCAGCGAATAGGCCGCTGGCGACAGCGCTGCTTCACCGGCACCCACGCCAATGCGGAACACCACGAAGTGCCAGTACTGCTTGGCCAGACCGCAGGCAGCGGTCATCAGACTCCAGAACAGGATGCCCCAGGCAATCAGCCCACGGCGGCTGCGGGTATCGGCTACCCGCCCCAGCGGGATACCGGCAATGGTGTAGAAGATGGCGAAGGACAGGCCCATCAACAAGCTCATCTGCGTATCGGAAATACCCAGGTCGGCACGAATGGGCCCCACCAGCAGATTGAGAATCTGGCGGTCGATGAATGACAGCACATAGGCCATCAAAAGGATGGCAACGGTGAACCAGGCACGAGGCGTGGATGGATAGTTATTATTGTTCAGCACTGGGCTCTCCGATACGTCAGTGGACTCGTCGGAAGACTATCAGGTTCGCACTGCGAAAGTCGATTTCAAAAAACTCGCATCAGTAAAGAGGATGCGGAATTATCATTTTGAACTATGACGGTTTCCAATCATGACAAAAGCGGCCCTGATTTCCCGTTCCGGAGTCTTGATTAAAGGCGACTTTTGGCGCTTGAGAAAGGTGGGACTGACCGTTGGCAGGGGCAAATACCGGCTCTGTCGTCGAGCAGGCGCTGACAACCCGGTCGGGTGTAGCGCCCCGGTCTGCGCTCGGGGGCTACGCCGATCTGATCAGGCAGCGGCGCGCATGCCGCTGACCAGGAGGGACTGCAGGGTATCGGCACAGGTTTGCCGGCGCACCTGGTCGAACAGTGCCTGCGCTTCGGGGTAGTTGCGGGCCAGGAAGCCCAGCCATTGCTTGAGGCGACCCGGTGCATGACGATCAGCGACCCGCTCGCGTACCTGGACATAGAAGTCGACCAGCCAGGGTTGCAGCTCGGCCCAGCTCAGAGGTGCCACCGCCCCGCTCCGCTGCAGATCCTGGATGCTCAGACCCAGATCCGGGCACGCCACCAGTCCACGCCCGATCATTACCTGGCTGCAGCCGCTGACCTGGCGAATGCGCTGGTAGTCCTGCACATCCGCCACGTCACCGTTGGCGACCACCGGCACGCTCACGGTCTCACGCACGCGGGCCAGCCAGTCCCAGTGCGCCGGCGGCTTGTAGCCATCCATCTTGGTGCGGGCATGCACGGCAATTTCCGCAGCGCCCGCATCGGCCAGTGCCCGGGCGCACTCCAGCGTCTGACTGGTATCACTGTAGCCAAGACGCATTTTCGCGGTGACCGGTACATGCGCCGGCAGCGCGGCCCGCACCGCGGCAACGATCTGATACAGCGTCTGCGGCTCGCGCAGCAGGGTCGCGCCGCCGCGGTGACGGTTGACGGTCTTGGCCGGGCAGCCGAAGTTCAGGTCCACCGCCGGCGCACCCAGATCGGCCAACAGCGCCGCGTTATACCCCAGCCAGTGCGGATCGGAGCCGAGCAGTTGCGGATGCACCGGCACACCGGTGGCCGTCTTCCAGCCCTGCGCACTCTCCGGCACGATGCGCTGGATACTGCCGATATTCAGCGGCCCTTCGGTAACGCGGATGAACTCGCTGACGCAGCGGTCGATACCACCGATGCGGGTGAGAATATCGCGCAACGGCGCATCCACCAGCCCCTCCATCGGCGCCAGGATGATGCTGTGGTTCATGGCTCGATACCATGGCTGGCCAGCAATTCGAGCAGACCGGCTTCATCCATCACCGATACGCCCAGTTGCTCGGCCTTGGCCAGCTTGCTGCCCGCTCCCGGCCCGGCTACCACGCAATGGGTCTTGGCCGAAACGCTGCCGGCGACCTTGGCGCCGAGGCCTTCCAGATAGTCCTTGGCCACATCCCGGGAGAAACGCTCCAGGGTACCGGTCAATACCCAGGTCTGACCGCTCAGCGGCAGGTCGGCGGCCTGGGCCCTGGGGCTGTCCCAGTGCATGCCGAAGTCCTTCAACTGCTGCTCGATGCGTTCGACCCGCTCACGCTGCTGCGTATCCTGGAAATACTCGCGCAGGCTCTTGATCGCCTTCTCGTTGAGCCGCTCGACCTGCTTCAGGTCAAGCCAGTCAGCCTGCATGATCGCCTGCAGACTGCCGAAAGTACTGGCCAGACGCTCGGCTCCGGTGCTGGCCACCGAGGGGATCTCCAGCCGCGCCAGGAAGACTCCGAGGCTGACACTGGCGGCGAACTCCGGTGCCAGATCGCCCTCTTCCTGCAACTGCACACCGCGCTCGAGCAACTGGCGAATCACCGTCTGGTTGTGCTCGTCCTCGAAGAACGCGGTGATCTCGTGGGCTACTTCCGCACCGATCTCCGGCAGGAACATCAGTACTTCAGCCAATGCCCGGCTGATACGCTCCAGGGTACCCAGAGCCCGGGCCAGCAGCTTGGCGGTTTCCTCGCCGACATCGGAATCCCCAACGCATAGATGAAGCGCGCCAGGCTCACCTGCTTGCTCTGCTGGATGGCCAGCAGCAGGTTGTTGGTCGATACCTCGGCAAAGCCCTCCAGGGTGATCACCTGCTCGTAGGTCAGGGCAAACAGGTCAGCAGGTGAGGCGATCATCTCCCGCTCGATCAGTTGCTCGACGATTTTCTCACCGAGACCGTCGATATCCAGCGCACGCCGGGACACGAAGTGGATGATCGCCTGCTTCAATTGTGCCTTGCATGCCAGCCGGCCGACGCAGCGATACACCGCCCCCTCGGTCACCGTCTGCTTGCCCCGCCCGCGCTTGACCAGTTGGGTGCGCTCCACCGCCGAACCGCATACCGGGCACTGCTCGGGGATATGGACCGGGCGGGCATCGGCCGGACGCAGGTCGGTGACAACCTGCATGACCTGGGGAATCACATCACCGGCGCGGCGGATGATCACCGTATCGCCGATCATCACGCCCAGGCGCTGCACCTCGTCCATATTGTGCAGCGTGGCATTGGATACGGTCACACCGGCCACCTGCACCGGCCGTAGCCGCGCCACCGGTGTGACCGCCCCGGTGCGCCCAACCTGGAACTCCACATCCAGCAGTTCGGTCATTTCTTCACTGGCGGGAAACTTGTGGGCGATGGCCCAGCGCGGCTCGCGGGCGCGAAAGCCCAGCTCACGCTGCCAGCCCAGGTCATTGACCTTGAATACCACACCGTCGATCTCATAGGGCAACGCATCGCGCCGCTCACCGATGTCACGGTAGTAAGCAAGGCATTCTTCGATACCCTCGACCAGCTTCATCTCACGGCTGATCAGCAAACCCCAGTCGCGCAGACGATGCAGGATGCCGACCTGGGTATCCGGCAACTCACCCTCGAAGCGGCCGATGCCATAGCAGCAGAACTCCAGCGGACGCTGGGCGGTGATATTGGAATCCAACTGGCGCAGCGAACCGGCCGCGGCGTTGCGCGGATTGGCGAAGGTCTTGCCGCCGCTGTCCCGGGCGCTGTCGTTCAATCGCTCGAAGCCGGCCTTGGTCATGTAGACTTCACCACGCACTTCCAGCACCGACGGCCAGCCTTCACCGCGCAGCTTCAATGGAATATTGCGCACGGTACGCACGTTGGCGGTAATGTCCTCTCCAGTGGTGCCGTCGCCGCGGGTGGCGCCGCGCACCAGCATGCCATTCTCGTACAACAGGCTGATGGCCAGCCCGTCCAGCTTGGGCTCGCAGCAATACGCTACTGCCGCCCCGCCCCCCAGCAGATCGCCCTCCGGCAGGTCCAGGCCGCGCCGTACCCGCCGGTCGAAATCCAGCATGTCGCTTTCTGCGAAGGCGTTGCCCAGGCTGAGCATGGGCACATCATGACGCACCTGACCGAAGGCCGATGAGGCCATGCCCCCGACCCGCTGGGTCGGCGAATCGGCAGTGATGATGTCGGGGTTGGCCTCCTCCAGCGCGCGCAGCTCGTTGAACAGGCGATCATATTCGGCGTCGGGCACGCTGGGCTCGTCGAGCACGTAGTAGCTGTAATTGTGCTGGTCGATCTGCTCACGCAGTTGCTTTGCGCGTAGCGCCGGGTCGGGAATCACGGTCATGGTTGGTCAAATCATCGGCGGTGGAACAAGGGCAGTGATTGTAGCAGGGAACCCATCAACGCTGGCGGCGAAGCATGGCTGCGGGGTGATAGCAGGACTGCTCATCGCGGCGAGGCGCCGCTCCTGGGAAAAGCAGTGGCCAGCGATTACGCCAGGCTCGGGTGGGGCAACGTTTGGTAGGAGCCCCGCTCCGGGGCGATAGCAAGACAACCCATCACTGCGAGGGGCCGCTCCTACAGAAAATAGTGCCCATGGCCCCGCAGGATGTTAGCGACGCAGGCCGAAGCGCTTGCGCTCGAACTCGGCGATACGCTGGCGATAATGCTCGATGGTCTGGGCGGTCAGCACGCTGCGGTTCTCGTCCTTCAGATCGCCACCCAGCTCCTGGGACAGCTTGCGGGCCGAGGCGATCATCAGGTCCAGCGCCTGTTTCGGGTGTCGCGGACCGGGCAGTCCCATGAAGAAGCTCACCGCCCGGACGTGGCTGTGGTCCAGCTCGTCCAGATCGAATATGCCCGGTTTCAGCGCGTTGGCCATGGAAAACAGCACATCACCATTGCCGGTCATGCTTTCGTGGCGATGGAAGATATTCATGTCGCCATAGCGCAGGCCGCTTTCCATGATGCTTTGCAGCATTGCTGCACCGGGGAACCCTTCTTCGCTGCGGGCCACCACGTTGATGATCAGTACTTCCTCGACCGGTGCTGGCTCATCGGCAGAGGGCGCAACGGCTTCGCTGGCCGTTTCGCTGGCAGTCATGATCGGTTCGGCACTCGGCTCACGCACCTTGCGTACACCGGGTTTCGGCTCGGAACGTGAGGCAGCCAGCGGCTCGGACCGGGGCTCAACCCTGGGCTCGTCAAGATCCAGCCCCACCTGTTCTGGCTGCTGGGGTACGCCGGTGGCCACATCGATATCATCGACCAGGTCATCGCCGAAGGACGGTTCCTCGCGCTCGCCGCGGCCAATCACCCGCGCCGGCCCGAGCAGTTCATCATTGTCGGGCGCATCGGGCAGGTCCTTCAAATTGCGTTCGAGCTTGAAGCGTATGCGGGAGCGGCCACCCATACGCCGCCAGCCATCAAAAAGAATCCCCGCAATGACCAGAAGGCCGATGATGATTAGCCACTCACGCAAACCAAAATCCATGAATATGCTGTTCCCGTTATGCCGTAGACAATTAGGGGCATGTTGCTGAATAACATGCCCGGAATTCATGCGAGACAGTAACACGCCCGCCGCTGATTTTGCACCGGTCGATTCTACACTTCCGCCAGTGCTACCGCCTCTTCAACATTGACTGTGACAAGCCGGGAGCATCCTGGTTCATGCATAGTCACCCCCATCAGCTGGTCGGCCATTTCCATGGCGATCTTGTTGTGCGTAATGTAAATGAATTGCACCCGGCTCGACATCTCTTTCACCATCCGCGCATAACGTCCGACGTTGGCGTCATCCAATGGCGCGTCCACCTCGTCGAGCATGCAGAACGGCGCGGGGTTGAGCTGGAATATCGAGAACACCAGAGCGATCGCCGTCAGCGCCTTCTCGCCGCCGGAGAGCAGGTGAATGGTACTGTTCTTCTTGCCCGGCGGGCGCGCCATGATGGTCACGCCGGTGTCCAGCAGATCATCGCCGGTCAGTTCCAGCCAGGCGCTTCCCCCACCGAAGACCTTGGGAAACAGATGCTGCAGTCCACCGTTGACCTTGTCGAAGGTTTCCTTGAAGCGGCTGCGGGTCTCCTTGTCGATCTTGCGGATAACCTGCTCCAGGGTATCCAGCGCTTCCACCAGATCGGCATTCTGCGCGTCCAGATAGCGTTTGCGTTCGGACTGCTGCTCGTACTCCTCGATAGCCGCAAGGTTGATCGCGCCGAGCCGCTGGATCTGCCCATCCAGTCGCGCCAACTGCTGCTCCCACTCGGTTTCGCTGGCGCCTGATGGCAGGGTGGCGATCACACCCTGCAGGTCGTAACCGGCTTCCAGCAGCTGCTCCTCCAGCCCCTGGCGACGGGTCTGCATGTCACGCGCCAGCAAGCGCTGCTCATCCAGCTGGCTGCGCAACACCTGGGCCTGCTGTTCGGCCTGATGGCGACGGCGGTCCTGTTCGCGCATCTGCTGATCGACCTGTTCCAGGGCCTGCCGGGCAATGCCCAGATCCTGCTCGGCCTGCAACCGGCGCTCCAACAGCGCCTCCAGCTCGATCCGCTGATCGTCTTCCGGGCCCTGGGCCTCTTCGAGTGACATCTGCAGTTGCTCGCGGCGTTCGGCCAGACGCTCGGCCTGGCCCTGCAAGCGTTCCAACCCCTGGCCAGTGGAGTCGAGTTGCGCGCGCACTGATTGCACCCGCAGAGCCAGCTGGTGAGCACGGTCCTTGTGCTGGCGCGACTGTTGCCGGGCCTGTTCCAGTTGTTCACGCACCTGTTCGCGCTGCTGCAGCAGCGCTTCGCGGCGGGCAGTATCATCGGCCATGCGTTCCAATGCGTCCTGCAGGGTCAGACGCGCTTCCCCCAGTTGCTCCAGCTCGTCGCCACGCTGGGCCTTGATATCCTCCAGATCGGCCACGATGCGCTGACGCCGGGCATTGACCTGCTCCAGGCGCACTTGCTTGGCGGAGTTCTGTGCCTTGAGTTCGCCCTGCTCGCGCCCCAGGCGCGCCAGCCCCTGTTGCAGGGCATCGCGCTGCAGCTCCAGTTGCCGAATACGCTCGCGCAACTCGGCCACCCGCTGCTCACCGGCATCGAGCTGGGCCTGCTGCAGCTCCAGGCTGGCCTGCAGCTGCTCCATTTCCTGCTGCCGGGCGAGCACACCCGCTTCCTGCTCGTCACCACCCTGAAAGCGCAGCCAATTCGGCCCCAGCCAGTGGCCTGCCGGGGTGACCACGGACTCATGGCTGGCCAGCGCGCCGCGCATGGCCAGCGCCTGCTGCAGGTCGGCGGCGATACGGATGCCACCGAGCCAGGGTGCCAGGTCCAGCGCCGAGTCGACCTTGCCCAGCAGACGGTCGGTTACCGTGACATTGCCGGCAGTCGCCGTCGATCGCTCTACCAGACGCAGATGGCCCTGCTGAAAGCTGTCGATCGGCGCCTGCAATTCATCCAGCGAGGCCAGGCTGACCGCTTGCAGGTCATCGGCCAGCACCACTTCCACTGCCCGCTCCCAACCGGGCTCGACGCGCAACTGCGCGGCCAGCACCGCGGCGCTGTCCAGTCCCTGCTCCCGCAACCAGTCCTGTACGCCGGCGCCCTGGTCCAGCGCGGCCTGTTGCAATGCTTCCAACGAAGCCAGGCGGCCACCATGACGCTGGTACTCGCCCCGGCGAATATCCAGCTCCTGGTTCAGTGCGTTGAGCGTTTCGCGCTCCTGCTGCAGGGTATCGGTCAGATCATCCAGCTGCTGTTGGTCGGTTTCACTGCGCAGCTCCAGCTCGGCCAACTGTTCGGCCAGCTCGACCAACTCCTCGTCCAGCGAGCCGGCGGACAGCCCCGCCCGCTCCTCCTCGAGGCGCTGGATACGGTCACCGAAGCGCTCCACGCTCTGCTCCAGGTGACGGATACGTGACTGCTCCACCTCGGCCTGCTGGCGTGGCGCACTGGCCTGCTGGTTGAATTCATCCCAGGCGCCCTGCCAATGCTGCATCCCCTCCTCGGCGGCCAGCATCTGCGCAGCGGTATCCTCCTCGGCGGCACCGGCCAGCTCCAGTTCCGGCTCGATGCGGGTCAGCTCGTCATTCAGGTCGGCCAACAGCGCCTGATCCTGGGTCAGATGGCTCTGCGCTTCCTGCCAGGCCTGCTCGGTCTGCTGCAGGTCTTCGCGCAACTGGCGCTGACGATCACGATTGAACTGCAGCGTCTGCTCGATGCGGCTGATCTCGGCCCCGATGCTGTAGTAGCGCGCCTGTACCTGATTGAAACTGTCGTTGAGCTCGCTGTGCTGGTCACGCTGCTTCTCGATCTCGCTGTCGGCGTTGCGTTGCTCGGCGATGATCGCCTCCAGCGCCACCTCCAGGCTGCGCACCTGCTGCTCGCGTTCGCTGGTGCGGGCGTCCAGGGTCTGCCAGCGCAGCGCCTGCAGTTGCGCCTTGAGCTGGCGCTCCTCGGCTTTGTAGGTCTTGTATTTCTCGGCGGCCTGAGCCTGACGGTGCAGATGCGCCAACTGCCGCTCCAGCTCTTCGCGCAGGTCGGTCAGGCGCTCGAGATTCTCATGGGTGCGACGGATGCGGTTTTCCGTCTCGCGGCGGCGCTCCTTGTATTTGGAAATGCCCGCCGCCTCTTCGATAAACAGACGCAACTCATCGGGCTTGGCCTCGATCAGCTTGGAGATCATGCCCTGTTCGATGATCGAATAGCTGCGCGGCCCCAGGCCGGTGCCCAGAAAGATATCGGTGATATCCCGGCGTCGGCATTTGGTCCCATTGAGAAAATACTGGTTTTGTGCTTCACGGGTTACTTTACGGCGAATGGATATCTCGTTATAGCCGGCATATTCGCCTTGTAAAGTGCCGTCACTGTTATCGAAGATCAGCTCGATAGACGCCTGCCCTACCGGCTTCCGGCTATTGGAGCCGTTGAAAATGACATCCGTCATCGACTCGCCGCGCAGGTTCTTGGCCGAGCTTTCACCCATCACCCAACGTACCGCATCGATGATATTGGACTTGCCGCAACCATTTGGCCCGACCACAGCCCCCATATTAGTAGGAAAGAAAACTGTGGTAGGATCCACGAAGGACTTGAATCCCGCCAGTTTGATGCACTTGAGTCGCATTGAAAAATGTCTGTCCCTTGCCGTTCGGTGAGTATCTGGCAGTCATCCGGCGGATTTGCAGAAATAAGAAACGTCCCTTTTACCTGTATTACTCCCTGAATAGAAGCCCCATGACCATGCATTGATATTCATTGCATGGGAAAGGCTCATTCGGTTGAGCAGGTTGCCAAGCAATAGGCTTTACTGGGGATTGGCAGTGCCGTGGCAAGCGCGCTGTTGCAAAGGTGAAGCAAAGTTAAAATTCGATATTGGATAAGAGAATGTCTGCCACGACAACAAACCAACCACTAGCTAACGGCTGGACCACCAGCCGAGTCATTGGCCTGATCGCCGGCGTTGTGCTGCTGGCCATGACCATTCTACTCCCCGCGCCGGAAGGCATGAGTGACGCAGCCTGGAAGGCCGCCGGCCTGATGATGCTGCTGGCTGCCTGGTGGGCCACCGAGGCGATTCCGATTCCGGCCACCTCGCTGGCACCGATCGTGTTGATCCCCGCTCTGGGCATCGGCACTATAAGCCAGGCCACAGCCCCCTATGCAAACCCGACCATCTTCCTGTTCATGGGTGGTTTTGTGCTGGGCCTGGCGATGCAACGCTGGAACCTGCACAAGCGTATCGCTCTCATGACGCTACTGGCGGTGGGCACCAAACCCAGCCATCAGATCGGCGGATTCATGATCGCCACCGGCTTTCTCAGCATGTGGGTAAGCAACACCGCCACCGCCATCATGATGCTGCCGATCGGCCTGTCGGTAGTCAGCATGTTTGAAAATGATGATCCAGTGGCAGTTCGCAAATACGCCACCGCGCTGCTGCTGGCCATCGCCTATGCAGCCAGCCTCGGCGGTATCGGTACCATCATTGGTACACCACCGAATGCGCTGCTGGTAGCCTACCTGGCTGACAACCATGACATTCACATTGGTTTCGGTCAGTGGATGCTGATCGGGGTGCCGATTTCAGTGCTGATGCTGATCACCGTGTGGTTCCTGTTGGCGCGCAAGGACTTCGGCCTCAAGGCCGAAAACAACAGCCGCGAATTGCTGCAGAAACAACTTGCCGACCTGGGGCCGATGAGCCGTGGCGAGAAAACCGTGGGCGTGGTATTCCTGCTGACCGCTGCCGCCTGGATCTTCCAACCGCTGCTGTCCAGCGCACTGATTCCCTGGCTGAACGACACCAGCATCGCTATTGCTTCAGCCATCATCATGTTCCTGATTCCGGTTGACCGTGAAAAAGGCAACCTGATGGACTGGGAGACTGCCTCGAAGATGCCCTGGGGTGTACTGCTGCTGTTCGGTGGTGGTCTGTCCCTGGCCGCGGTGATCACTTCTTCCGGCCTGGCCGTCTGGATCGCCGAATCCCTTTCCGTGATAGGTACGCTGCCGACCCTGGCCATCGTGCTGGTCATTACCGCAGTGATCATATTCCTCACCGAGATCACCAGTAATACCGCAACCGCTGCAGCCTTCCTGCCGCTGATGGGCGCCCTGGCGATGGCTCAGGATGTGTCGCCGATCCTGTATGCCGTACCGGCCGCTGTTGCTGCCAGCTGTGCCTTCATGATGCCGGTGGCCACCCCACCGAATGCCATTGTATTCGGTACCGGCCATATGAAGATCACCGACATGATCTCCGCCGGTTTCAAGCTGAATATCGCTGGCGTTATCATCGTCGGCCTGTTGGCCTACTACCTGATGTTCCTGGTATTCGGAATCTGAGTTATTCCGACTGAGCAGTGCCGAGCCGCCGTCCCAGTGACGGCGGCTTTTTTATGGGAGATGCCCTGAGGCCTCAACTTCAGGCCCTGTTCTCGCGCCACATCATCCCTCAGCTCCCCCGTCATCCTTCTCACCCCCGTCATCCTTCGCGAAGGCGAAGGATCCACCGCCACTCCGAGTCAACCGGAACGGTGGATCCCCGGCCTCAGCTTTGGCTTCCTGCGCCGCTCCAATTCCTGCATCCATGCAGTCGTGCGTCGGGGATGACCAGGTAAGAGGACGATGGCGAGCGGACAGATGACGGGCTAGGTAAGCGAGAGAGCGAAGTGGTGGCGCGGTGGTGGGCAAGATGATGAACAGGGGTAAAGATGAGCAGATGCTGTTTCGTGAAACGGTTAGGGCTGGCGGGAGAGATATCCGGACATGAGAGAGTGGCAGTCGGATAGAGGCGCGCTCCATCCACAACCGGACCTTCTGCAGAAGCGCAGTATGCCAGCTTCTGCAGAAAGCCCAACTTGCGCCGAGATGGCGCCCGCAAAGAGACCTGGCGCTTACAAAGCCCGGTCTATGCGCAGGACCAACTGCCCTTCTTGCTCACCCACCACCACCTCAACCGCTTCGGCTTCATGACTGGCCTGCATCACATCGCTGCTGGGGGATATGCGGGCACTCACCTGCAGGACCTGGCCCGGTTGCAGGGTGGTGCCAGGCATCAGGGCGTCGTTCGCATCCAGAACCACCTGCGCCGGCAGGCTCGCCTTGTCCAGGCGCTCGGCGAACAGCGGCATCGGCGGACCTTCCGGGTCGCGGGCGGAGACGAAGACCACCGCCTCATCGGGGAACTGTGCGGCCACTTCGTCGGCCAACTCTATGCGTACGCTGATCTGCGGCTGCTCGGCATCAACCGCGGCATCCTCTGACGATGCCCCTGCCGATTGCTGCATGCGCTCACGGGCACGATCGATGCCGCCTTGGATCGCCCGGGCGCCGTCGCTGCCAGGCGCCATGCCGGCCTTCAGCCGTTCCCAGTAGGTAATGGCCCCGGCATACTCCCCGGACTCGAACGCGGCGATACCCAGCAGGCCCAGCGCGGTCGGCTCGAACGGGTTCAGCTCCAGGGCGCGATCCAGCGCTGCCACGGCTTCGGTATCGAGCTTGTTGGCATTGGCGAAGAACCGCGCCTGGGCCAGTTGAGCCAGCACCTCGGCGCGCTCGCCGATGCGCTGCAGGCTGTTGCCAAACGCCTCTACCGACTCGGCGGGACGCTGATCAGCCAGGTAGGCACGACCGAGCATGTACCAGACTTCGCCATTCTCCGGCTGGACCTCGGTGATGCGCTCCATGCGGTCGATATAGTCGGCCAGGCTGTCCGGCATCGGATTGTGCTCCATCTCCCGCAGCAGCGCCAAACCCGCCGGGTTACCCCAGCTCATGTACAGGCCGATGACCACCAGCGGTAGCGCACCGGCGGCCAGGATCAGCGGCCAGGGCCCGCCACGGCGCAGCGGCCGGCGAGCCTCATCCGCCTTGGCGGTATCTTCGAGCAGCAGCTTGCCGGCTTCTTCCAGGGCCGTGGCATGCAGCTCGGGGGTCAGCTCGTTGGCGGCCAGCTGTGCATCCAGTTCGGCGACCCGCTCTTCATACAGGGCCACGTTGAGGCCGGTTCTGTCGACTCTCTTCTGGCCACGCAGCTTCCATACCGGCCAGACTACAACAAGCATGCCCGCCAGCATCAGCAGCGCGCCATACAACCAGAAATCTGTCATCAGTTATCTTCTTCTCTTTCCAGCAGGGATTGCAGGCGCCGTTGTTCGTCCTGGCTCAGGTGCTGTGCGGCTGATTCACGCAGCGCCCGCTGGCGACGACGCAGCAGAACGATCAAGACGATGACACCACCCAGCAGCAACGCCGCCGGGGCGAACCACAGCACCACGGTCGCCGGCGTCAACGCCGGCTTGTAGCGCACGAAGTCGCCATAGCGGCTGACCATGAAATCGATGATCTGGTCGTTGTCCTTGCCCTCGGTGAGCATGCGATGCACTTCACGGCGCAGGTCCATGGCAATCGGCGCGTTGGAGTCGGCGATATTCTGGTTCTGGCATTTCGGGCAGCGCAGCTCGTTGCTCAACTGATAGAAGCGCTCACGTTGCGCGTCGGTCTCGAACTCGTAGGTATCCACCGCAGCCATGGCAATGGGTGCCAGGGCCAACAGAAGGAACAGGCACCAGCGACGAATCATGGCTGTTCCCCCTCAAGCAGCGCCTGGTACCGCGGCCCGAGCTGGGTTTCCCAGACTCGCTCATCGACCACACCGACGAACTTGTAGCGGATGATGCCTTCGGCATCGATCAGGAAGGTTTCCGGCGCGCCATAGACACCCAGATCCAGCCCGAGACGACCTTCGGTATCGCTGATATTCAGTTGGTAGGGATCGTGGAATTCCTTGAGCCACTGTCGCGCATCGGCGGTGTTGTCCTTGTAGTTCACCCCGTAGATGACCACGCCCTGGTCGGACAGGCCGTTGAGCACCGGGTGCTCGACGCGGCAGGCGACGCACCAGGTAGCCCAGACGTTGACCAGCGCCGGCCGGCCGAGCAGATCGGCCCGGGTCAGGGTCGGGCCACCCTCTTCCACCGCCGCCAGGCTGAACTCGGGGAATGGCTTGTCGATCAGTGCCGAGGGCAAGGTGCTCGGGTCGATGGCCAGATCCTGCTGGTTCTTCTTGTCGTTCAGGGTTTTCAGGAACAACGCCAGCAGCAGCAGGAACAGCACCAGCGGAATCAGCATCCAGGGTCTGCGCATCAGGCAACCTCCCCACTTGCCGCCTGCGGTGCGGTACGCCGCTGGCGCACCCGCAGACGATAACGTTTATCGCTGGCTGCCAGCAGACCACCGAGGGTCATCAGCAGGCCACCGCCCCAGATCCAGCGTACGAACGGCTTGATATGCACCCGAATGGCCCAGGCGCCATTTTCCAGCGGCTCACCCATGGCGACGAACAGGTCGCGGGTGAAGCCGGCCTGGATGCCGGCCTCGGTCATCGGCATGTTCTGTACCGTGTACAGGCGCTTTTCCGGGTTCAGCAGGGCAATCTGCCGGTCATTGCGATAGACCTCGATATGGCCCTTGTCGGAAATCCAGTTGGGACCTTCCCGGTGCGTAGCCCCGGTGAACAGGAAACTGTAACCGCCCAGCTCCAGGGTGTCGCCCGGGGCCATGCGCAGGTCGCGCTGGCTATCGAACAGGCTGGCGCCGACCACCCCGACGGCACATACGGCGATGCCGACATGCGCCAGGGTCATGCCCCAGTAGCTGCGCGACAGGCTACGTACCCCGCTCAGCAGGCCCTTGTGGCGCGACTTGTCGAGAATGTCGCGCACAGCGCTGCCGGTTACCCAGAACACCAGGAACAGCATGCTGCCGACCGCCAGGTGGTGATCACCGATCCACACCGCCAGCCCCACCGCGCCAATCGCCGAGAGGATCAGTACCCACTTGAGCTGACCGAACAGCCATTTCACCGGGGTATCCTTCCAGCGGCTGAGCATGCCCACGCCCAGCGCGAGCATCAGGATCGCCATCAGCGGCACGAACAGCGCATTGAAATACGGAGGACCCACCGACACCATGGTGTCGGTCAGGGCGTCGAGCACCATCGGGTACAGGGTCCCGAGCAGCACCATCAGGGCTGCCACCACCAGGATCACGTTATTGATCAGCAGGAAGGTCTCCCGCGACCACAGGGCGAAGCCGATCTGACTCTTGACCACCGGCGCCCGCACCGCATACAGCGCCAGGGATCCGCCGACCACCACCAGCAGGAAGCCGAGGATGAACACGCCGCGCTCCGGGTCGGTAGCGAAGGCGTGGACCGAGGTCAGCACACCCGAGCGTACCAGGAAGGTACCGAGCAGGCTCAGGGAGAAGGCGGCGATCGCCAGCAATACCGTCCAGCTCTTGAACACCCCGCGTTTTTCCGTCACTGCCAGCGAGTGGATCAGTGCGGTCCCCACCAGCCAGGGCATGAAGGAGGCGTTCTCCACCGGGTCCCAGAACCACCAGCCACCCCAGCCCAGTTCGTAGTAGGCCCACCAGGAGCCGAGCACGATACCCAGGCCGAGGAACGCCCAGGCGACAATGGTCCAGGGCCGCGACCAGCGCGCCCAGGCCGCATCCAGGCGGCCGCCGAGCAGCGCGGCGATGGCGAAGGCGAAGGCCACCGAGAAACCGACATAACCCATGTACAGCATCGGCGGGTGCACGATCAGGCCGAAGTCCTGCAGCAACGGGTTCAGGTCGTTGCCATCCGCCGGGAAGTACGGCAGCTGCCGATCGAAGGGGTTGGAGGTGGCCAGCATGAACCACAGGAAGCCGACGCTGATCATGCCCATCACCGCCAGTACCCGGCTGAGCATTTCCTCCGGCAGGTCCCGGGAGAAGATCGCCACGGCGAAGGTCCAGGCAGCGAGAATCAGTGCCCACAGCAGTAGCGAGCCTTCATGGCCGCCCCATACCGCGCTCACGCGGTAGTACCAGGGCAGCGCTGAGTTGGAGTTCAGTGCCACGTAGGTCACGCTGAAGTCATTGCTGACAAAGGCGTGCACCAGGCAGATGAAGGCGAACAGCACGAACAGGCACTGGGCGAATGCCGCCGGCTGGGCGAAGCCCATCGCCAGGGTATCGCCACGCCAGGCGCCATACAGCGGAACGGTTGCCTGCAGCAGCGCCAGTACCAGGGCGATGATCAGGGCGATCTGTCCAAGCTCGGGAATCATTCGGCCTCCGGGTCAGTTGGAGGACGGCGTATAGACGCCATCCACTTGCATGTGATCAACCTTTTTCAGCGCCTGGGCCACTTCCGGCGGCATGTACTCCTCGTCATGCTTGGCCAGAACCTCATCGGCGACCAGCATGCGGTTCTCGTTCAGCCGTCCCAGCGCCACTATGCCCTGCCCTTCGCGGAACAGGTCAGGGAGGATGCCGCTGTAGGACACCTGCACCTGCTCATTGCCATCGCTGACGGCAAACACCACTTCCAGGCTGTCGGGAGCACGTTGCAGGCTGCCGGCGACCACCATGCCGCCTGCGCGGATGCGCGCATCCTGCGGCGCCACGCCGGTGGCGATTTCAGTCGGCGTATAGAACAGGTTGATATTCTGCCGCAGTGCACCGAGAGCCAGGGCCACGGCGACGCCGACCCCGAACACGACCAACAGAATCAGCAACAGGCGTTTCTTGCGCTGCGGATGCATTACATCACCTCCCGACGGCGGCGGCGCGCCTCTTCATTGACCAGACGCCGACGGGCCAGCCACGGCTGCACCACGTTCAACGCCAATACGACCAGGGTTATGGCATAGGACGACCAGACATAGATGCCGTGTCCGCCCATATCCAGCATTTCATTCAGGCTGCTCATGACAGTTTCTCCAGCGTCTCGCGCACCCAGCGGGTCTTCTGCTCCCGGCGCAGAACCTCGAGGCGCATGCGCATCAGCAGGCTGACGGTGAACAGCGCATAGAAGCCCAGCACCATCAGCAGTAGCGGCAGCCACATTTCCATCGGCATGGCCGGCTTTTCGGTGACCTTGAAGGTGGCCGGCTGATGCAGGGTATTCCACCAGTTCACCGAGTACTTGATGATCGGGATATTCACCGTGCCGACGATCGCCAGCACCGCCGTGGCCTTGGCCGAGGTCTCGCGGTTGCTGATCGCCTGGCCCAGGGCGATGATGCCGAAGTACAGGAACAGCAGGATCAGCATGGAGGTCAGGCGCGCATCCCACACCCAGTAGGTGCCCCAGGTCGGCTTGCCCCAGATGGCACCGGTAAGCAGCGCAACAAAGGTCATCCAGGCGCCGATCGGTGCCGCGCACTTGAGCGCCACATCGGCCAGTTTCATGCGCCAGACCAGACTGACCACCCCGGCCACCGCCAGCATCATGTAGCAGGACTGGGCAACGAAGGCCGCCGGCACATGGATGTAGATGATCCGGAAGCTGTTGCCCTGCTGGTAGTCCTGGGGCGCGAAGAACAGCCCCCAGACACTGCCCACCAGCAGCAGTGCCACACCCGCCACGGCAAACCAGGGCAGCCAGCGGCCACTGATGTCATAGAACCACTTGGGCGAACCCAGCTTGTGGAAGAAACTCCAGTTCATGCGTTACCTGCTCGACCATTCATTCGCTTACTCCAATGCGCAGCCCGGCGGCGATGGCGATCGGCGCCAGGGTCAGTGCCAGCACCGCCAGACAGCCCAGCCACAGCGCAAACCCGGTGACCGGCATCCCCTGCAACGCCGCATCCATCGCCCCGGTGCCCAGAATCAGCACGGGGATGTACAACGGCAGGATCAGCAGCGCCAATAATACGCCACCGCTCTTCAGCCCCACCGTCAATGCCGCACCCACCGCGCCCAGCAGGCTGAGTATCGGCGTACCCAGCAGCAATGTCAGCGCCAACACCGGCAACGAGGATAGCGGCAGGGCCAGCATCAGCCCGAACAATGGTGCCAGCAGCACCATCGCCAGCCCCGACATCATCCAGTGATGCAATACCTTGACCAGCACCATCAGCGCCAGCGGATGGGGTGACAGTACCCACTGCTCCAGCGAACCATCTTCGTAGTCGCTGCGAAACAGGCCATCGAGCGACAGCAATGTCGCCAGCAATGCCGCCACCCAGATCACACCGGGTGCCATGCTGCGCAACATCGAGGGCTCCGGTCCGACCGCCAGAGGGAACAGGCTGACCACCAGCGCGAAGAACACCAACGGGTTGAGCAGATCCCCCGGGCGACGCCAGGCCAGGCGCCATTCCCGACAGAACAACAGCCAGACGATCTGCCGCATCAGTTCACCTGTCCCAGGTCCAGACAGCGCACCCCCGGTAGATGCTCAAGGCCGTGGTGGGTAGTCATGATCACCAGCCCGCCGCGGGCCGCATGCTGCAGGATGTGCGTCTCCAGTGCGGCGACACCGGCCTTGTCGATGGCGGTAAAGGGTTCATCCAGAATCCACACCGGGTGCTGCTCCAGATACAGACGGGCCAGAGCCACGCGACGCTGCTGGCCAGCCGACAGGTTATGGCAGGGAACATCCTCGAAGCCACGCAGACCGACCTGCTCCAGCGCCTGCCAGATATGATCGTTTTCCACCGGACGGCTCAGCGCGCACAACCAGGCCAGATTCTCCTCGGCGGTCAGCGCCCCCTTCACCGCCGGCGCATGACCGATATACAGCCGCTGCTGCCGCCAGTTTTCCCGGCCGGTGCCGGAGAATACCGAGTCGCCACCGTAACGCATGTCGCCTGCAGAAGGTGGCAGCAGACCGGCCATGATCCGCAGCAGACTGGTCTTGCCGGAGCCGTTGGGCCCGGCCACCTGCAGCACCTCTCCCGGCTCGAGTTGCAGCGACAGCGACGCAAACAGCTCGCGCTGATCCCGCTCGCACGCCAGACTGTCCAGTTCAACAGGCAGTGGCTTCACCTTTACTCCAAACCAACAGAACGAATCACGGTTAACTCATGTTTATCAGTACGCTGCCGCTATACTGCATGGGCGTCAGGCACGCTATGTAATTGGCGCCATTATACATACGCCCCCTACCCTGAGGGTTCTGATTTACATCAATATGTGACACACATGACCCCGGATCTGAACCTGCCACCGATCACCGCCAACAGCCCCAGAACAGGGCCTTCCAGCTCGCCTGCTGCGGCTTCCGCGGTCGCCTTGGAGCTGCTGCGTCCGATTGCCGCAGCGACCCTGGCGCCGGGTGAAAGCGCTCGCGCCGAGGTGCTCGACAGCAAGGCCCAGGCCGGTCAGTTCGAAATACTGTTACGCCTGGCCAGGGCCGGATCGCCGCCGGCCGACATCAGCGTACGCAGTCACCAGGCGCTGGAGCCGGGCAGCACTGCCACGGTGCAGTCGGTCAGCCCCACCCGCTTGCTGGCGGTCCTTGATGCCGCAGCGGGCCAACCGGCAGCGCAGCGGCCGGTTACCAGCCTCGATCCGCAACTGTTTCCCCAGGGCAGTGTGGTACAGGCACGTATCGTCGACAGCCAGCAGTTGCAGAATGCCGGCGAGCAAGCGCGGTTTGCGATACTGGCCAGGATACTCCAGGGCCCGGCCTCCGGCACCCTGCTGAGCCTGGACAGCAGCCGCCCGGCGATACCCGGCAGCCTGCTCACCGCGGTGGTCGCCGCCAACGGTGCGCTGCAGGTCACCACCGCCAACGAGCAGATACGCCAGCTGGATCTGCTGCAGGGTATGCGTACCAGCCTGCAGGCACAGGCCCCGGCTGAACCCATGCTGCGCATGCTCGACAAGCTCGCGGCGCTGCCGGACCTGCCGCCATTGCTGCAGGCCAGCATGCGGCAGGTACTGGCGCATGTCGCCACCCCCGAACATCTGAGTACCACCGCCGGTGTAGCCCAGGCGATACGCCAGAGCGGCCTGTTTCTGGAAGCCAGCCTCGAACAGTTGCAACAGGCCTTGCGCAGCCCTGCCGGTAATGGCGGACCGGCCAGCCAGCCAGGTACCGAGTCGGCACCCGCAGGACAACTGCCGCCCTTGGCCCGACTGCTGCCCCTGCTGTCCAGCCTGGCCACCCCGCCGGGCACCGAACCGCTGCCCGGCGCCGACTTCAAGGCCAGCCTGATGACCCTGCTGATCACGCTGCAGCAGCACCTGCCACCCGATGCCAGCAAGGCGCTGAGCCTGCCGCCCGGCCCGTGGCAGCAGGCACTGGCAGTGAAGCCCGGTCTGTTCCCGCTGCCCTCCCGGGCAGTACAGGCACTGAACGACGCCCCCGATCTGGGCAGCCTGCTGCGCCTGACCGCCGCGCTGCTGTCACGCATCCAGCACCACCAGTTCCAGAGCCTGGGCCAGACCCAGACCTTCGCCGACGGCAGCAGCCAGACGGTCTGGCAACTGGATCTGCCACTGCGCGATGGCCAGCAGTTCACCCAGGTGCAGATGCGCATCCAGCGCGATCAGGCGTCACCGGACAAACGCCACGCCGAACAGGCACCGCAATGGGAGATACGCCTGGCCTTCAACCTGGACCGGCTGGGCCCACTGCAGGCCATCACCCGCCTGTACAAGGGCCGGGTCAGCAGCGAGTTCTGGGCCGAGCAGGCCGCTACCCTGCAACTGGTCAACAATGAACTGGGGCAATTGCGCGACCGCCTGCTGACCCGCGGTCTGGAGATCGGCGAACTCAGTTGCCACCGCGGCAGCCCGCCGGAGCCACGCCAGACAGTACAACAACGCTGGATAGACGAGGTGACCTGAAATGAGCGAACAGCGCGAAGCCATCGCCCTGGTATATGAAGGCGGCACCGACGCCCCCAGCATCACCGCCAAGGGCGAAGGCGAACTGGCCGAACGCATCATCCAGTTGGCCATGGACTATGAAGTACCGATCTACGAGAACGCCGACCTGGCCAGCATGCTGACCCGCATGGAACTCGGCGACCAGATTCCCGAAGCGCTGTATCGCACCATCGCCGAGATCATCGCCTTCGCCTGGCACCTGAAGGGCAAAACGCCGGAGGGGTTCGTACCGCCTGAGCATGGCTGACAGCTCCATATTCTCCGAGGCGGGGCGATAGGGGATGCCCAGGCAGGCTGCTTACTTGTTGCCGTGCAGTTTCAGCATCAGCTCGGCTTCGCTGCGGGTCAGGCCGCAGGATTGCACGAGGTCATCCAGGCTGGCACCCATGCCTACCAGACGGCTGGCCTGATTGTAGGGCATGGTGTGCACATCCTGCTGCTCCAGGCGCTGCTGCTTGTTTTCCAGGTGGGTGATCTTTTCACGCAGGGTGATCAGTTCCTCGCCCATGCGGATATTGCTCTGCTGGTACTCGGCCAGTTTCTGCGCCAGCTTGTCCAGCCGGCCGTCGAGGCGGGCTTCCTGTTCCAGCTGGCGCTGCGCCAGGCGTCGCTGGGCCAGGATGCCGCCTATCATCGCGGCAACCAGCACGCCCAGCAGCAGGCCCAGCAGAAGCAACAGCGAGCGCTCATCCATGCGCGTCAGATATCCTGCAGCTCGGCCCACTCATCTTCGGTCATCATCTTTTCCAGATCGACCAGAATGAGCAGCTCATCATTCTTGTTGCTGACGCCCTGGATGAACTTGGCCGACTCGTCGGTGCCCACGTTCGGCGCGGTCTCGATCTCCGACTGGCGCAGATAGACCACCTCGGCCACGCTGTCGACCAGGATGCCAACCACCTGCCGGTCGGCCTCGATGATGACGATGCGGGTCTGGTCGGTGACCGGCGCCGGCTCCAGACCAAAGCGCTGGCGCGTGTCGATGACAGTGACGACGTTGCCGCGCAGGTTGATGATACCCAGCACATAGGAGGGCGCGCCGGGCACCGGTGCGATCTCGGAGTGACGTAGCACTTCCTGCACCTGCATCACATTGATGCCATAGGTTTCGTTATCCAGACGGAACGTCACCCATTGCAGGATCGGATCATCAGTGCTCTGTGCGGTGTTGTTTTTCATCGGTCTCGGTTCTCGATCTTGATGGTTCTCATCCTAATCGGGCACTGGCGTCTTTGCCAGCACCCGCAGCAATCAATTGGGCCAGCGCCTCTACATCCAGCAAGGCGCACATATGGTCGATCACGGTTCCAGCCAGCCAGGGTCGCTTGCCCTGCCCCGAGCGCCATTTCACCTGCGCAGGGTCCAGGCGGATCGACTGGCTCACTCCATGCACCGCCATACCCCAGTCGTACCCCTGCACGGAAATGACGAAGCGCAGGTCATCGCGCAGCTCGGGGCGGTAGCGCTCCGGCATGACCCAGCGCGCGGTATCCAGCACCTTGAGGTTGCCGGCCTGGGTCGGCAGGATACCGAGAAACCAGTCCGGCTGGCCGAACAGCGGCGTGATAGAGCCTTCCAGCGCGTGAATGGTGCCGAGGGAAACCAGCGGTACGGCCAGGGTCAGGCCGCCGACATCGAACAGCAGCGCCTCGAACGGTTGTTCACGCCAGGCGGGGACGGCTACCGGAGGCGCCGGCTGTTCAATCAGCGCCTCGACCGTTTCCTCCACCTGCACCTGTACCGGCTCTGGCTCCTTCACCGATACCACTTCCAGCACCGGCGCGGTTGGCAACGCCTCCACCTGCTCGGCTTCGGCCAGCGCCAGCTCCGCGGCCGCGTCCTGCAACAGCGCATCCAGATAGGACTGGATGGTCTGCTCGGGTACATAGTGCTGTACGGGCAAGGAGTCGTTCATGTATCGCCTGTGGTTCGGGTTGAGTCTGCAAGGCCGGCAGTTATCCGGTTCTGTTCAGGTTATCGGCAGCCGCGGGCCGATCATGAGGCCGCTTCAGGCCACCTCTTTCGGCTTAGGCAGAGCCTGCACCAGCAGATAGCGCAGCAACGCGCGGTAGGCCAGCACGCCGCGAGCATTGTTTTCCAGCCGCGATGGCACCACCCCGGCCAGGCTGGCATCGCGCAGCTTGGTGTCGATCGGAATATAGGCCTGCCACAACTGATCGGCGTAATCCTTGCGCAGCATGCGCAGGGTGCTCAGCGAGGCCTGGGTACGACGGTCGAACAGGGTTGGCACTATGGTGAACGGCAGAGCCTGGCGCCGCGAGCGGTTGACCATGTTCAGTGTGTGCACCATGCGCTCCAGCCCCTTCATGGCCAGGAACTCGGTCTGCACTGGCACCACCAGTTGTTCGCAGGCGGCCAATGCATTGATCATGGAGACCCCGAGCAGCGGCGGACTGTCGATGATGGCGAAATCGAATTCCCCGTGCAGTTGTGCCAGCGCCCGGGAGATGACCAGCCCGAAACCACCCTGGGCGGCTGACTGGCGCTCCAGGGTAGCCAGCGACGTGCTGGAGGGTAGCAGGCGGATGTTTTCGTGCGAGGTCTCCAGCAGCAGCGCCGCAGCCAGCCCCGGCGGCACCTTGCCCTGATGCTGGAACAGATTGAACACGCTGCTGGTCAGGCGATCCGGATCATGGCCGAAATAGCTGGTCATCGAGCCATGCGGATCCAGATCGACCACCAGCACACGCTTGCCCTGGTCCGCCAGCAGACCGGCAAGCGCCACAGCCGAGGTGGTCTTCCCGACCCCGCCTTTCTGATTGGCTACTGCCCACACTCTCATGCCTTTCGCTCCCGCCACATTGCCGTTACACCCATTGTCAGCATCTGGTACACCAGCATCAGCCCGGCCCCGCACCATCACCGGTCTTGGCACGGGCCTGCCGCATCTCCTGCAGGCCGGCCGGCTCCTCCGGAGTACGCTCATGGCGCCGGTCGGTGTAGCGTGACACCAGCAGCACCACGCGCCGGTTGGCCCGGCGCCCGGCCGCGGTATGGTTGTCGGCCACCGGCCGATGTTCACCATACCCCACCGCCGCCATTCGTCCGGCGTCGATGCCACCGGCACTGAGCATGCGCACGACACTGGCCGCCCGGGCCGCCGACAGCTCCCAGTTGGTCGGATACACCCGCGAACGGATCGGCACGTTGTCGGTAAACCCCTCGACGTGGATCGGGTTGTCATAGGGCGCCAGGATACCGGCGATCCTCTCGACGAGAACGAAGGCGCTGTCCAGCGGCAAGGCATCGCCGCTGGGGAACAGCAGACCCGAACTCAGTTCTATCTCGATCCACAACTCATTGGCATGCACCCGCAGATCGCCTATCGAAATCAGCTCGCCGAAAGCTTCCTGCATGGCTTCGGCGATGCTCTCCAACGGATCCTGCGCAGCGCTGCCAGCAGCCCCGCCCGTCGCCGAAGGCTGCTGCAACTCGGCAGGTGACTGGGGCGCTGGCGAACGCGGTGTCTCATTGCCGATCTGGATCGGGTCTACGGTTTTCGGTGTCTGACTGAACACGCCGATCAGCGACTCGGTCAGCACCTTGTACTTGCCTTCATTGACCGAGGAAATCGAATACATGACCACGAAAAAGGCGAACAGCAGGGTAATGAAGTCGGCGTAGGACACCATCCAGCGTTCGTTGTTTTCATGTTCCTGTTCACGGCGACGACGCATGCTTCAGTCCAGGAAGCCCTCGAGCTTCATTTCGATGGAGCGTGGATTTTCCCCTTCGGCAATCGACAGCAGGCCTTCCAGGAGCATTTCCCGATAGCAGGACTGCTCCAGTACCACCGCCTTGAGCTTGTTGGCGATCGGCAGCAGCAACAGGTTGGCCAGCGCCACACCATAGATGGTCGCAACGAAGGCCACGGCAATACCGCTGCCAAGCATCGATGGGTCGGCCAGGTTGCCCATCACATGAATCAGGCCCATCACCGCGCCAATGATGCCGATGGTCGGGGCATAACCGCCCATGCTTTCGTAGACCCGGGCGGCGCTCAGGTCGTTGTTCTCGCGACTGACCAGCTCGACATCCAGAATGCTGCACAGGGTCTCGGTTTCGCAGCCATCGGCCAGCAGTTGCA
>Ga0172382_10000427_pt1 | contig 79375 bp, 75 predicted proteins | sample Leawel138RmetaG_FD_122245 | JGI IMG/M metagenome (GOLD analysis project Ga0172382, IMG submission 122245) | Leachate microbial communities from a municipal landfill in Southern Ontario, Canada - Leachate well 138R metaG | ecosystem: Engineered > Solid waste > Landfill > Unclassified | place...
CCCCGTGTTTTCTCAAATGTCGCGCAGCAGCTCGTTGATGCCTACCTTTGCGCGGGTCTTGGCATCCACCTTCTTCACGATGACCGCGCAGTACAGGCTGTACTTGCCGTCCTTGGAGGGCAGGTTGCCGGACACCACCACCGAGCCTGCGGGCACGCGGCCGTAAATGATCTCGCCGGTCTCGCGGTCGTAGATCTTGGTGGATTGGCCGATGTACACGCCCATGGAGATCACCGAGCCTTCCTCCACGATCACGCCTTCCACGACTTCCGAACGCGCACCGATGAAGCAGTTGTCCTCAATGATGGTGGGGGCCGCCTGCAGGGGCTCCAGCACACCGCCGATGCCGACGCCGCCGGAGAGGTGCACGTTCTTGCCGATCTGCGCGCAGGAACCCACCGTGGCCCAGGTGTCCACCATGGTGCCGGAATCCACGTAGGCGCCGATGTTCACGTAGGAGGGCATGAGTACCACCCCGGGCGCGATATGGCTGCCGCGACGGGCGGTGGCGGGCGGCACCACGCGCACGCCGCCTTCACGGAAATCGCGTGAGTTGTAGTCGGCGTACTTGGACGGCACCTTGTCGAAATAATTGGTGAAGCCACCTTTCATGAACTGGTTGTCATCGATGCGGAATGACAGCAGCACGGCTTTTTTCAGCCATTCGTTTACCGTCCACTTGCCGACATCCTGGCGCTCGGCCACGCGCAGCTCACCCTTGTCGAGGCGCTGAATGGCCTCCGCTACAGCTTCTTTGACATGCGCCTCCACATTGCGTGGAGTGATGTCGGCTCGACGCTCGAAGGCTTCTTCAATGACTGCTTTGATATCGTTCATAGGGACTCCTGTAAAAAAAAGACCTCAACGCAAAGACGCGAAGGTCGCCAAAGACGCAAAGTACATCTCGTTTCGTGAGGAACTCGTGTTTCTTTGCGCCCTTCGCGTTCTTTGCGTCTTTGCGTCAAATGCTTTCGATAAAGGTGCGGATGCGCTCGGCGGCTTCCACGCATTCATCCAGTTCGGCCACCAGGGCCATACGCACGTAGCCGGCGCCGGGATTGATGCCGTGGGCGTCGCGTGAGAGATAGCTGCCGGGCAGCACGGTGATGTTCTGCTCGGCGAAGAGCCGGCGCGCGAATTCCTGTTCGTCCACGGGCGTGCGTGCCCAGAGGTAGAAGCCCGCGTCAGGGCGCTGTACGTCCATGCGACCCGACAGGAGTGACAGCACGGCATCGAATTTGGCGCGGTACAGCGCACGATTCTGGCGCACGTGTTCCTCGTCCTGCCAGGCGACGAGGCTGGCGGCCTGGCTGGGGGGCGGCATGGAGCAGCCATGATAGGTGCGATAGAGCAGGAACTGTTTCAGTACGTCGGCATCGCCGGCCACGAACCCGGAGCGCAGGCCAGGCACGTTGGAGCGCTTGGAGAGACTGTGGAACACAACGCAGCGCGCGTAGTCATCGCGGCCCATTTCCGCGGCGGCCTGTAACAGGCCGGGCGGTGGAGAGGCTTCGTCGAAGTACAACTCCGAATAGCATTCATCCGAGGCAATGAGGAAGTCATGTTCGTCTGCGAGCCGGATGAGCTTCTGCAGTGTGGGGATATCGATTACCGCACCCGTGGGATTGCCCGGGCTGCACAGGTAGATGAGTCGGGTGCGGCGCCAGATATCCGCGGGCACGGCTTCCAGGTCGGGTTGAAAACCGTTTTCCGCCGTGCTGTTCAGAAACCAGGGCTCGGCGCCCGCAAGCAGGGCCGCACCTTCGTAGATCTGGTAGAACGGGTTAGGCGCGACCACCAGCGGCTTGCCGCTGCGGTCCACCACGGCCTGGGCGAAGGCGAACAGGGCCTCCCGGGTGCCGTTGACGGGCAGGACGTGGCGTTCGGGATCCACGCTGTCGAGCGGAAGCTGGAAGCGCTCGACCAGCCAGGCGGCGATGGCCTCACGCAGCTCCAGGCGTCCCTTGGTGAGCGGGTAATTGCCCAGGCCGTGAAGGTGCGTGAGCAGTGCCTCGCCGATAAAAGCCGGTGGGCGATGAGCGGGTTCACCGATGGACAGTGCGATATGTGCCTTGTCCGCAGGCGGTGTTGCCCCGGCCTTGAGGCGGCTCAGCTTCTCGAAGGGATAGGGTTGCAGACGCGCGAGGTCCGGATTCATGCGGAACAGGCTCTTGAAAAGAGCGGGCTAGTATAGTGCAAGGTCCAGGTGCAGAAAACCAAGCCGGATTCATGATCACGCGTATTCAGCACATCAGCCTGTTGGTCGCCGACACCGCACGCGCACTGGCTTTCTATGGGGATATCCTCGGCCTGGAGGCGGCGCCACGGCCGGCGCTGGGCTTCCGCGGTGCTTGGCTGCAAGTGGGTGACCAGCAGATCCACCTGCTGGAATTGCCCAATCCCGACCCGGTCGAGGGACGCCCTGAACACGGTGGTCGCGACCGCCATGTGGCCTTTGCCGTGGCCGACCTCGAGGCCTTCACCAGGCGACTGGAAGCCGCGGGTATCCCCTATACCCGCAGCCGCTCCGGCCGGCCCGCCGTCTTCTGTCGTGACCCGGATGGCAACGCCGTGGAGCTGATGGGCGACACGGAGGAATAAGCAAGGACGCCAGAGGAATCGTTCAGCTCAGGCAGCACCTTCCGCTTAGCCTTTTCCTTCGAGCATTTTGCTGATGCGGGTGCGCAGGCATTCCAATTGCTCAGGGTCGGTGACGGGTTGGTTGTCTTCATCGGTGATGAAGAAGATATCTTCCACGCGTGCTCCCAAGGTGGCGATCTTGGCGTTCTGCAGGCGCACGCCACAGGCCATGAGTGCTTGCCCGATGCTGGAAAGGATGCCGGGGCGATCGGAGGCAACCACCTCCATGATGGTGCGGCCGTTGTTGCTGTCGTCCCGAAATGTCACCTGCGGCAGGATGCTGAAATGCTTGAGGGCACGCTGTACGCGGCGTTGCACCGTCAGGCTTGCAGCGTTCGGATCCTGGATGAGCCGGGTGAGGTTTTCCTGGATGTCTTCGATGCGGCGTGCATCGCTGATCGGCGCACCGTTTTCCTCCAGCACGATGTAGGTGTCGAGGGTATAGCCGTCGGTGGACGGCATGATGCGCGCGTCCACGATATTCAGGCGCATCTGGTCCAGGGCGGTGGTGACAATGGCAAACAGCAGATCGTTCACCTGGGTGTAGATGAAGATCTCGGTACCGCCGCGCTGGGTCTCCTGGCGGATGAGGATGAGCGGTGCCTGCTCGCCGTCGGTGCACACAGCCTGGGTATGCCAGGCGATTTCGTCCGCGGAATAGCGGCCGAAGTAATCGAAACCGAGGCGTTTCCAGAATGCCTCGACGCGTGCAGGTTCGAGCGCGGCATCGTGTAACAGCCGGCGCACTTCTTCCTCGGTCTCGCGCCGCAGTTCATCTTCGTCCATGGGGTTCGCCAGGCCGCGGTCAAGGGCGCGCCAGGTGGATTCGTACAATTCGGCGAGCAGTGAATCCTTCCAGGAGTTCCACAAAGTGGGACTCGTGGCGCGGATATCGGCGACCGTGAGGACGTACAGGTGATCCAGGTAGGCAAGGCTGCCCACGGTGGCCGCAAAGGTGTTCACCACGTCGGGATCGCTGATGTCCTTGCGCTGGGCCGTCACCGACATGAGCAGATGATGGCGCACCAGCCACTCCGCCAGTGCCGTGTCTGGGGCGCTCAGGCCATGGTGCTGGCAGAATTGCACGACGTCGGCGGCGCCCAGTTCCGAGTGATCCCCGCCGCGTCCCTTGGCAATGTCATGGAAAAGCGCGGCGATGAGCAACACCTCCTGCCTGGGGATGGTGTGCATGATGCGCGTACAGCGTGGGAATTCGTGGGCGTATTCCGGGTTGTTGAACCGACGCAGGTTGCGCACCACGAACAGGGTGTGCTGGTCCACGGTGTAGACGTGGAACAGGTCGTGCTGCATCTGCGCCACGATACGCCCGAAGACGGGGAGATAGGCGCCGAGCACACCGAACTGGTTCATGGCACGCAGCGCGCTGGTGATACCGCGCGGCTGGCGCAGGATATCCATGAAAAGGTTGCGGCAGCGCGGGTCGCTTCGGAAGCTGTCATCGATGAGCGCGGTATGGCGGCGGATGAGACGGACGGTATTGGCGCGCACGCCCTTGAGTTCGGGGTGTCTGGCAAGCAGCAGGAAAATCTCCAGCAGGGCAAAGGGCGAATGCTGGAACACCTTTTCGCTTCTCGCCTCCACGAAGCCCTTGCGGCATTGGAAGCGCTCATTGATGGAGCGGATCCCGGACGATTCGGCAGCAAACAGGATCTCTTCCTGGAACAGTTGCAGCAGCATTTCGTTGAGCTGCCTCAGTTCCATGATGGTGCGGTAGTAATCCTTCATGAAGTGCTCGACCATGAGCCGGATGCCGTCATCCTGGTAGCCGAACATCCGGGCGAGGGCGCGCTGATGATCGAACACCAGGCGATCCTCGCGCCGGCCTGCAAGCATGTGCAGGCCGAAGCGCACCTTCCACAAGAAGCCCTGGCCCGCCATCAACCGCTGGTATTCACCGGGGGTCAGGAAACCATGGGCCACCAGGTCTTCGAGGGTACGGGCGCCGAAGTGGCGCTTGGCCACCCAGCCGATCATCTGGATGTCACGCAGCCCGCCGGGGCCTTCCTTGACGTTGGGTTCGAGGTTATAGGCGGTGTCGTAGAACTTGCGGTGGCGGGCGATCTGCTCCTGCCACTTCGCTTCGAAGAACTCGCGGCTGGGCCACAGGCGATCCGGCCCGGTCACCGCGCGCATGCGGAGGTAAAGCCCTTCGGCGCCGGCCAGCAGGCGCGATTCCATCAGGTTGGTGACCACCGTGATGTCCTGGGCCGCTACCTGAACACACTCCCCGACGGTGCGCACGCTGTGGCCGATCTCTGGACCCAAATCCCACAAGAACAGCACGAAACGCTCGAGCGGCTCGCGCAGGCGCGCAAGCGCGCTTTCCTCCACCAGCAGCAGTACGTCGATATCGGAACAGGGATGCAGCTCGCCGCGGCCGTAGCCACCCACGGCCACCAACGCGAGGGTCTGGGCGTCGGCAAAATGCAGGTGGAATGCGCGCCGGAGCAGATGGTCGAGCAGTGCGGCTCGGCCCGTGACCAGTTCCTCCACGGGCGTTCCGGCCTCGAACGCCGCCAGCAGGCGCTCGTTGGCCTCGCGCAGGGCGTCGCGAAACAGCGGCAGATGCTCGGTGGTTTCCGCCAGTCTGGTTTCGAAACCTGCTGCGTCGAACAGCTGCGTCGCGTTCAGCTCAGATCTCCTCGCCGGTGCGCAGGGTGAGGACTTCCACGCCGTCGTCGGTGACCAGCACGGTGTGCTCCCACTGGGCCGAGAGCGAGCGGTCCTTGGTGACCACGGTCCAGTCGTCAGGCAGCAGTTTCACGTGGCGCTTGCCCAGATTGATCATGGGTTCGATGGTGAAGGTCATGCCGGGTTCCAGGGTGGCGCCGGTGCCCGGCTGGCCGTAGTGCAGCACTTGCGGGTCTTCGTGGAAACCCCGGCCGATGCCATGGCCGCAATACTCGCGCACCACCGAACAGCCGCTCTGTTCGGCATGGCGCTGGATGGCATATCCCAAATCACCAAGGCGGACGCCTGGGCGCACCATGCGGATACCGATCAGCAGGCATTCGTGGGCGATTTGCACTACCCGGCGCGCCTTGATGGAGGGTTCGCCCACGAAGAACATCATGCTGGTGTCGCCGTGGAAGCCATCCTTGATCACGGTGATGTCGATATTGATGATGTCGCCGTTCTTGAGTGGCTTGTCGGCAGGGATGCCGTGGCATACCACCTGATTCACAGAGGTGCAGATGGACTTGGGGAAGCCGTGATAGTTGAGGGGGGCCGGGATGGCCTGCTGCACGTTCACGATATGGTCATGGCAGATGCGGTCGAGTTCATTGGTGGTGATGCCCGGCTGCACATGCGGCGCGACCACCTCCAGGACCTCGGCGGCGAGCCTGCCGGCCACGCGCATCTTCTGGATTTCTTCGGTGTTCTTGATGACGATGCTCATGGACGGGTTCCTGAGGCCGTGGGCGTGTGGTGCGTTTGTGGCGCGTGAGGTCTTATGGTATAAAGGCCGGCTTCAACAGGCAAACGGTTGAACGCGGGGGATTTCCCCGTGAAAACCGGGGGACATTCCCCCTAATCCACACATGCGCCGGCACGGCTGTCGGGGTGCCCGGGAGACCGGGTCGATGGCCGGGGCGCATGGAGGCCCAACCCCAAGAGGAAAGAGCAATGCCCAACGTGACCATGCGTCAGATGCTGGAGGCCGGTGTCCATTTCGGCCACCAGACCCGTTACTGGAATCCCAAGATGGCCCCGTTCATCTTCGGCGACCGTAACAAGATCCACATCGTCAACCTCGAAAAGACCCTGCCGCTGTTCAATGATGCCATGAACTTCATGGGCAAGCTGGCTGCCAACAAGGGCGCCATCCTGTTCGTCGGTACCAAGCGCCAGGCGCGCGACATCATCAAGGAACAGGCCGAGCGCTGCGGCATGCCCTTCGTGAATCATCGTTGGCTGGGCGGCATGCTCACCAACTTCAAGACCGTCAAGCAGTCCATCAAGCGCCTGCGCGACATCGAGGCCATGGAACAGGACGGCTCGATCAACCGCCTGACCAAGAAGGAAGCCCTCATGATGCGTCGCGAGCTCGAGAAGCTTCAGCGCTCGCTGGGCGGCATCAAGGACATGAACGGCCTGCCCGATGCCATCTTCATCATCGACGTGGGTCATGAGAAGAACGCCGTGGGCGAGGCCAAGAACCTGGGCATCCCGGTGGTCGGCGTGGTGGACACGAACAACAATCCCCAGGGCATCGACTACGTGATCCCCGGCAATGATGACGCCCTGCGCGCCATCCAGCTGTACGTGGAAGCCGCGGCCGACGCGGTGCTCGAGGGCAAGGCCGCCCTGCCCATGCAGGGTGGGAAGGACGAGTTCGTCGAGGTCGAGGAGGCGCGCTGACCGGCCGCTTCCAAGCCTTGAAGAAAAAGGGGGCCATGCCCCCTTTTTCGAATTCATAGACAGGGTGGCGCAGTCGCGGCGCCCGATCAGCTTTCAGGGGACAACAAATGGCAGAAATCACCGCACAACTGGTCAAGGAACTGCGTGAGCGCACCGGCGCTGGCATGATGGAATGCAAGAAGGCGCTGACGGAAACGGGCGGCGACATCGAGGCGGCCATCGAACATATGCGCAAGAGTGGCATGGCCAAGGCCGACAAGAAGGCCGGCCGTACCGCGGCCGAAGGCGTCATCGCCATTCAGGGCGACGCCAAGCGCCTGGCCATGGTGGAAGTGAACTGTGAAACCGACTTTGTGGCCAAGGGTGACGACTTTCAGGCCATGGCCAACGCCATTGCCCAGCAGGTGCTGGCAGACAAGCCTGCCGACCTGGATGCCTTGCTGGCGCTGTCCCTCGAGGGCGGTGCCTCCGTGGCCGACACGCTGAAGGAAAAGATTGCCAAGATCGGCGAAAACATGGCCGTGCGCCGCTTCGCCCTGTTCGAGGCCGCCAACGGCTTCCTCGAGTTCTATCGCCACGGCACCCGCATCGGTGTGGTGGTGGAGATGGAAGGCGGCGACGCCCAACTGGCCAAGGACATCGCCATGCATGTGGCGGCGAGCCGCCCCATCTGCGTGTCTGCCGAGCAGGTGTCTGCCGCGACCATCGAGAAGGAGCGTGAGATCTACACCGCCCAGGCGGCGGAAAGCGGAAAGCCAGCCGAGATCGTCGCCAAGATGGTGGAAGGCCGCGTGCAGAAGTTCCTGAAGGAAGTCACCCTGCTGGGCCAGCCCTTCGTGAAAAACCCGGACGAAACCGTGGAGAAGCTGCTCAAGGGCGCCGGCGCCAAGGTCATCGGCTTTGAGCGCTTCGAAGTGGGCGAGGGCATCGAGAAGAAGAAGGTGGATTTCGCCGAAGAGGTAGCCGCCACCGCCCGTGGTAACTGAGCCATGACGGACAGCGCCAAGCCGGTCTACAAACGCGTCCTCATCAAGTTCAGCGGTGAGGCGCTGATGGGTGATCAGCAGTTCGGTATCGCCCCGGACGTGGTGAAGCGTGTCGCTGCCGACATTGCCGACCTGGTGCGCTCCGGCGTCCAGGTCGGCGTGGTCATTGGCGGCGGAAACATCTTTCGTGGCGTGAGCCTGGCGTCGGCCGGCATGGAGCGGGCCACGGCCGACCAGATCGGCATGCTGGCCACGGTGATCAACTCACTATCACTGCAGGACGCCATCGAGCACGAGAACCTGAAGTGCCGGGTGATGTCCGCATTGCCTATCCATCAGGTCTGCGAGGACTACATCCGTCGGCGCGCCATCCGCCACCTGGAAAAGGGGCGCGTGGTGATCTTCGCCGCCGGTACCGGCAACCCGTTCTTCACGACCGATTCTGCCGCCAGTCTGCGCGGCATCGAGATCGGCGCGGAACTGGTGCTCAAGGCCACCAAGGTCGACGGCATCTACTCCGCCGACCCGAAGAAGGACCCGACCGCCAAGCGTTATGAGCGTCTCACCTATGACGAGGCCCTCGAGCGCAAGCTGGGCGTGATGGATGCCACCGCTATCGTGCTCTGCCGCGAGCAGAACCTGCCATTGCGCGTGTATGACATGAACAAGCCCGATGCCCTCAAGCGCATCATCATGGGCGAGAATGAAGGCACGCTGGTGGAACGTGGAGACTGACGCATGATCAACGACACCAAGAAGAACGCCGAACATCGCATGCAGAAGAGCCTGGAGACGCTCAGGCACGAACTCGCAAAGTTGCGTACCGGCCGCGCGCATCCCAGCTTGCTGGAACACGTCACGGTCGACTATTACGGCTCCCAGGTTCCCATCAACCAGGTGGCCAACGTGACCGCGGAGGATGCGCGTACCCTGGCCATCTCGCCGTGGGAAAAGACCATGGTGGGTCCCATCGAAAAGGCCATCATGACCTCCGACCTGGGCCTGAACCCGGCTACCACCGGCACGCTCATCCGTGTGCCCATGCCGGCACTCACCGAGGAACGCCGCCGTGAAATGATCAAGGTGGTGAAGCACGAAGGCGAGAATGCGAAAGTGGCAATCCGCAACATCCGCCGCGATGCCAATGCGGACGTGAAGGCACTGCTCAAGGACAAGCAGATCAGCCAGGACGATGAACGACGGGCGGAAGAGGAAATCCAGAAGCTCACCGACCGCTACATCGTTGAAGTGGACAAGGTGGTCCAAGCCAAAGAAAAGGATATGATGGAGCTCTAATCGGCTCCGCGGCCGCGCTGCGCGCGCGGCCGCCCCGAGATTCCCATGGCCGACAAGGACCTGCATCCCGCCAGCCGCCTGCCTCGACATGTCGCCATGATCATGGACGGCAACGGACGCTGGGCACGCAAACGTTTCCTGCCCCGTTTCGCCGGCCACAAGGCCGGGCTCGAGACCGTGCGCCTCATGGTCAAGCTGTGCCTTGAAAAGGGCATCGAGGGCCTCACGCTATTCGCATTCAGCAGCGAGAATTGGCGCCGGCCGCCGGAGGAAGTGGGTCTGCTCATGGACCTGTTCCTCGCCGCACTGGAACGTGAGGTACGCAAGTTGCACGACCACGGCGTGCGCCTGCGCATCATCGGCGATCGCAGTGCCTTCGCCCCGAAGTTGCAGCGCCGCATCGCCGAGGCGGAAGAACTCACCGCCCACAACACGGACCTCGATCTCGTGATCGCTGCCAACTACGGCGGGCGTTGGGATATCGCCCAAGCGGCACGCCGCCTGGCCGAGGCAGTACGCGACGGCAGCCTCGATCCTGCGGCCATAACGGCCGACACGCTTGCCGGCGAGTTGGCCTTGGCGGATCTGCCCGAGCCCGATCTGTTCGTGCGCACCGGCGGCGAGCAGCGCGTCAGCAATTTCCTTCTGTGGCAGCTCGCCTATGCAGAGCTGTACTTCACCCCCATTCTCTGGCCGGACTTCGACACCGCAGCCTTCGAGGAGGCGCTTGCCTCCTTTGCCACGCGCCAGCGGCGTTTCGGACGTACCGGCGAACAAGTGGAGCAGTCCAACGGTGCTTAAACAGCGGGTCCTCACAGCGCTTTTCATCGCGCCGGTCATCATCGCCATCACGCTCTATCTGCCCACGGCGGTGTTCGGCGTGGTGCTGGCGCTGGTGCTCGCGCTGGGTGCCTGGGAGTGGGCGGGCCTGTCCGGGCTGGAAGGCACGCCACGCTACTCGTATACGGCCACGGTGTTGCTGGTCCTGGGCCTGCTGAACCGCATCCTCCCGCAGGAACCGTTGATCGCGCTCATCCTGATCAGCCTGGGCGTGATCTGGTGGTCCGCCGCGTTCCTGTTCGTGCTGGCCTATCCCACCGGCAGCACGTTCTTCCAGTCGCATGCCATCCGTGCCCTCACCGGTGTGCTGGTGTTGCTGCCGGCGCATACAGGTCTGCTGCTGCTGCACCAGGGCGACCCGCGTGCCGCGCTGCTGGTGATGGTGCTGGTCTCTTTTGCCGACATCGGTGCGTATTTCGCCGGTCGCGCCTTCGGTCGCCGCAAGCTGGCCCCGCGCGTCAGTCCGGGCAAGACCTGGGAAGGGCTCGGCGGCGCCCTGCTGCTGGTGCTGGCCACCGGTTATGCGGCCGCGCGCCTGTTGGATATCCCTGATACGGTACTCGCGGGTTTTCTCGGACTGTGCCTGGTCACCGTGCTGGCGTCGGTGGTGGGTGACCTGACCGAGAGTATGTTCAAGCGCATGGCCGGAGCAAAGGACAGCGGCCAGCTGCTGCCGGGTCACGGGGGGGTTCTGGACCGCCTGGACAGCATCACCGCCGCGGCACCGGTGTTCGCCCTCGGGCTTATCTGGCTGAAGGTAACGACATGAAGGGCATTACTGTCCTCGGTTCCACCGGCTCCATCGGCGTCAGTACGCTGGATGTGATCGCCCGCCATCCCGAGCGTTACCGCGTGGTGGCGCTCACCGCCAACGCGCAGGTGGAGCGCATGGTGGAACAGTGCGTGTCGGTACGGCCCGAGTTCGCCGTCATGGCGAACGCCGACGCCGCCGCACGCCTGGCCGAACGGCTGCGGCAGCAGGCACCGGAGATCACGGTGCTCGCCGGTGAGGAAGGCCTGGAGCGCGTGGCCGCGCTGCCACAGGTGGATTACGTCATGGCCGCCATCGTCGGCGCCGCCGGCCTGAGCCCCACACTCGCCGCGGCGCGTGCCGGCAAGCGGGTGCTGCTCGCCAACAAGGAAGCCCTGGTCATGTCCGGGCGGATCTTCATGGATGAGGTGCGGGCAAGCGGTGCCGAGTTGCTGCCCATCGACAGTGAACACAACGCGGTGTTCCAGTGCATGCCACGCGATTTCGGACGCGGACTCCGCGCGGTGGGGGTGCGCCGGATCCTTCTTACCGCGTCGGGGGGGCCGTTCCGCGACACCCCGCTGGAGGCTCTCGCCGCAGTGACGCCCGAACAGGCCGTGGCGCACCCCAACTGGAACATGGGCCGCAAGATCTCGGTGGACTCGGCCACCATGATGAACAAGGGCCTGGAGGTCATCGAGGCCTGCTGGTTGTTCGATACCCTGCCGGCCGATATCCAGGTGGTGTTGCACCCGCAGAGTGTGATCCACTCCATGGTTGAATACGTGGATGGCTCGTTGCTGGCGCAACTCGGCAATCCCGACATGCGCACGCCCATTGCCCATGCCCTGGCCTGGCCGGAGCGCATCGCCTCGGGCGTGGCCAGCCTGGACCTTTTCGAGGTGGCGCGACTGGACTTCCGCAGTCCCGACCTGCAGCGCTTCCCCTGCCTGCGCCTGGCGGTGGAGGCCATGGTGGCAGGGGGCACGGCGCCGGCCGTGCTCAATGCTGCCAATGAGGTGGCCGTGCAGGCGTTTCTGGATCGGCAGGTGCGCTTCACGGCGATTCCTGCCATCATCGAGGCCACGCTCGGCATGGTGACGGGTCGTGAGGCTGACAGCCTCGACACCATTCTCGCCGCCGATGTGGCTGCGCGCGATGTCGCTGCACAGCTAGTCAGAAAGGCCGCCTGATGTTCGATTTCCTCACCAGCGCCCTGGCATTCGTGCTTGCGCTGTCGGTGCTCATCGCCGTCCACGAGTTCGGCCATTTCTGGGTCGCCCGGCGCCTGGGCGTAAAGGTGCTGCGTTTCTCTATCGGCTTCGGGCGCCCGGTGTGGAGTACCCGCCGGGGCCCGGACCAGACCGAGTACGTGCTTGCCGCGGTGCCGCTCGGGGGCTACGTGAAGATGCTGGACGAGCGCGAGGGCGAGGTGCCCGCGGGGGAACGGCACCGCGCCTTCAACCGCCAGACCGTGGGGCGCCGTTTCGCCATCGTGGCGGCCGGCCCGGCCTTCAATCTGCTGTTTGCCGTGTTGGCCTATTGGCTCATGTTCGTGGCTGGCGTGCCTGGCCTCAAGTCCCTCGTGGGGGATGTGGATCCGGATTCCCTCGCCGCCCGGGCGGGGATCCGTGCGGGCATGGAGATCGTGGCCGTGGATGGTGAGCCTACCCCGACCTGGGGCGCGGTGCTGGAGGCCGTCATGCCGCATGCCCTGCGTCAGCAACCGGTGCCCGTAACCGCGCGCGAAGAGGGCCAGGACCGGGTCATCACCCTGGGGCTGGACGAGGTGCCGCATGACGTCAGTCCGGAGGCCCTGCCATCCATCATCGGCCTCACGCCTTACCGCCCCCCGCTGGAGCCCGTGATCGGTGAGGTCGTGCCGGGTTCCGCCGCGGACCGTGCCGGGCTTGCAGCGGGTGACCGCATCGTGGCCATCGACGGTAGCGGGATAACCGAATGGGAGGAATTGGTTCTCGCCGTGCGCAACAGCCCGGGCCGGCCGCTGGCCATGCACGTGGTGCGGGATGGTGCGGAACATGACGTGCAGATCCGGCCCGAGCGCTTCGAGACCGAGGATGGGCCGGTGGGTCGAATCGGTGCCGGTGTGTACGTGGACCCGACGGCTATGGAGGAGCTGCGCGCGGTCCAGCAGTACGGTCTGGTGGCTGCCGTGGGCGCCGCGGCCGAGCGCACCTGGGAGATGTCCACGCTCACCCTGCGCATGATGGGTGAGATGGTGGTGGGGCGCGCCTCGGTGGAGAACATCAGCGGTCCGATCACCATCGCACGCTACGCCGGGGTCACGGCCAGCGCCGGTCTCGCCCAGTTCCTCGGTTTTCTCGCCGTGGTGAGCGTCAGCCTCGGGGTGTTGAACCTGCTGCCCATCCCCGTGCTCGACGGTGGCCATCTGGCCTTTTATGCCGTGGAGGCGGTACGGCGTCGGCCCGCCTCGGAGCGGGCCGAGGTATTGGCGCAGAAGGTCGGTCTTACCGTGATCCTCATGCTGATGCTTGTCGCTTTCTATAACGATTTGGTGCGTCTCGCCGGATGAGTCGTCTTCTCTCTTTTGTTCTCGGGCTGGCATGCTCGCTGCCCGCATGGGCCTTCGAACCCTTTGTCGTGGAAGACATCCGCGTGGAGGGTCTGCAGCGCATTGCCGCCGGCACGGTGTTCAACTACCTGCCTGTGAAGCGTGGTGATCGCCTCGATGAGCGCTTGTCCTCGCAGGCGGTGCGTGCCCTGTTCAAGACAGGCTTTTTCAAGGACGTGGTGCTCGAGCGCGAAGGCAGCACCCTGGTGGTGTTCGTGGCCGAGCGTCCGGCCATCGCCAGCATCGAGGTGAGCGGCAACCAGGCGATCCAGACAGAGCAGTTGCTGGAGAGCCTGCGCCAAGTGGGATTGGCGGAAGGTCTGGTGTTCGATCGCTCCCTGCTGGATCGCATTGAGCAGGAATTGAAGCGCCAATACCTGCTGCTGGGTTACTACGCCGCGCGCGTACAGACCTCTGCCGCACCGCAGGAGCGCAACCGTGTGGCCGTGAAGATCGAGGTGGCGGAAGGGGAGATCGCCACTATTCGCAGCCTCAAGCTGGTGGGCAACAAGGCCTTCAGCGAGGACGAACTGTTGCGGCGCCTCGAATCGGGCGTCAAGCCGCCCATCGCCCCGTTCTACAGCGGTGATCAGTATTCACGCCCGAAGCTGGCAGGCGATCTGGAAACGCTGCGTTCGTACTACCTGGATCGCGGCTACATCAACTTCAACATCGAATCCACTCAGGTCTCGATCTCGCCTGACAAGCGCGACGTCTACATCACCGTCAACCTGGCCGAGGGCGAGCAGTACCGCGTCGCCGAGGTGAAGGTGGTGGGCGAGACCATCGTCGCCGAAACGGAGCTGCGCAAGCTCATCAGCCTTGAGAAAGGCGAGGTCTTTTCGCGTCGCGAACTCACCGAAAGTGCCACACGCATCAGCGATCGTCTGGGCGAGATCGGCTACGCCTTCGCCAACGTCAATCCCGTGCCCGAAGTGGATGCAGAGCGCAAGGAAGTGAGCCTGGTATTTTTCGTGGATCCGGGCCGTCGCGCCTACGTGCGGCGTGTGAATATCACCGGCAACCTGCGCACGCGGGACGAGGTGTTGCGCCGCGAGATGCGCCAGATGGAGGGCGCACCACTCGAAACCGCACTGGTGAACCGATCCAGGACGCGCCTCAACCGCCTCGGCTTTTTCGACGTGGTCAACGTGGAAACCGTGCCCGTGCCCGGCAGCCCTGATCAGGTCGACGTGAACTTCGACGTGGTGGAACGCGAAACCTTCGGCAGCCTCAATGCAGGTATCGGCTATGGCGATACCAGCGGCTTCCTGGTTAACGTGAGTGTCACCCAGGAAAACTTCATGGGCTCGGGAAACCGCTTCACCCTGGCCATGAACAACAGTGAAGTCACGGATGAGTACAGCTTCAGTTTCACCAATCCGTTCTACACCCTGGACGGCGTGAGCCGCAGCTTTGACGTCTTCTATCGTTCCACGGACCCGAGCGAGGCGAATATCACCACCGGCTACACCACTGACGCCTTGGGTGCCGGCATCGGCTTCGGCGTGCCCTTGTCGGAGTTCAATACTTTCCGTTACCGGCTGAGCGCAGAAAGCACGCGTATCAATACCACCAGTTCGACGTCACAGAACATCGTGGATTTTTGTGAAGACAACGCGAGCTTGGAGGACTGTCAGTTCAACGCCCTCAAGGCAGACGTTAACTGGTCGTTCGACTCACGCGATCGGGCCCTGTTTCCCACCGACGGCACCATCAACACCATCGGTTCCGAGATCGCGGTGCCGGTCGGCGAGGACAGCATCAGCTTCTACAAGCTCTATTACCGCACCAAGAACTTCCAGCCCATCTTCGGCGGGCGGTTCATCATCCAGTACGGCGGTGAAGTGGCTTACGGCAGTGGTTACGGCGATACCACTGCCCTCCCGCCCTTCGAGCGTTATTTTGGCGGCGGCGTACGCACCGTGCGTGGTTACCGGGCCAACAGCCTGGGACCGCGTGACGAAAGTGACGACGCCCTCGGCGGCAACGCCCGCGCGCTGCTGAATGCGGAGTTGATTTTGCCGAATCCGTTCTCCGAAAATAGTTCCTCGACACGGGTCAGTGCCTTCGTGGATGGCGGCAACGTGTTCGATACCGATACGGACCTGAGCGAGCAGGACATGCGCTTTGCCGCGGGCATCGCTCTCTATTGGTTCACCCCCGTGGGCCCCCTGAGCTTCAGCTTCGCGCAACCGCTCAACGCACAGGCCGATGACGACACCGAGCTCTTCCAGTTCAGCCTGGGAGCGCCCTTCTGACAGACAGCAGGGGATGGAGTTGATTGTGAACAGATACAAACAGTTGCTGTGGGCGACGGCGGCCTGTGCCGCGTTGGTGGCGCCCGCCCATGCGGAGCTGAAGATCGGCTTCGTGAACACCGCGCGTGTGCTGGAGCAGGCACCGCAGGCCAAGGCGGCGCGTGAACGCCTGCAACAGGAATTTTCACCACGCGAATCCGATATCGTCAGCGTGCAGCGCAAACTCAAGGACATGCAGGAGCGCCTCGAGCGCGACGGTCCCACCCTGAGTGACTCGGAACGCGTCAAGCTGGAGCGGGAACTCTTGTCGCAACAGCGTGAGCTCAAGCGCGCCCAAGGCGAGTTCAGCGAGGACCTCAACCTGCGCCGTAATGAGGAATTTTCTCGCCTGCAGCGTGAGGCGGCCGAGGCTATCGTGAACATCGCCCGTGAGGACAAGTTCGACCTGGTGCTCGAGGCCGGGGTGGTATTCGCCAGTGAAAAGGTGGACGTTACCGAGAAGGTACTCACACGCTTGCGCGACGTCTACGGCAAGCAACAAAGCGGCAAGGCCGGCGGAAAGAAGTAGAAGGCGTGCAGTACACGCTCGCAGAATTGGCGGCTCGTACGGGCGCGCGCGTGGTCGGCGACCCGGCCTGCCTCATCGAGGGCGTGGGCACGTTGGCCGGCGCAGGGCGCGGGCAGATCACCTTCCTCACCAACCCGAGATACAAGCGCCAGTTGGCGGAGACGCGCGCCTCGGCAGTGATTCTGGGCGAGGAGGTGGTCACAGACTGCCCCACCCATGCACTGGTGTCGCACAATCCTCATCTCACCTACGCCCAGGTGGCGAGGCTGTTCGTGCGCGACGGTGCGCAGGCCTCCGGCATTCATGCCACCGCAGTGGTCGATCCCGCCGCTGACATCCATCCGGAGGCGAGCATCGGGGCGCACGCGTTGGTGGGTGCGGAAGTGAGTGTGGAAGCAGGCGCGGTAATCGGTCCCGGCTGCGTACTGCTGGGGCGCAGCCGCATCGGTGCGGGCGCGCACCTGGTTGCCAATGTCACGGTGTACCCGGGCAGCCGTATCGGCAAGCGGACCCTCATCCACGCGTCCACGGTCATCGGTAGCGATGGTTTCGGTTTCGCCAATGACGCGGGGACCTGGGTGAAGGTGCCGCAGTTGGGGGGCGTGCACATCGGCGACGATGTGGAGATCGGCGCCTGCACCACCGTGGACCGAGGCGCCATCGAAGACACGGTGATCGCAGACGGCGTCAAGCTCGACAACCAGATCCAGGTGGCCCACAACGTCCACATCGGTGAGCACACCGCCATCGCCGGCTGTGTGGGCATCGCCGGCAGCACCACCATAGGTCGCCAGTGTGCCATCGGTGGTGGTGTGGGCATCGTCGGTCATATCGAGATCACCGATCGCGTGACGGTCACGGCCACGTCTTTCGTGTCGCAATCCATCAAGGCACCAGGGGTGTATTCCTCGGGCGTGCCGCTGCAGCCCACAGAACAATGGCACCGCAACTTCGCCCGTTTCAAGCAACTGGACGAAATGGCACGTAGGCTCAAGAGCCTGGAAAAAGAACTGCAAGAACTCAAACAGAAGGGGTGAATCCTTGAACGCAATGGACATCCAGGGGGTGCTCGAACACCTGCCGCACCGTTATCCGTTCCTGTTGGTCGATCGAGTCCTTGAGTGCCAGCCCGGCGAACGCCTGGTGGCCATCAAGAACGTGACCGTCAACGAACCGTTTTTTACCGGCCACTTCCCGGAGCGCCCGGTGTTTCCCGGCGTGCTGATCATGGAAGCCCTGGCCCAGGCCACCGGCATCCTGGCGTTCAAGACCCAGGGCACCAAGCCCGACGGCAAGTCGCTGTATTACTTCGCCGGCATCGACAACTGTCGCTTCAAGCAGCCCGTGCTGCCTGGCGATCAGCTGCGCCTCGAGGTGGAGATCATCAAGGCCAAGCGCGGGATCTGGAAGTTCAAGGCGGAAGCGAAGGTGGATGGCAAGCTGGTGGCGGAGGCCGAGCTGATGTGCGCCGAACAGGAGATCGCATGAGCATCCACCCGACCGCCATCGTCGACCCGAGCGCAAGACTCGCGGACGGCGTCTCCATTGGCGCCTACAGCATCATCGGTGCGGACGTGGAGATCGGTGCCAATACTGTGATTGGCCCGCATGTGGTCATCCAGGGACCAACCCGGCTTGGACGTGACAACCACGTCTGTCAGTTTGCCTCGCTCGGTGAGGCGCCCCAGGACAAGAAGTACCAGGGTGAATCCACACGCCTGGAGATCGGTGACCGCAACATCATCCGCGAGTTCGTCACCATGAACCGCGGCACTCCAACAGGTGGCGGCATCACCCGCATCGGTAACGATGGGCTCTATATGGCTTACGTGCATGTAGCCCACGATTGCCGGATCGGCGACAAGGTGATCTTCTCGAACAATGCCTCCCTGGCCGGCCATGTGCACGTGGAAGACTGGGTCATCCTGTCCGGCTTCACGCTGGTACATCAGTTCTGCTCCATTGGCGCGCATGCCTTCACCGGCATGGGCAGTGCCATTTCCAAGGACGTGCCGCCATACCTGATGGTCTCGGGTAATCCGGCCGAACCCCACGGCATCAACAAGGAGGGCCTCAAGCGCCGCGGTTTCCCGCCTGAGCAGATCCGCAGCCTGCGCAACGCCTACAAGGTGCTGTACCGCTCCGGCCTGTCGCTGGAAGAGGCCAAGTCCGAACTGGCAAAAATGGCCGAGGCCTCACCGGAACTGGTGCCGTTCACACAGTTCATGAACAACGCCAAGCGCAGCATCATCCGCTGACCGTAACACCGGGCGCGCCTGCGCCCGGGCTGCCTCACCGCTGTTCCCCAGCGCCTCCACCCCCTTCCTCTGCACCATAAAAAACCTTAATCCATACCTGCTGGCAGGGCATATCCTGACTCCTATACTGAGTCTACGGAAGGCATTGAACATCAGGCCGGCTGTGGTTGGAGTCTCTCCTCGTGGCGTCGATGTCTGTGTCTTTTCCTCCCCCTGCGCTTAAATGCGCAACCCTGGCCCTGATCCCCAACAGGGCCTTTTTTTTGCAACCCCGAAAGCGTGTTCCTTCCATTGCCGCAAGGGTGCCTGCCTGGACGTCAACCGAGGTGTGTTATGGGAGGCAGCCGACGCCCTTACTTTAGGTGGATCGATGCCGATATACTGGCGGAGCCCGCCTATCGAGGAGTCATCATGAGTCTGTCGGTCCAGACACGTAGTGATCCGGTTTCCCGTTGGGTGACCTTCAAGCTTGAAAACGAAACCTACGGCATCGACGTGATGCAGGTGCGTGAGGTCCTGCGCTGTACGGAGATCTCACCCGTGCCCGGGGCACCCGGTTATGTACTCGGCATCATCAACCTGCGCGGCAACGTGGTTTCAATCATCGATACACGTAGCCGATTCGGCCTGCCGTTCAGGGAAGTGGATGATGTCAGCCGTATCCTGATCCTGGAAGCGGGCAATGACCACGTCGTGGGTTTCCTGGTGGACAGCGTGCACGAGGTGCTGCAGTTGCACGCCTCGGAAATGGAATCACCCCCCGACACAGGGGCGGGCGATTCGGCGCGCTTCATCACCGGCCTTGCCAACCGCAAGGATGGCCTGCTGATCCTCGTGGATGCGGGCAGGCTGCTCTCCGACGAGGAACTGAGCGAATTGTCCAGTCTCTAACCGTGGACCGGCAATGTGGACCAGACCTGTGCCGGTGCCGATGACGTCCTCGCCCCATTCCTTTCCGCGGCCTTGGCCAAGGCTGCCGTCCGTGGCCCGAGTCCCTGATCGAAACTGATATGTACAAGTTCACCACCGCCTTCGTGGCTGTGTTTGTCGTCATCTTCGCGGCCGCCTGCGCGCGCCCGGCGGAGCAGATCTACGAAGACCGCTTCTACGTCTTCGGTACCCTGGCCGACGTCACCATTCATGGCGTTCCCGAACAGCAGGGGCGCGAGGCCGTGGCGGCCATCAGCGAGGATTTCCAGACCTGGCACCATGAATGGCACGCCTGGGAGCCCGGGCCACTCACCGAACTGAACGCGGCCATCGCAGCAGGCCGGCCCGCGGCCGTGCCCGCTTCGCTGCAGCCGTTGATCCAGAAATCCCAACAGATCGCCATGCAAAGTGAAGGGTTGTTCAACCCTGCCATTGGGCGTCTGCTGCGGTTGTGGGGGTTCCAATCCAGTGAACGCCCGCACGGACCGCCGCCGGACCCGGACGCCATTGCGGAATTGGTGCGCCAGGCACCCGCCATGGCCGATCTGCAGATGCATGATGGCGAGCTGAGCTCAAGCAATCCATCCGTGCAGTTGGACTTCGGCGGCATCGCCAAAGGCTACGCGGTGGACCTGGCGCTGCGGAAGCTGCGCACGATGGGGATAGCCAACGCCATCGTGAATGCGGGAGGAGGATTGGGTGTTATCGGCAGTCGCGGTGACCGCCCCTGGCGTGTGGGTATTCGCCATCCCCAGGGGGCGGGTGTACTCGCCTCACTGGAGGTGCACGATGGCGAGAGCGTGCATACTTCGGGGAATTACGAGCGCTTCAGGGCGTATGAAAACCTGCGCTATGCACATATCCTGGACCCGCGTACAGGTTGGCCCGTGGAGGGCATCACCTCGGCCACCGTGATTCACCCGGACGGGACCGTGGCGGACGCCGCGGCCACCGTGCTGGTGATTGCCGGGCCGGACCATTGGCATCGCATGGCCCGGCGCATGGGCATCAGGTACGCCATGCTGGTGGACGAGGCGGGTACCGTCTACATGAATCAGGCGATGGCCGAGCGGGTGCAGTTCACCGGCGAGCAGCCGCCGCATATCAGCATTTCCCCACCCCTTTGAGGGGATTATGGTGCGGCACCCCTCACTGCAGCGCGGATGTGCCGACCATGCCTCCACGGCTGTGCAGGATCTCCGTAACCCTTGCCTTGCGCCACGCACAGGCCTGCCGGAATGCCTCGCGCTTGCCGAGACGGTTCACCGAGAAGTACTTGTGCTTCTGCGGTCCGCCCTTGGTGGGGCACCAGGACGCCACATAGGCCCGGGTCACGGAATCTCCACGCTGCTTTTCCACGTAGTGCACGCCTACCATGCCTGACGTGTTGCGTTTGCATGAGGTAAAGACGCGACGTGGGGATTCAGCGCTATCGCCAAACAGCTTCTGGCGGATTTCGTCGCGGTATTCGCGCGCAGCATCCATGGCGCGGCGCTTGCCGCCGTACTGGCCGTCGGAAAAGAGCTTCTGGTAGAGCTTGCCATCCTTCACGACCCGCACCCAATAACCGCGCACCTTCTCGTGATCCATACGCGTGATGTTGCGATTCCTCGGATTGCGTCTGCTCAGTTTCATGGCGTTAGTGTCGCTCTGTTGACGCTAGGTTGGATTCAGTTATAGGAGAAACTCACGGCTTTGCAAAGTTCGACCCGGTGCCGGCGCAGCAGTTCCTAACAAGTACGAATACGCATAAGCACAACCCTTTTTATGTGACACGTTACCTGAATAAGAGCTGGAGGGAAAAACGGGGGAAACCCGGTACTTTCGTATACAGGTTTTGTGTGAGGATTGATCAGGAATTCACCGTTGAAACCACGCAGGAACCAAGGGCACCAAGACGCCATACTGTTTGATGAAAACCGCTCGTCCGGTTACCCGTGCCGTCAGCAAACGGGAAAGCACGGGCACGGCCATGGGCAGAGGGTGCCTCCCGGCACCCTCTGCTGCTGATACACGCCGGCCGGATCATTCCACTGTCACGGATTTTGCCAGGTTGCGCGGTTGATCCACGTCGGCACCTTTCACCACGGCAGTGTGGTAGGCGAGCAATTGCAGCGGCAAGGTGAACACCACCGGTGACACACACTCGTCCACTGCGCCGAGACGTATCACGCGACTGTCATCGGCCAGACCCTCGGCCGTACGATCGTCGGCGAAGACGATGGTGCGCCCACCGCGAGCCTGTACTTCCCGGAGGTTGGAAAGTGTCTTCGTGCGCAGGTGATCATGCGGAAGATTGACGATGACGGGCATCTCGCTATCCACCAACGCCAGTGGTCCGTGCTTGAGCTCACCTGCCGGATAGGCCTCGGCATGGATGTATGAGATCTCCTTCAACTTGAGCGCACCCTCCATGGCCACCGGATACTGGATACCACGTCCGAGGAACAGGGCATGATTATGGTGCGACAGCTCCGTGGCGAGCGCCTCCAGACCAAGGTCGCAATGCAGCAGTTCGTGCAGGCGTTCAGGCAATTGCATCAGGGCATTGAGCCAGCGTTGCTCATAATCAGCCACCGCAGCGGCACGGTGGGACAGTGCCAGGCTCAGCACGGCCAACGCCATGAGCTGCCCAACGAAGGCTTTGGTCGAAGCGACGCCAATCTCCGGACCGGCGCGGGTCAGCATGGAAAGATCCGATTCCCGGACCAGCGAACTGTTGGGCACATTGCATATCGCCAGACTGCCGAGGTAATCCTTTCCGGCGGCTTCGCGCAGGGCGGCGAGCGTATCTGCCGTTTCACCCGATTGCGAGATGGTCAGCAGTAGCGTGCCTGGTGCAACGACATGGCGGCGATAACGATATTCACTGGCCACCTCCACCTGACAGGGCACACCCGACTCCTCGAGCCAGTAACGTGCGATCATGCCCGCGTGATAGCTGGTGCCGCAGGCGACAATCTGCACATGGCGCACCTGCTCGAATAATTGTTGCGCCTGTGGCGCCAGCCGATCCAGGTTGAGTCGACCGTTGTCCATCCAGGATTCCAGGGTGCGCGCAATCACCATCGGTTGCTCATAAATCTCCTTCAGCATGTAATGCCGAAAGCCGGCCTTGTCGGCCATGGCATTACTGGACTGCACTTCGCTCGCGTTCCGCTCGACCCGTTGACCGTTGGCATCGTAGATGCGCAAGCTGTCGCAGCCAAGCTCAACAACGTCACCTTCTTCCAGGTAGATAAAGTTGTGGGCGACTGGAAGTAGGGCATAAGTATCCGAGGCCACGTAACACCCGGTGGTTCCGACACCAACCACCAACGGACTGCCCTGGCGGGCCGCGACCAAGTGATCAGGGGCAGCGCTGGAGACAACGGCAAAAGTAAACGCACCTTCTAGGCGATGCACTGCAGCGGTGACCGCGTCACGCAGGCTTCCGGTCCGCTGCAGGTTCAATTCAACCAGGTGAGCGATGACTTCAGTATCTGTCTCGCTGACGAAGCGGTAACCCGCCGCTTCCAGTTCAGCGCGCAGCTCTTGATGATTTTCCACGATGCCGTTGTGTACCACGGCGACGCTGTCGCGGCTCACGTGAGGATGGGCATTGTCGGTGTGAGGTCGCCCGTGGGTCGCCCAGCGTGTGTGGGCGATGCCCACGAGACCGTGCAAGGGTTGCTCCTGTAGCAGTTCGGCCAGCGCCGTTACCTTGCCCACCGCGCGCTGGCGCATGATATGCCCATGAGCATTCACCACGGCTACTCCGGCTGAATCATAACCGCGGTACTCCAGCCGTCGCAGTCCGTCCATGAGCGCGGGCATGAGATCGGAAGAGCTGACGCCCCCGATGATTCCGCACATGATCCACCTCCGTGTCAGAGCCGGCCGTGGGTAGTGCCGGCGGGAAGAATACCCTTGACGTCGAAGATCACATGGGTCGGCTTGCACAGCGCAGTGATGCCTGTCGCGCCCATTTCAACGAATTGTCGATGCGCGACCGCCAGTACAACAGCGTCGTACTCTCCATGAGCGGGGAGCTTGACGGGCATGATGCCGCACTCGGTGCGCGCAGTGTCTGCGTCCACCCAGGGGTCATGTACATCCACCTCGACCCCGAAGCTGCGCAAGGCTTCCACGATATCCGTGCTGCGGGTATTGCGCAGATCCGGGCAGTTCTCCTTGAACGTGAGCCCGAGCAGGAGCACGCGCGAGCCGACGCCCGGAATGCCGTGCTTCGCCATGAGCTGAACCACACGTTCAGCCACATGTTTGCCCATGTTTTCGTTGATGAGACGGCTTGCAGGGATCAGTGTCGGCTGGTAACCGGTCTCCTGCGCCTTATGCGTGAGGTAATAAGGGTCTACACCGATGCAATGGCCCCCGACCAGGCCGGGGCGGAAGTGCAGGAAGTTCCACTTCGTGCCCGCGGCTTCGAGTACGTCGAGGGTATCAATGCCGAGCCGGCCAAAGATGTGGGAAAGCTCGTTCATGAGCGCGATGTTCACGTCGCGCTGGGTGTTCTCGATCACCTTGGCCGCTTCAGCCACACGGATGCTGCTGGCCTTGTAGGTGCCTGCGGGAATGATGCGTGCGTAAAGCGCATCCACGAAGTCTGCCGTTTCCGGGGTGGAGCCGGACGTAATCTTGCGGATGGTGGTGAGGGTGTGCTCCCTGTCGCCGGGATTGATGCGCTCGGGACTGTAGCCCACGAAGAAGTCTCGGTTGAACGTGAGTCCGGAGACGGCTGCAAGAATGGGTACACAGACCTCTTCGGTGGCGCCCGGGTATACCGTGGATTCGTATACCACCACATCTCCCTGTTTCAGTACCTTGCCCACCGTACGGCTCGCTGCTTCGAGCGGCCGCAGGTCGGGCCACTTATGCCTGTTCACGGGCGTGGGAACACCGACGACGTACACGTTGCATCCGGTCAGGTCGTCCACCGAGTGTGAGTACGTCAAGTGGTGTGCCTCTGCGAGGCCTTCTGCACCGACCTCGAGTGTGCTGTCGTACCCGGCGCGCAATTCGGCAATGCGCTCTTCCTTGATATCAAATCCGACCGTGGGGAACTGGCGACCGAATTCTACGGCCAGGGGCAAACCTACATAACCAAGTCCGACGATGCCAACTCGGGTAGTGTCGACATTGAACATTTTGGACTTTCCTTAGTCGCGGTTGGTATGTCCGTACACCTGCTCCATGCAGGTTGTGCGAAGTATAGGTTTCGTACGCACGCCGGCGGCATGTCCAGGCCACAACACACAAAACGTTGATGGTGGGCTCAAGAGAGGCGCGTGTGCGCTTTTAGACCAAACTTCTATGCTCTTGCCAACTGCAAACAGCGAGGCAGCAAAGGTGCCACCATGAGGCCACTCCGCGTGCTCGGCCATCGCGTGAGTATTCCATTATTGTTGTTGTCCCTATTGGAGGCAGTGGCGGCGGGAGTCGCGGTATACGCGGCCATTGCGTTCGATGCCTTTGGCGCAGTCGCGGATTCAGCACCGCTTTCGATTCCGGTGTTCGCCGCCATGTCATTGATGGTGCTTATGTCGGCGTTGGGACTTTACCAACTCAATCTCCGTGCCACGTTTGTGGGTATCGTGGTGCGTACGGCCATCGCCTTCATGGCGGCGCTGCCACTGATAGGCACGCTTTATATCATCATTCCCGTAGAGCCACCGAGCATGCAGGCCGTGGCGGCATCGGCCATGGTCGCCTTCATCACTATCGCCCTCCTGCACGCCGTGTTCTTCACCTGTGCCGACGCGGGCCTGTTGAAGAGACGCATCCTGGTTCTTGGCGGCGGCCCGGGTACGCAAGCGCTGGCGGCACTGCGCCGGAGTGCCGATCGGCGCGGCTTCGAGCTGGTCGGACATGTGCCGCTCGATGGTGAGGCAGGGCCAGGACCGTCTTTTATTGCAGATCGGCCGCTGGCGGAGATCGCCCGGAGCGTGGGCGCAGACGAGATCGTGGTATCGGTAGCCGATCGCAGAGGGCGCCTGCCGCTGGAGGCACTGATGGACTGCCGTTATGCGGGCATCGGGGTCGTGGAAATGATCGATTTCATCGAGCGTGAGGCCGGAAAGGTTCGCGTCGACTTGCTACGCCCAGGATGGATGCTGTTCAACACGGGTGAGACGGGCAGGCCGGGGGTGTTCGCCAAACGGGCACTGGACCTTGTGGCCGGCCTGCTACTGCTGATGGTCGGCCTGCCGTTCATGATGGCCACCGCGCTTGCGGTGAAGATCGAGGACGGCTGGCGTGCTCCCGTATTGTATCGTCAACGCCGTGTAGGACAAGGCGGCACCTTGTTCGAGCTGGTGAAATTCCGCAGCATGCGTGTCGATGCGGAGGCGGACGGCAGGCCGCGTTTCGCTGCGACCGACGACGATCGTGTCACCCGCGTGGGCCGGATCATACGCAAGGTGCGCATCGATGAACTGCCACAACTCTTCAACGTGATCCGTGGCGACATGAGCTTGGTCGGGCCGCGACCCGAGCGACCGGAATTCGTGGCGAAGCTGGAGTGCGAGATACCGTTCTATCGCGAACGCCACCGTATCAAACCCGGCATCACGGGCTGGGCACAGTTGCTATACCCGTACGGAGCCACACAGCAGGACATGCTGGAGAAGACGCAGTACGATCTTTATTACCTTAAGAACCGCGGACTGCTGCTCGACCTTATCATCTTGCTGCAGACTGTTGAAGTGGTCGTGTTCGGTAAGGGAGCACGATAATCCAGGTGTGTATCAGGCGCGTGGTCGTATGCCTCCTTAATCAATGGGGAATACACACTCACGAGGAGCATGTCACGCTTCCCTTGAAAGGGCCCTGGGTTATCGTGACAGTGCTTGACAGCGAAAGGTGCTGAACTAGAGTTCGAACAGCATTTTTCAGTGTTTTTGGGCGCGCCGAACAACAGGGAGCGAAGGCAATGGATGCACGTAAACTGGCCGCCATGGCGGTGTTTGTCGCCGCGTTGACCGGTTGCGCCGCCGGTGGGGATCGCCGTTCCGGTGATACAGCCACTGATGCGAAGGCGACCGAATCACAGGAATACCGCATCGGTGTAGACGATCTCGTCGCGGTAAATGTGTGGCGTGACGAAGAATTGTCCGTGACGATGCCGGTGCGACCGGACGGCAAGATCACGGTACCCCTTATTGGGGACGTGCAGGCAGGTGGACGTACGCCGCAGGAGGTCGCCAAGGAAATACGTACGCGCCTCTCCGCATACATCCGCAATCCCGATGTCACGGTCATCCTCACGGAACTTCGTTCGCACCAGTTCCTCTCCCGTATCCGAGTCACGGGTGCGGTCGAACAGCCCATGTCCATGCCATACCGCCAGGGCATGACTGCGCTCGATGCGGTGTTGGAGGCAGGCGGCATCAACGCATTCGCGGCACCAGACAGGACCAAGGTATTCCGGCGTAGCCAAAACGGAGAGACCAAGATATTCAACGTGTTTCTTGGTCGCATTCTCACCCAAGGCGACTTGGGCACGAATTTGGACCTGCGCCCCGGAGACGTAATCACCATCCCTGAGCGTCTGTTCTGACGGAGGCGCCATGCCTGCCAACCTCACCGAAATTCTGCGGCTGCTGCTGCTTGATGCCTATCGGCGTCGCTACATGATGGTCGGCGCTTTCATGGCGATTGCCCTCGTAATCACGGTGATGGGCGTCACCTGGCCGAGGACTTACAACTCCTACAGCACGGTCTATGTGGAAGACCGAAGCGTCATTGGTCCCCTCATGGAGGGTGCCGCGGTGCAGTCACCACTGGCCGATCGCGCAATGATTGCGCGAGAAGTGATCTATGGCCGCAAGCTTCTCACTCAAATCGTTCACACGGCAGGATTTCTTTCGCCGGATGAGCCCTCGGACCCGCTGCGCATCGACGGTATCGTCGAGGGAATCAAGGAGCGCACGTTGGTAACCAACGTGGGGGAAAATCTTGTCCGTATAGAGTACTCAGACTCGGATGCGGAGCGTGCACAGTTCGTGGCACAGAAAATGGGCGAACTGTTCATCACCGAATCGCTCGCGGCCAAATCCAGGGAAAGCGAGACAGCCTATTCCTTCATCGACCAGCAGGTGAAGGAGTACCAAGGCAAGCTCAAGGCTCTGGACGAAAATCTCAAGGAATTTCGCAACGCCAACGCGGATGCACGTGCGGGGGCGGACGTGGATTCTGCCCACCGACTCACCGAACTGCGGGACCGCCTATCGCAGCTCGATCAGGAACTGCGCGAGGCAGAGATCCGGCGGGCATCTCTGGAAGGTCAGCTCACCGGTGAAGCGCAGTCTACCAATTTGTCGTCGCGCTCAGAGCATTATCGCGCGCGCATCGCCGAACTTCAGTCGCAGTTGGACACCTTGTTGCTCACATATCATGAGAGTTATCCGGACGTGGTGCGCATCAAGGATCAAATCGCCGAATTGGAGCACGTCGCTACCAATGTCGACAAGGGCACCGCCAGTGCGGCGGGTGCCGGCATTCTGATTTCCAATCCACTGTACCAGGAGCTGCGCGGCGAACTGTATGAAGCCAGGACCACCGTGCGCACCATCACTTCGCGCATACAGGAGACACGTCGCCAACTGACTCAAGAGGAGGAGCGCAACCGGCGTATTCAGGAGGCCGCGGCGGAACTCGCCGAGCGTACCCGTGACTATGAGGTGACTACGCAGATCTACCAGGATCTGCTCCGGCGACGCGAGGCAGCACGCGTATCCATGAATCTGGACCGTACCCAGGAAGGTGTGACCATGCGGGTCGAAGAGCCGGCATTCCTGCCCCACCAGGCCATCGCCCCTCCGCTCGCATTCTTCGCCTCGGGCGGAATACTGCTTGGTGTCCTGCTGCCCTTCGGTGTGCTGTTTGGTATTCAGCAGGCGGACCCACGCATTCGCCATCCGGCCGTGCTCAGTGAGCGGCTCGGCCTCACCACCTTGGGCGTGGTGCGGCATCTGCACACCCCTCGTGAAGCGGCCATGGAAGCACGAGGCGTAGCCACGCTGGGGCTTGTTGCAATCGCCACTGTGGTGGTCATCGGCGCGATCAGCATCATGAGCATCACGGGGGCCATCTGATATGAGCAAGATTGAAGAGGCGCTGAAGAAGGCCAAGGAGATGCAGCTGGCGTCGGGCTCACAACCGCTCGCGAGTGAGGCCCTGGCAGATGCCACATCGTCGGACGAGATTGCCCGCATGAGCGAGCCCCTGCGCCGCAGTGAGACCGAGCTGGCCATGCGGCGTATCATTTTTCCGTCCATGCGTGAGACGGCCATACGCGATGCATTCCGCAACCTTCGTACTTCCATCGTGCAGAAGGCAGGAACGGGTAATGCCATCGTACTGGTGACTTCTTCCTCGGAGCATGGCGGAGGCAGTTTCGTCGCCCGCAACCTCGCGGCAGCCATCGCGTTTGACGAGAATCGCACCGCACTTCTGGTGGACTGCAACCTGCGCGCACCGACCCATGAAGAACTTGTGGTGAATGAAAATCCGCTGGGGCTCACCGATTTCCTGCGGGATCAGGAGGTGGCAGTGGCGGAAATCATCCATCCAAGCGGCATTCCCCGCCTGCGTATCATACCCATCGGGCGCAACAAGGATCCGGGTTCGGAGTATTTCGCGTTGCTGAAGATTCAGCGGCTGTTCCGTGAACTGAAGGAACGCTACCGTGAGCGTTTCATCATCGTGGATGCACCCGCGGTTGCAGTGTCTGCCGATGTGCGCATGCTCGCGGAATTGTGTGATTTTGCCGTCCTGGTGGTGCCCTACGCCGGAAGCACCGATACCCAGATCGACGCGGCAGTGGAGGCCGTCGGCGAACAGCGGCTGCTTGGGACCATCATCAATGACGAGCCCAGCAGTGCGGTGCTCGGCCGCTGGATCTGAACGTGGTGGCAGGCCGGACGAAACGCGGAGTTGCACTCGCTGTGCTTGGCGTCTTCACCACGCTGCCGGCAGGGGCGTGGGAAGTGTCTTCAGCGTATTCGCTTGGTGGGCAATACAGCGACAACATCGGTTTGGTACCGGATAACGAAGAGGAGGCCTGGGTGGGGCTTGCCATGGCGCGGTATGGAATCCGGGAGCGTTCAGGCAATCTGGACCTGGATGCCATGGCCCAGTTGGAATACCGTGATTACCAAACGGACCTGCTCGATGATGAACTGCTGTTCTCGCTGGATGCCAATGCCGTTTGGACGCTCGCACCGGGACGACGGTTCTGGCATTTCGAGGACTATTACCGCCAAGCCGACAGTGACCCGCTGGAGCCGCCCACACCGGAGAACCGTGAGGATACCAATGTGCTCTCCACGGGGCCCGAGTTCCGCTGGCGCCTGTCACCCTACCGGACAGCCATCGCGGGCGCGCGCTACGGCTACTTCTGGTTCGAGGAAGACGACGTAGATAGCCAGCGGTTGTCCGCCTACGCACGACTCGTACACGACTGGCGTGCTCGTACCCAGTTGTCTGTCAATGGTGAGGTTACCACGGTGGGTTACGTGGAGGAGGTGCATTCAGACTACAACCGTGGCGATGTGTACGCACGTGCGGAGCAGACGCTGGCGCGCGGTGTGTTGCAGGTCGACCTCGGCGGCACGCACATCCAACGGGACGAAGATGACGACGTGAGTGGGATTCTGGGGCGTGTCGCGCTCAATCTCGACGTGAATTCCTACTCTACACTCGATTCCGCGTTGATCTATCAGTACACCGACGTGGGTCATGACATCCTTACCACCGCCAGTCGTGATGGGGCAGTGGGTGTGCTCGACGAGCAGGTTACAGGCGACCTTTATTACATACGTCATGGAGAGCTGGCCTACGAGTGGCATGGGGTGCGCGCCTCGCTGCGGGTGGTTGGTGTGCTCCGTGAAGAAGACTACGAGGATGATCCGGCGGACCGTACGGTGCAGGAGGTGCACGGTCATGTCGGCTATCGTCTATCGGACACCTTAAGTCTCGCGCTCAGCGCGATTCATGTGAGGCAGGACTTCAGGGAGAACGATGTAGATATTACGGAGCGGCACTTGGGGGGCGGCCTTCACTACCGGATTAACTCGCGCTTGCGCGCTGCACTGGAAGGCGGAACCACCGAGCAGGACAGCAACGATCCCAGCATCGAGTATCGTGAAAACGTTTGGCTCATCAGCCTGACCTACGAACGCACACCGTTCCTGGAGTGACGCCATGTACCTGGAGTACTTCGGCCTGCAGGACCATCCCTTCCGCGTGACGCCGGACTCGCGCTACCTCTACCTGGGCACCGCACATGCCCGGGCCATGGCTTACATGGAATACACCGTCTGGAACCGCGACAGCTTCGTGGTCATCACCGGAGAAATAGGCTCCGGCAAGACTACGCTCATCCAGAAGCTTCTGAGCGCGCTGGACGAGAGGGTAGTGGTGGCACGCATCTACCACACCCAACTGGATGAAACGGAATTCCTGCAGGCCTTTTTGGTGGATCTTGGCCTGGACCCGTTTGGGCTGGCCAAGGTACAGATGCTGGGCAAGCTCAACGAGTTTTTCCTGGATCAGTACGCCGCAGGCAAGCGCATCGTGCTGGTGGTGGATGAGGCACAGAATCTCAACCGTCGCGTGCTTGAGGAGATCAGGCTGTTGTCGGGGCTGGAAACCTACCAGGAAAAGATCCTCAATGTGATTCTGGTGGGGCAGCCGGAGCTCAATGGCATGCTTGATGCGCCAGGTATGGAACAACTGGTCCAGCGCGTTCGGCTGCGCTTTCACATCCGCCCCTTCGATCCGGTGGAAACACGCGCCTACGTGGAGCACCGGCTTGGCGTGGCTGGTGCCCAGCGTGCGGATGTCTTCAGCAACGACGCTTATGATCCCTTGTACCGTTATACCGGTGGTACACCGCGGCTCATCAACAGCCTGTGCGATACAGCGCTGATTTGTGCTTACGCCGACGGGTTGAAACAGGTGGATGGGAACGTGGTGCGCACCGCGGTCCAGGAACTGCAATGGCCAACCTATGAGGAACGCATGGAGCGAAACAGGGGCAGCGTTGCTGTGACGGTACAGGAAAAAGCGGTGGCGGCGAGTAATGCACCGCAACCTGTGCCACTGGAAAGCGGTGACGTGTTTCGACTGTTGAGCGATGAGATAACACGGCTGGAGGAGCGGTTGAATCGTATTGCTGGATCGCTTGGCCCGCGTTAGGGACAGTACTCCGGCAGATTGCGTGCATCACGTTTCCGTGGCACCTAGAGGAGGGAATATGGACGTTCCCGCCGGACCAAACGCCATGAGCGTGGATGTCGAGGACTATTTTCAGGTCTCCGCGTTCGCCCATCGGGTGCGACCGGCAGACTGGCCGGGCTATGAACCACGCGTGGCGCGCAACACCTTCCGGTTACTGGCGCTTCTCGAAGGCGCGGGTGTGCGAGCCACATTCTTTGTGCTGGGCTGGGTAGCCGAGCGCAATCCGGGGTTGGTACGAGCGATTGCCGCCGCCGGTCATGAGATCGCCTGTCACGGTTACAGCCATGAACTCGTTTACCGGCAGACGCCCGCCCAGTTCCAGCGCGAAACCCGCCAAGCCAAAGCGATACTCGAAGATCAGGTGCAGGCACCGGTCATCGGCTACCGTGCGGCCAGCTATTCCATCGTCGAGCACTCGCGCTGGGCACTCGATGTGTTGTACGAACTGGGTTTTCTCTACGACTCGAGCATCTTCCCGGTGCGACATGATCGCTACGGGATCCCGGATGCACCGGTCGCTCCGCATACGGTCTGCACCCCGCAGGGGGCACAACTGGCCGAGTTTCCACCCACGGCGGTGGACTATCTGGGGCTTCGCTTCCCGGTAGGTGGTGGCTGGTTCCGGCTTTACCCGTATGCGCTTACGCGCAGTTTGCTAATGCGACTGGCGAGCGAGCGACCGTTCATGTTCTATGTCCACCCCTGGGAGATCGACCCGGAACAGCCACGCATCAGCGCAGGTGCGCGATCACATTTTCGGCATTACCTTAACCTGCATCGCTGCGAGGCACGCATCGAACGCCTGCTGGGAGATTTTTCGTTGGCACCGGTGCGTGATGTGCTGGAGCGCGCTGCACTGTTACCGCCGCGGGAAATACCGATGGCGCGTGCCCATGGCTGATCCCCTGGTGTATGCACTCGGTCTGGCCGTTGCGGGGGCAGCATTGGCAGGCAGTGTGTTGCCCGACACAACGGCCCGTTTTCTGCCAGAGACGTGGCTATGGAGCGCCGCGCACGCACCGGTCTACGTGGTGTTGACGGCGAGTGTGGCTGGATTGTTGCGCAGTGAGCCGGACGGGCTGCTGGTGAGCGTCGTGCTCGTTTCGCTGGTGGGCATGGGCGCAGAAGTGGCGCAGCCATTGTGGGGTCGCAGCGCCAGCTTTGTGGACTACCTTTGCAACGAGGTCGGGGTCATTCTCGGCGCCATGATGACCCAGTGGCGGCGCCGCACCGCAATAGGAGCCGCAACAGGAGAGGAGGGCAAGGGATGAGCACGCTGGCGGTGCAGTTGTCCCTGGTGCCGAACATCAAAGTCGCGTCGGATGAACGGGATGGCAACGAACTGGATGCCTTCGTCACCGGCCACCCCGGAGGTTCCATCTATCACCTGAGTTGCTGGCGTGCGCTCATCAGGCATTTGTTCGGCCATGAGGCGCTGTGCCTCTACGCGCGCAATGCGGCGGGAGAGATCACCGGCTTGCTGCCGGTGGTCCGTCTCCGCAGTGTGCTGTTCGGAAATTACATGGTGTCCATGCCGTACGTGAACCGCGGCGGCGCGCTGGCGGACGACCCGGTGGTGGAGGAGGCACTCATGTGCGCTGCTGCGCAGCTTGCCATGCGCAAAGGCTGCAGCCACGTGGAGTTCCGCGACGTCTTTCCACGCGGCCCGGAATGGTCGCTGCGCACGGACAAGGTGGCGATGGTGCTGCCACTGGCGGAGAACACCCAGGCGCTGTGGAAGACCATCGGTACCAAGTGCCGTGCGCAGGTTCGACGCCCCATGCGGGAGGGTGCTCGCGTGATCCACGGCGGACCCGAACTATTGGGTGATTTCTATGCAGTGTTTGCGCGAAACATGCGCGATCTTGGCACACCCGTCTACCCGCGGCGCTTCTTCGAGGCGGTATGCACCGCAATGGGTGACGGGGCAGCGCTTACCGTAGTGCGCCTCGGGCAGCGGCCGGTAGCCGCGGGATTGTTGCTGCGTGACAAGCAACGCATGGAGGTTCCTTGGGCTTCGTCGCTGCGCGAGACCAAAGGGCTTGGCACAAACATGCTGCTGTACTGGTCCATGCTGGAGCGTGCAGTGGATACAGGCTGCGAAGAGTTCGACTTCGGCCGTTCCAGCGTCGGCAGCGGCACCTGGCGCTTCAAGAAACAATGGGGTGCGGAGGAACGGCAGCTGTATTGGCATTACTGGCTCGCACCGGGACGGGCGGTGCCGGCGATGAACCCCGGAAACCCGCGCTACCGCATCGCGATCAGGCTCTGGCAACGCCTGCCGTTGACGGTGGCCAACCTTCTGGGCCCACGCATCGTAAAGAGTCTGCCCTGATATGTGCGGGATCGCGGGTGTTTTCAGTCGGGATGGCAAAGCGGTGCTTACGGACCGCCTCATCGACATGATCGCGGCCGTACGCCACCGGGGTCCTGATGGTGTGGGGATCCATGTCAGCGGCCCAATCGGCCTGGCCCATGCGCGGCTCAGCATCATCGACATCACCGGAGGGGCGCAGCCCATCCACAACGAGGATGGCAGTGTCCAGGTGGTGATCAATGGAGAGATCTTCAACTACCTGGAATTACGTGCCGAGCTGGAACGGCGTGGCCACCGTTTCTACACACGCTCCGATACGGAAGTGATCGTCCACCTTTACGAGCAATACGGACGCGACTTGGTATCCCGGCTCAACGGTCAGTTTGCCATTGCCCTATGGGATGCACGTGCCGCTCGCCTGCTGTTGGTGCGGGACCGCGTCGGCATCGCACCGCTCTACTATCACGTCGGCACCTCTGAGCTGCTGTTCGGCTCGGAGATGAAGGCGCTGTTCGCCGCCGGCGTGCCGGCCCGCCCGCATCTTCCAGGTCTGGACCAGGTGTTCACGTTCTGGTCGACGTTGGCGCCTGACACGGTTTTCGCCGATGTGCGGGAACTGCCGCCGGGAGAATGGCTGGAGGCGGACGCCCGCGGTATACGCACCGGCCGTTACTGGGACTTCGCGTTTCCCGAAGGCGACGCATTCGACCACCGGCCCGAAGCCGCATTGGCGGAAGAGCTGTGCGGCGCGCTGGAACAGGCCGCGCGCATCCGGCTGCGCGCGGACGTGCCGGTGGGTGCCTATCTCTCAGGGGGCCTCGACTCTTCTGTCATCGCCTCGTTGGTGAGCGCGAGCGACGTACGCCTGTGTACGTTTTCCATAGGCTTCGACACCGAAACCCTGGATGAGGCGCCCTATCAGCAGGCAGTGGTCGACGACCTGGGTACCACGCATGTGCGCCTGGAGTGCACGAGCGGAACCGTGGCTGACGCCGTCGCCGACACCGTGTGGCACACGGAAACGCCGGTACTGCGTACCGCACCGGCACCCATGCGCCTGCTCTCGGGTTTTGCGCGTGCCAACGGATTCAAAGTGGTACTGACGGGCGAGGGAGCCGACGAGGTATTCGGCGGCTACGACATCTTCAAGGAAGCCAAGGTCCGGCGCTTCTGGGCGGCGCAGCCCGGCTCGGTGCGCAGGCCGCTGCTGCTGCGCCGACTCTATCCCTACCTGGACCTCAGCGCACAGGGCCAACGCTACCTGCAGGCCTTTTTTGGCCACGGACTTGCGGAGCCGGATTCTCCCTGGTTCTCGCACCTGCCGCGCTGGAGCACCACGGCGCAGTGCAAGCAGTTCTTCGCCGCGGACGTGCAGCAGGCGCTTGCGGAAACGCCGCCCGCGCTGGAGCGCCTTGCTGCGCAGCTTCCGGCCTCCTTCGCACGCTGGCACCCGCTGAATCGGGCGCAATACCTGGAGGCGAAGGTCCTGCTGCCGGGTTATCTGCTCGCAGCACAGGGCGATCGCATGCTGATGGCCAATGCGGTGGAGGGTCGCTTCCCGTATCTCGATCACAACGTCATTGACTTTGCCGCACGCTTGCCACCACGCATGAAGCTGCGCGTCCTAACGGAAAAATACCTGCTGAAGCGTGCCATGGCCGGGCGTTTGCCGGCATCCGTGCTGGCTCGTCACAAGCAGCCTTATCGTGCACCTGACATCGCCGCATTCCTGAGGGCCGAGCCGGAGTGCATGGAACTCCTGGCTCCCGCCGTGGTGCGTGACTACGGGTACTTCGATTCCGACAAGGTCGGGCATCTGGTGCGCAAGGCCATGGCCGGAAAGGCCATCGGCCATCGTGACAACATGGCGTTTGTCGGCATCCTTACCACCCAGATCTGGCATCAACACTTCATCGCGAATGCGGCAAGTCCGGCTAGAACACAGCCCACCGCCCAGGCCACTGAGGAAACCCGCCATGTCGGTTGAATCCAGCGTGCGTCAGTTCCTGCTCAGCAACTATCTGTTCACGGACCGGGACGAAGCCCTCGGCAACGACGATTCGTTGCTGCAGAAGGGCATCGTGGATTCCACAGGAATGATGGAACTCATCTACTTCCTGGAGGAGCAGTTCGGCATCCGCATTCTGGACGAGGAAATGGTTCCGGAGAACCTGGACTCGGTGAACAACATTGTCCGCTTCCTGGGCCGCAAGGCAGCGGCCTCCGGCAATCAGGCGATCGGCTGACATGTCCTTGCTCGCACGCCTGCAAGCACGGGTGAGGCTGCAACCTGGGGCCGAAGCGCTGGTATCGGGTACCCAGCGCATGAGCTACGGCGAACTGTGGGAGGCGATCAGCCGCGTCGCCGATGGCCTGCGTGGCGCGGGGGTCGTGCCGGGCGCGCGCGTGGGCCTGCTACTGGAAAATTCACCCGAGTACGTCGCATGTTATTACGGCGTGCATGGTGCCGGCGGGGTGGTCGTGGCCCTGAACCCGGCGGCACGCGCGCCGGAGATCGCAGGGCATTTGCGCCATTGTGGGGCGGCATTGCTCGTCATTACCCCCACGCACCCACAGCGCGAGGCCATCGCCGAGACCTTGCCGGATTGTCCTCTGATCACACCGGAGCTGCTGCTTGGCGCCGATGCACATGCACTGCGTTGCACCGAGCCGGCACCTGATACACCTGCTGCCATCATCTACACGTCCGGTACCACCGGCTGCCCCAAGGGGGTGACCCTTAGCCATCGCAACCTCGACAGCAACGTACAATCGATTCTTGCGTACCTGGGGTTGACCACCGAGGACGCTATCGTGAACGTGCTGCCGTTCCATTATTCCTACGGTAACTCAGTGTTACACACCCACCTCGCTGCAGGTGCGAGGGTGGTGCTGGATCGCAGCATGGTGTACCCGCATGGGGTACTGGAGGCCATGGCGAGCGAACGGGCCACGGGCTTTTCCGGTGTGCCATCCACATATGCCGTGCTGTTGTCACGCACGCGAATCACGGATCATGACCTGTCATCGGTGCGCTACCTCACTCAGGCCGGTGGCGCCATGGCACCCGAGCTGACCCGGCGTGTACGCGCGGCCCTGCCGCACGCCAGGCTGTTCGTGATGTACGGCCAGACCGAGGCGACGGCACGCCTTGCCTATCTGCCGCCGGAGCACCTGGAAGAGAAGCTGGGGGCGGTGGGTATTGCCATTCCAGGCGTGCAACTGGATATCCGCGATGAACATGGCGGCGCGGTCGCCGACGGCGTTACGGGAGAGATCTGGGCGCGTGGCGAGAATATCATGCTCGGCTACTGGAACGATGCAGCGGCGAGCCGCGAAGTCATGGAGCACGGCTGGTTGAAAACAGGTGATCTTGCCCACCGTGATCGTGATGGCTATATCTACATCGACGGGCGTCGCAGCGAGATGATCAAGTGTGGTGCGCACCGGATCAGCCCGCTCGAGATCGAAGAAGTGATTACGGAAATCCCTGGCGTGGAAGATGTCGCATGTACGGGGATTCCCGACGAATTGCTCGGTCAGGTGGTGAAGGCGGTCATCGTGCCGCGTGCAGGATGGGCCGTGACGACCATGGATGTCCAGCGTCATTGCCGGGACAGGCTGCCTGCGTACAAGGTGCCGCGATGTGTGGAATTCGCTGCAACATTGCCGCGCACGGCCTCGGGTAAGGTAAAGCGTTTTCTGCTCAATGACGGCGGCCAAATGCAAGGAGAAAGGGATGTCTCCACAAGACCAGAATACGCCAGCCGATAGGCTTCTCCAGATCGATTGCGAGGCCGAGGCCGAACGCGTTGCCCAACGGCTGCGGGAAATCCTGCGTGATGATCTGCATCGCCGTGGCCTGGTGGTTGCCATGTCGGGCGGGATCGACAGCTCGGTATGCGCGGCGTTGGCGGTGCGCGCGCTTGGTGCAGAACGCGTGTTCGGCGTCATGATGCCCGAGCGCGATTCCACCAGTGCCAGCGAGGAACGCGCCACCGAGTTGGCACAGATGCTCGGCATCGAATATGAGGTGCAGGATATCGCACCGTCACTCGATGCCATCGGCTGTTATCGTTGGCGCGATGCGGCAATCCGCAAGCTCTTCCCGGACTACGGACCGGGATGGAAGAGCAAGATCGCCATTCGCGGCGGTGCGGAGCAACGCTTCAGCTATTTTGCCCTGGTGGTGGCCGACCCTCAGGGGCATATGGAAGAGCGGCGTCTCGACCTGAAGGAATACCTGCAGATCGTCGCAGCCACCAATTACAAGCAGCGGGTGCGCAAGAGTATCGAATACTTCCACGCAGACCGCCTCAATTACGCCGTGGTAGGCACGCCCAACCGGCTTGAGTATGACCAGGGGTTCTTCGTGAAGAACGGTGACGGGTCGGCAGACGTCAAGCCCATCGCCCACCTTTACAAGACCCAGGTGTACGCGTTGGCACGTCATATGGGCCTGCCGGAGAGTATCTGTAACGCTGTGCCGACCACCGACACCTACAGCCTGGCCCAGGGCCAGGATGAATTTTACTTTTTCCTGCCTTACCAGCAGATGGACGTGGCGCTCGCCCTGCTCAACAGCGGTGCGTCGGCAGAGCAGCTCGCCGAGCAGTTGCAGGTGTCACCGGAACGGGCGCGGCAGATCTATGCGGACATTCGCCGCAAACGGCAGACCACGGCCTATCTTCACCGGCGTCCGTTGCTGGTTGGCAGCCCGGAGGTCACGCCGGTAGCCGCGGTAGTGCCATTGGTGGCGCAGGAAGAAGGTGAGGAAACGGCGCCGCGGACGGGCGCAGCGGCGGCGAGCACCAACTGAACCGCCGCGTCGGCGACATCCTCACCCATGTTCGACCGGCTTCAGTTCGAGTGGTACGACATCGAGCGGGACCCCGCTGGCTGGGATGACAGCGTCAATGGTGCGGGGCAGAACGTATTCCATCGCGCGGCCACTTTAGCCGCGGAACAGAGCGGCCGCGCCGTCAGGCGCGGTGTAGTCGTGAAGCGCTTCGGTGCGCGTGTGTGCCTGGTGGGTGGACTGATCGCTCCCCACGGCACGGGCGGTTTGTTCACCGCACTGTCATTTCCCCCCGCCAGCCCGCGGGTGGCACCGGATCTGCCGGGCAGGATTCTGGAGTGGCTTTTTTATCAGGGGCTCACCACAGTGCGGATCGGTTGCCACGACGGTGGTGTGGAGGGCTACCAGATCGACCCGCGCACCGGACGGGCCGATGAACGGCTGGAGTTCGTGTACGATCTCTCCCTGGACGAGGCGCAGCGCCTGCGCATTGCCGGGGCGGAGCACCGCCGGTTGCTGGAAACCTCGTGGCGCGAGCCCATGCGGCTGCGCCGGATCGACAGGCACCAGGCCTGGACCATGGCATGCGCACAGGCAGCGTGGGCGACACGGCGCGACGGACGTGTGGCGATGTTCGGTGTGATGCGCAATTACCGCTATTTGCGGCGCCTCGTGTTGCAGATGAAACATGACGGCAGCGGTAACCTTTATGGTATTCATGACCGGCGTGGCCGCATGCTCGCCATGGCCTATATGCTCGAACGCAGCGGTACCGCCTACTACCTCACCGGCGCCAACTCTGATGAGGGCCAGCGACGTGGTGCCGCGGTGCGTCTGTTTTTCGAACTCGCACAACACTATGCCCGCCTGGGCATCGGTTTCATGAACATCGGCGGTGTCTCGGCGCAGGCCGCCGATACCAGGCACCGAGACTTTGGACTGTACCATTTTAAGAGCGGGTTCGGCGCTCATCCGGTACTAAGGCGTTGCCTTGCGGCCGTGGTGTGAATCATCGAACCAACACAGGTCGGGATGAAGACACCCCTCAATACAACGGTGGGATGATTCACTCGCCGCCTGCTGTGCCCTTATCGTCCGTGCGCGCCATGTCCTGGGTTGAAGAATGGCACCGGTGACGACCGGCGCCATGTGAGTCGCACTTTAACGCAGCCGGCCGCTCGGGTGGAGCGCGGACGAAGGGCGTCCAGCGGTGGCATCCTGGATGTAGCAAACCCCAGGCGCCGGGGATCGACGAGCGGCATGCAGGGTGTGATAAAGGGTGGCGTAGCGTTGTGCTACGCGGCTGATGTCGTAGTGCCCGCGCGCATATTCACGTGTCACGGTCGCGCGTTCGCGTGCACGGCCTGGGTGGGCCTCCAACGCAACCAGCGAGTCGGCATAGGCATGGGGTGCGTGTTCGTGCACCAAGGTGCCGTAGGCGCCGAAACCGAGGAGGCGGGCCATGTCATGGGTGGCGTGGGCCACCACCGGAACGCCCAACATCATCGCCTCCAGCACTCCCGCGGGCGAAGCCTGCGTCTCACCACACCACAGCAGGGCATCCATGCGCGCGAGCCATGGCGCAAGGACGGGCGTGTGATCATGGAAGACCACGCTGGCATCCAAGTCGTGGCGTTGCACGAACGCCTCGCAATGGGGGCGTGTCTCGCCTTGGCCAAACACGTGCAGCCGAAATCGCCCGGGTCGATCCTGTGCGAGCAACCAGGTTGTGGCAAGCGCCATGTCGAGGCGCATCTCGTCGCACAGCGGGCCGACGAAGGCTACCTGGAAACTGTCGTCAGCGAAGTCGAGTGGCGCAGCGCAGGCGGCCTGTGTGTCCAGTGCCTGCACGTCGATGCCGGGCTCGATCACGGAGACGTGCGACCGCGCACGGGGAATCAGGCGTGCCGCGAGTGCATGCGAATCGCAGACGACGTTCACATGCGTGCAGTTCCACAGGATATCAGCGGCACGATGCAGCGCGCCGCCGCGGTTGCTACGTATGCGGTTGTGCATGCTGTGCAAAGGCGTACTGCGTGCGCGCAGCGTGACCCACATGCACAGCGGACCTTCGGCGCAGCCGTGTGCGTGCACCACGTCGGGCCGCTGGGCAACGAGAGCGGGCAGGGTTTTCCAGCGCTGGACAAGCGTGCCTTCACGCTGGTCGATGACCATCACGCGATCATTGTCCACACTGCATAATGCAGCGTCGTCGGCGAGCAGGACGATACGGTTGTCGAGTCCGGGCTGGGTGTGGAGCGCGTCGATGAGCGCCGATTGCGGTGGGTTTCCTGCTGCCCATCGCGAGGCACACACGATGTGCAATATGCGCAAGGATGCCTGATCCATGGTGACCTCGCGAATCTGGAAGCCCTGAGGTCGGCTGACTATAGTTGCTGCACTTTACGACGGGTGTGACGGCGTCCGCATGGAAGCGATCTTCTGGATCAGTCTGCTCGGTGCACTCTATAGCTATCTCGTGTATCCGGTGGCACTCCTCGCTATGCCAGCACGCCGCGTACGTCCCATCGCACAAGCCGGGTCTCCCTCGATCACGGTAATTATCGCGGCACACTATGAAGCGTCAAGACTGACCGCGAAGCTTGAAAATCTGCTTGCATGTGACTACGCGCGCGAACGCCTGGAAGTGATCGTCGCCTCGGATGGCTCGGAAGACGGCACCGATGCGGTGGCCGCACGGTTCGCCGACCAGGGGGTGCGTGTGGTGCGCGCGGAAATGCGCGGTGGCAAGGAGCACGTACAACACCTCGCGGTGGCCGCCGCCCGGCACGACATCCTGGTATTCACCGACGTAGCCACGCGCATGGATCCAGGTGGATTGCGCGCTATCGTGAGGCCGTTCGCCGATCCACGCGTGGGCGCCGTGTCCAGTGAAGACCGGTTCCTGGATCGCGACGGCCGGCCCATGGGCGAAGGCGCCTACGTACGCTACGAAATGATGCTGCGTCGGCTCGAAGGCCGCCGTGCCGGCCTGGTCGGGCTGTCCGGTTCCTTTTTCGCGGCGCGGCGGGAGTTATGTCACGACATCGCACCGGGCGTGCCCTCCGATTTCACTGTGGCGTTGAACGGGGCACGTCGCGGCATGCGTGCGGTGGTCGCAGCGCAGGCCTTCGGCTACTACACCGATCTGGCCGATGACACGCATGAATACCAACGCAAGTACCGCACCGCACTGCGTGGCATGGCGGCGCTCTGGCGTCATCGCGATATGCTCAATCCGCTGCGTCATGGTTTGTTTGCGTGGCAACTCTGGAGCCACAAGCCGCTGCGCTGGCTGGTTCCGTGGTGCCTGCCGGCGTGCTTGGTCAGCTCTGCACTGGCCGGCGGCAGCTTCTACGTCGCCATGTTCATCGCGCAACTGGGCCTTTATGCCCTGGTGCTGCTGGGGTTCATGTCACGCTCACTGCGTCAGCGTACGCTGGTGCGTGTTCCCTTTTTCTTTGTGCAGGCCAACGCAGCGTTGGCGCACGCCTTCATCGCCTTCCTGCTCGGTATCCGCATCCAGGCCTGGGAGCCCTCGCGACGATGAACTGGACACGTGTTCCGCCTGCGGGCGATCGCATTCCCTGGCAACGCGGCCCACGCAATGCGCTGCGCGGCCTGTTTGCACCCTGGCACGCAAGCCTGCTCGGCTCAGGCACCCAGGCACTGGCGGCGACCTTGCTGGCACTGCGCGAAGCCTCACCTGGGCGTGATGAAGTGATCTTCGCCGCCTACAACTGCCCGGCGCTGGTGAGTGCCACGGTGTACGCCGGCTGCCAGCCAGTGTTGGTGGACTACGAGCCGGAACGTCCCTGGCTGGACCTGCATGCACTGGCCACGAAACTGTCCACGCGCACCCTGGCGGTGATTGCGGTGGATCTGCTCGGCCTGCGCGAACGTCACGCCGGGCTGCGGGCCGCCTGCGCGGGTGTGGGCTGTGCGCTGGTGCAGGACGGCGCACAGGGTTTTCCCTCGCGTGCCGGAGAACGCGCCTGGCAAGGCGATGCGGTGGTACTCAGTTTTGGTCGCGGCAAACCCGTGAGCCTGCTCACGGGCGGGGCTGTACTGACCCGCGATCCCGAACTGGCCAAGGAGGTGGCACGCGTGGCGGACACGGTCGCGTTCAATGGGTGGCGACACGCGCTCAAGGTGCGGGCCTACAACCTGTTGCGGCATCCCTGGCTGTATGCGCTGCCGGCCGCACTGCCGGGACTGCGTCTGGGTGAGACGCGCTACACGGCGCTTGCAGGCATTCAAGCCATGCCCGCGGCGCTGGAGCCGTATCTAGCTCCCGCGGTGCATGCATTCCGGCGCGCTGCCCACCCGCAGTCCATTTACCCGTCGCTGCTCGCCGGCAGTGGCGTGGTGGATCTGCCGAGTGTCTGCCGTCAGCGCGCTGAGCGCTTGTCGCGCTATCCGGTGCTCGCTCGCGATGCACAGTACCGGGACCGGATGCTCGAGGTGCTGGCGCCCCTGGGTGTATCGGCACTGTACGGCACCATCCTGCCGCAAGTCCCGGGCGTGGGTGAGCACCTGGCGGAGCAGGGCGAGTTCCCTGCGGCGCAGGCGTTCGCCGGGCGTCTCATGACGCTGCCCAATCATGACGGCGTGAGGCGCCGTCATCTGACCCAACTGGCACGCCTGTTGCGCAACGATGCGCCGGGCGCGGTGCTCGCGGAGGCCGAGGCATGAAGATTCTGCACGTGGTCGGTGCCCGTCCCAACTTCATGAAGGTCGCGCCGGTGATGGCGGCCTTTGAACGACGCGCCACGATGCTTCGCATCACCCAGCGTCTGGTGCACACCGGCCAGCATTATGATCGCCGCATGTCCGAATTGTTCTTTGACGAACTGGGCCTGCCGCGCCCCGACATCAACCTGGACGTGGGGTCGGCCAGTCACGGTGCCCAGACGGGACGCATCATGGAGAGATTCGAGACCGTGCTCGCCGACGAACGCCCGGACTTGGTGATGGTGGTGGGGGACGTCAATTCCACCCTGGCCTGCGCCGTGGACGCCAAGAAGATGGGTATTCCCGTGGCTCACGTGGAGGCGGGGCTGCGCAGCGGCGACATCACCATGCCGGAGGAGATCAATCGCATCGTCACTGATGCCATCTCCGATCTGTTGTTCACCACCGAACACAGCGCGGCGCACAATTGCCATGCGGGCCAGGTGCATTTCGTCGGGAACGTGATGATCGATACCCTGCTCACCCACCGCGAGCGCGCCCTGGCACGGCCTACCCTGCACCAGCTCGGGCTTATGCAAGGCGACATGCCGCGACCGTATGCGGTATTGACCCTGCACCGTCCGTCCAACGTTGAGACACGCGAACTGCTCGCGGGACTGGGCGAGGCCATTGCAGAACTGGGGCGGCGCATGCCGGTGGTGTTCCCCGTGCATCCACGCACTCAGGCGCGCATCTCGGCCTTCGACCTGGATGGACTGTTCTCGCGGGAGCTCGGCTATCACTGCATCGAGCCGCTGGGCTACCTCGATTTTCTCAACCTCATGGCCAATGCGCGCGCGGTGCTTACCGACAGCGGCGGGGTGCAGGAGGAAACGAGCATTCTCGGCGTGCCCTGTCTCACCTTGCGCGACAACACCGAGCGACCGGCCACGGTGGAGCAGGGGACCAACCGGCTTGTCGGCGCGGCACCGGCGCAGGTGCGTGCCGGCATCCAGGCCTTCCTGGATGAACAGGGTCAGCGTCCCGCGCGCGTGCCCGAACTGTGGGATGGCCACGCCGCCGACCGCATCGCCGACGTGGTGATCGCGTGGTGGGGAGGTCTGAAGTGCGGGCAATGACGTGACGTAAGAAGAACTTCCAACGCGAGAAGACTCCAACGCAAAGACGCAAAGGGCGCGTGTGGTCTCGTCACGCGGCGAGTTCCGCGGTACGCGAGAGGTGTTGTCTACACGAAGATCGTTATTTCTTCGCGAGCTTTGCGCCCTTTGTGCCTTCGTGTTCGACTTTTCCCCACCGTCGCCTCATGCCTGTGCCGCGCGGCGTGCACGTTCGGTGTGGGCGAGGTGTTGTTCCCAAGCCAGGGCGGTGGTGACGATGGTGTCCAGGTCATCGTGGCGCGGGACCCAGCCGAGCACCTGACGGATGCGCTCGGCGATGGCGATGAGTGCCGGTGGATCGCCAGCACGGCGCGGGCGCTCGCGCACGTCGAGGGGATGACCGGCGGCGCGTTCCACGGCGGCAAGCACTTCGCGCACGCTGTAGCCGTGCCCGTAGCCGCAGTTCAACACGGTGGATGACCCGCCACCGCGCAGGTAGTCCAGGGCGCGCAGGTGGGCGTCGGCCAGGTCTTCCACGTGGATGTAGTCGCGAATGCCGGTACCGTCCGGGGTCGGATAGTCGGTGCCGAAGATGGCCACGTGTTCGCGTCGGCCCACGGCCGCCTCGCAGGCGACCTTCACCAGCAGACTCGCGTTCGGCGTGGACTGGCCGATGCGGCCGCCCGGATCGCAGCCGGCGACGTTGAAATAACGCAGCGCCACATAGCGCAGCGGTGTCGCTGCGGCAAGGTCGCGCAGCATCCATTCGGTCATGAGCTTGGAGGTGCCGTAGGGATTGATGGTCTGCGTGGGCGTGTCCTCGGAGGCCGCCCCACCCGCGGGCATGCCGTACACCGCGGCGGTGGAGGAGAACACCACGTGGCGCACACCTGCGGCGTGGCAGCATTCGAGCAGGTTGCGGCTGTTGGCGGTGTTGTTGCGATAGTACTTGAGTGGGTCGCACACCGATTCGGGCACCACGGTGTGGGCGGCGAAATGCATCACCGTGTCCACCTCGTATTCCGCCAGCAATGAGCGCACCAGGGTTTGGTCACCCACGTCACCCACGGCCAGGGTGCCGTACAGTACGGCATCCGCGAAACCGGTGGAGAGGTCATCCAGCACGACCAAGCGTTCGCCGCGCTCACCCAGTTGTCGCACCACGTGGCTGCCGATATAACCTGCACCGCCCGTAATCAGAATTCCCTTTCTCATGTCCTTGTCCGGTGTGGCGAGAGGTTACGCAAAAAGATAGAACAGCGGGATCTTTCAGCCGTGCAAGGTGCCGCGGAACACGTCTTCCGGGTAATCCACGTCCACCAGCACGCCCGCGTCGTCCACCTCCACCAGGTGCAGGCGCTCGCGGTGGATGGCGAGCAGGTCGCGCGCACCGTGATCGCCGTGCAACCTGCCCAAGGTGTCAAACCAGTCGGCGGCGAAGCCGACCGGATGGCCACGGGAGCCGCGGTAGGTCGGCGCCACCAGGCTGGCGCCGTCCTCCAGGCAGGACACCACGCGGCGGATACTGTTGGCGCGCACGTAGGGCATGTCTGCGAGCGCGACCACGCAGCCGGTGGTGCCTGCCTCCAGTGCGCCGATGCCGCGGGCGAGGCTGGCACCCATGCCCGCACGCCACCCCGGTGCCTCGGTCACGCGTGCGCCTGCAGCCGCGAACCGCGTGGCGAGTGCCCCATCCTGCGGTCGCACCACCACCACCACCTGGTCCAGCACGGTAAGCAGCGGCTGCAGGGCGGCCAGTGCCATGGGGGTGCCGTCACCCAAGGCGTGCAGGCGCTTGTCGTGACCGAAGCGTGTAGAGCTTCCGGCCGCGAGCAGGATGCCGGCGATCATTGGGATGCGGTAATGGGTGCGTCCCGGCGCACCGCCACCAGGTGGGCAAGGATGGCCACGGCGATCTCCGCCGCACCGTGGCTGCCTATGGGCAGACCGACGGGCGCGTGCAGGCGCGCCAGCGCCGCCTCGGAGACACCGATCATGGCCAGGCGCTCGCGCCGCAGGGCACTGGCCTTGGGGGAGCCCATGGCGCCCACGTAGAAGGCCGGCGAGGCGAGCGCCGCCTCCATGGCCAGGTCGTCTAGACGCGGATCGTGGCTGAGCGCCAGCACTGCGGTGCGCGCGTCCGCCAAGGCCTTCACCGCATCGTCGGGCATGCGCGGATCGAGGCGTGCCTCGCGTACGCGCCATGTGGCGCGCAACGCCGCACGCGGCTCGCACACGCGCACGCGATAGCCGAGCGCAGGTGCAAAGCATGCCAGGTGATGGGACACGTCACCGGCACCGATGAGCAACAGACGCAGGGAGGGGCCGAAGCGGCGCACCAGCGTGCGTCCATCGTAGGCGAAGTCGGGGCCATGGTCGCGCAGTTGCACGACCCCGGTGTCCAGGTCGAGCATGCGCACCGGGGATTCGCCGCGGGTGAGGGCGGCCGCCACCGCGCGCAGGCCGTCACCGGCACGCAGCGGCTCTACCACCACTTCCACGAAGTCCCCGCAGGGCAGGGCGAGGCGACCGCGGCGCGCACCAAAACACAGGCGTGTGGCGCGACGGAAATCCCCCTCCGCCAGGCGCTGGGTCAGTGCGTCCTCGGCGCAGCCGCTGGTGATGGAGCCGAGCCGCCGGCCGCTGGTGGTGAAGGCGAACAGGCTGCCGTGCATGCGCGCCTTGCCGGCGCTGCCTGCAGCCAGGGTGGCGAGGGCCGTGTCCATGCCCTGCGCATGCCAGTCCAGGGCTTGTCCGAGGATTTCGGCGTCAATCATGACAGGTCTTCCGGGCGGATGGGCAGGCGGCGCACGGGGCGGCCTGTGGCGGCGAATACGGCGTTGGCCACGGCGGGTGCCAGCGGCGGTACACCGGGTTCACCCACCCCACCCGGCGGTTCGCCGCTTTGTACCAGGTGCACCTCGACGTCCGGCATCTCGTCCATGGCGAGCAGCGGATAGTCGTGAAAATTGGATTGTGCGATGCCGCCATCGCGCAGGGTGACGGCGCCCTTGAGCGCGGCAGTGAGGCCCCAGGCGACGGAACCTTCCATCTGTGCCACAACGGTGTCCGGGTTGACCACGAAGCCGCAGTCCAGGGCACATACCACGCGCAGCACGCGTACCGCGCCGTTCTCCACGGCGACCTCCGCCACGTGCGCCACGTGGCTGCGGAACGAGGAGGCGGCGGCGATGCCGCGGCCGTGATTGGCCGGCAGCGGGGTACCCCAGTCCCCGCGTGAGGCGGCCAGGTCCAGCACGCGTTGCAGGCGGGGGTGCGCCGCCAGCAGCTCGCGGCGCAAGACATAGGGATCCTGGCCCGCCGCAGCGGCCAGTTCATCGAGGAAGCACTCCGCCGCAAACACGTTCTGGGAATGGCTCACCGAACGCCAGAAGCCCACGGGTACCCCCAGGTCCGCCAGGGCGTAGCCCACGTCCACATTGGGGATGGCATAGGGCAGACTGGATGCGCCCTGCACCGAATTGTTGTCGTGTCCGTTACGCACGCCGGCGGGCCACACGCGCGCCATGATGGACGGGCTGGCGACGTCGTGGCGCCAGGCGATGGGTATGCCGCGGTCGTCCAGACCGCCGCGCAGACGGTGCAGGCTGGCGGGGCGGTAGAAGTCGTGGCGCAGGTCGTCCTCGCGGCTCCACAGCAGTTTCACGGGGGCGCGCACCACCCGGGCGATCTGCACGGCCTCCTCCACGTAGTCGGTCTCCAGGCGCCGGCCGAAGCCGCCGCCCAGGAAGGTGGTGTGCACGTTTACCTTCGCCTCGGGCAGATCGAGCAGCTCCGCGGTGATGCGCCGCACCTTGTCCGGTACCTGGGTGGGCACCCACAGGTCACAGCCTCCGTCGTGCACCTGGACCGTACAGCAGGGGGGTTCCATGCAGGCATGGGCCTGGAACGGTACCGCGTATTCGGCGGTGATCACCTTGGCGGCATGGCTCAGTGCCGCAGCGACATCGCCGTCGCTGCGCATGGTGACGGTGGTGTCCAGGGCCTGGCGCAGGCGTGCCCAGGCGGTTTCCTCCTCCGGTACGCTACCCCGGCCGGGTTGCCAGACGATGCGCAGGGCGGCGCGACCGGCCTGTGCCGCCTCGAACCCGTCGGCCACCACCGCCACGCCGTGTTCCAGTGGTACCACCTTGCGCACACCGGGCAACTTCATGGCCGCCTCGGCATCGACCCGGCGCACGCGTTCGCCGAAACGCGGGCTGCGCTCGATGGAGGCGATCAGCAGGCCGGGGAGGTGCACGTCCTGACCGAACCCTGCGCTGCCGTCAACCTTGGCGGGCGTGTCCAGGCGCGGCGCGCCATGGCCGAGCAGGCGCAGTTCGGAGGGTTCCTTGAGGGATACCTGTCGGGGCACGGGGAGCCGGGCTGCGTCAGCGGTCAGTTGCCCGAAGGGCAGGGTACGGCCGCTCGGTACGTGCAGCACGATGCCATCCGCTGCGCGGAGCTCGTCCACCGGTACCTGCAGCCGCGCGGCGGCGGCACGCATCAGCATGTCGCGGGCGGTGGCGCCGGCCTCGCGCAAGGGCAGGAAGAAGCCGTGCACCGAATTGCTGCCGCCGGTGGTCTGGTTTTTCGCCGATGGATTGGCGTAGGCGACGTGGGCGGGGGCGTGCTCTGCCCGCACCCGCGCCCAGTCTGCACCCAGCTCCTCCGCAACCAGCATCGCCAGTGAGGTGAACACCCCCTGGCCCATCTCACTGCTCGGGATCATCACCAGCACGCCACCGTCGGGTTCCACCCGCAGGAAGGCGTTGGGAGCCAGTGCGCCCGCGGGCAGATCACGCTGCAGGGGAACGGCCTCGGCCTCGTCACCGCTGCAGCCGGGCAGGACCAGGCCCAGCACCAGTGCGCCGCCCGCACCCGCCGAGGCCTTGAGGAAGTTGCGCCGATCAACGCGTAGCACGTTGCGGCTCCGCCATGAGGGTGATGGCGCGCCGCACGGCGCGCCGAATGCGCGGATAGGTACCACAGCGGCACAGGTGGCCACGAAAGGCCTCGGTGATCTCCCGCTCGCCGGGGCGCGGCTTCGCCTCCAGCAGGGCCACGGCAGCGAGTACCTGCCCGGATTGGCAGAAGCCGCACTGCGGTACCTCCTCGGCCACCCAGGCGCGTTGCACAGGGTGATCGCCGCCAAGCCCCTCGACAGTGATCACCGCTCGGCCGGCCACCGCGCCCACGGGTGTCACGCAGGCACGCACGGGCGCGCCCTCCACCAGCACCGTGCACGCACCACAGGCGGCGATGCCGCAACCGTACTTCGCGCCGGTCAGTTGCAGGCGTTCGCGCAGAACCCACAAAAGATTGGCATCGGCAGACACGTCGAGCGTGTGCCGGCTGCCGTTCACCAGCAGGTCGATCATGGGACAACGTCCTTGCTGTTGACGGGAAAGGCCGAAGCGGAGAACCGGAAACATAGCCCACGTTCGTGCGTTATGGGTGCACCCGGTGAATTACTGAAGCAACCCGCGGAAACGTTAAGTCGTCTGTGGTGTGCAGGCCATGGATAAGTGCTTAAGGCACTGCGTGGGAAACGTGGCGCAGGCACGGCAGGCCCATGGCGGACCTAGTGGGGCTTATGCACGAGCACACTGTGTGCGCCCCACAGCACGGCCAACAGCAGCAGCGCGGCGCCCGCCGTGTGTGCCACCGCCACCGCCAGGGGCACACCCAGCAGCACGTTGCCCACCCCCAGGGAGAACTGCAATGCGAGCGCCGCACCCATCACCATGCCCACCCTGCGCAACCTGCCCCCGGCGCATACCAGGCCGGCAGCAAAGATGCCCGCCGCACACACGGCGAGCAGTGCACCCAGGCGGTGGGCCAGGTGGATGGCGGTGCGGCCCACGCCGCTATGGCCGCCACCCTCCCAGCTCGCAGCGATGGGCGCGGGCAGGGAGAACGCCTCACCGAAATCGGCCTCCGGCCACCACGCCCCCTGGCAGGTAGGGAAATCGGGACAGGCGATGGCGGCGTAGTTGGCGCTGGTCCAGCCGCCGAGGGCAATCTGCAGCCCCACGGCTGTTACGGCGATCAGGGCGAAGGGACGCAGCGTGGGGTGGGGCAGGGCAGGATCCCGCGCCAGCCGCCAGAGCCACAGCAGTGACAGCAGGGCGAGGCCGCCCAGCAGGTGGCCCATGACGATGGCGGGTTGCAGCCGCAGGGTCACGGTCCACATGCCGAGCAAGGCCTGGAGTATCAGTAACAGCACCAGGGGCGCCGCGAACCGCCGGCCCGAGCGGCGCTGGAAGGCCGACACTGCGAGGGCGACGATGCACAGGCCCAGGAAGCCCGCGGCGTAGCGGTGGACCATTTCGATCCAGGCACGCGTGTGGGCCTCGCCCCCGGTCGCGCGCAATTCGCCCGGGACCACCAGCCTGCCATAACAGCCAGGCCAATCCGGGCAGCCCAGCCCGGCGTTGGAAAGGCGTACACAGGAGCCCAGGGCAATCACGCCCAGGGCAAGCAGGAGAACCGCGGCGAGGGCACGTCGCTGGGTCATGACCATGATCCGGAAGAAATCCAGTGGACTAACTAATAGACGCCGCCACAGGGCGATGCGAGCCACTGTGCAGCCTGCACCCGTCGCCGTCGGGTGTCAGTCACTCCAGGCTCAAGGCTTGCAGGGGGAACATGGTCACGCGATGGTTCACCACGGCGGGGTCAGGCACCGCGTTCAGGAGGTGCTGCAGGTTCGTGCGGCCAAGATCGCATTAAAGAAAATCGTGGGGCTGCGCGCCTCATCAAAATCATTATCTCGCGCTTGACTGCGCGCACAACTCAACCATGGTTGTCGCATCCTCGAACCGGCATGCGCGCATGGCTAAGGAAAAAGTCGTCTCGCCGATGCCGTTCCCCCACGACCGCCCGGCATGCATCGTGGTCCCGGCCGGCGGGGAACGCTGGACGGAGATGTTCATCGTGCAGGTCCCGGGTGGCGTGGCCAGCATCCAGGCCGAGGCGTACATGAACTTCCTTGCGGAACGCGTCGCGTGGATGTTGCGGCGTTCGCAGGACGAGGACGACGCCATGGCGGAATTGCGCGCCTCACTCAAGGAGCGACGGCTGCTCAGGAAGGAACCGCGTAACAGCACACCGGGTCTGTTTTGTATCGACTGCATCGCCACGAACGTGATTTTGTTGTCACGGATCCGTGCAACGCTGGACGACTTTCCCGTCGAGGTGCTGCGCGGTGACCACACCGCCGTGACGGTGTTGCTGCGCACCGGTATCCATGAATGGCTGACGGCCCTCAGGAACTGGGCCGATGACACCAACAAGGAGCGTAACAAGGCACCGGCGGAGCCGAAGCGGCGATCGTCATCCCATCCGTCGCCTTGAGGCGGTGCGCTGCGCCTTTCGAGGACATCACTGCAGCCTGGGATGGCATCATGTGGGACTGGCTCAAGAATCTGCGTGAGATCCTGCACGGCAGCCTATGGTTCATCCCGAGCTTGCTGGCTGTGCTGGCGATGGGCCTTGCCGTGGTGATGCTCGCATTGGATCGCACCCTCATACACAAGACCGCACCCTCCTGGCTGTACCAGGGTGATCAGCAGGCTGCGCGGGAAGTGGTGGGTGTCATCGCAGTCTCGGTCATCGGCGTGGCCGGCGTGGCCTTTTCCGTCACCATGGTGGCGCTGTCGCTGGCGGGCTCGCAGTTCGGGTCGCTGCAGCTTGTCAGTTATCTGCGCGATCGTCTCAACCAGTCCGTGCTCGGCACCTTCGTGGGCACGTTCATCTATTGCCTCATCGTGCTCGGCAACGTCGGTGAGCGTATGACGCCGGCGGAGGTGATCCCTGAATATGCGGTGACCGTGGCGTTCCTGCTTGCCATCGCCAGCCTGGTGGCGTTTATCGCCTTCATCCACAACATCGGCCAGTCTCTGCAAGCCGAGCGTTTGGCGTCACGGGTGGGCGGCTGGTTGCTGGAGTCCATCCACGGGCTGTTTCCTGACCAGCCGGCGCAGCACCTGCCCGTGGGGAGGCGTGAAGAAGCATCCGTCGCCGAGCAGTCCGTGCAGACGCTGCGGGCCCACCACACCGGCTACCTGCAGGCCATCGAATACCGGCGCGTCATGCATATCGCCACGCATCACGACGTCCTGGTGTATCTGGAACGACGGGCCGGCGATTTCATGACCGAGGGCACCGTGATCGGGCAGGTGCACTGGGCCGGCGACGGTCGTGGCGAGGCGCTGGCGGCGGAACTGGTGGACTGCCATGTGATCGGCTCGTTTCGCACCCCCACCCAGGACCCGGAATACGCCGTGCACCAGCTGGCCCAGATCGCCGTGCGGGCCATGTCGCCGGCCATCAATGACCCGTACACGGCACTCATCTGTATCGACTGGATGGACGCGGCCCTGCAATTACTCGCGCGGCGTGACAGGCCGTCGCGCCGGCATCACGACGAGGCGGGGAGGCTGCGCCTGGTGGCGGTGCAGCCGGAATTCGGCGTGGTGGCCGATGCCATGTTCAACAACCTGCGCATCGCCACACGCACCCACCAAGCCGTGCTGCTGCGCGTGGTGGATATGGTGGCGAATACCGCCCGCTACGCATGCAACGAGGCGGTACTGCACGCCTTGACCCAACACCTGGACCGATTGGCGGAGGACGGTGCCCATATGCTGCCGGTGGCACGTGAGCGCGAATTGCTGCGCGTCCGATGTCGTGAGGTGCAGGCCGTACTGGCAACCCGAGCTGCGGAACTGATCGCACGCTAGCCGTGTGCAAGCGCCGTGCAGCAGGAATCACGGCGAGGGCATCACCCGTTTAGCGATTGTGGCACCGTTATCTAGGATCAGAGGAGTGACCACGCGACCGGAGGTGCGCCATGGGTGAGCAAGTGGCGGATTTCATACTGCACCGGCTCTCCGAGTGGGGCGTGCGGCGCATTTATGGCTACCCGGGCGATGGTATCAACGGCCTGATGGGCGCCCTCGGCCGTGCCGAGGAACGCTTCGAGTTCATCCAGGTGCGCCACGAGGAGACCGCGGCCTTCATGGCCTGCGCCCATGCCAAGTTCACGGGCCGGGTGGGCGTGTGCCTCGCCACCTCCGGGCCCGGGGCCATTCACCTGCTCAACGGACTCTACGACGCGCGCATGGATCACCAGCCGGTGGTGGCCATCGTGGGCCAGGCCAAGCGCATGTCCCTCGGCGGCGATTTCCAGCAGGAGGTGGACCTGTCCACGCTGTTCAAGGATGTGGCCAGCCATTACGTGCAGACCATCACCACGTCCGCCCAGGCCCGTCACGTGGTGGACCGCGCCTTCCGCATCGCCATGGCGGAACGCACCGTGACCTGCATCATCGTGCCGAACGATGTGCAGGAATTGCCCTCCATGATGTCGCCGCCACGCATGCACGGCGCCATCCTGAGCGGCGTCGGCTACAACGCGCCGCGCGTGGTGCCGCAGTCCGCCGACCTGCAGCGCGCCGCCGACGTGCTCAACGCAGGCAAGCGCGTGGCCATGCTGGTGGGTGCCGGCGCCTTCGGCGCGGGCGCGGAGGTGATCCGGGTGGCCGATACGCTGCAGGCGGGTGTGGCCAAGGCGCTGCTGGGCAAAGCGGTACTGCCCGACAACCTGCCCTTCGTCACGGGTGCCATCGGTCTGCTGGGCACCAAGCCAAGCTACGACATGATGATGGACTGTGACACCCTGCTCATGGTCGGTTCCAGTTTTCCGTACTCGGAATTCCTGCCGCCGGAGGGACAGGCGCGCGGTGTGCAGATTGACATCAATCCACGCAAGCTGTCCTTGCGCTATCCGATGGAAGTGAGCCTGCAGGGAGATGCCAGGGCAACACTGGAGGCGCTGTTGCCGCTGCTCAGGCAGCGCAAGGACCGCGGCAGTATCGCCTGGCGTCGCGGCATCGAAAAGGACGTGGCGCATTGGTGGTCGGTGCTCGAGGCGCGCGCCATGAACACCGGGGAACCCATCAACCCGCAGCGCGTATTCTGGGATTTGTCGCCGCGCCTGCCCGACCACTGCATCATCACCTCCGATTCAGGCTCGGTCGTCAATTGGTATGCGCGGGACCTCAAGATCCGGTCGGGCATGATGGCGTCCTTGTCCGGCGGTCTCGCCACCATGGGCTGCGGTGTGCCTTATGCCATTGCGGCCAAGTTCGCCTATCCCGATAGGCCGGTGATTGCGCTGGTGGGTGACGGCGCCATGCAGATGAACGGTAACAGCGAGCTGGTCACCGTGGCGAAGTACTGGAAGCGCTGGCGCAATCGTACCCTGGTGATCGGCGTGCTGAACAACCGTGATCTCAATCAGGTCACTTGGGAGCAGCGCGCCCTGGCGGGCGACCCCAAGCTTTCGGCCAGTCAGGACGTGCCCGACTTTCCTTACGCGCGTTACGCGGAACTGCTGGGGCTCAAGGGTTGCTGCGCGGACACGCCGGAGTCGGTAGCCCATGCATGGGAAAAGGCGCTAACAGCGGACAGACCCTGCGTGGTTGATATCTACGTGGACCCGAACGTGCCGCCACTGCCGCCGCACATCAGTTTCAAGCAGGCGCGTGCCTACATGAGTGCGCTGTGGAAGGGCGATCCGGATACGGCCGATGTGCTGCGCCGCTCCGCTTCCGACTTCATCGAAGCCTTGATCCCGCGCCGCTGAAACATGGATCGCGTCCTTATCGAGGAAGTGCGTGCCACGGCCTATACGGTGCCCACTGATGCGCCCGAGTCCGACGGTACCCTGGCCTGGAGCGCCACCACAATGGTGCTGGTGGAGGCGCGCGTAGGCAAGGTGATCGGGTTGGGTTACAGCTACACCCATGCCAGTGCAGCGGCGCTCATCAATCAGGAGCTGGCACTGCGGGTGGTGGGTGGCGATGCCATGGCACCGGTGCAGCACTGGCATGTCATGCAGGAGGTGGTGCGTAATCTCGGCCGGGCGGGTATTGCCGCTACCGCCATCAGCGCGGTGGATGCGGCGCTGTGGGACCTGAAGGCACGCTTGCTCGGCATCTCGCTGGTGTTGCTGTTCGGGCCGGTGCGCGACAGGGTGCCGTTGTATGGCAGCGGCGGGTTCACGTCCTATGCCTTCGAGCGACTGGAGCAGCAACTGGCGCACTGGAGTGCCGTCGGCTTCGGCGCGGTGAAGATGAAGGTGGGGCGACTGCCCCGGGATGACGTGGCGCGCGTGCGGGCCGCGCGTGAGGCGATCGGTCCCCACACCGCCTTGTTCGTTGACGCCAATGGTGCCTATGCGCCGCGCCAGGCATTGGAAAAGGCCGAGGCCTTCGCCGCCTTGGGCGTGCGCTGGTTCGAGGAGCCGGTGTCCTCCGATGACCTGGCGGGACTGCGCTTTGTGCGCGAACGGGTGCCGTCGGGAATGGTGGTGAGTGCCGGTGAATACGCCTATGGCATCGATGACTTTCGCAGCCTGTTGCAGGCTGGTGCGGTGGACGTGCTGCAGGCGGATGTGACCCGCTGCGGCGGCTACACCGGGTTTGGCATGGCGGCTTCGCTGGCGGAGATGTACCACACGCCGCTCTCCAGTCACACCGCGCCTGCACTGCATCTGCCCATCGCCTGTGCCACGCGTGGCCTGGAGCACATGGAGTGGTTCCATGACCATGCGCGCATCGAGCGGCTGTTCTTCGAGGGTGCGCCCGAGCCCGCGCGCGGCGTGCTGTGTGCCGATCTCTCACGACCCGGCAACGGCCTCGAATTTCGCCGCAGTGATGCCGCGCGTTACGCCGTCTGACGACGGATGCATCTCGTGAAGCCACCCCTTCTACAGTGAACCGCCGCACCGATACCGAGGCCTTCCTGCCGCTGCAGCGTGCAATACGCAGCGAACTCGATGCGCTCGCCAGCGACTTGCGTGCCGAATTGAAAGGACCCGTGCTGTTCGATGGCGGCAGCCGTGCCCTGTACGCTACGGACAGCTCCAATTACCGACAGGTACCGCTCGGGGTGGTGCTGCCGCGTGATGCGGAAGATGTGGAGGCCGTACTCGCCGTATGCCGCCGCTATGGTGCGCCGGTGCTGTCGCGTGGCGCCGGTACCAGCCTTGCCGGGCAATGCTGCAACGTGGCGGTGGTGTTGGATTTCTCCCGTTACATGAACCGTACTCTGGAGATCGACCCGGAGCGGCGCCTGGCGCGCGTGCAGCCAGGCGTGATCCTGGAACGCCTGCGCCGCGAGGCTGCTCGCCACGGCCTCACCTTCGCCCCCGATCCGGGCACCCACACCTCCAATACCCTGGGCGGCATGATCGGCAACAATTCCTGCGGCGTGCACGCGGTGATGGGGGGACGCACGTCGGACAACGTCATCGCGCTGGATGTGTTCACCTATGACGGCACGCGCCTCGTCCTCAGCGAGACGCAGGAGCAGGACCTCTCCCGTTACCTGCAGACAGGCGGACGCGTCAGTGAGATTTTCACGCGACTACTGCACCTGCGCGAGCGCTATGGCAGTCTGATCCGCGCCCGCTTCCCCGCTATCCCGCGTCACGTATCGGGCTACAACCTGCCCGACCTGCTGCCGGACAAGGGTTTCCACGTGGCGCGCGCCTTGGTGGGCAGTAAGGGTAGCTGTGTGACCGTGGTGGAGGCCACGGTGCAATTGGTGGAGGCCCCGCCCGCGCGTGCACTCCTGGTGTTGGGTTATGCGGATGTCTTCAGCGCTGCCGATCACGTACCCGAGATCATGGCCTTCGGTCCCGTGGGGCTGGAGGGCGTGGACGATCGGTGGGGCGCCGACCCGCAAGCGGGCGGGAGCACTGGCTTGCTGCCGCCAGGCGGCGGCTGGCTCCTGGCGGAATTCGGCGGTGCCGTGGCGGAGGAGGCCGAAGCAAACGCGCGGCGTGCCATGAACTACCTGGAAGGCGTGTCGTCACCGCCCGCGATGCGCCTTTACACCACTGCGCGGATACAGGCACAGGTGTGGGAGCTGCGGGAGGCCGGGCGCGGGGCCACGGCACACCTGCCGGGGCGTGCCCTCATCTGGCCCGTATGGGAAGACTCGGCCGTGCCACCGGAGCGACTGGGCGAGTACCTGCGCCGCCTGCGGGCACTGCTCACCCGCCATGGTTATGGCTGCGACCTGTACGGCCATTTCGGACAGGGCTGTGTACACACGCGCATCGACTTCGATCGTGAGAGTGCGGACGGTGTAGCGCGCTGTCGTCGTTTCCTGCAGGAGGCCGCCGATCTGGTCGTTACACTGGGTGGTGCGTGCTCGGCGGAACACGGTGACGGCCAGGGGCGTGCTGAACTGCTGGAGCGCATGTACGGCGTCGAACTGGTGCAGGCCTTCCGCGAGTTCAAATCCATCTGGGACCCGCTTGGGCGCATGAATCCCGGCAAGGTGGTCGACCCGTTCCATGCCGGCGAAAACCTGCGTGCAGGCCCGTCGTTCACGCCTGTTACGGTGACGACGGCCTTTCATTATCCCGCTGACCGTGGCGACTTCACACGTGCCGTGCAGCGTTGCGTGGGCGTCGGCAAGTGTCGCCGCGAGGAAGGCGGTGTCATGTGCCCGAGCTACATGGTCACGCGCGAGGAGCGGCACAGTACACGCGGCCGTGCGCGCCTGCTGTTCGAAATGCTGCACGGCAGCGTGATCACCGACGGCTGGCAAAGCGAAACGGTGAAGGAGGCCCTCGAGCTGTGCCTGTCTTGCAAGGGCTGTCGTGGCGAATGTCCGGTGAATGTGGACATGGCCACGTACAAGGCAGAGTTTCTCCATCACTACTATCAGCGGCACCGCCGTCTGCGCGAGGCGTTGTTTTTCGCCAATGTCGATCGCATTGCGCGTCTGGCAGCGCGCGCACCCCGCCTTGCCAATGTACTTACCCAGCGCCGCCCTTTCACGTCCTGGGCCAAGTGGGCCGCCGGCGTGGCGCCGGAACGCAGGCTACCGGTATTTCCGCAGCAGACATTCAAACACTGGTTCGCGCGCCGCCGGCAACGCGGTGAGGGGCCACCCGTGATCCTCTGGGCCGACACCTTCAACAACCATTTCCTGCCGGACACCGCCAAGGCCGCGGTGGCGGTCCTCGAGGCGGCGGGCTTTTCGGTCCAGGTGCCCATGCAGCCGCTGTGTTGCGGACGCCCGCTGTACGCGTATGGTCTGCTCGACCGTGCCCGTGAGTCCCTGCGCGGCATCCTGGGGACATTGGCCGTACCCATACGCGAAGGGGTGCCTGTGGTGATGCTGGAGCCGGCATGCGCGTCGGTGTTCCAGGTGGAGTTGCCCGAGCTGTTCTCGCGTGACCGCCAGGCGGCGCAGCTGGCGCGCCAGACCTTCCTGCTTGCAGACTTCCTGCATCGCAACGCACCGCACTGGCGACCGCCGCACCTGGCGCGCAAGGCACTGCTGCACCTGCACTGCCATCACCGGGCGCTGATGCCCGTCGATTCGGATCGGGTGTTGCTCGATGCCATGGGGCTCGACACGCGGTTCCCCGACAGCGGCTGTTGCGGCATGGCGGGCGCCTTCGGCATGGTGCGCGCGAAATATGACGTCTCCATCGCCGCGGGCGAGCGGGTACTGCTGCCCGCAGTACGCAACAGCGACGCCGACACGTTGATCATCGCCGACGGTTATAGTTGTCGCGAACAGATCCTCCAGTGCATGGGGCGCGCGGCGCTGCATCCGGCGGAGGTGATCGCCCTGGCGTTGCGGTCGCATCGCTGATAACCGGAACTATAGGCGTCATGTAACTGCAGGTTGGCCAGGCGCGCGGCCGTTCTCGTACGATCGCGTTCGGCGCTTGAGCGGAGGCGGCACAGCGCGATTTCAGGTATGCTGCCGCGCTGCCATTCAATGAAAGAGATCCGCATGTACTGGGAAGGATGTGATGGACGTTGTGCGTGCACTCCGCAAGGTGCAGACGATTGCCGGGGACACGGGAATGCGGTGCTTGCGGCGGTGTTCGACAGTATCCATGTGCACATCGCCGTCATGGATCGCGACTTCACCCTGCTGCAGGTCAACAAGGCCTACTGCCGCGCCGATGGCCGACCCGAGGAGGCCCTGCTGGGGCGCAACCATTTCGAGCTGTATCCCGATGAAGAAAACGAACGCCTGTTTCGCACGGTAGTGAACACGGGCAAATCCTACAGCGCCACCGCCAAGCCGTTCGTCTATGCGCATCAGCCGGAACGCGGGGTGACTTACTGGGATTGGACCTTGTCGCCGATCCATGATGCCGCCGGCGGCGTGGAAGGACTCATCCTCACCTTGGCGGACGTCACCGACAAGGAACGGCGCCGCATCGAGGCCGAACGTATCCGCGAGGCATTGGAGCAACGCGTGTCCGAGCGCACCTCGGACCTGGAGAGCGCGGTACGTGAACTGGAGTCCTTCTCCTATTGCGTATCGCACGATCTCTCCACGCCGTTACGTGCCATCAACGGCTACGCCACCCTGCTGGAGGAGGAGTTTGCACCCCAGTTGCCGGCCGAGGCGATGGGCTACATCGGGAGGATCCGCGAGGCGAGTGCGCGCATCGATCAGCTCATGGCCGGGCTGCTGCAGCTCAACCAAGTGTCGCGCTCGGAATTGTCGCGCAGCACCGTGGACATGTCGTCCCTCGCCGCTCACATCATCGAAGACCTCAGGCGCGAGCAGCCGGGACGGAACGTGAACTTCATCTGCGGCGAAAACATGTCCGCGTACATGGACCAGGACATGGCGGGCATTCTCCTGGCCAATCTGTTGGGTAATGCATGGAAGTTCACCAGCCACGCCGCGCAGGCCGAGATCCGGTTTGCTTGCGTCGACGGCGGTACCGAGACCATCTACAGCGTGAGCGATAACGGCGCCGGGTTCGACATGGCCTCTGCCGACAAACTCTACGGCCTGTTCCAGCGCCTGCACGGCAGCCATGAGTATCCCGGTTCCGGAATCGGGCTGGCCACCGTCGCGCGCATCATCCGCTCACACGGCGGCCGGATCTGGGCGCAGGCCCGGGAAGGCGAGGGTGCCACGTTCTTTTTCACCTTCGGGGGCGCCTAACCGAGCGTTGTGGTAATCGCGCGCGGGAGCCCACTCCCACCGCGGGGCCGCGGCAGTGCGGTGATGGCGGATGCCGCTTTCGCTCAGTCACCCTTGAGCCGCTTTCTGCCCTTCCCCCGTGCAAGTGCATATGCCGCCAGCCCGGCGAAGATCGCCGATGTACCGAGCTTGCGCCGCGTCAGCCAAGCCTGGGCGCTGCGCGGCCGGGCACAAATACCGAAACGCCCGTGACTGCCGTGGTCGTTCTCCACGGGGGCGTACAGGTTGTCGGCGCGGCCGGGCAGTTCCTGCTCATGTGCCAGCTGGTCCTTGTAGCCGCTGCGCGCGAGGCGGCGATCGAGCCACCCTGCGGGCAGCAGGCGGGCGGCGGCTATGGCAGTGGCCGCGGGCAGCCCCACCCACATCTCCCGTCGGGGATGGTCCGCCAGCCAGGCGATGGCGCGCCCCGCGACCTCGGGCTGGTAAATCGGTGGCACCGGCTGCGCGCGTCGCGCCATGCAGGAGCGCGACCAGTCGAACTGGGGGGTGTTGAAGGCGGCGAGGTGCACCGTGCAGTGGCGTACCTGCGAACCTTCGTGCAGCAGCTCTGAATTCAAGGCGTCGGCGAAGCCGCGCAGGGCGGACTTGGCGCCGCAGTAGGCCGATTGCAGCGGAATGCCGCGATAGGCGAGCGCCGAACCCACTTGGATGATGATGCCGTGATCGCGCGGTTTCATACGGTGCAGGGCGGCGAGGGTGCCGTGCACACTGCCCAGGTAAGTGGCCTCCGTGGCGCGGCGGAAATCGGCCGGGTCCATGCGGTCTGCCGGGCAGAATACGGTGGCCATGGCGGCGTTCACCCACACATCGATGGGGCCTGCTTCAGCTTCGATGCCTGTGGCCGCCTGGTCCACCGCCTGCCAGTCGGCCACGTCAGTGGGGTACACCAGCGCCCTCGCACCCGCGGCCTCCACTTCACTGCGCGCGTTTTCCAATCCGGCCTGCCCACGGGCGAGCAGGGCCACGGTGCCGGCGCCGCGGCGTGCGAATTCCACCGCGGCGGCACGGCCCACGCCGGCGGATCCACCGGTCACGACCACCACCTTATGCCTCATATGGCCTCCTTCAGGTGCCATAGAAGATCCCCAGCACACCACCGTACAGCGCATGGCCGAGCACCGTGGCCAACGGGGTGCGATGGCCGTAGTTCAGGCCCATGAAACCGGGTGGTTCCAGCCGTGGATGCCCGACGGGCCCGTCGTATTCCGCCGCCATGCGGGGATGCACATAGGGCAGCAACGGCAGCACGAATACCAGCAGGAACAGTGCATGCATGGTGCCGAGTGCCAGCCCCGGCACCAGCCCGCCGTGGCCTACGCGCGCGAATACGGCGAAGTAGAGGAAGGCGAACAACCAGCCACCCAAGAAATACACCACGGCGCCGAGCACGCTGGCGCGAAATCGATCACCGGTGATGAACGTGCCCACCAGGAAGGGCAGGGAGAGCCGCGTGAGTCCCAGGCCCTGGCTGCCTGACAGCACCACGGTCAACACCGCCGTGGCGAGCCCGCCCCACAGGAGCAGCGCCTCCAGTCCCCGCATTACCTCCATGACGGCCATGGCAACCTCCGTGCGTTCCGCCGCCTGCGTTCAGCTTGGCCCGGAACCCGCCTGCGTGCCTTCCTGCAGGGCGAGCGCGGCGGTGATCACGGCCGCATGGGTGAATGCCTGTGGGAAGTTGCCGAGGGCACGGCCATCGGGGGTGAATTCCTCAGCGAATAGCCCGACATCGTTCGCCAGTGCCATGAGGGCGTCGAAGTGGGCCCGGGCCTGCTCCAGGCGATTGGCGCGGGCAAGGTGATCCACCGCCCAGAAGGCACAGGCGGCGAAGGTGCCTTCACGCCCGGGCATGCCGTCACTTTCCGGTGGATGGCGGTAAAAGAGGGGGCCGGCACCCAGGCGTTGCTCGAGAAAGGCGTAGGTGGTGCGCTGGCGTGGTGCGTCTGCTGTCTCGAAGCCGTACCGTGGCATCAGCAGCAGGCTGGCGTCGGGCCAGTCGCTGTCGAACATGCCGGTATAGGCCTGCAGCGCCGGGTTGTAGGCGTGCTGCTCGATGGCGCTGCGTATGGCGTGGGCGTGGGCGGCGAAGCGCTGCGTGGGGACCCGCATATGTCCCTCGCGCTCCAGCGCCAGCAGGCAATGCAGGGCGACCCAGCACATGAGCTTGGAGTAGGTATGATGGCGCGGCTCCCCGCGGATCTCCCAGATGCCTTGATCCGGCTCGTTCCAGCGCTTGCACACCACCTCGCCGAACGCACGCAGGATTGAGCGCTCGCTGCGGCCCAGTTCGCCGCCGGCGTGTGCGAAATACCAGACGGCCTGTACCACCTCACCGTAGACATCCAGTTGCAACTGATTCCAGGCGCCGTTGCCGATGCGCACGGGGCGTGCGCCGCCGTAGCCGGCGAGATGAGGTAATTCCATCTCCTGCAGTCGTGACTCTCCGAAGATGTGGTAGACCACCTGCAGTTCCGGGCGCGTAAGACGGGTCGCATGCAGGAGCCAGCCCATGAAGGCTGCGGCCTCATCCTGATAACCCATGCTCTCGAAGGCCTCGATGGTACGCGCCGCATCGCGCAACCAGCAGAAGCGATAATCCCAGTTGCGCATGCCCTGTTCACTTTCAGGCAACGAGGTGGTGGGTGCGGCGATGAGTGCTCCCGACAGGGTGTGGGTGAGGAGTTTGAGCGTGATCATGCTGCGGTGCACCAGTGGCGCGTGCGGGCCACGGTATACACAGCGCCCGCTCCAGCGACGCCACCACTCGGCGGTTACCTCGCAACGCTCCGCGGCAGCTTCCCCCAGCGCCGGCAGGATGAGTGGGTCCTCGTCGGCATAACAGAGTGACAGCACATGACGCACCCCGCCACGCAGCCGCACGCGCCCGTGTACACGGCGGTGCGTAGCATCCGCGTGCAGTGCGATGTCACTGCACAACAACAAGGCGTCGCTGCGGTACGCGCAAACCCATCCCATCCCGGGGCGTTCGTTCAGATGGAAGCGCCAGCGCCCGTACCCCGGCCGTGGCACGAATTCCACCGCCAGTTCCATCTCACCTTCCAGGCCTTCCAACAGCCGCAGCAGTTCGCGTTGGGGTTCAAGATGACCGCCGCCGCGTGCGATGGGCATGAGATCACGCAGTCGCGCACGACCGCTCGCGGTCTCGAACACCGTCTCCAGCACGGCGGTGCCGTCCAGATAGCGGCGTTCGCTGCGGAATGGCCCTATGGGCGTAATGGCGAAATGACCGCCCTGTTCGTCGAGCAGTGCGGCGAACACGCTGGGATCGGAGAACTGCGGCAGGCACAGCCAGTTCACCACACCGTCCCGCGTCACCAGTGCTGCCGTGCGGCAATCGCCGATGAGGGCGTGGTCCTCGATGCGGGGCGATGGGTTCGAAGCTGCGGACATGGTGGCGATGCGCAGATGGGCGCCTGCCTTTGACAGTAGCCGGGCTGCAGGCGCTTCTCCATCGGTGTTGGCGGCCTACCGGTCCGTTATGCCCTGCATGGCGAGTATTCCCAACGTTGATACGTGAGGTACAAAAACATTTCGCACGATTGCGTTCGGGAAATTCTTGACCACGCTGCTAGTGCACTGACCAACATTTGCCTTGCACGACATTGCGGAGGTAGCCGCCATGGAAGACCGTAGCCGCAGTGGAATGGCATTGACCTTGAAGTGGTTCGGCGTCTGGCTGGTGTTCACGGCCGCGCTGATGCTCTACGGCGAGACCGCCCCCTCGGTGCTCGAACCCAGTCTATTCGGTACCTTGGTCTGCGCGCTCACCGGCCTGGTCTGCTTCAACGCAGGGTGTTTGTGCGCCTATCGCGCACGTAATAAGCCGCTTCCAAAGCAGTGAATCTGGTCTATGTTTCAAAAACCAAGCTGAAACCAGAAGCCCTTGGCGAAAGGGATGACGCGGCACGTCCGCGTTTCTGTTCGAGGGAAAAATGATGCGGATCAGCGGTACGCCTGTCGCCGCACTTGCGGCGGCCACGCTCAGTGCTTCGCCAGCGGCACAGGCGGCATTCGGACTCAACCTCCCGCCGCCGGCAAGTGTCGGTGCGCAGCAGATATTCGATATCCACATGATGACCTTGAGCGTGGCCACCGTGCTAATGATCGTGGTGCTCGCCGCCGTGGTGTATTCCGTGGTGACCTTCCGCAAGGACCGCGGGTACCAGGCCGACCAGCATTTCCACACCTCGCGCCTTGCCAGCTGGTCGTGGATCGCCGTGCCCATCCTGGTGCTCGGCGTCGATTTCGCCATCGCCGGCAGCGCCAAACGTGTACTCGCCTCGCTGTGGAACGTGCCCCACGGCGACATGCTGGACGTCAAGATAACCGGCCATCAGTGGTGGTGGGAATTCGATTATCTCGCGGATGGCGTCAAGGTGGAGAGCCGCTTTACGCCGCAGGACCAGGCGGGCAATCTGTATCTGCGCGATGTGGACAATCGCCTGGTGCTGCCCACCCACACACCTATCCGCTTTCTGCACACATCGGCTGACGTCCTGCATGCCTTTTGGGTCCCCGAGTTGGGTTTCAAGAAGGACGCCATTCCCGGCTACGTGACCGAGACCTGGACCACCATCGAGAAGGAGGGCGTGTTTCGCGGTCAGTGTGCCGAGCTGTGCGGTACCTGGCACGCGCGCATGCCGCTGGTCGTGGAAGCGGTGAGCCCGGAACGTTTCGACGCCTGGCTGGCCGAGCGCAAGGCGCACATCACGGCGCTTGCCGCGCAGGACAGTGCCGATCGCCAGTGGGCACGTGACGAACTCGTGACACGCGGCCAGCCCGAATACAACACCTACTGCGCCGCCTGCCACCAGCCGGGCGGCGAGGGCATGCCGCCAGCGTTCCCGGCGCTCAAAGGCAGCGCCATCGTGAAGGGGCCGTTCGAACAGCACCTGCGGCGTGTCTTGCATGGTGTCCCCGGGACGGCCATGCAGTCGTTTGCGCACCTCAGCGACGCACAGATCGCCGCCATCGTCACCTATGAGCGCGCCGTGTTCAACGAGATGGATGAATCCATCCAACCCGCCATGGTGCGGGCGGCACGCTAGTGTCCTGGTTTGCGCCGGATGGCGTTTTCAGCGGCTCGCCCGAGGAGCCTCGACACTGGGAGCCTGTTCCATGAGCACCACCGCCATCGTCCTCGAACGGGACTATCACCACGATCGTCCGCGCGGCTGGCAGCGTTGGCTGTTTTCCACCAACCACAAGGACATCGGCACGCTGTATCTGACCTTCGCCATGACCATGCTGTTCCTGGGCGGGGCCAGCGCGATGGTGGTACGCGCGGAGCTGTTCATGCCGGGCCTGCAATTGGTGGACCCCGACCTCTACAACAACCTCATCACCAACCACGCGCTCATCATGATCTTCGGCGCCGTTATGCCGGCGGCGGCGGGCATGGCCAACTGGATGATCCCGCTCATGATCGGTGCACCCGACATGGCCTTGCCGCGCATGAACAACCTGAGTTTCTGGTTGTTGCCCGCCGCGGCGCTGCTCATGTTCCTGTCGTTCGTAGTGCCGTTCTTCCCCGGCGGCGGCAGCCAGATCAACACGGGCTGGACGCTCTATCCGCCGTTGTCGCTGCAGGTCGGCATGTCCATGGATTTCCTGGTCTTCTCCCTGCACCTGCTGGGTATCTCCTCGGTGCTGGCGTCCATCAACATCATCGTCACCCTGCTCAACATGCGCGCGCCCGGCATGACCCTCATGAAGATGCCCATCTTCTGCTGGGCCTGGCTGGTGACCGCCTTCCTGCTGATCCTCGTGATCCCGGTGCTTGCGGGCGGCATTACCATGTTGCTGTTCGATCGCCACTTCGGCACCACCTTCTTCACGGCGGCAGGCGGTGGCGATCCGGTGTTGTTCCAGCACCTGTTCTGGTTCTTCGGACACCCCGAGGTGTACATCCTGCTGCTGCCGGCGTTCGGCATCCTGGCTCACGTGATCCCCACCTTCGCCCGCAAGCCGCTGTTCGGCTACAAGGTGATCGTGGGCGCCATGCTGGGCATCGCCGCCATCGGCATGCTGGTGTGGGCACACCACCAGTACACCATCGGCATGTCCATGGCCGCGGTCACCTATTTCATGGTCGGCACCATCCTGATCTCGATCCCGGTGGGTCTCATCGTCTTCAGCTACATCGCCACCATGTGGCGCGGCGCCATGACCTTCGAGACTCCCATGCTGTTCGCGGTGGGCATCCTCATCATGTTCACCTTCGGCGGCCTCTCCGGGATCATGCTGGCCGTGGTGCCCGCCGACATGCAGTACCACGACAGCATGTTCGTGGTGGCGCACTTCCACTACGTGCTGCTGCCCGGCGCGCTGTTCGGCCTCTATGCGGGCGTGTTCTACTGGCTGCCCAAGTGGACCGGCCACATGTACGACGAGCGTCTGGGCAAGCTGTTCTTCTGGTTCAACGTCATCGGCTTCAACGTGACGTTCTTTCCGCAGCACTTTCTCGGACTCGCGGGCATGCCGCGTCGCATAGCCGACTACAACGCCATGTTCGCCGAGTTCAACATGATCTCGAGCATCGGCGCCTTCGTGTTCGGCCTATCGCACCTGCTCTTGCTGTACATCGTGGTGAAAACGGTGCGTGGCGGCGTAGCCGCCACGGATCAGGTGTGGGAGGGGGCGAAGGGATTGGAATGGCAGCAGCCGTCGCCGCCACCGTTCCATAGCTGGACCAAGGCGCCGGAGATTGCGTGATGGATACAAAGCTGCGCCGTCGCAATCGCCGCCTTGCCTGGGGACTCGGCCTGTCCGCGGTGATCATCGGAGTGCTTTCGGCGGGTTTCTGGATGCGCATCGCCGAGGCCATCTCATGAACGTGCGGCGGGCAGGTCTCAGGCTGGCCGTGATTGCTCTGGGCATGTTCGGCTTCGGCTTTGCGCTGGTGCCGCTCTACGGCTGGGTGTGCGAAGCCGCCGGGCTGCAACGGGCAGGTGCCGTTCAGCTCAGTACCGGCGCGCCTGGCCCGGTTTCGGACCGCAGCGTAACGGTGCGCTTCGATGCGACGGTGCACGCAACGCTGCCCTGGGCGTTCGAGCCTGTGGAAGCAGCCCGTACGGTGCACCTGGGGCAGACCCACGAAGTGAGCTATCGGGTGCGCAACCTCACCAGCCGCACCATCACCGCACAGGCCGTGCCCAGCGTGACGCCGTGGCAGGCCACCCGGCACTTTGCCAAGATCGAATGCTTCTGTTTCGATCGCCAGACCCTGCAAGGTGGCGAGTCGCGTGACATGCCGCTGCGGTTCGTGGTGGATCCGGAGCTACCCGAAGGCATCGACACGCTCACTATCTCGTACGCCTTCTTGGGCCTGTCCGAGTAAGCGAGGACGACAGCATGAGCCGAGCACAGGATGGGTATTACATCCCCGGGCCAAGCCACTGGCCGCTGGTGGCGACCACCTCGGTGTTCGGCATCCTGGCGGGTATCGCGCTCGGTATCAACGATATTCCCGCAGGATTCTATTTTGTTGCGGCAGGGTTGCTCATGTTTGCGGTCCTGTTGTTCGGCTGGTTCGGTGATGTGGCACGGGAGAGCCTGTCCGGCTATTACAACCCGCGCGTGGACCGGTCTTTTCGCCAAGGTATGTTTTGGTTCATCGCGTCGGAGGTGTTCTTCTTCCTGGCCTTCTTCGGGTCACTCTACTATCTGCGCAACATCTCCCTGGATTGGCTCGGTGGTGCCGGTTACCTGGGCACAACCAACCAACTGCTTTATCCGGATTACGACGCACAGTGGCCCACCAGCGGCCCGGGCGAAGTGGGCGGCAAGTTCACGCCCATGGAGGCCATGGGCATTCCTGCGCTGAATACGCTGATCCTGCTCAGCAGCGGGGCCACCATCACCTGGGCGCACTGGGGCCTGAAGCTGGAAAGACGATCGCAATTGATCTGGGGACTGGTCGCCACGGTGGCCCTGGGTCTCACCTTCGTGGTGTTGCAAGCCTGGGAATATCGTGAGGCCTACCAACACCTGAACCTCACCTTGCGTTCGGGTGTATACGGCTCCACCTTCTACATGCTCACCGGCTTCCACGGCTTCCATGTGACCATGGGTGCCATCATGTTGCTTTCCATTCTCGCGCGCAGCCTGCGCGGCCATTTCACGCCCAAGAACCATTTTGCCTTCGAGGCCGTGGCCTGGTACTGGCACTTCGTGGATGTGGTGTGGCTCGGGCTATTCGTGTTCGTGTATTGGTTGTAGGGAGCGTAACGGTGCGCCGCAGATCAGCAGTGCGCGGAGCGACACGGGTCCCGGTGTAAAGCCGCGGAAGACAGCCATCATGTTGTTTGTTCGTTGTCGGGTTCTATGCTGAAAACGTGCGACCGCCGTTCAATCGGGGTTGAGCAAGCCGATACCGGCCCCGGTCATGAGCAGGGCGAACAGGAACAGGGATAGAACGATACGGGCGGTGAGGGCCCGCGCGACGCGCCGTTTCTCCACGTTGCCGCTGTCACGGGCGAGATACCACATCGCCTCGGCGAGCGACAGCACGACGAGCACGAGCACGACCACGAGCAGGACGCGAAACGCGGACTCCACACGAACTCCTGGGCATGAAGGCAGGTAAAGCAAGCATAGGTGAGCGTGGCCGGCTCGCCGCCGCCATTGGGCTGCTCGGTGCGTGCGGGTTGTTTGTCGCGCTTGGCGTATGGCAGTTGGCGCGCGCCGAAGCCCAGGATGCCCGCTTGGCTTCAGCGCGTGCGGCCTTGGCAGCGCCGTTACTCGATTTGCAGCGCGAACAGGTCACTGCACGGCATGCCTACCGTCGAGCCCATGGTGAAGGTGAATTCATGCCCGTCCAGTATTTCCTGCAAGGGAGGAGCGACATGGGGCGCAGCGGCTACGGTGCCGTGGCCGTGTTGCACACGGGTGGGCGCCATATCCTGGTGGAGCGCGGTTTCACACCCGTGGCGGAGGGTGCCGCGCCAGCGGGCAGGGTACGTGTAGAGGGGGTCCTGGTACCGGTGTACCGACCGCCACTGCGCATGGGTGAGCCCAGCGGATTCGTGCGCCCCTTCCTCGATCCGCGCGCCCTTGCACGGGAACTGAACATCGAGCTGGCGCCGCTGGTGCTGCATGCCAAGCCGCCGCCCTTGCCTCCGTTGAAAAGCGCCATGCATGTCGGCTACGCCGTGCAGTGGTTTGTGTTCGCCCTGGTGGCCATCGTGGCCGCGCTGGCCCTGTTCAGGAATCGCTGACATGCGTTACGCGCCGCTCTATTGGGTGCTCATCGTGTTTGCCTTGCCGTTGTGCGCCGCCTGGACGCTGGCATTCCAGCCCGAATGGCAACCCGCGGGTGGAAATCACGGCGAGCTCATCAATCCGCCGGTGCAGGTGGGTGGAGGGCCCGACTGGGTCCTGGCGGTGCCCGCCACGGAAGGATGCATGGCTGATTGTGCCGATACGTTGCGACTGTTGCGACGGGTGCGGCGTGCCCTGGGTGTGAATGCACGGCGTGTGCAGCCCTTGTCCTGCGCACCGCTACAGGCCGAGGGTCCGTGTGCGGGTCTGGCGGCCGCGCTCACCGACGGTACGGTGCTGGTGGTCATCGATCCCATGGGTAATGCCGTGCTGCGCTACGCGAGCGGCTTTTCACCGTTTGACTTGCTGGATGACCTGGAACGCCTGCTGCGGGTTTCGCAGAACTGGAGGAGCGATGGCAAGCACTGAGGTTACCGCCGCCGGGATGCGTACGCATGCGTGGCAGCATTATCTGGAACTCACTAAGCCAAAGGTGGTGGTACTCATCGCTTTCACCGCCCTGGTGGGCATGCTGCTTGCCGTGGGTGACGGGCCCGTGCCATGGGGACGATTCGCCGCGGGGCTGGTGGGGATTTCGCTCGCCGCAGCCGCGGGCGCGGTATTCAACCATGCGGCGGAGGTGCGTACGGATGCCGTCATGGAACGCACGCAACGACGCCCACTGCCCAGCGGCCACGTGGACACCCTGCATGCGCTTGCACTCGGCGCCATGCTGGCACTGTCGGCGATGGCCCTGCTGCTCACTTTCACTGACCTGCTTACGGCTACCCTGACATTGGCATCCATGGTCGGCTATGCCGTGGTGTATACCGTCTATCTCAAACGCCGCACCCCCCAGAACATCGTGTGGGGCGGTGTAGCCGGCGCGGCGCCGCCGGCCCTCGGTTGGTGTGCCATCACCGGCGGACTGGGGGCCGAGGCACTGTTGTTGTTTCTTATCGTCTTCACCTGGACGCCACCCCATTTCTGGGCGCTGGCCATCCATCGTCGGGAGGACTATGCGCGTGCCGGCCTGCCCATGCAGCCCGTTACCTACGGGATCGCCTTCACGAAGCAGCAGATCCTGATCTACGCGGTCATGTTGTTCGCCGTGAGCCTGCTGCCTTTCGGGCTCGGCTTTCAGGGGATGATCTATCTGGCCGGCGCGGTGGTGCTGGGTCTCGGCTTTCTCTGCCACGCCTGGCGTCTGTTGCGTACCCACGGCGATGACCATGCCATGGCGACGTTCCGCTATTCCATCATCTATCTTGCCGGCCTATTCCTGGTGTTACTCGTCGATGCATGGTTGCCGCCGCTGGCATAGATGCTTCCTCAGGAAAGCGGCTGTTTGACAGCGGGCTGCTAGGCTAAGTCAGGGAGACCACAGGGACGGTGGTATGGAACCCATCAGGATTGCCGTGCTCGGCGTTGGAAACTGCGCGAGTTCACTCGTGCAGGGTATCCACTATTATCGTTCGCATCCCGGCTCAGTCGGACTTATGCATGCCAGCATCGGCGGTTACGGCCCGGGCGACATCCAGGTGGTGGCGGCCTTCGATATCGATCGGCGCAAGGTGGGCCTTGATCTTGCCGAGGCGGTTTTTGCGGAACCCAACTGCACGGCACGTTTCATGCCGGGCCTTCCCCCGTTGGGGGTGAAGGTGATGATGGGCCGTGTGCTCGATGGTTTCCCGGCGCACATGAAGGAGTATCCCGAAACCGTTTCGTTCTTGCCTGCGAACCTGCGCGAATCGGAGGCCAGCGATGTCGTGAAACAACTGCGCGAGACGCGCACGGAAGTAGTGCTGAATTACCTCCCCGTGGGCAGTGAACAGGCTACGCGCTTCTACGCGGAGTGCGCCCTGCGCGCCGGCGCGGCCTTCGTAAACAACATCCCGGTGTTCGTGGCCAGCGATCCGGCATGGGCACAGCGTTTTCGCGAACAAAACCTGCCGCTCATCGGCGACGACATCAAATCCCAGGTGGGCGCCACCATCGTGCACCGTGCTTTGGCCGACCTGTTTCGGCAGCGTGGTGCCAGCCTGGACCGTACCTATCAACTCAATACCGGCGGAAACACCGATTTTCTCAACATGCTCGACCGGCGTCGGCTGCGCTCGAAAAAAACGTCCAAAACCGAGGCGGTGCAGGCGGTGACGGGCACACGCCTGGCCGATGAGGCCATCCACGTAGGCCCCAGTGACTGGGTGCCCTGGCAGAAGGACAACAAGGTGTGCTTCATCCGCATGGAGGGCCGCTTGTTCGGCGAGGTCCCCATCACGCTCGACCTGCGGCTTTCGGTGGAGGACTCACCCAATTCCGCAGGCGTGGCCATTGATGCCATCCGCTGTGCCAAGCTCGCTCTGGAGCGGGGCGAGGGGGGGGTGCTCAGTGGGCCGTCGGCCTATTTCTGCAAGCATCCGCCGCGCCAGTACACCGATCATGACGCGCGGCGCCTGCTGGATGCCTTTCTCGGCGCCGAGGTCGATGACGCCGCCGAGGAATAGGGCGCCGTGATCGAAGCCATCAAGTTCTGGAACGAGCCGAACAATCTGTCCCACTGGGATTTCCAGATGGACCCGGATTGGTGCGACTTCGCCGCCATGACGTGTATGGCGGCGCAATTGGTGGGCAGACGTCGGCCATGGATCACCCGGGTGCTGGGCGGCATCTCACCCATCGACAGCGACTTCATCAAACTGCTCGGTGGCCATGGTGTGCTGGCCGACATGGACGCGGTGGCGGTGCACGGTTTTCCACTCGATTGGAATCACTGGCGCCTGGATGAGTGGCCCACCAAGGTGGCGGAGATCGAGGGTGCGTGCGGCCTGCCGGTGTGGGTGACGGAAGTGGGCGTGTCGAGTTTCGGCGCGGACGAGGTGCAGGTGTTCGGCCTCGAGCGGACCACGGAACTGTTGCTGGGGCGTGTCGACCGTATCTACTGGTACAGCCTGTTCGACCTGCCACCCGCGTGGGAGGCCACCACGCGCCATAGGGAGAGCGAGGGCTCGGCCTATTACCGTCACTTCTACATGGGGCTGGTGCGTGCCGACGGCACGCCCAAACCGGCCATGGAGCACTTCGATGCTCGGCTCGGTATCTGCCAGTGGTTCCACTACGAGGATCATCGCCTCGACGAAGGCGTGCGCTGGCTGCGGCGTTTGGGCATAAAGCGCCTGCGCACCGGTATTTCCTGGGCCGACTGGCATCGACCGGACGCACTGCGCTGGTTCGATCGGCAGATGGCGGCCCTGGAGGAGTTCGATCTCACCGTCACCCTGTGCTTTACGCCACCTTCGCGCGGGCGGCGTCCGCACCATACCAGTCCCCCGGTGGTGCTGGAAGAATTCGCCCAATTCACCGACGAGGTGCTCGAGCGCTATGTGCCGGCTTCGTCGGCACGCGCCGCAGGAGAACGGCCGTGACGGTGTTTTATCTAGTGCGCCACGGTGACAACGACAGTGTGGGCCACGGCATCTCCGGCCGACGTGACGGTATCTACTTGAACGGGCGCGGTCGCGCGCAGGCGCGCGCGGTCGCTGCACGGCTCGCTGATCTGGGTGTCACGCATGTGTACTCGAGCCCACTGGAGCGCACGCGTGAGACCGCCGGTTTTATCGCCACACGGCTTGGACTCGACGTGGAGATCGTGCCGGAACTCAACGAAATTGCCTTCGGCAACTGGACCGGTCGGAGCTTCACCGAACTCGACAGTGACACGCGCTGGCGACGTTTCAACCGGGTGCGCAGCATCACCCGCGTTCCCGGCGGTGAAATGATGATCGAGGTGCAGGCACGTATGGTCACGGCCCTGGAGCGCCTGCGTCAGGACTGGCCCGAGGCCAAGCTGGTCATCGTCAGTCACGGTGATCCCATCCGTCTGGCCATTGCCTATTACACGGGCATCCCGCTCGACCTGCTGCAGAACATCCATGTGGACCTGGGTTCGGTGAGTACCCTTGCCGTGGATGATCACGGTGTCTGCCTGCGCTGTCTCAATCATACCGGCCACACGCCCCCCGGCTGAAGGAGGCGCGCATGGACGACATCCGTCTGGACGACGATATCCGCGCCCTGGGACCGTGGTTTCACAATCTGCACCTGCCCGACGGACGCCAGACCGCACCTGATCATTTTCTCGGTGATTTCCCCTTATACAAATGGCAGGAAATCGCACCGTTGTTGCCCGAAAAAATGGACAGCTGGCGCGTGCTGGATATTGGCTGCAATGCGGGGTTTTACAGCATCGAACTGGCGCGGCGCGGCGCTGAGGTGACAGCCATCGACGTGAACGCCCATTATCTCGGGCAGGCACGCTGGGCAGCGGAGAAATTCGGCCTACTGGCCAACATTGAACTGCATCGTATGCAGGTGTACGATTTGGCGCGGTGGGATACCCGCTTTGATCTGGTGCTGTTCCTTGGTGTCTTCTATCACCTGCGTTACCCGATGCTGGGGCTCGATATCGTCACGCGACGTGTTGGACGCATGATGGTGTTCCAGACACTGACCATGCCAGGCATGCACGTGGCCCCGCCCGTGGAAGACATTACCTTCGAAGGTCGTGAACTGCTCACGGCCGACGGCTGGCCCCGCATGGCTTTCATTGAGCAGCGGCTCGCCAACGACCCCACCAACTGGTGGGCGCCCAACCACGCCGCCGTACTCGCCATGTTGCGTTCGTCAGGCATGCGCGTGGTTTCACAGCCCGGACACGAGATGTACGTGTGTGAGCCGGATCCTGACAATCCCTCCTGCGTGGACACCTGGAATGCCGAGGAATACCTCGCCGTGACGGGGCACAGCCCGCGCTCGTGAATCCCCATCGGTCGTCGTTGTCGCATGCCCCTTTTTGAGCTCCTCATCGTCGCCGTGTTGATTCTTCTGAATGGCTTTTTCGCCATGGCGGAACTGGCGGTGATCTCATCACGCCGGGCACGCCTGCAGGCCATGGCCGATGAAGGCAGCCGTGGCGCGCGTGCCGCACTCGGTTTGCTCGATAACTCCGGCCGCTTTCTCTCTTCCGTACAGATTGGCATCACTCTGGTAGGCATCCTGGCAGGCGCGTACGGTGGCGCGAGTCTCGCAGAGCCGTTGGGCGCAAAACTGGCCGCCATACCTTGGTTGGCGGCGCATGCCGAGGCCGTCGCCTTTGCGTTGGTAGTCGCGGTAATCACCTATGCCTCACTCGTCATCGGCGAACTGGTTCCCAAGCAGGTGGCGCTGACCCATGCCGAGCGTATTGCCGCATGGGTGGCGCTGCCCATGCGGCTTGTCGCCACCGTCGCCTCACCCCTGGTGCACGTGCTCGATGCCTCCACGCGCGTGGTCATGCGCCCGTTTGGACGGACCGAACGCAGGCCAACCATCACGGAAGACGAAATCAAGATGCTCATCGCCGAGGCTACCGAGGCGGGCGTGGTAGAGCATGCAGAACGGCAGATGATCGCCAGCGTCATGCGCCTGGGTGAAATGTCGGTGCAGGCCATCATGACGCCACGGCCGGACATCGTCTGGCTCGACCTGGAAGATGACCTCGCGACGACCCTGACACGCATCCGCGAGAGCGGCCACGCGCACTTTCCAGCCGCGCGCGGTGACCTGGATGATCTGGTGGGGACGGTCGCCGCCAAGGATGTGCTGAGCGCACGCCTTGCGGATCCGGCAGCGGAACTCGCCTCCGTGGTACGCGATCCCCTCATCGTGCCAGAGAGCGCGGATGTGTTGCAGTTGGTGGAACTGCTCAAGCGCTCACCCATCCACCTGGCCATCGTCATCGATGAATACGGCACCATCCAGGGTCTGGTTACGGCCACGGACGTGCTTGAGGCCATTGTGGGGACACTCGCAGAGGAGGGGGAAACGGCCGAGGAGGACGTAGTGCATCGCGAGGATGGCTCCTGGCTCATGGACGGCGGTCTCGCCAGTGAACACATGAAGGACATTCTCGGCCTGAAGTCACTGCCCGATGAGGGCGATTTCCATACCGTGGCCGGATTCCTGTTGAGCCTCATGGCGCACGTCCCCACCGCCGGCGAATATGTGGAGTGGGCCGGCTTCCGGTTTGAGGTGGTGGATATGGACGGCAACCGCATCGACAAGGTGTTGGTGATGCCGCTTGCCCAACCCGGCGCCGAGCCGGAACGCCCGCACGAGTGATTCCCGGAAGAAGGATCAACCACGGAGGCCACGGAGAAGAAGAAGTTCTTTTCTTCCTGAATCGCTGCGGTCATTCGTGCCGCAGACGGTTGCGGAATCCTCCAGCGTGCACGTCACGTAGGCGCTGCGCGCCAACGTGACCTACGACGGTGACATGCCATCGACGGGTGAGGCATGCCGTAGGTCACGTCGCGAAGCTACGTGACGACCGCAACATCACACATCCGCCATAAGCAAAGCCCAACGAACGGTCTACTCAAGACACCGAAGCCACTTGCCCCGGCGCACCGGCGCATCTAGCGTTAACCCGCGAGGTGCCCATTGAAACTGGAAACCGCGACCAACATCTTGCTGTGCCTGCGCTATGGCATCGGCGACCTGGTGATGGAACTTCCGGCCATCAAGGCGCTGCGCGCGGCCCGGCCACAGGCGCGCATCACCGGCCTGGGTGCCCATCCCGCCATCGAACTCCTGCAGGGCGAAGGCTGGCTCGATGCCCTGGTGACTGCCCAGTCCTTCGGTTACCGTGAATGGGCCGATCCCGGCACGGAGTTCAGCAACACCGCCTTTGCCGACTGGTATCGCGCGCAGCGCTTCGATGCAGTGCTCGATCCCTCCCATGCAGTGTTCGGGATCGCCGCCACCATATGGCGCGAGGGCGCGCCCTGCATGTACGACGTGTCACGCGAGTTGCAAAGTCGTGCGTTGGCCCTGGGCCTGCACGGCTATGAGGCGGTGCGGCGTTCCGTGGGCGACGGCTGGGGGATCCACATCCCCGCAGAAGCACGCCCCGCGCTCGCCCTCACCGTACAGGAGCGGGCTGCGGCGCAGGCCGTGTTATTTGCAGTGCACACCGGTAGCCGCCCGCTGGCGGCCGTGGCCACCGCCGCCTCGTCGCCCCTGAAACGCTGGTCCGTGCAGCGCTTCGCGGCCGTGGCCGAATTTCTGTCGGACGCCGGATATGCCGTGCTCGCCCTGGGTGCACCCGAAGAAACCGCCGCAGAAAAGACGCTGTTGTCGGAACATGCCGTGTGGCTCACGCCGCAACACCTGCGCGTCACCACCGCAATCCTCGAAAACTGTCGGCTGCTGGTGTGCAACGACACGGGCCTGATGCACCTGGCGGCTGCCGTGGGTTGCCCGGTGGTGCCCGTGTTCGGCCCCACCAGCCCGACCATCTACGCTCCACCGGGCGCGTTCGCCGTGGGAGGGATGCCCGCGCCGAGCTGCCGCAAGGAAATTGAATTCGGCCCCACGGATTGTGTGATACGTGGGACCTGCGAGGAGGGCGCACCGGGCTGCATTGCGCGCATCACCGTCGATCAGGTACTCGCAGCCGTCGGCAAGATCATTCGCGGAGATCGTACATGGCAGCCCCCAACCGCGTACTGAATCTGGCGGAGATCGATTCGCCCGGATTCCAGGGTCCGCTTGCGCGCATGGAAACGCTGCTGGCGCGGGAACATATTTCGTACCTGCATCCGAGCAAGTATTGGGAGTATCCCTGGGCGTTGGAGCGGGCGCAGTTGGCTGCGCACGCCCGTGTGCTGGATGCCGGTTGCGGAGCCTCCATCTTCCCCATCTATCTCGCCGATCAGGGCTTCCGTGTGAGTGCCATCGACCTGCAACCACCGTTCGGTCTGGACGAGCTGCATGGGCTTGCAGTGGAGTACGTGGCGGGCGACCTGTGCCGGCTGCCCTGGGCCGACGCCAGCTTCGACGCCGTGTTCTGCATCTCGGTCATCGAGCACCTGGGCCACGACTGGGTGCCGCAGGCCCTGGGGGAACTGCGCCGCGTGCTCAAGCCGGGCGGGCAGCTCCTGCTCACCACCGACTACTACGAGCGGGCCGATGCCACGTTGTGGTACGAGGGTCCGGGCGAGCGCTTTCCGGTGGACTGGGGATTCTTCGACGAGGCATTACTGAGAAAATATTTTCTCCGTGCCGAGGGCTTCCGCGTGGACGGTGATGTGGATTTGGCGGTCAACTGGCCTGCAACCCGCGACATCATGCGTCGCTTCCACGGCTATCCCTATACCAGTGTTGGCATCGCCCTACGGCGAGAGTCGCGATGACGGGGAGACCCGGAGTACCGGCTGCCACGCTCATCGAAGCGGTTCCATCCGTGCGCCACAGATACCAGGAAGCAGAGAGGTGTCTGGTCTGCACGCACCTGCATCCAGCGCTCGCCTTTCGGAGGGCCACCCGGGGATCTCGGGCGAGTCGCCGCGGGCAGGTGGTCCAAAACAAGAAAGGCCGGCAACACATGTTGCCAGCCCTTTGTTTTTCTTGCGGTATTTGGTGGGCGCGACAGGGATTGAACCTGTGACCCCATCCGTGTGAAGGATGTGCTCTCCCGCTGAGCTACGCGCCCAAGAAGGTGATTTTCGTGGCCTTTTGGCCGCGAGGCAATCGCCCCTCGGAGGCCGCGCATATTAGCGATGCCGATCGGCTTCGTCAATACTTCTTGTGTACCCCCACGGCCCGAAGGGGCGGCTATAATGCGGCCCTTCCGTATGCCAGGGTTTTCACATGTTGGACCTGAAGTTGCGCGCCGGCGGCAAGCGCGCGGTCGAGTTCGTGGAGGACATCGGCCTGTTCATCATCCTGGTGGCCACGCTCATCGCGGGCGGCCAGGAGGTGTGGGCCATGATCGGCCACGGCACGGTGCGGCTTGCCGACCTGCTGTTGCTGTTCATCTATCTTGAAGTGGTGGCCATGGTGCACGCCTATTGGCAGGCGGGCCATCTGCCGGTGCGTATGCCGTTGTACATTGCCATAGTGGCTCTGGCGCGGCATCTGATTCTGGATATGACGCATCTCAGCACAGAGAAGATCCTTGCCATCGCTGCCGGCATCGTACTGCTCGGGCTGGCGGTGCTCGTGGTGCGCTACGGCCATATACGCTTTCCCTATGAAGGTTCCGGCCAGAAATGAGGCCGGTGTGATTCGGACGAACCAATGACCATAAGAACCCGTTTTGCCCCCAGCCCCACCGGCTATCTGCACATCGGCGGCGCCCGCACGGCGCTGTTTTCCTACCTCTATGCGCGCCACCATGGCGGCGTGTTCGTGCTGCGCATCGAGGACACGGACCTGGAGCGTTCCACACCGGAATCGGTGAACGCCATCCTGGAGGGCATGACCTGGCTCGGGCTTGAATACGACGAGGGCCCGTTCTACCAGACCAAGCGTTTCGACCGTTACAAGGAAGTGGTGCAGCAA
>Ga0172382_10000428_pt1 | contig 79126 bp, 78 predicted proteins | sample Leawel138RmetaG_FD_122245 | JGI IMG/M metagenome (GOLD analysis project Ga0172382, IMG submission 122245) | Leachate microbial communities from a municipal landfill in Southern Ontario, Canada - Leachate well 138R metaG | ecosystem: Engineered > Solid waste > Landfill > Unclassified | place...
CCAGAAGCAGCTGCACGATACGGCGAGCGCCCTGAGCGCGACGCTCGACGAGCAGATGTTCTGGATTCCCAGCAACAAGCCGCTGGACCTGAGCTGGCTGGCCAGCGCGCCGCAGCGGCTGGAGCGCCAGCTCGCCAGCATTCCCTGGCGCTCGCTGCTGGCCGAGCTGGGCGCCGGCCTGAAGGAACGTCCGCTGCTGTTCCTGCCGTTGCTGCTGGCGATTGCCGTGCTGCTCTGGCGGCGTCCGGCGATCAACGCCAAGCTCGATGCGCTGAGCCGCGACGTCGGCCATTTCCGCAACGACAGCCAGCTGCATACGCCGCTGGCGCTGCTGCTCAACCTGCTGCTGGCGCTGCCCGGCGCGCTGCTGCTGGCGCTGTGCGGCTACCTGCTGCAGATGGACGCGCGCGGGCAGAATCTTGGCCTCGGCGCCGCGCTGTACGAGATGGCCCAGGCCTGGCTGGTGTTCTACACCGCCTACCGCATGCTCTCGCCGGGGCGCGTGGCGGAGCTGCACTTCCGCTGGTCGAAGCCGCAGGTGACCTTCCTGCGTGACGAGCTGCGGCGCCTCGGGCTGGTGGTGCTGACCCTGGTGGTGGCCGTGAGCATCGCCGAGCAGCAGCCGGCCAATCTCGCCGACGACGTGCTCGGCCTGCTGGTGATCATCGCCTGCTATGCGCTGATGAGCTGGCGCATGGCGCGCATCCTGCGCAAGGGGCCGGCCAGCGAGAATGCGCCGCACGGACGGCTGCTGCTCGGCATGCTGTTCAGCGTGCTGCCGCTGCTGCTGATCGGCGTGGTCGGCATGGGCTACTACTACACGGCGCTCAAGCTCACCGAGCGGCTGATCGACACGCTCTATCTGCTGATGCTCTGGGTCGCGCTGGAAGCCACGCTGGTCCGCGCGCTGACCATCGCCGCGCGGCGCCTGGCTTACCAGCGCGCGCTGGCCAAGCGCCAGAGCAGCGAGGAGAACGGCAACGCCGAGACCGAGACACTGGAGGAACCCGGCCTGGACATCGAGCAGGTCAACCAGCAGTCGCTGCGCCTGACCCGCCTGGCCACCTTCGGCCTGTTCGTCGTCGCGCTGTACTGGGTCTGGTCGGACCTGATCTCGGTGGTGTCCTACCTGGATAACGTCGCGCTCTACGAGTTCACCAGCGGCAGCGGCGATACGCTGACCACCTCGGCGATCAGCCTGAACGACCTGCTCGGCGCGCTGGCGATCGTCGTCATCACCCTGGTGCTGGCGCGCAACCTGCCCGGCCTGCTGGAGGTCGCAGTGCTGTCGCGCCTGAACCTGGCGCCCGGCAGCGCCTACGCCACCGGCACGCTGCTGTCGTACACGCTGGTGGGCACCGGCATCGTTTCCACACTGTCGACCCTCGGCGTCAGCTGGGACAAGCTGCAGTGGCTGGTGGCCGCGCTGTCGGTGGGCCTGGGTTTCGGCCTGCAGGAAATCTTCGCCAACTTCGTCTCCGGTCTGATCATCCTGTTCGAGAAACCGGTGCGCATCGGCGACGTGGTGACCATCGGCAACCTCTCCGGCACGGTCAGCCGCATCCGCATCCGCGCCACCACCATCACCGATTTCGACCACAAGGAAATCATCGTTCCGAACAAGACCTTCGTCACCGACCAGCTGCTCAACTGGTCGCTGAGCGACACCGTCACCCGCGTCACCATCCGCATCGGCGTGGAATTCGGCTCGGACCTGGAGCAGGTTCGCGAGCTGCTGTTCCAGGCCGCGCGGGAGAATCCGCGCGTGCTCAAGGACCCGGAGCCGCAGGTGTTCTTCCTCAACTTCGGCGAGAGCCGCCTGGAACACGAGCTGCGCCTGCACGTGCGCGACCTCGGCGACCGCAACCCGGTTATCGACGAGATCAACCGCCGCGTCGACCGCGAGTTCCGCGAGCGCGGCATCGTCATCGCCTTCCGCCAGCTGGACGTGCATCTGAAGGACCACGCCGGACATGAGCTGCTGCTGCCGAAGAACCAGCCGATCGTGACGGGCGGCCCGCTGATCAAGGATCCCGACCCAAGCTGAACCCCACTGCGCGGTAAGAGCCTAATCTGACTGAGCAGGCCGCTGGTGCAGCGCGCCGCGAAACGCCGCGCCGCTCTGCCGCCGCACATTCACCGCCCCGCTGCCGGGCATACTTGCGGAGCCATCGTGAAGACCCTTACCGAGCTGCACTTCGACAATCGCTTCGCCCGCCTCGGCGACGCGTTCTCGACCGCCGTCGAGCCACAGCCGCTGGCCGATCCGCGCCTGGTGGTGGTCAGCGAAGCCGCCCTGGCGCTGCTCGATCTGGACCCAGCCGAGGCCGAGCAGCCGCTGTTCACCGAACTGTTCGCCGGACACAAGCTCTGGTCGACCGCCGAGCCGCGGGCAATGGTCTATTCCGGCCACCAATTCGGCGTCTACAACCCGCAACTGGGCGACGGCCGTGGCCTGCTGCTCGGCGAAGTGCTGAACGCCGCCGGCGAGCACTGGGACCTGCACCTCAAGGGCGCCGGCCAGACGCCTTATTCGCGCATGGGTGATGGTCGCGCCGTGCTGCGCTCCTCGATCCGCGAGTTTCTCGCCAGCGAACACCTGGCGGCGCTGGGCATCCCCAGCACGCGCGCGCTGTGCGTCACCGCCTCGGCCACGCCGGTGTACCGCGAGCGCCAGGAGCGCGGCGCCATGCTGCTGCGCCTGGCGCCCAGCCACCTGCGCTTCGGCCACTTCGAGTTCTTCTACTACACGCGCCAGCACGCCGAGCTGAAGCAGCTGCTCGACTACAGCCTCGAGGCGCACTTTGCGCCGCTGCGCGAACAGCCCGAACCGTACCTGGCGCTGTTCCGCGAGGTGCTCGAACGCACCGCCGCGCTGGTCGCGCGCTGGCAGGCCTACGGCTTCTGCCACGGCGTGATGAACACCGACAACATGTCGCTTCTGGGCATCACCCTGGACTTCGGCCCGTACGCCTTCCTCGACGATTTCGATGCGCGCTTCATCTGCAACCATTCCGATGACCGCGGCCGCTACTCGTTCGAGAACCAGGTGCCGATCGCCCACTGGAACCTCGCCGCGCTGGCGCAGGCGCTGACGCCGTTCGTCGAGGTCACGCGTCTGCGCGAGACGATGGAGCTGTTCCTGCCGCTCTACGAAGCCGAATGGCTGGACCTGATGCGCCGCCGGCTGGGCTTCACACGGGCCGAGGCGGACGACGAACGGCTGGTGCGCCGCCTGCTGCAACTGATGCAGGACAGCGCCGTGGACTACACGCGCTTCTTCCGCGAACTCGGCGACAGCCCGGCGCCGCAGGCCGTGCAACGCCTGCGCGAGGACTTCGTCGACCTGGCCGGCTTCGACGCCTGGGCCGCCGACTATTGCGCGCGCAGCGCCCGCGACGCCACCGAAACCGACCGGCAGGCGCGCATGCACGCGGTGAATCCGAAGTACATCCTGCGCAACTACCTGGCGCAGCAGGCCATCGAGGCCGCCGAACAGGGCGACTACGGCCCGGTGCGTGAGCTGCACGCGGTGCTCGGCCGGCCGTTCGACGAGCAGCCGGGCATGCAGCGCTATGCCGAGCGGCCGCCGGGATGGGGCAAGCATCTGGAGATCAGCTGTTCGTCGTAGGTCGGGTGCAACCCGCGCCGTCGACGCCTGAGCGCCACTCCGCAACGGTGGGGGTTGCACTCACATTTTGCTTCATGGCGAGTGACGAGTGGCTTGAGAGCTTGGTTTCGCCCTGCTGGGCGAGTCACTTTTGCCAGTCGCAGGGCGAGCATTTTGCTTCATGGCGATTGGTGAGTAGCTTGAGTTCCGAGTGCCCGATGCCTCTGGTTTCGGCCTCCCGGCCGAGTCACTTTCTTGTTGCTTGCCCAACAAGAAAGTAACCAAAGAAGAAGGGCACCCGGCATCCGGGTCTGGCCTGCGGCCAGACTCCCCTCGCTCCGGCGCCGCTCCGGGGGCACGTCACGAAGGGACGTCCCTGTCCCTTCGTGACTCGCTCGGCGTCCTGCCTCGCGTCCCCCTATGCGACACCTCCACTCGGCCTCCTGACGGGGAGGTTGGGTCCGAGTCGCCTGGAAGACTTTGCTGCGCTTTGTGCTTTTCCTGCACAGCCTGTCAGGCACCACCAACCGCCCCTTTCAGGAGGCCGAGTGGAATCGTTGCGCAGGGGAGCGAGCGGCATGGATGCCGCGAGAGGCGTAAAGGGCCAGGGATGGCCCTTGTACGCCGGCCCCCGGAGCGACGATGGAGCGAGGGAACCCCGGCGCAGCCGGGGCCGGATGTAGGGGCAAGCGGTTTTGATTACTTTTGCCGCGACTGGCAAAAGTGACTCGCCCAGCAGGGCGAAACCAAGCTCTCAAGCCAATCGCCAATCGCCATAAAAGTAAAACGTACAGGCCGCACGATCAGCCTTACCAGCCGTAGAGCGGGCGCAACCCGCGCCCCACTCCACACAACAGCGCCCTACGGATTCAAGGGCAGCAGCACGCGAAACAACGCCCCCTGCCCCTCCTCGCTCTCGACCTGGATACGCCCACCATGCGCCTTGACGATCTGCTCGGCGATGAACAGGCCGAGCCCCAGCCCGGCGCTGCTCTCGCTACCCTCGGCACGCTCGAACTGGCAGAAGATGCGCGCCAGGCTCTCCGGCTTGATGCCGATACCATGGTCGCGCACCTCGATCCGCGCGCCCTCGGCGCAAGGCCCGACGCTCACCTGCACCGGGTTACCGGCACCGTAGCGCATGGCGTTGGTGAGCAGATTGGCCACCACCTGCTCGATACGAAACGCGTCCCAGACGCCGACGACCGACTCGGCCTGCTGCAGTTGCAGCGTGCAGCCGCGGCCTTCCATCTGCGCGGCGAAGCTCTCCAGCACATGCGCGACCAGCTCCGCCAGGTCGATGCGGCTCGGGCGGATCGACAGCTTGCCGGTGCGGATGCGCGAAACATCCAGCATGTCGTCGATCAGGCGGATCAGGCTCTGCACCTGCCGCTCGTCCTTCTCGACCATGTTGCGTAAACGGTCCTCGTTGAAGGCGGCGAAATTGCCGCGCGCCAGCTGCAGCTTGCGCAGCTGCACTTCGAGGATCAGCGTGTTGAGCGGGGTCTTCAGCTCGTGCGAGACGATGGACATGAAGTCGTCGCGCATGCGCACGGCGTTCTCCAGCTCGGCCTGGGTGCTGCGTAGCTCGTCGAGCAGCACCTCCTGCTCGCGCCGGCTCTTTTCCAGCGCCTCCAGCTGGCGCGCCATGCGCTTGCGGTTGCGATAGAGGTCGACGAACACGCTGGCCTTGCTGCGCACCGCGTGCGCATCCAGCGGCTTGTGCAGGAAGTCCACCGCACCGCTCTCGTAGCCCTTGAAGGCGTAGTTGAGCTCGCGCCCGGCGGCGCTGACGAAGACGATGGGAATGTGTTTGGTGCGCTCGGTGCCGCGCATCAGCTCGGCCAGCTGGAAGCCGTCCATGCCGGGCATCTGCACGTCGAGGATCGCCAGCGCGAATTCGTGCTGCAGCAGCAGCTCCAGCGCCTGCTCGGCCGATTCGGCCTGATGCACGCGGATGCCCGGCGCCTGCAACAGCGCGCCGAGCGCCAGCAGGTTCTCCGGCAGGTCGTCGACGATCAGCAGATTCGCCTCATCGGTTTGATAGGGCATGACTCACTCCAGTTCGCGCAACAATCGGTGTATGTCGCGCAGGGGCAAAATGTAGTCCGGCGCGAAGCGCTGGAGTGCGGCGCGCGGCATGCTGTCGACTTCTGCCTCGTCCGGGTCCTGGACGATGGTCAGACCGCCGGCGCGATGTATCGCTTCGAGGCCGGCGGCGCCGTCCTCGTTGGCGCCGGTCAGCAGGATACCGGCCACGCGCTCGCCCCAGGCGTCGGCGGCGGATTCGAACAGCACGTCGATTGACGGCCGGGAAAAATGCACGCTGTCGTCCTGACTCAGCGACAGACTGGTGTCCTGCTCGACCAGCAGGTGATAGCCGGGTGCGGCGAAATACAGGGTTCCGCCGCGCACCCGCTCCTTCTCGTCGGCTTCCTTGACGTGCAGGCCGGTCTTGCGCTGGAAAATCTCCGCCAGCTGCGTCGGCACGCCTGAAGGGATGTGCTGCACCACCAGCAGCGGCAGGCGGAACGTCGCCTCCAGCCCGGCGACCAGCACGCTGAGCGCGGCCAGACCGCCGGCCGAGGTACCGATGACCACCGCCTCGACGGGCGGCCGCCGCTTGCCGGCCATGCGCCGGGGTGCCTGGCTGCTCATAGCTTGCGGAAAATCCTTTCGGATTTGTCGAAGGCCTCGAACTGCCCGGCGCAGGCGGAGAATTCCACCGTTTCCTTGGCGCCCAGGCCGAGGAAACCGCGATGACAGAGCGATTCGTGGAACAGCCCGAAGGCGCGGTCCTGCAGCGACTTGTTGAAGTAGATCAGCACGTTGCGGCAGGAGATCAGCTGCGTTTCGGAAAACACGCTGTCGGTCGCCAGGCTGTGATCGGCGAAGGTGACGTTCTGTTTGAGCGCCTTGTCCATCAGCACGGCGTCGTAGGCGACCGTGCAGTAGTCGGCGAAGTTGCCCCGGCCACCGGCCTGCTGGTAGTTCTCGGTGTACTTGTGCAGGTGCTGGACGGGAAAGATGCCCCGGCGCGCCTGCGCCAGCGAGCGCGGGTTGATATCGGTGGCGTAGATCAGCGAGCGCTCCAGCAGGCCTTCCTCCTTGAGCAGGATGGCCATCGAGTAGACCTCCTCACCGGTGCTGCAACCGGCGATCCAGATCTTCAGCGACGGATAGGTGCGCAGCACCGGCACCACCTGCTCGCGCAGTGCGCGGAAGTAACCGGGATCGCGAAACATCTCGCTGACCGGGATGGTCAGGTACTGCAGCAGGTCCATGAAGGCGCGCGCGTCATGCAGGATGCGGTGCTGCAGCGCCGAGATGTTCTCGCAGTCGAGCTGCTTGAGCGCAAGCGTCACCCGGCGCTTGAGCGAAGCGCCGGAGTAGTCGCGAAAGTCGTAGCTGTACCGGAGGTAGATCGCCTCGATCAGCAGCTTCAGCTCGATATCGGTGCTGCGCTCGGGCATGTCACAGCAGCTCCACTTTCGGCAGCCAGACGCGGATCAGCGAGAACAGCCGGTCGAGGTCGATCGGCTTGGCCAGGTAGTCGTTGGCACCGGCGCTCAGGCAGCGGTCCTGGTCGCTCTTCATCGCCTTGGCGGTGACGGCGATGATCGGCAGCTTGGCCAGGCGCGGGTCCTTGCGGATTTCCTGCATGGCGGTGAAACCATCCATCTCCGGCATCATGATGTCCATCAGCACCAGATCGATGGTGCTGTCGTGCTGCAGCTTGGCGATGGCCTCCAGACCGTTGCGGGCGATTTCCACCACCGCGCCCTTCTGCTCCAGCGCGCTGGTCAGGGCGAAGACGTTGCGCACGTCGTCGTCGACCACCAGCAGCTTGCGTCCCTCGAAGGCCTTCTCGCGGCTGCGCGCGCTCTTGAGCATGCGCTGGCGCTCCGGCGGCATGTCCGACTCGACCTTGTGCAGGAACAGCGTGACCTCGTCGAGCAGTCGCTCGGGCGAGCGCGCGCCCTTGATGATGATCGAGCGCGAATACTTGAGCAGCGCCGCCTCCTCGTCACGGGTGAGGTTGCGTCCGGTGTAGACGATCACCGGCGGGAAGGAGCAGATGTCCTCCTTGGCCATGCGTTCGAGCAGCTCGCTGCCGTCCATGTCCGGCAGCTTGAGGTCGATGATCATGCAGTCGAAGGCGGTGCTGCGCAGCAGCTCGAGCGCCTGCGCGCCGAACTCGACGGCGGTGATCTCGATATCCACATCCTCGATCAGCCGCGACACGCTCTCGCGCTGGCGGGCGTCGTCCTCGACCAGCAGGATGCGCTTGACCTTCTGCGCCAGCTTGGATTCCAGGCGGCTGAAGACTTCCTTGAGTTCGTCGCGGGTGGTGGGCTTGAGCGCATAACCCACCGCGCCCATCTGCAGCGCGGCCTCCTTGCGATCTTCCACCGAGACCACGTGCACCGGGATGTGCCGGGTCGCCGGGTTCTCCTTCAGGCGTTCCAGCACGGTCAGCCCGGAATGGTCGGGCAGGCGCATGTCCAGCAGGATGGCGTCGGGCTTGTACTGCACGGCGGTGTCGAAACCGTCGTCGGCGTTCTGCGCGATCAGACAGCTGTAGTGCAGCTCGTGCGCCAGCTCGCGCAGAATGCCGGCGAACTGCGGCTCGTCCTCGATGACCAGCACCGAGCGCGCCGTGAATGGGTAGGCGTCGCGGTCATCGGCAATCGGCTCGACGACCGGCCTGGGCGGCTGCGCCACCGCCACCGCCGCTGCCGCTGCTTCGGCGCGCGGCACGACGGGCGATGCGACAGGCAGTGGCGCCGGCGGCACCACGCGGGTGGGAGCGGCGTAATGCTCCGGCAGCAGCAGGGTGAAGGTGCTGCCCATGCCGACTTCGCTCTGCACCTCGAGCGAGCCGCCGAGCAACTGCGCCAGCTCGCGCGAGATCGACAGCCCGAGGCCCGTGCCGCCATAGCGGCGGTTGGTGGTGCCGTCGGCCTGGCGGAAGGCCTCGAAGATCGCCGCCTGATGCTCCGGCGCGATGCCGATGCCGGTATCGCTGACGCTGAAGGCGATCCGGCCATCGCCATGCGGTGCGATGCGCAGGCACACCGAGCCGCTCTCGGTGAACTTGAAGGCATTGGCCAGCAGGTTCTTGAGAATCTGCTCCAGACGCTGGCGATCGGTGTACAGGCTCGGTGGCAGGTCGTCGGCCAGTTCGACGCGCAGCTCCAGCGCCTTCTCCAGCGACTGCGCCAGGAACAGGCTCTTCAGCCCCTCGGCCAGCCGGGTCAGATGGGTCGCCTCGGGATGCACGTCGAGCTTGCCGGCTTCGACCTTGGCGATGTCGAGGATGTCGTTAATCAGCGTGAGCAGATCGTTGCCGGCCGAATAGATCGAGCGGGCGAACTGCACCTGGTCATCGCTGAGGTTGCCCTGCGGGTTGTCGGCCAGCAGCTTGGCGAGGATCAGCGAGCTGTTCAGCGGCGTGCGCAGTTCGTGGGACATGTTGGCGAGGAATTCGGACTTGTAGCGGCTGGCGCGCTGCAGTTCGTCGGCGCGCTCCTCGAGCAACAGCTGCGCCTCGCGCAGGCGGCTGTTCTTCTCGTCCATCTCGTCGCGCTGGCGGGCCAGGGTGTCGGCCTGCTCGGCGAGCTGTTCGTTGGTCTGTTCCAGCTCGGCCTGCTGCTCCTCCAGATGTATCTGCGATTCGCGCAGGGCGCTGGACTGTTCCTCCAGCTCCTCGTTGGCGGCGCGCAGTTCTTCCTGTTGCACCTGCAACTCCTCGTTGAGCTGCTGGGTTTCGGCGAGCACGCGCTGCAGCCGCTGACGATAGCGCGCCGCCTCGATGGCCGCGCCGATGGCCGAGCCGACCCGGCGCAGCAACTCGCGATCCTGCTCGCGCAGGGGACGCAGGAAGCCGAGTTCGATCACGCCGTTGAGCATGCCGCTGTCTTCCACCGGCACGATCAGCACCGAGCTCGGCACGGTGGCGCCCAGCGCCGAGCTGACGCGCAGGTAGTCGGCCGGCAGTTGTTCGAGGGCCAGTTCGCGCCGCTCCAGCGCAGCCTGGCCGACCAGCCCGACGCCGAATTCGAGCACGAGATTGTCTTGCAGCCGCTGCGGGTCGTAGGCGAACTCGGCGACGCGCTGCAGCTTGCCGTCCTGCACCACGTAGAGCGCGCCGACGGCGACGTCGAGATAGCGCGCAAGGAACTGCAGGATGCTCTGCCCCAGCGCCGGCAGCGCCATTTCGCCGATGATCGCCTCGCCCAGCTGGTTCTGCCCGGTGCGGTACCAGGCCTGCTGTTCCAGCAGCCGGGCGTGGGCCTGCTGCCCGGAGAGCAAGGTGCTGTAGGTGTTCGACAGGCCAAGCAGGTCGCGGCGGCCGGACCAGGCCAGCAGGCCGCTGAAGATGAGGCTGAACAGCAGGAAACCGCCGATCAGCGCGGTGCTGGTCATTTCGCTGAAATCGGTACGTTCGGCGCGAATCTGTCGCTCGGCAGCGATGAAATCGTTGAGCAGCGCGCGGATCTTGCCGGAAAGATTCAGCCCGCGCGCGGTGGCCACCAGCTCGTGGATCGACTCGCCACGATCGCGCGTGGCGATGCCCTGCTCGGCGAACCGCACCCATTCGGCGAACACCGAGCGCACCTGCTCAACGCGGCTGAGCTGCATCGGGTTCTCGCGGGCGTAGCGCTGCAGGTCGTCCAGCTGCTGGCGCATCAGCGGCAGCTCGCGGTTGTAGGGCTCGAGGAAAACCGCATCGCCGGCGATCAGGTAGCCACGCATGGAGGCTTCTAGGTCACCCATCATCTTCGCCGCCTCATGGGCGTGGGCAACGCCGCGCACCGACTCGTCGACCCAGTGGCTGACCTCGAGCAGGTAGTAGACGATGACGCTGAAGAAGACCGCGCTGAGAAAACCGAAACCCAATGGCACGACCACGTTGCGGTTGAGGATGCGTTTGAAGTTGCTCTGCTCGACGAAGGAATCGCTCATCTGGTGTCCTTTCCGGCGGCCACTGGATCGCGCGCGGCAACCGCTGTCCGCACGTGACCCTTCGGTCACGAAATTCCGTGATCTTTCGGCATGTTCTTGAGTGTTGCGCGCACAATCAGGTTCCGCGCGGCGAGTTGGCGACTGTACACAACCCATCCCGGCAGCACAAAAGTAGCTGACGTCAGGTCAGCACGCGCGGCTCAGCGCCGGGCGATGATCCACACCGCATGGATGATGCCCGGGATGTAGCCCAGCAGCGTGAGCAGGATGTTCAGCCAGAAGGCACCGGCGAACCCCACCTGCAGGAACACGCCGAGGGGCGGCAGGAGGATGGCGAAAATGATGCGGATCAGGTCCATGGCGGGGCTCCGTCGGGTCTGCAAGGCGGCCTGGCGGCCTGTGCAGTGGACCGGAAGCAGGCGGAGACGGTTCCGTTTCGCACGGGAGGGGAACGGCAACCGCCGCCGATCGGCAGCGGTTGGCAGCTCCGGGAGGCGTCCGGGTCGGTCGCCAGGGTGCGCCAGCAGGCGCAGGAGTGAGGGTGGACGCGACCGGCCAGTCGTGGAGCCGGTCTGTTGCGTCCGGCGCCATCCGCCTTGTGGGCGGGCAGCGCAACCAAGCGGTTCGCTTAGTCTGCTAACTATTTCAGAGAAACCCTGCCAGGACCATTGGCGGAAGGTCGAATCCCGGCCGGCTGGCGTAGCGCATCGTCTATCCTGCCGGAACGCTGGATTACCGGAACGCCTGGGCCGGGCGGCAGTCATCTGCTCGAACGCCAGGATCTTCACAGGAACCCACCATGCCCAAGACACTGCTGTCGCGCCTGCACCTGCTGGTCCTCGCGCTGCTCGCCCTGAGCCTGTCCGCCTGCGCGCTGCTGCCCTCGTACGACCCGCTCGAGGTGCAGGTCGCCGGCATCCAGCCGTTGCCGGGCGAAGGGCTGGAGCTGCGCCTGCTGGTCAAGCTGCGCCTGCAGAATCCCAACGACGCTGCGGTCGACTACGACGGCGTGGCGCTGAGCCTCTCGGTCAACGACCGGCGCCTGGCCAGCGGCGTCAGCGACCAGCGTGGCAGCGTGCCGCGCTTCGGCGAGCGCGTGCTCAGCGTGCCGGTGACCATCTCGGCGCTGTCGGTCGCGCGGCAGGCACTCGGGCTGGCCGATGGCAGCCGACTCGACGCGCTGCCCTACGTGCTGCGCGGCAAGCTCGGCGGCGGACTGTTCGGCACGCGGCGCTTCACCGACAAAGGCACGCTGGACCTCTCCGGCGCCACCAATCCGTATCGCCCTGAGCCGTAGCGCCGGCTAGTCCGGCCGACAACGGCCGGCGCGGCAGCGGTTGGCCTGGTGCCCGGGGTCTTCCTGCATCAGCTTGCGGGTCACGCCGTTGGTCCAGCCGAAGCCATCCTGGCGCTGGTATTCGCCACCGCTCGCGGCCTCGGTACAGGGCCGCAGCACGTACTTTTCCACCAGTTTGTTTTCGCGCTCGAACAGGTAGCTGACGATCGCCAGCCAGCGCCGTTCGATCTCCAGCGCCAGCGTCTGATGGCCGTAGTGCTGCAGGCCGCGAATGCCGATCCACTGCAGCGGCGCCCAGCCGTTGGGACAGTCCCATTGCTCGCCGCTGCCATACACCTCGGTCGTACGCAGGCCGCCGGGTGCCAGCAGCCGCGTGCGCACCACCTCGGCCACGCGCGCCGCCTGTCGCGGGTCGGCCAGCTGGACGAACAGCGGCATCAGCGTGGCGGCGGTGAGGTTGTCGCGCTGGCGCTGGCGCGCCCAGTCGTAGTCGAAATAGGCGCCGCCGACGTCGTTCCACATATGGCGCTGCATCGCCGTGCGCCGCCGCTCGGCATAGTCGTGAAATTGCCCGGCATCGCGGCGCAACCCCTCGACCGCACAGAGCCGGGCGATCTGCCGCTCCAGGTGGTAGAGCAGCGCATTGAGATCGACCGGCAGGATGCAGGTGGTGCGGATGCTTGCCAGGCGACACGGATCGTCCAGCCAGCGCGAGCTGAAATCCCAGCCGGACTCGGCCGCGGCACGCAGGTGGCGATATACCTCATGCGCCGGACGCGAGGAGTGCCGCGCGGTCTCGACGTCCTCGCGATAGGCCTCCTCGCGCGGTGTGTCGCGTTCGTCCCAGTAGCGGTTGAGCAGGCAGCCGTCGGCCAGGCGCACGCAGCGCCGGTGCGCCTCGCCCGGACGCAGCTCGGCGCCACCGTCCATCCAGAAGGCGTACTCCTTGCGCAGCTGCGGCAGGTAATCGGTGGCGGGGTGCACGCCGGTCTGCTCGAACAGTTCGGTCATCAGCGCGAATACCGGCGGCTGCGAGCGGCCGAGGTAGTAGCTGCGATTGCCGTTGGGCACGTGGCCGTAGGTATCGATCAGGTAGGCAAAGTTATCGGCCATCGCGCGCAGCAGCGCGCAATGGCCGCTCTCGTCGAGACCGAGCATGGTGAAGTACGAGTCCCAGTAGTACAGCTCGGTGAAGCGCCCGCCGGGCACCACGTAGGGGTGCGGCAACGGCAGCAGCGAGGAGAACGGCGGATGCTCGCGCGGCTGGCGGGTCAGCACCGGCCACAGCCGATCGATGTGCGCCGCCAGGCTGTCGTCCGGGTTGGCGACGAACGCCTTCGGCGGCAACTCATAGGGGCTGAAGTTGGCGTGCACGAACGCGGCGAGGTCGAAATCCGCGGCATCGCGCTGCGCGCGGTAGTCGTCGAGAATCGCCTGCGGCTCGCGGCACGGCACGCAATCGACGAAGGTCTTGCTGTCGGCGAACACGCGCTGCATCTGCACCGCGACGAACAGCTCCTCGTAGCGCTCGGCCGGGGTCAGGCTGTCGGCCATGCCGGCAAGCTCGACGGCGGGGGCGATGTCGGTCATTGCTCGTGATAGTTCCATAGCAGGCCGCCGTCGACCACCAGCGTCGTGCCGGTGATGTAATCGGCCTCGTCCGAGGCGAGAAAGGCCACCGCGCCGGCGATGTCGCGCGGCTGGCCGAGCCGGCGCGCGGGAATGTCCCGCAGCAGGCCGGCGAGCTTGTCCGGCTGCTGCAGCAGCTCGCGGTTGATCGGCGTTTCGATGGCGCCGGGCGCGACGTTGTTGACGGTGATGCCCAGCGGCGCCAGCTCGATGGCGAGGTTGCGCATGAGCATCTTCAGCCCGCCCTTGCTGGCGCAGTAGCTGGCGAAGTTGGGATGCGGCAGCTCCTCGTGCACCGAGCTGTTGTTGATGATGCGCCCGCCGTGGCCGGCCTCGCGCAGGTGGCGGGCGAAGGCCTGGGCGAGGAAGAACGGCCCGCGCAGGTTGACTGCCAGCACCCGCTCGTAATCCTCCAGGCTGGCGTCGAGAAAGCCCGCCTGCGTCTGGATGCCGGCGTTGTTGACCAGGATGTCCAGCCGCCCGAGCTGCGCCACGCTCTCGCGCACCAGCCGCTGGCATTCCTCCACGCAGGCCACGTCGGCGGCAACGATGCCGGCACGCCGGCCGGTGGCGCGGACCTGCGCCGCGCTTTCGCGGGCGTCGGCATCGTCTTCACGACCGTTGATGACGACATCGGCGCCGGCCTGCGCCAGACGCACGGCGATGCCGCGGCCGATGCCCTGAGTACTGCCGGTCACCAGTGCGACCCTGCCATGCAAATTCATGCGTGATCTCCACCGCGGGCGTTCGCCCATGCCGTTCTGACGCGCCCCGCCCCGGCATGTTCCGCCGCCCCGCCAGGCGGCGCGCGCAAGGCGGCCGCTGCGCTTTCTCGGACTGCGACAAAAGCGCACAATAGAGCGCTTTCCGCCGCCCCGAAGAAGGACTTCATGACCACCCCCGACCTGCGTAAAGGCTATCTGCTGGGGCTCGTCACCTTCGGCATCTGGGGCATGTTCCCGCTGTACTTCAAATCCATCGAACAGTTCGGCGCACTGGAGATCGTCACCCAGCGCGCGATCTGGTCGGCGCTGTTCGGCACGCTGGTGCTGCTGGTCTGGCGCCACCCCGGCTGGCTGCGCGAGCTGCTCGAACACCCGCGGCGCATCGGCGTGCTGGCGATCTCCAGCCTGCTGATCGCCAGCAACTGGCTGATCTACGTCTGGGCGGTGAACCACGGTCACATGGTCGCGGCCAGCCTGGGCTACTACATCAATCCGCTGGTCAATGTGCTGCTCGGGCTGATCGTGCTGCGCGAGCGGCTGCGTCCGCTGCAGTGGCTGGCGGTGGCGATGGCAGCTGCCGGCGTGGCCTTGCAGCTGCTGACGCTGGGCGAGTTTCCGTGGATTTCCATCGCGCTGGCGCTGAGCTTCGGCAGCTATGGGCTGTTGCGCAAACAGGCGCCGGTGGCGGCGCTGCCCGGGCTGGTGGTGGAAACCTGGCTGCTGCTGCCGGTGGCGCTGATCTGGCTGTTCTTCTTCGGCAACGGCGCGAGCACCGAGCCGGCGCTGTGGAGCACCCGCGAAGCGCTCTGGCTGATGGCCGCCGGACCGGTGACGCTGATCCCGCTGCTGTGCTTCAACGCCGCCGCGCGTCACCTGCCCTACTCGACGCTGGGGTTTCTGCAGTACATCACCCCGACGCTGTTGCTGATCCTCGCCGTACAGCTGTTCGACGAGCCCTTCTCGGCGGACAAGCAGCTGGCGTTCTTCTTCATCTGGGCGGGGCTGGCGGTGTACAGCGTCGACACCTGGCGGCTGATGCGCAAGACCGCAACGGCCTGACCGCGACCGCGCCGCTCACTCCGGCGCTTGTAGCTTGAGTTCCACCATCAGGTCGTCGGCCAGGGTTTCCAGGCGGCCTTGCAGGACTTCCAGCGACAGCTCGCTGGGCACCGCCAGGCGCGCCTCGGCACGGAACAGCGGCTCGCCGCTCATCGGCGCCGACAGCACGTCGGTGTCCAGGCTCTCCAGGTTGACGCCATGCTCGGCGAGCAGGCGGGTGATGTCGCGCACGATGCCGGGACGGTCGTTGCCGACCAGCTCCAGCTCGATTTCCTGCCAGCTGGTCGGCGGCTCGCTGCCGCTGTGCGCCAGCAGCACGCGAATGCCCTGCGCCTGCAAACCCTGCAACGCCGCGGTGAGCGCGGCATGGGCTTCGCTCGGCACCGCTACCCGCAGGATGCCGGCGAACTGCCCGGCCATGCGCGACATGCGGCTCTCCTGCCAGTTACCGCCATGTTCGGCGATGCACTGAGCCAGCCGCTCGACCAGCCCGGGCTGATCCTCGGCGATGACGGTGAGTACGAGGTGATCCATTGCCTGCTCCTTTGCCGCTAAGCGGTTCGCATGAAAAGACGTTTTCTAGGTATAGCAGGCAGCGGCGCAGCGGCCGGCGCCGGGCACAACCGGCCATCGCCGCGCGGCAGGAAGGCGCCACTTTCAGCGGACTGATTTTCCCCGGCGCTTCATGTAGTATCCGCCGACCCGGACTACAAGAAATTGCATCCGACAGATTTGAAAGAAGAACCAAGTGAGGCGAGTAATGACTGAGCGCGTTCAAGTCGGTGGCCTGCAGGTCGCCAAAGTCCTGTACGACTTCGTGAACAACGAAGCGATTCCCGGTACTGGCGTCGATGCCGCGGCCTTCTGGGCCGGCGCTGATCGCGTCATCCACGACCTGGCGCCGAAGAACCGCGCGCTGCTCGCCAAGCGTGACGAACTGCAGGCCAAGATCGACGCCTGGCACCAGGCGCGCGCCGGTCAGGCTCACGATGCCGTCGCCTACAAGGCCTTCCTGCAGGAAATCGGCTACCTGCTGCCGGAAGCCGAAGACTTCCAGGCCACCACGCAGAACGTCGACGAAGAAATCGCCAGCATGGCCGGCCCGCAGCTGGTGGTGCCGATCATGAATGCGCGCTTCGCGCTGAACGCCGCCAACGCCCGCTGGGGCTCGCTGTACGACGCCCTCTACGGCACCGACGCGATCTCCGAAGAAGGCGGCGCCACCAAGGGTCCGGGCTACAACGAGATCCGCGGCAACAAGGTCATCGCCTACGCGCGTGCCTTCCTCAATGAAGCCGCTCCGCTGGAAAGCGGCTCGCACGTCGATTCCACCGGCTACCGCATCGAAGGCGGCAAGCTGGTCGTCGCACTGAAGAACGGCAGCACCACCGGCCTGAAGAACCCGGCGCAGCTGCAGGGCTTCCAGGGCGAAGCCGGCGCACCGGTCGCCGTGCTGCTGAAGAACCACGGCATCCACTTCGAGATCCAGATCGACCCGTCCAGCCCGATCGGCCAGACCGACGCCGCCGGCGTGAAAGACATCCTGATGGAAGCGGCGCTGACCACCATCATGGACTGCGAAGACTCCATCGCCGCCGTCGACGCCGACGACAAGACCGTCGTCTACCGCAACTGGCTCGGCCTGATGAAGGGCGACCTGGTCGAGGAGCTGGAAAAGGGCGGCAAGCGCATCACCCGCGCGATGAACCCGGACCGCGTCTACACCAAGGCCGACGGCAACGGCGAGCTGACCCTGCACGGCCGTTCGCTGCTGTTCGTGCGTAACGTCGGCCACCTGATGACCAACGACGCCATCCTCGACAAGGACGGCAACGAAGTGCCGGAAGGCATCCTCGACGGTCTGTTCACCAGCCTGTGCGCGATGCACAACCTCAAGGGCAACACCACCCGCAAGAACACCCGCACCGGCTCGGTCTACATCGTCAAGCCGAAGATGCACGGCCCGGAAGAAGTCGCCTTCGCCACCGAGCTGTTCGGCCGTGTCGAGGACGTCCTTGGCCTGCCGCGTAACACCCTGAAGGTCGGCATCATGGACGAGGAGCGTCGTACCACGATCAACCTCAAGGCCTGCATCAAGGAAGCGCGCGAGCGCGTGGTGTTCATCAACACCGGCTTCCTCGACCGCACCGGCGACGAAATCCACACCTCCATGGAAGCCGGCCCGGTGGTACGCAAGGCCGCCATGAAGGCCGAGAAGTGGATCAGCGCCTACGAGAACAACAACGTCGACGTCGGTCTGGCCTGCGGCCTGCAGGGCAAGGCGCAGATCGGCAAGGGCATGTGGGCCATGCCCGACCTGATGGCGGCGATGCTCGAGCAGAAGGTCGGCCACCCCATGGCCGGCGCCAACACCGCCTGGGTCCCGTCGCCGACCGCCGCCACCCTGCACGCCATGCACTACCACAAGGTCGACGTGCAGGCGCGCCAGGCCGAGCTGGCCAAGCGCGAGAAGGCGTCTATCGACGACATCCTCACCCTGCCGCTGGCGCAGGACACCAACTGGAGCGAGGAAGAGAAGCGCAACGAGCTGGACAACAACTCGCAGGGCATCCTCGGCTACATGGTCCGCTGGGTCGAACAGGGCGTCGGCTGCTCCAAGGTGCCGGACATCAACGACATCGCGCTGATGGAAGACCGCGCCACCCTGCGCATTTCCAGCCAGCACGTGGCCAACTGGATGCGCCACGGCGTGGTGACCAAGGAGCAGGTGGTCGAGAGCCTCAAGCGCATGGCCGCCGTGGTTGACCGCCAGAATGAAGGCGACTCGCTGTACCGCCCGATGGCGCCGGACTTCGACAACAGCGTGGCCTTCCAGGCTGCCTTGGAGCTGGTCCTCGAAGGCACCAAGCAGCCCAACGGCTACACCGAGCCGGTACTGCACCGCCGCCGTCGCGAGTTCAAGGCCAAGAACGGCCTGTAACCCGCCTGCGCAGCAAAAAAGACCGCCCTTCGGGGCGGTTTTTTTATGCCTTGACGATACCGTCCGTCGGAGACCAAGGCCGCGATTACAATCCGTAACGTGACCGCATGAAGTATCTCAGTCACAATTTCGATTGAAATGGCCATTGGCTACCACCGCTACCCCTCGGCTACCCTCGGCCGGCCCTGGAGTCGATGCATGCTGAAGAATTTCTCGCTGACCGCCAAATTGTCACTGGTGCCCGCCGTGGCGCTGTTCGGGCTGGTGCTGTACGTCCTCTACACCTCGCTGCAACTCTCGACGACCGACTCGCGGCTGGCCCTGCTGGAAACCCGCAGCTATCCGACGCTGGAAAAGACCGACGCGGTGATCTTCCAGTTTTCCCGCGTGCCGGCGTTGTTGAACAACGCCGTGGCCGCCGGCGAACCCGGCGTGCTCGACGAGGCGCGCCAGGTACTGCAGCAGATCGACACGCAACAGCAGTCGCTGGCCACGCTGCTGGCCGACCAGCGCGCCCAGCAACAGGCGCTGGAGGAGTGGCGCACGGCGGTGCGCGGCTATGCCGACAACGCCCTCGCCGCCTCCGGCAAGCTGATCGACGGCAGCGCCTCGTTCGACGATCTGCGCCCGAGCCTCGACCGCATGGCCAGCGAGCTGGCCCAGGCCCAGCAGCTGGGCAGCACCTTCCGCGCGCAGGCCTACGGCGACTTCCAGCAGACCCTGGCACAGACCCGCGAGACCAATGCGGCCACCACGCGCCTGGGCATCGTCATCAGCCTGGTGCTGGTGGTGCTGGTGGGGCTCGGCGCCTGGCTGGTGATCCGCAGCGTGATGGCCAACGTGCGCGGCGTGATCGCCTCGCTGCAATCGATCGCCCGCGGCGACGGCGACCTGAGCCAGCGCGTCAACGTCGAGTCGAACGACGAGATCGGCGCCATGATCGAGCTGTTCAACGGCTTTCTCGACAAGCTGCAGGGCACCATCCGCCAGATCATCGAGGCAGCCAACCCGCTCGGCCAGGTTTCCAAGGAGCTGTACCAGCTCACCCAGGGCGCGGAAGAGAACGCCAAGTCGCAGCAGCACCACACCGATTCGATCACCCGCGACATCCTCACCATGACCGGCAGCATCCAGGAAGTGGCGCAGCGCTCACGGCAGGCCTCCGATCAGGCCAACGCCGCCGCGCGCCAGACCGCCAGCGCGCGCGAGCACGTCAGCAGCCTGTCGACCGGCATCAGCGACCTGGGCGACAGCGTGATGGGCGCGGTCAAGGCGATGGAGCAGCTGGAGGAAGAAACCCAGGAAGTTGGCTCGGTGCTGACCGTGATCCGCAGCATCGCCGAGCAGACCAACCTGCTGGCGCTGAACGCCGCCATCGAAGCGGCGCGCGCCGGCGAGCAGGGCCGCGGCTTCGCCGTGGTCGCCGACGAGGTGCGCAACCTGGCGCAGAAAACCGCCGCGTCCACCGCCGAGATCCAGCAGATCATCCAGCGCCTGCAGAACAGCGCCAACACCGTGCTCAACGTGATGACCAGCAATGGCGAGAAGTCCCGCGCCAGCATCCAGCGCTCGGTCGAGGCCACCGAGCTGCTGCAGACCATCGCCCGCACGGTCAACCAGATCGACGAACTCAACGCCGGCATCGCTCAGTTCACCCAGGAGCAGATCGGCCTGTCGAGTTCCATCCAACAAGAAACCCAAGTGTTGCAGCAGGACGCACAAGCAACCGCCAACGGCGCCGAAGCCACCGCCCGCCTGGGCGAGCAGCTGGTGACGACCGGAGACCACCTGCGCGCCGCCACCAATCAATTCCGCGTTTAACCTTCTGGAGCATCACATGACTGCACTTCGTGTCGCCGGTCTGGCAGCCATCTGCCTGGCCGCCACCCCGGCCTTCGCCCTGGAACAGGGTGAACACCGTTTCAACGGTTTCGGGACCGTCGGCGTCACTCACCTGGGCGGTGAGGATGACGGCCGCAGCTACGGCATCAATGGCCAGACCAACGATTCCTGGCGCGGCGATCAGCTGTCCAAGTTCGGCGCGCAACTGAGCTATGGCCTCACCGACAGCGTCGGCGTGACCGTACAGGCCACCGCCAAGGCGCAGCAGGACGAGTGGAAAGCCAATCTGGAATGGGCCTACCTGTCCTGGCAGACCACTGACCAGCTGATGCTGCGCGCCGGCCGCCTGCGCAGCCCGGTGTACATGTATTCCGAAAGCCTCGACGTCGGCTACAGCTACCCGTGGCTGCGCCTGCCCGACGAGGTCTACAGCCAGGTGCAGGTGACCAACTACGAAGGTCTCGACGCGGTCTACACCGTGCCGTTGTCCTACGGTTCGGTGACCTTCCAGCTCGCCGGCGGCCAGGCCAAGAACCGTGACTATTACGCCTACGACGACCAGTTCGATATCGATTACGACAAGCTGTTCGGCGCCAGCGTCAGCCTGGCCACCAACCAGTTCGGCACGCTGCGCATCGGTTACGTCGAAGCGGATATCACCACCGATATCAACGGCACCGTGAACAACTACCTCACCGGCAATCCGAACGACAACCTTTCGCTGCTGGTGCTGGACAAGGAAAAGGGCAAGTTCACCTCGATCGGCTACCAGTACGACAACGGCACCTGGGTCAGCAACAACGAGTGGACCTCGCGCATGATCGAGAACGACGGTCTGGAAGCGATCGACTCGTTCTACCTGATGGGTGGTCGCCGCTTCGGCGATTTCCTGCCGCACGTCACCTACGCGCGGCTGGACGACAACGGCGGTCGCCAGAGTTCCTGGACGCTGGGCCTGAACTACCAGGCGGCGCCGACCGTGGTGATCAAGGGCGAGTACAAGCGCGTCGACACCCAGAACGGCTACGACGGCGTGTTCACCCGCAACGCCCAGGAAGTCTTCGACAACGAAGTCCACAGCCGCTTCGGTGGTGCACTCGGCGGCGCTCCGGCCCGCAACTACGACGGCGACATCGTTTCCGTCGGCGTCGATTTCGTCTTCTGAGGAGCGTCCCGATGAAAGCATTCCTTCGCATCCTCACCGCCGCCGCGCTGCTCGGCGCAGCTTCCCTGGCACAGGCCGAGGTCGCGGTGATCGTCAATTCCGCCGCGGCCAAGACGCCGTCGCAGTCGGACGTCGCCAACATCTTCCTCGGCAAGGACAAGTCCATGAAGGGCGTCGACCAGGCCGGCTGGAATCCGGTCAAGGAAGCCTTCTACGCCGCTGTGACCAGCAAGAACGAGTCGCAGCTGAAGTCCTACTGGTCCGGGCTGATCTTCACCGGCAAGGGCCAACCGCTGTCCAGCGTGGCCGACGATGCCGCCGTGGTGGCCAAGGTCGGCGCCGAAGCCGACGCCATCGGCTATGTCGACAGCGCCGCGGTCAACGGCTCGGTCAAGGTGCTGTTCACCCTGCCCTGATCCAGGCCGCCGCGAAAGCCGCCCCTCCGGGCGGCTTTTTCATTCCCGCCTCAATAGGCGCCGCGCGCGCCGCCTTCGCCGCCCGTGCCGGTGCTGCCCGGCTCGCCATGCGGCTTGCCGTCGGCGCCCTGGTCGATTTCCGTGGCCTTGGAGCCATCGTTGCCGGTGCCCTGGGTATCGGTACTGCCACCCTTGCCGGTGGCGGAATTCTGCGCCGCGCTGCCGAAGCCCTTGCCGCTGTAATCGCCGCCGTGGGCGCTTTCCTCCATCGCCTCCTGGCCGTTCTCCGAACGGCTGTTGGCGTCGTCGGGAGCGGCCTGCACGCCAGCGGCCAGCAGGGCGGCAAACGCCAGTACGGTCATCTGAATTGGCTTCATGATCGTCACCTCTGTGAGGGGTTGCCTAAATTCGGGCAACGGCGAACGCACAAGGTTTCATCGCGCCGGGAACGACCGGGCGGTCGGCGCACGGCTTAAGCGCTCGCGCTCGTTGCTAGCAACCCTCCTACTGATTGCCATCACGTTGGCGACCGTTTCCCGCACCACAACTGAACTTCGCCACAGAGTGCTGGTCGCTTATTAACTTTTTCCACCATTCCCCGCTCGACTGACCAGGTACCGAACATGGATGAGGATCGTACGCAGGACGCCCACGCGCCGACCGTCACGCTGCTGACCGGCAATGAACTGCTGGGGCTGTTCTTCCGCCACTTTCTGGGCGAGCAGGCGCAACTGAACGTCCGTCTGGCCGATTTCCGCCAGGCGCCGGAGGCACGCGCGGATCTGATCCTCGTCGATGCCGGCCAGGCGCAGACCGAAGAGCTGTCCGGGCTGATCGATCAGCTCGACGAACGCGCGCCGCTGGCACTGGTGAACATCGTTCCGCAACAGGCCGAGCAGCTGCTCGACAAGCATCCGGGCATACGCGGCGTGTTCTACAGCCACGCCACCCGCGAGCACCTGCTCAAGGGCATCGGCACGCTGCTCGCCGGCGGCGACTGGCTGCCGCGCCTGCTGATGGAGCGCCTGCTCGGCCAGCTGCGGCGGATGCGCCGGCTGGCCGAGAGCAAGGCCACGCTGACGCTGCGCGAGCGGGAAATTCTCACGCTGGCCGGCAAGGGCCTGTCGAATGCGGAAATCGCCGAGCAGCTGTGCCTGAGCCCGCACACCATCAAGAGTCACATCCACAACCTGCTGCGCAAGATCGGTGCATCCAACCGGGCCGAGGCGGCCTACCTGCTGCGCAGCCGCCTCGACTGGGACGAATGCCGCGCCTGACCACCCGTCGCCCGAGGAATCACCCATGTTCAGAACTTCGTCATTCGCCCTGCTCCTGTTGTTCGGTGCCACCGCTGCGCTCGCCGAAAACAGCGCGCGTCAGGAACAGGACGGCAGCGCCAACCTCGCCAGCGTGACGCAAAGCCAGGCCATAGACGCCCGCGCCGAGCAGCTGCAGTCCGGCGACGACAATACCAGCGACCTCCAGCAGAGCGGCGAAGGCAACAGTGCGCTGATTCGACAACTGGGCGAAGGCAACGACGCCCGCGTGCAGCAGGTCGCCGATAGCCATTTCAACCAAGCCGCCATCTACCAGCAGGGCGCCGGCAACGCCATCGAGGTGGAGCAGAGCGGGCGGGCCAACGTGCTGCAGGCACACAGCGTGGGCGAGGACAACCTCATCCGCGTGCAACAGACCGGCTTCGCCAACGCCGCGGTGAGCCAGATCGGCGTCGGCAATCTGCTGAGCGTCGTCCAGCAGGGCTTTTACGAAGGCTCGACCCTGGTCGTGGCGCAGGATGGCGAGGCCAACCTGGCGATGATCGAGCAAGGCGATGGCAATCGCCTGCGCCTCGAACAGAGCGGGGTGCTGAACAGCGCGGCGATCCGCCAGGACAGCTACCACAACGAACTCGACTTCGCCCAGCGTGGCAACGACAACCGCCTCGACGTGGCGCAGACCGGCTACGGCTCGCGCATCGAGGGCAGCACGAGCGGCAATCGCAACGCGGTAGAGATCAGCCAGTCGCATGCGCTGAACCGCGCCAGCGTGGTGCAGAACGGCGACGACAACCTGGCCCGCATCGAGCAGGCCTACGAGAACCATCAGGCCGAGATCAGCCAGCTCGGCAGCGCCAACGAAGCCGTCATCCGTCAGAGCATGGCGGCCGGCGTCTACACTGGTCACAGTGCACTGATCCAGCAGAACGGCAACGGCAACCAGGCGACCATCGTCCAGCAGTGACGCCACGCCCGCCGCGCCACGGATTGGCTGCGCACCGCCCGGCGCTGTCGAGCGGTGCCTTTCGAGGAGGCAGAACGGATGCTCGACCTGATTTTCGCCCAGTGGCTCGCCGCCACGGCACCCGCAGTGGCACCCGCAGTGGATGCCAGCCTGGAGCTGCGCGGCGTCGCCGAGCAGCGCGTGGAGCTGGCGCTGTGCTTCCAGGGTAGCGGCCAGCACGTGCGTTACCGGCTGCAGGTCCGCTCGCGCAGTCAGGCCGGCACCTCGCGCAGCGACCAGGCCGGTGCGCTGGTGGCCGGCGCCACCCGTCAGTGCCCGCTGCGCAATCGTCTCGGCGTGGCGCAGGACGGCCAGATCAGCGCCGAACTGCACTGGTGGATCGACGATGTCGAACAGCCGTTGCTCGAACGCCGCTGGCCGCAGGAGGAAGACGAAGCCCCACCCGCGCTGCCGCCGCGCGAAGGCGAAGTGGTCGCCTGAGGCAGTGTCAGCCCGGCGCCGGCGCGCCACCGGCCAGATGCTCGATGAACCAGTCGCCAGCCAGCCGGGTCACTTCATCCAGCGTGCCCGGCTCGTCGAACAGGTGCGTCGCGCCGGCCACCACCTCCAGCCGACGCACACCCGGCAGATATTCGAGCGCTGCCCGGTTGAGCGCCAACACTTCGCCATCCCGGCCACCGACGATGAACAGCGTCGGCACGCCAACCTGCGCCAGCGAATGCTCGGCCAGATCGACCCGGCCGCCACGCGATACCACCGCCGCAATGTCCGCCGGGCGCGACGCCGCGGTGATCAGCGCCGCGGCGGCACCGGTACTGGCACCGAACAGGCCGATGCGCAGCGCGCGCAACGATTCGTCCTGACGCAGCTGGTCGATCACCCCGGTCAGGCGCTGGCTGAGCAGCGGAATATCGAAGCGCAGCTGGCGGGTGAGCTCGTCGAGCGGCTGTTCATGCTCGGTGAGCAGGTCGAACAGCAGCGTCGCCAGCCCGCGCGTGTTGAACGCCCGCGCCACGCGCTGGTTGCGCGGGCTGTGCCGGCTGCTGCCACTGCCGTGGACGAACACCACCAGGCCGCCGGCGTTCGCCGGCACGCAGAGCTCACCGTGCAGCCGCGCCTTGCCGAGGGTAAAGCGCATGGGTATCGCGCCAGCAGTATTCATGGGCGCTGCCCTCCCCGGTTCCAGGCACGCTGCAGCAGCTCCACGACCTCGGCGTCCGAGGTCTGGTCGAAGTTCACATACCAGCGGCCGATCGCGTAGAGATCGTGCGGCTGGTGCACGCAGACGACCTGCTCGGCCAGCTGCGCGAGCTGCGCAACGCTCTCCGGTGCCGCCACCGGCACGGCCACCACCACGCGCCCGGCACCCATCGCGCGCACCGCCCGTACCGCCGCGCGCATGGTCGCGCCGGTGGCCAGACCGTCGTCCACCAGGATCACCGTGCGCCCCTCCACCGCCGGGCGCGGATGCTGGCCTCGATAGGCCTGTTCGCGACGCTGCAGTTCGTGGCTTTCGCGGGCGATGGTGCCGTCGATTTCGGCCTGCGAGGCCTGGGTATAACGCACGATGTCCTCGTTCATCACCCGTACGCCGCCGCTGGCGATGGCGCCCATCGCCAGTTCGCGATTGCCCGGTGCGCCGAGCTTGCGTACGACGAGGATGTCCAGCTCCAGGCCGAGCCGTTCAGCGACCTCGAAGGCGACCGGCACGCCACCGCGCGGCAGGGCGAGTACCAGCGCGTCGGGCCAGTCGCCGGATTGCACCAGTTGCTCGGCCAGCGCCCGACCGGCCTCGACGCGATCGGGGAAGGGAATGGTCGGTGACATAAGCAGACCTCCTCGGCGGACAGACCTATTCAGTCTGGCTCAGGAATGCACGGCTGTCGGCAAATCCGCGGCACCCTGCGATCTGCCACGGACGAGCTGCACGATGGCGCCGCTGGACTACGCTGAAATAGCCCTTTCACACCGTGTTGAGACTTCGCCATGGACAAGCATCGTCAAAGCATCAGCGACAAGCTGCTCAAACCCGAACACCACGATCCCTACCTCAGACCCTGGCACCAGCGCAGCGACACGCTATGCCCACAGTGCGGCGCGGCCTACCAGGCCGGGCGCTGGACCTGGCACGGTCTGGTCGACGCGAGCAACGCGGAAGAGGCCACCTGCCCAGCCTGCCAGCGCATCGCCGAGAACGTGCCGGCCGGCACGGTCAGCCTGCGGGGAGCCTTCGTCAAGCAGCATGCCGATGAGCTGTGCGGGCTGGTCCGCAACACCGAGGAGCTGGAGAAGAGCGAGCATCCGCTGGAACGGCTGATCGCCATCAGCGACAGCGCCGACGGCCTGGATGTGACCACCACCGGCCTGCACCTGGCTCAGCGCATCGGCCACGCGCTGGAGGCGGCCTACGACGGTGAATTGCAAATCCACTACAACCACGAGGAGTACTACGTCGACATCCACTGGCAGCGCGACTGAGCGCGCTCAGCAGGGCTGCGGCGGCAGGCAGGTCGCCGCGGCCTGGCCGCTGGCCGCCAGCAGCCGCAGGTACTCATCGTAGCGATAGGTCGGCCCGTCGACGCAGGCATAGCTGCTGCCGATGTAGCAGTGCCCGCACAGCCCCACACCGCAATGCATGCGCCGCTCCAGCGACAGCCAGATCCGGCTGGCCGCCAGGCCCTGGTCGATACAGCGGCGCGCTACCGCCAGCATCAGCGGCTCCGGCCCGCAGCAAAGCACCTTGGTCGGCACCTCGGCCTCATTCAGCGCCCACGCCAGCGCCTCCAGCGGACTGCCCTGGGGCAGGCCGTCATTGCCCTGGTCGAGCGTCTCGACCAGCCTCAGGCGCCCACACCAGCGCGCCCGTTCGCGCGCCAGCACCTGATAGGAGCGGTTGCGCGCAGCGTAGATCAACTGCAGCTCGCCATCGGTACTGTCGATCAACCCGGCCAATGGCGCCAGCCCGCAGCCGCCGGCCACCAGCAGCAGCCGCTCGCCCGGTTCGACCGCAGGCCAACCGCGACCAAACGGCCCGCGATAGCCGAGCACGGCGCCCGGCGCGAGGGCGAACAGCGCCGCGGTAAGTGTGCCGGTCTGGCGGATCAGCGCGCTGAAGCGGCCGTCGGCATCCGGCGGGCTGACATAGGTGAAGGCCGCCTCGCCCACGCCCGGCAAAGCAAGCATGAAGAACTGCCCGGGCTGCACCACCGGCTCGTCGGCCAGCGGTTCGATGGCGAAGGCGAAGTGCCGCGCCGCCTCGCCATCGTCGTAGCAGTCCAGCAGGCGCATGGGCCGTGGCGTCAGGTCGATCATGGCTGGCCGATCCTCTTCATCACCTGGTGCACGCCGATACCGCCGGGGCACACCGCATCGCAGCGTCCGCAACCGACGCAGCCGTCGCGGCCGAAGCGCTGGCGAAAGTCATCGCCGAACTTGTGGTACCAGAAGCGCTGCACGCGCTGGCCCGGTGTGGCGCTGGGGTTGTGCCCGCTAGCCTCCTTCTGGAAGCCCTGATACAGGCAGGAATCCCACACGCGCTCCTGCACCACGCCACCCGCGCTTGGCTGCTGCAGCGGCGCGAAGCAGGAACAGGTCGGGCACACCGAGGTGCACCCGGAGCAACCCAGACAGCGCAGGCCCAGTGCTTCCCAGGTCTGGCTATCGACGGTTTCGCCATTGAGCGCCGCGCAGCCGAGCGCGATCTCAGCCTGTTCGCCCTGCTCGACTGCCACCTGCATCGCCTGGGCGTCGCGCTGCTGCGCCCAGTCCGCCGGCGCGGGCGTAAGCGCCAGGCCCGTCAGCGCCCGCTCGCCCTGCTCGGAGGCGACCAGCAGCAACCAGCGCTGCTCCAGCGGGCAGAGGATCAGATCGGCGGTGTGTGGCCGCACCTCAGGGCCGCTGTCCATCATCGCGCAGAAGCCGTGCCGGCAGCTGTGCGCGCAATCCACTCCGACCAGCAGGGTCGCCGCGCGGCGCGCCTGGTAATGCGGGTCGGCGGCGAAGAAGCGGTCCTGATAGGCCACCGCCGTCAGATCGCAGGCGGCGAGGCCGAACAGCACCTGCGGACGCACCGCCGGCGGCAGCGGGATGAACTGGCCGTTCTCGTAGCGAAACAGCGCCTCGCGCTCGGCGAAGAAGAACGCCTTGGCGGAAAACACCGGCGGCTCGGCCGGCATCATGAACGGTCGATCGTCATCAGCGCTCAGCAGTTGCCAGCGCAGCGTGCCCTGCCCGTCCGCCAGCGGTTGGTACAGCTGTCGCGTGCACGCCAGATGGGCACGCAGGCGCTCGGGACGATCCAGCTCATAGGCCTGCATGCTCGGCCTCCTGCGGACGTTCCAGCTCGCTGCGCGGCGTCTGGCCGGGCGGCAACGGCGTCAGCGCCACGGCGCAGGCCTTGAGTTCCGGCATATGGCTGATCGGGTCCTGCGCGCTGCTGGTCAGGCGGTTACAGGGCGCCTCGCGGAAGTGATAGGGCATGGCGACGGTGCCCGGCGGCACGTCGTCGGTGAGGTGTGCGCGGGTTTCCAGCTGGCCGCGGCGCGACGCCACGCGCACCCCCTGCGCCTCGCCCAGGCCCAGCCGCGCGGCGTCCTGCGGGTGGATGAACAGCAGGCCGGCGGGAATCTCCCGTTCGAGCAGCGGCGACTTGCGCGTCATCGCCCCGCCGCCGTAGTGAAAATGCAGGCGCTGGGTGGTGAAGCAGAACGGGTAGTCGGCGTCCGGACATTCATCCGGCTCGACCTGCGACACCGGAATCAGCTGCGCGCGGCCGCGCGGGAAACAGTGCCGATGGAGGATCGTCGTGCCGGCCGGGTGCGCCTCGTCGCATGGCCATTGCAGCCCACCGGCCTGCGCCAGCCGCGCGTGGCTGATGGCACTGAACAGCGGCGACAGCGCGGCCATCTCAGCGAACACCTCCTCAGAGTTGGCCCAGCGCATGCCTTGGTAGCCCATGCGCTCGGCCAGCGCGGCGAGGATCTGCCAGTCCGCGCGCGCCTGCCCGGGTGGCTCGACGGCCTTGTGCAGCAGCTGCATGCGTCGCTCGCAGTTGCTGAAGGTGCCGTCCTTCTCGGCAAAGGAAGCAGCCGGCAGCACCACGTCGGCGAAGCGCGCGGTCTCGCTCAGGGTCAGCTCGACCACCACCAGGAAGTCCAGCGCGGCCAGCGCGCGGGCCAGCTTGTGCTGGTCAGGGTCGGTGACCACCAGCTCCTCGCCGAGCACCATCAGCGCACGGAATTCGCCGCGCAGCGCCGCCTCGCTCATGCCCAGCGAGGTCAGCCCCGGTGCCGCCGGCTGCGCCACGCCCCAGGCGCGGGCGAATTTCTCGCGCACCGCAGCGTCACTGACCTGCTGGTAGCCGGGATACACATCCGGCAGGCAACCCATGTCGCAGGCGCCCTGCACGTTGTTCTGCCCGCGCAGCGGATTAACCCCGGTGCCCGGCCGACCGAGCTGGCCGCAGACCAGCGCCAGGTTGGCCACCGCGATGACGTTGTGGGTGCCGCTCTGGAACTGGGTGATGCCCATGCCGTAGGCGATGAAGGCGCGCCGCGCCTGACTGTAAGCGCGCGCCAGCTCGATCAGCGCCAGCACCGGCACGCCGGTCTGCGCGCTGGTGATTTCCGGGGTGAGGTGGCGCACATGAGCGCGCAACGCCGCCTCGTTGTCGCAGCGGCAGGCGAGGAAGTCGCGGTCCTCCCAGCCGTTGGCGAAGATGATGTGCAGCAACCCGTTGAGCAGCGCGATGTTGCTGCCCACGCGCAGCTGCACGTGCTGGTCGGCCAGCCGCGCCAGGCGGGTGCGTCGCGGGTCGACGACGATCAGCTGGGCGCCACGCGCCTGGGCCCGCAGCATGCGCGCGCCGATCATCGCGTGGTTCTCGCTGACGTCGGCGCCGATCACCAGGATCAAGTCAGCCTCGTCGATATCGGCGATGGAATTGGTCATCGCCCCGGAGCCGAGGCTGCGGCTAAGACCGGCTACCGACGGGCTGTGACAGATGCGCGCGCAGTGGTCGATGTTGGCCGTGCCGAGCACCGCGCGGGCGAATTTCTGCGCCGCGTAGTTATCCTCGTTGGTGGCGTGGGCGCAGCTGATCACGCCGACGCCGGCCGGCCCGCTGGTCTCCAGCGCAGCGCGGAATTCGCTGGCCACCAGCGCCAGCGCCTCGTCCCAACTGGCTTCGCGAAACTGCCCGTGCTCCTTGATCAGCGGCGTGCGCAGGCGGTTGCCGGTATCGATGGCAAAACCGCTGGCCCAACCCTTGGCACACAGCTGCCCGGCGCTCACCGGATGCCCCGGCTGCGGTTCGACCCCCACCACGCGGCCGTCCTCGACGCGCAGGCCGAGCCCGCAGCCGACGCCGCAGAAGGTGCAGATGCTCGCGATGGTCTGCATGACGGTGCCCGCTGAGTCGTTCAGCATTCAGCATAGGTCAGCCGACCGCGCCCGTCATCGGCGGTCAGCGGGCGCCAGATCAGGCCTTGCGCTGCGCCAACCCCTTGAGGAAGTTGCGCAGCAGCTGGTCGCCGCAGACTCGATAGTTGCTATGCCCGGGTTTGCGGAACAGCGCGTTCAGCTCGGATTTGGACAGCGGGAAATCCACCGCCTGCAGGATCGCCTGCAGATCGTCGTCGCGCAGCTCGAAAGCCACGCGCAGTTTCTTCAGGATCTGGTTGTTGCTGACCGGCAGCTCCAGCGGGGGCGTCGGACGGCTGTCGTCCTTGCCACGCTTGAAGTACACCAGGCCATCGAGAAAGCGCGCCATAGCCGGGTCCGGGCATTCGGCGTAGCCGTCCTCGTCTTCGCGCCTGAGCCAGGCGCGCACCTCGCCTTCACTGGCGGCACAGCCGCCGAGCGCCGCGATCTCGCTCATCTGCGTATCGCTGGCGTTGAGGATGTAGCGCAGGCTGCGCAGGACGTCGTTGTTAAGCATGCAGGTTTCCGGGCGCAATGATTCGCTGCAGTGTGCACCCTCGTGCCCGCGCCGGCGAGCGCCGATGGCGGCCGGGCGCGTTAGATCGGCTCCTCGGCAGCCTTGCCTGCCGGGTTCGCCCGCGTCGGCATGGCGAGGATTTCCGGCACCACCTCGCGGGCAAACACCTGATGCAGCCGGCGCAGCTCCGCCAGCGGCTCGCGGTGATGATCGACGCGGATATCCCACAGCGGATATTCCTCCTGATCCACCACATAGACGGTCGCCGAGGACTCGCCGCAGCGGTCGCCACCACCGGCGTCGCCCGCCGCGAGCGCTTCCATCAGCCGCTCCACCAGCGGGCGCGCGCTGGCGCGGCAATAGGCCTCGGCCGCCGCCTCCAGCACCCCGCGCCCGGCCAGCCGATTCCCCTGCACGCAGAACTGTTCCGCGGCGATGGCACCGGCCCAGGGCGGGCACTTCGCGCCGGTCCAGCAGGCCACCTCGCCGCGCCGGTCGATCACCGCGCACTGGCGCAGCTCCATGCACGGATCGGTTCCCCGGAGCCGCTCGATCACCTCGCTAGCGGTGCAGCCCTCGCGCAACAGACGCAGGCCGTCGATGCCGAGGTAGGGGTTGATCTGCGCCTGCGTCGCCACCGCGCCAACGCGCGCCGCGGCGTGACTGAGCAGCTTGCCGACCGCGGGCATGGCAGTGGCCGCGGCAACTCCGAACTGACCGGTGCGCGGGCAGCGGGCGATGATGGAAAACGTCATGGGGCTCGATTCCGGGAGGGATGAATCTTTGAAGGCAACCCGCTGCGCTTCGTTCCAACTCCCGCGCGAATCAGCGCAGTCTTCGATCCGCCCGCTCAGGCCGCGCGGAAATAGCCGACCTTGCGATTGAGCTCCTCGGCCAGCATCGTCAGGTCCTGGCTGGAGGACGCGACCTGATTCGACGCCGCCGAGCTGGCGACCGTCGAGTCGTGGATGCGCGTCACGCTCTGGTTGACCTCTTCCGCCACGGCGCTCTGCTCCTCGGCGGCAGTGGCGATCTGCGCATTCATCTCGTTGATCGAGCCGACCTCCTGGCGAATCTTGGCCAGCGCGCTTTCCGCCTGCAGCGTCTGTTCGACGGTCTGTTGCGCCAGCTGCCGGCTCGACTGCATCACATCCACCGCCTTGCCCGCGCCGGCTTGCAGCGAGGCGATCATGGCGCTGATTTCGCTGGACGACTGCTGCGTACGATTGGCCAGCGAACGCACCTCGTCGGCCACCACCGCAAAGCCGCGGCCATGCTCGCCGGCACGCGCCGCCTCGATGGCCGCATTGAGCGCCAGCAGGTTGGTCTGTTCGGCGATGGCGGTGATGACCTGCAGGATCTTCTCAATGTCGCCGCTTTCGGCCGACAGCTGGTTGACCGTATCGGTGGCAGTCTCCAGCACCTGGGCAAGGTTGTGGATCGACGCCGCCGTCTCGCCGACGATGCGCGTGCCGGTCTCGACCTGCTCGTCCGCGCTCTTCGCTGCGGCCGCCGCCTGGGCTGCGAAGTTCGCGACTTCATTCACCGTCGCGGCCATCTGGTTGATCGCCGTGGCCACCTGTTCGGCCTCGGCGGACTGATGCTGAATCTGCTGGTTGCTGCTCGCTGACGAGCTGAGCAGTTCGCCCGACGCGGTGCCGACGCCACTCGCCGCCGCGCGCACCTCGGCGATGATCGCCGTCAGCTGCGTGGCCATCTTCGCCGTCGCGCCCATGACGCTATTGGGGAACGGCGTGACGATCACCTGTCCGAGGTCGCCACTGGCCAGGTTGTTGATCACGCGGGCCACCTCGTCCGGCTCGGCGCCGAGCGTCGAGCGCAGCTTGCGGATGATCACCAGGGCGATGGCCGCGCCGAGCAACACGGCGAGCCCGGTCACCGCGACGATCAAGGCGAGGAAGCCGCTGGCGGTGTCGCGCACGATGGTCACGTCCTCGTTGATGCTCGCTTCCTGATGGTCGATGAACGCGTTGATCAGGCGCAGCCACTCGGTGTAGGCGCCAGCGACGTTGTCCAGCAGGAAGGCATGGGCGCGCTCCGAGCCTTCGGCAAAGCGCAGCTCGACCACCTGTTGCGTCAGCGCGTTGGTTTTCGCCTCGATGGCTTCGATCTGCCCCATCAGCTGCTTCTCCACAGCGTCGGCCGCGGACTGCGCGAGCATTGTCTTCATCGGCGCCGCCGAGTCCGCATAGAGCTGCGCCAGCCGCTCGATCTCGGCCACCTGGCTGCGGGCGAATACCGGGTCGGCGGCACTGACGGCATCGCGCACAGCGATTGCCCGGTCATGCACGCTGCCACGGAAGTTGATCGCGTAGCGCTGCTTCAGGCCTGCCTGGGTGCCGATCTGATTCATGCTGCGGTCGATGATGCCGACCTTCACGGCACTGAGGACCGCCACCGCGACCATCAGCGCCAGGATCACGCAGAACCCCAGCCCCAGGCGCATGGATACCGACATCTGCCTGTTCATTCGCTGTTTCCCCTGTTAGCTATTTCAATCGTTCCGCCGACCGAACGAGGTTCCCGGCGGCTCTGAGGCAAAATACTTGTACAAGATAATGTCATCTCGCCACTACTCTGTACAAGTTTTTCCGCACACCGTACAAGCGAGGAAAAGCGGTGTAGCCCCAGAATCCGGCAAGCGGGCGGCAAGCAGAAGGAAATAAAATCTTTACGCCTTCAAAATCCTGTACAGGTCGCGTGCAACGCGAGGCGGCGCGGCAGGCGCTGGCACCCCGCACCGCGGAACACGGAACACGGAACGGAAGGGTCGTACCGCGGTGCTCGGACAGCCGACCTGCGACCGACAGGCAAATGCCGAGCGAAACGACACTTCCGACGAGGCGCAGCGTGCTCGCCAAGCATCCTCTCGGCATGACGCATGCCGCGATCATCGCGGTCGCATCGCCGCCGGCACCGTCCGCAACAGAACCCCGAAACAGGACGACTCGAAGGGCATATGTGACGAGAACCAACCGGTCAGCCGGTCAGGCGCAACAGGGCGGAATTGTCGCTGGTAGAGTCGGCGACGCCTTCCCGATCACTGGAGAAATCATGCGTCCACTGTTCAATGCCCTGTTGCTGGCCCTGGCCCTGCCCCTTTCGCTCTCGTCACTGGCCTTCGCTGCCGAGTCGCCAGCCGGGCGCTGGCAGACCATCGATGACGAAACCGGCAAGCCCAAGTCCATCGTCGAGATTCAGCAGGCCGCCGACGGCTCGCTGACCGGCAAGGTCGTGGAAATCCTGCATTCTGAACACGGACCGAACCCGCTGTGCGACGAGTGCGAAGGCGAGCGCAAGGACCAGCCCATCACCGGCATGACCATCCTCTGGGACCTGAAACCGGACGGTGAACAGGTCTGGAGCAACGGCAGCATCCTCGACCCGGCCAATGGCAAGACCTACCGCTCCAAGGCCACATTGCTCGATGGCGGCGACAAGCTGGAAGTACGCGGCTACATCGGCATCGAGGCGCTGGGGCGCAGCCAGACCTGGGTTCGTCAGTAACCCCGGCGCGCCGCCATCCGAGCCACCCCGCAGACAGCAAAAAGGCGCCCTTGGGCGCCTTTTTGCTGCGGTCAGCTACCTGACGATCAGACCTTGCTGCGCTCGAAGCGCTTGCGGTCGTTCTCGTTGAGGTACTTCTTGCGCAGGCGGATCGACTTCGGCGTCACTTCGACCAGCTCGTCGTCGGCGATGAATTCCAGCGCCTGCTCGAGGGTGAACTTGATCGGCGGCACCAGGGCGATGACCTCGTCCTTGCCGGAAGCGCGCATGTTGTCGAGCTTCTTGCCCTTGGTGGGGTTGAGTACCAGGTCGTTGTCACGGCTGTTGATGCCGCACAGCTGGCCTTCGTAGATCTCGTCGCCCGGCGCCAGGAACAGCTTGCCGCGCGCCTGCAGGGTTTCCAGCGAGTAGGTCAGCGCGGTACCGGTGGCCATCGACACCAGCACGCCGTTCTGGCGGTTGGTCACTTCGCCGGCCTTGATCGGGCCGTAGTGGCTGAAGGTCGAGGTCAGGATGCCGGTGCCCGAGGTCAGGGTCAGGAAGTTGTTGCGGAAGCCGATCAGGCCGCGCGCCGGGATGGTGTACTCCAGGCGCACGCGGCCCTTGCCGTCGGGGATCATGTTGGTCAGATCGCCCTTGCGCAGGCCCATCTGCTCCATCACCGGACCCTGATGCTGCTCCTCGATGTCGATGGTGACGTTCTCGTACGGTTCCTGCTTCTCGCCGGCCTCGTTCTCGATGATCACCACTTCCGGACGGCCCACGGCCAGCTCGAAGCCTTCACGGCGCATGGTTTCGATCAGCACAGACAGGTGCAGCTCGCCACGACCGGAGACCTTGAACTTCTCCGGGCTGTCGCCCGGCTCGACGCGCAGGGCGACGTTGTGCAGCAGCTCCTTCTCCAGACGATCCTTGATGTTGCGGCTGGTGACGAACTTGCCTTCCTTGCCGGCGAACGGCGAGTCGTTGACCTGGAAGGTCATGCTCACGGTCGGCTGGTCGACGGTCAGCGGCGGCAGCGCCTCGACGGCGTTCTGGTCGCAGAGGGTGTCGGAGATGTACAGCTCGTCCATGCCGGATACGCAGACGATGTCGCCGGCTTCGGCTTCGGCGACTTCGACGCGCTGCAGACCGGAGTGGCCCATGATCTTCAGGATGCGGCCGTTGCGACGCTTGCCGTCGGCGCCGATGGCGGTCACCGGGCTGTTGGCCTTGATGGTGCCGCGGGCGATGCGGCCGATGCCGATCACGCCGAGGAAGCTGTTGTAGTCCAGCTGCGAGATCTGCATCTGGAACGGACCGTCGAGGTCGACCTTGGGTGCCGGAACGTGGTCGATGATGGCCTGGAACAGCGGGTCCATGTTGTCTTCCAGATTTTCGTGGTCCAGACCGGCGATGCCATTCAGGGCGCTGGCGTAGACGATCGGGAAGTCGAGCTGCTCGTCGGTGGCGCCGAGGTTGTCGAACAGATCGAAGATCTGGTCGACAACCCAGTCCGGACGAGCGCCCGGACGGTCGATCTTGTTGACCACGACGATCGGACGCAGGCCGGCCTTGAACGCTTTCTGGGTCACGAAGCGGGTCTGCGGCATGGGGCCGTCCTGGGCGTCGACCACCAGCAGCACGGAGTCGACCATGCTCATCACGCGCTCGACTTCACCGCCGAAGTCGGCGTGGCCGGGGGTGTCGACGATGTTGATGTTGTAGCCGTTCCACTTCAGCGCGGTGTTCTTGGCCAGGATGGTGATGCCGCGTTCCTTTTCCTGGTCGTTGGAGTCCATCACGCGCTCGTTTTCGGCTTCCTTGCGGTCCAGGGTGCCGGACAGGCGCAGCAGCTTGTCGACGAGGGTGGTTTTGCCGTGGTCGACGTGGGCGATGATGGCGATGTTGCGGAGATTCTCGATCACTGATTCGTTTCTCTGTAGAGAGCTTCGAGCTGAGGCTGGAAGCTTGAAGTAGTCCGGACGAAGGCTGGCTGTCCGAGGTTGTAACGGCACTGCATTGCGATCAGTGCAGGTCGGGGGGGCGGTGGCGGATGCTGCCGCCCAGCAGTCCCGGCTGCTTCACCGAGGCGTCAGGCCGGACGATAGACGCGAACATTCACATGCCCCTCGCTCAGCAGATGGTGAGCATGCAGGCGGCTCATGACACCTTTGTCGCAATACAGCAGGTACTGGCGGTTTTCATCCAGTTCCTTGAAACGATTGTTCAGCGCATAGAACGGCAGCGTCTGTACTTCGATGCCCGCCAGTTCGAGCGGTTCGTCCTCGGCGGCATCCGGGTGACGAATGTCGAGGATGACCTGCCCGGCCATCGCCTCGCGGACTTCCTCGACCTTGATGTCCTCGCCCAGCTCGTCGATCACCCGATCGATCGGCACCTGGCGCGCGCTGGCCAGGGCGCGCTCGAGGATGGCCATGTCGAACTGCTTCTCTTCGTGCTCGACGCGGTAGCGCTTGGCCTTGGTGGTCGGGTTCTTGGAGATCACGCCGCAGTACTCGGGCATGTTCTTGGCGAACTCGGCGGTGCCGATCTCGAAAGCGGTGTCGATGATGTCCTGCTTGTGGCTGGCGACCAGCGGACGCAGCACCAGCATGTCGGTGGCCGAGTCGATCACCGAGAGATTCGGCAGGGTTTGGCTGGACACCTGGGAGATCGCCTCGCCGGTGACCAGCGCGTCGATGTGCAGGCGCTCGGCGATCTGGGTCGAGGCGCGCAGCATCATGCGCTTCAACACCACGCCCATCTGGCTGTTGTCGACCTTCTCGAGAATCTCACCGACCACTTCCTCGAACGGCACGCTGATGAACAGCACGCGGTGCGAGCTGCCGTACTTCTTCCACAGGTAATGGGCGACTTCCATCACCCCCAGCTCATGGGCGCGGCCGCCGAGGTTGAAGAAGCAGAAATGCGTCATCAGCCCGCGGCGCATCATCTGGTAGGCGGCGACGGTGGAATCGAAACCACCGGACATCAACACTAATGTCTGCTCCAGCGCGCCCAGCGGGTAGCCGCCGATGCCGTCATGCTGCTCGTGCACGACGAACAGGCGCTGATCGCGGATTTCCATGCGCACTTCGACTTCCGGCGCCTTCAGCGAGATACCGGCGGCGCCGCACTGCTGGCGCAGCTGGCTGCCGACATGGCGCTCGACGTCCATCGAGGTGAACGGATGCTTGCCGGCGCGCTTGCAACGCACCGCGAAGATCTTGCCCGGCAGGCGCTCGGCGTAATGCGCCTTGCATATCTCGACGATGTCGTCGAGATCGCCCAGCGGGTACTCGTGCACTTCCAGGCAATGGGCGATGCCCGGCGTGCAGCGCAGGCGCTCGATCATCTCGCGCAGCAGCTTCGGCTCGGTCAGCGCGGTTTCCACCTCGATGTTGTCCCACACCCCCTCGACCCGCAGCTCGGGGTCGAGCTCGCGCAGCACGGTGCGGATGTTCTTCGCCAGCTGGCGAATGAAGCCCTTGCGCACCGGCGGGCTCTTGATGGTGATTTCGGGGAAAACCTTGACGATCAGCTTCATGGGGGAAACAGCGCGTGCGCCGACATGGCGGAAAAAGAGGGGCGCGGAGTATAGCGGAAACTGCTCAACATTTAGTCGGTTTTCTGCGCGAGGCGTTATTGCACCAAAATAGTGCAATGCCTATTGTGCGCGCACCATCCGGGCGCGCCCGCCGGGAGGATCGCCTGCAAACTCCGAAGCCAAACTGCGCCGCCGCGCCATTTGGCGGCTGCAGGTCCATTTCGGAGCACTGGCATGCAATTTGCTCACTTGTGAGGCAGGTCGCCTTGGCGGAACATCGCCGCCGGCTCCGCCCTCGATTCGGAAGCGAACAGGCCGCTTCCACCATTTGGAGAACACCATGTCGAAGTCGCTTCAACTGATCAAAGATTACGATGTGAAGTGGATTGATCTGCGCTTCACCGACCCGAAGGGTCGCCAGCATCACATCACCATGCCGGCTCGCGACGCCGATGACGACTTCTTTGAAGTCGGCAAGATGTTCGACGGCTCCTCCATCGACGGCTGGAAGGGCATCGAGGCCTCCGACATGATCCTGCTGCCGGACGACAGCAGCGCCGTGCTGGACCCGTTCACCGAAGAGCCGACCCTGATCCTGGTCTGCGACGTGATCGAGCCGTCCACCATGCAGGGCTACGAGCGCGATCCGCGCGCCATCGCCCGCCGCGCCGAGGAATACCTGAAGTCCACCGGTATCGGCGACACCGTGTTCGTCGGCCCGGAGCCGGAGTTCTTCATCTTCGACGCGGTGAAGTTCAAGTCCGACATGTCCGGCTCGATGTTCAAGATCTTCTGCGAGCAGGCGTCCTGGAACAGCGACACCGACATGAACGGCGGCCAGGGCAACAACGGCCACCGCATCAGCGTCAAGGGCGGCTACCTGCCGACTCCGCCAAGCGATCCGGATCACGAGATCCGCACCGCCATGTGCAACGCCCTGGAAGAAATGGGCCAGGTCGTCGAAGTGCACCACCACGAAGTGGCCGCCGGGCAGAACGAGATCGGCGTGAAGTTCAACACGCTGGTCGCCAAGGCCGATGAAGTGCAGACCCTCAAGTACGTCGTGCACAACGTCGCCGAAGCCTATGGCAAGACCGCTACCTTCATGCCGAAGCCGCTGTATGGCGACAACGGTTCGGGCATGCACGTGCACATGTCGATCGCCAAAGACGGCAAGAACACCTTCGCTGGCGAAGGCTATGCCGGCCTGTCCGACACCGCGCTGTACTTCATCGGCGGCATCATCAAGCACGGCAAGGCGCTGAACGCCCTGACCAACCCGTCGACCAACTCGTACAAGCGTCTGGTTCCAGGCTTCGAAGCGCCGGTCATGCTGGCCTACTCGGCACGCAACCGCTCCGCATCGATCCGCATCCCGTACGTGGCCAGCGCCCGCGGCCGCCGCATCGAGGCACGCTTCCCGGACCCGGCTGCCAACCCGTACCTGGCCTTCGCCGCGCTGCTGATGGCCGGTCTGGACGGTATCCAGAACAAGGTTCACCCTGGCGATGCCGCGGACAAGAACCTGTACGACCTGCCGCCGGAAGAGTCCAAGCTGATCCCGCAGGTGTGCGGCAGCCTGAAGGAGGCACTGGAGGCGCTGGAAGCCGACCACGACTTCCTGCTGAAGGGCGGCGTGTTCACCAAGGACTTCCTCGATGCCTTCGTCGAGCTGAAGGCCGCCGAGGAGATTAAGGTGCGCACCTTCGTGCATCCGCTGGAATACGACCTGTACTACAGCGTCTAAGCAGCACCGTCTGTACGCAGAGGCCGCCTTCGGGCGGCCTCTGTCGTTTGCGCCGTCGTCACCGCGCGCAGCTTGTGCCGGCTCGCAAATCCGCATGCCCGGGCTTGCCTGGCGTCGCCCGCGGTGCAAGGCTCTCGCTGTCCTTCACGCGGAGCTTCCCATGCGCCACGCACTGTTCGGCCTGCTGCTGATCCTCAGCGCCCCGGCGATCGCCGAGATCTATACCTACACCGACGCCCAGGGCAACACCGTCTACACCAACCAGCCACCGGAAGGCGTCGCTGCCGAGCGCGTCGAGCTGCCGCCGCCCAACACCGTCGACATCCAGACCCCCTCCGCACCAACATCCCTGCCGGCGGACGCCGAAGCCGGACAACCGTACCGCTCGCTCGCGCTCAGCGGCATCCCGGACGAAGCCGCGCTACGCGCCAACAACGGCACGTTCGTGGTGAGTGCCGAGCTGGACCCGCCGCTACGACGCGGCCACCAGCTGCGCTTCGTCCTCGACGGCATTCCCCAGGCCGCCGCCAGCCAGGCCACCTCGCTGCAACTGAACAATATCGAGCGCGGCGAACACCGCCTGCAGGTCGAGGTGCTCAGCAATGGCCGGGTGATCCAGCGCAGCGAGCCGGCAGTATTCACCGTGCAACGCGTGCACACCTCCAGCCCCGCCCTACGCCACCGGGCAGCACCATGATCCGCAGCGGCCACTGGCTGACCGCGCTGCTGCTGGCGCTGGCGGCGCCGGCAAACGCAGGGATCTACAGCTACATCGATGCGGACGGCAACCGGGTGTTCACCGACCGCCCGGCCGGTCAGGCCGCCGAGCAGATCGAACTCAAGCCCACCAACGACATGCCGGCCCTGCCGCCCGCCGCACCCGCGGCGCCAGTGCCGGCCGCAACCGCGGCGATCCGCTACCAGCTGCAGATTGTCAGCCCAGCCGAGGACGAGACCATCCGCAGCAACGCCGGCGACCTGCTGGTCAGTGCCAGCGGCAACCCGGCGCCGCAGCCTGGCCACGGCTACCAGCTGCTGCTCGACGGCGAGGCGCTCAGCGCCGCCGGCCCCGAGACCCACTTCGAGCTGCACAACGTCGACCGCGGCTCTCATCGACTGCAGCTGCGCGTGATCGACGCCGAAGGCCGCGAGCTGGCGCGCAGCCCGGCACGCACCTTTCACCTGATTCGCACCTCGCTGGCCCAGCGGCGCATGGTCAATCCGTGCCGCAAGAACGACTACGGCGTACGCCCCGAATGCCCGCTCAAGGACAAGCCGGCGGAAAAACGCGACATCCCCTTCATTCCTTTCCTATGATCATCATGTGCACCGTTTTGGTGCGCATGAGTGGCGGATAACACCCCCGCTCACCCTTTTGGTTCACGCAGGCCGGGCGCCAGATGCCGCCAGCACGCCAATGCGCGCCGTTTTGGCGCGTCTGGTTTGCTTCTTGCATTTGCCGGCCTACCCAAAGGATGCAGACCCGCCATGCTGACCGAAGCCCTGCAACGCCTGCTGATCGAGAACCTGACTACCGCGACGCTGCTGCTCGACGCGCGGTTGCGCCTGGAGTACATGAACCCGGCGGCAGAGATGCTGCTCGCCGTCAGCGGCCAGCGCAGCCACGGCCAGTTCATCAGCGAGCTGTTCACCGAGTCGCCCGAAGCGCTGGCCGCCCTGCGCCAGGCGGTAGCCGAGGCACACCCGTTCACCAAGCGCGAGGCCACGCTGACCTCGGCCACCGGCCAGACGCTGACCGTCGACTACGCGGTGACGCCGATTCCCGGCAGCGGCGAAACCATGCTGCTGCTCGAAGTGCTGCCGCGTGACCGGCTGCTGCGCATCACCAAGGAGGAGGCGCAGCTGTCCAAGCAGGAAACCACGCGGATGCTGGTGCGCGGCCTGGCCCACGAGATCAAGAATCCGCTCGGCGGCATCCGCGGCGCCGCGCAACTGCTGGCCCGCGAACTGCCCGACGAACACTTGCAGGATTACACCGAGGTGATCATCGAGGAGGCCGACCGCCTGCGTAACCTGGTCGACCGCATGCTCGGCTCGAACCGCCTGCCGCGGCTGGAGATGACCAACATCCACGAGGTGCTGGAACACGTCGCCAGCCTGATCGAGGCCGAATGCCAGGGCAGCCTGGTGCTGGTTCGCGACTACGACCCGAGCATCCCCGAGATCCTCATGGACCGCGAGCAGATGATCCAGGCCGTGCTCAACATCATGCGCAACGCCATGCAGGCATTGGCCGGGCAGACCGAACTGGGCCTGGGCCGCCTGACCCTGCGCAGCCGCACGGTGCGCCAGTTCACCATCGGCCACATCCGCCACCGGCTGGTGGCGCGCATCGAGATCATCGACAACGGCCCCGGCATCCCGGCCGAACTGCAGAACACCCTGTTCTACCCGATGGTCAGCGGCCGCCCGGACGGTACCGGGCTGGGCCTGGCAATCACCCAGAACATCATCAGTCAGCACCAGGGCCTGATCGAGTGCGAGAGCCATCCCGGGCATACCGCCTTCTCGATCTTCCTGCCGCTCGAACAAGGAGCCCCCTGCCCATGAACCGAAGCGAAACCGTCTGGATCGTCGACGACGACCGCTCCATCCGCTGGGTCCTGGAGAAAGCGCTGCAGCAGGAAGGCATCGCCACGCAGAGCTTCGAAACCGCCGACAGCGTGCTCGGCCGCCTGACGCAGCAGCAACCGGACGTGATCATTTCCGACATCCGCATGCCCGGCACCAGCGGCCTCGATCTGCTGGCGCAGATCCGCGAGCGGCACCCGCGCTTGCCGGTGATCATCATGACCGCGCACTCGGACCTCGACAGCGCGGTGGCCTCCTATCAGGGCGGCGCGTTCGAGTACCTGCCCAAGCCGTTTGACGTTGACGATGCGGTCTCGCTGGTCAAGCGCGCCAACCAGCATGCCCAGGAGCAACAGGGCCTGCAGGCGCCGGCCAGCCAGGCCCACACGCCGGAGATCATCGGCGAGGCGCCGGCGATGCAGGAGGTGTTCCGCGCCATCGGCCGTCTCTCGCACTCCAACATCACCGTGCTGATCAACGGCGAGTCCGGCACCGGCAAGGAACTGGTCGCCCACGCGCTGCACCGTCACAGCCCGCGTGCGGCCTCGCCGTTCATCGCGCTGAACATGGCGGCGATCCCCAAGGACCTGATGGAGTCCGAGCTGTTCGGCCATGAGAAGGGCGCGTTCACTGGCGCCGCCAATCAGCGGCGCGGACGCTTCGAGCAGGCCGACGGCGGCACGCTGTTCCTCGACGAGATCGGCGACATGCCCGCCGACACCCAGACGCGCCTGCTGCGCGTGCTGGCCGACGGCGAGTTCTACCGCGTCGGCGGGCACACGCCGGTGCGCGTGGATGTGCGCATCATCGCCGCCACCCACCAGGACCTCGAAGCGCTGGTACAGGCCGGCAAGTTCCGCGAAGACCTGTTCCATCGCCTCAACGTCATCCGCATCCACATCCCGCGACTGGCCGACCGCCGCGAGGACATTCCTGCGCTGGCGCAGCATTTTCTCGCCGCCGCCGCCGAGGAGCTGGCCGTCGAGACCAAGCTGCTCAAGAGCGAAACCGCGACCTTCCTGCAGCAGCTGCCGTGGCCTGGCAACGTACGCCAGTTGGAGAACACCTGCCGCTGGATCACCGTGATGGCGTCCGGGCGCGAGGTGCACATCGGCGATCTGCCGCCGGAGCTGCTCAGCCTGCCGGCCGATGCCCAACCGGCGCACAACTGGGAACAGGCGCTGCGCAGCTGGGCCGACCAGGCGCTGACGCTCGGCCAGTCGAACCTGCTGGAGACCACCGTACCGGCGTTCGAGCGGATCATGATCGAGACCGCGCTCAAGCACACCGCCGGCCGCCGCCGCGACGCCGCGCTGCTGCTGGGCTGGGGACGCAACACCCTGACTCGCAAGATCAAGGAGCTGGGCATGGGCGATGGCCGGGATGAAGAGGAGGAGGAATAAGCTGGGGAATCGCAGGGTGGATGTCGCTTTTTAAATCCAGCGCGACTCCGCTCGACGGATCATCCGCCGGCTCGATGCGCAGGCGTAACTCAAGTCACTCTCATGGATGCTCGTCCGCCGGCGCCAGCCGCAACTCCAGCAGCCAGTCAGCCTCCTCTTGTCGCTCGCTCGGCTGCACTTGCAGCGGCCTGAGCGCGACCAGATTCAGCAGCAGGTCCTGCCCGACGGCCTGGATGCGCCAGCGCACGCGCTGCCCGTCCACTTGCAACTGCCCGTCACGCTCGCCGCCACGCGCCTGCAAGAGCAGCGCACAGGCACCCTCGACCGCTTGTGCGCGGTACTGTGCCGGCGCGCTGAAACGCAGCAGCAGGCCTTCGCCGACGCTCTCGACGGCGAGCAGCCGCGCCGGCTCGGGCGTCGTCAGCCGACCGATCATCATTCCCACCAGCAGGCCGATCAGCACCAGCGAGGCGAAAAAACGCCGACGCAGGCGCGGCCTCGGGTCCGGCGCAGTAGAATCGCCGCCGTCGTCCACTCGGGTGCTGCGCATGTTTCACGTGATCCTTTTCCAGCCGGAGATTCCACCGAACACCGGCAACATTATCAGGCTCTGCGCCAATGCCGGGTGCAGCCTGCACCTGATCGAGCCGCTGGGCTATGAACTGGACGACAAGCGCCTGCGCCGCGCCGGTCTGGATTACCACGAATACGCGCCGCTGCGCCGGCATGCCAGCCTCGACGCCTGCCTCGCCGAACTGGGCATCGCGCCACCCGGGCAGAGTGGCGCTGAAGACGCCCCGCGGCTGTTCGCCTTCACCACCAAGGGCTCGCAGCCGTTTCATCAGGTCGCATTCCGCCGCGGCGACGCCTTCCTCTTCGGCCCGGAGAGCCGTGGCCTACCCGACACGCTGCGCGACGCCTTCCCCGCCGAGCGCCGCCTGCGCCTGCCGATGCGCCCGGACAGCCGCAGCCTGAACCTCTCCAACACCGTCGCCATCGCCGTCTACGAGGCCTGGCGCCAGCTCGGTTTCGCTATGGACTGAGGCGGGCGCTGCGCTAACCGATGGTCGAACGGCGTTGAAAAGCCTGCGGCGGTGCCCCATATCACCCTGCATTCGGGCATTCATCGCCCCGCAGCGTGGAGATTTCCCTTGACCACCATCGTTTCAGTGCGCCGCAACGGCAAAGTCGTCATGGGCGGCGACGGCCAGGTTTCCCTCGGCAATACCGTGATGAAAGGCAACGCCAAGAAGGTCCGCCGCCTCTATCACGGCCAGGTGCTGGCCGGTTTCGCCGGCGCCACCGCTGACGCCTTCACCCTCTTCGAGCGCTTCGAAGGTCAGCTGGAGAAACACCAGGGCCATCTGGTACGCGCCGCCGTCGAACTGGCCAAGGACTGGCGCACCGACCGCTCGCTGAGCCGCCTGGAGGCCATGCTCGCGGTGGCCAACAAGGATGCCTCACTGATCATCACCGGCAACGGCGACGTGGTCGAACCCGAACACGGCCTGATCGCCATGGGTTCCGGCGGCGGCTTCGCCCAGGCCGCCGCTATGGCCCTGCTGCAGAAGGCCGGCGACGACATGAGCGCCCGCGAGATCGCCGAGACCGCGCTGAACATCGCCGGCAGCATTTGCGTGTTCACCAACCAGAATCTGACCCTCGAAGAGCTGGACTCGGCCATCTGAGCCGTCCCGCTGGAGTAATCGCATGTCCATGACGCCCCGCGAGATCGTCCACGAACTCAACCGCCACATCATCGGCCAGGACGACGCCAAGCGCGCCGTGGCCATCGCGCTGCGCAACCGCTGGCGGCGCATGCAGCTGCCGGCCGAGCTGCGCCAGGAAGTCACGCCGAAGAACATCCTGATGATCGGCCCGACCGGCGTCGGCAAGACCGAGATCGCCCGTCGCCTGGCCAAGCTGGCCAATGCGCCGTTCCTGAAAGTGGAAGCGACCAAGTTCACCGAGGTCGGCTACGTTGGCCGCGACGTCGAGTCGATCATCCGCGACCTGGCCGACGCCGCGCTGAAAATGCTGCGCGAGCAGGAGGTGCACAAGATGCGCCACCGCGCCGAAGACGCTGCCGAGGAACGCATCCTCGACGCCCTACTGCCGCCAGCGCGACCGGTAGGCTTCTCCGAGGAACCGCTGCAGTCGGCCGATTCCAACACCCGCCAGCTGTTCAGAAAGCGCCTGCGCGAAGGCCAGCTGGACGACAAGGAAATCGACATCGAGGTCGCCGAAAGCCCGGCTGGCGTGGAAATCATGGCCCCGCCCGGCATGGAGGAGATGACCAGCCAGCTGCAGAACCTCTTCGCCAACATGGGCAAGGGCAAGAAGAAGAGCCGCAAGCTGAAGATCAAGGAAGCCTTCAAGCTGATCCGCGACGAGGAAGCCGCGCGCCTGGTCAACGAAGAAGACCTCAAGGCCCGCGCTCTGGAAGCGGTGGAGCAGAACGGCATCGTCTTCATCGACGAGATCGACAAGGTCGCCAAGCGCGGCAACACCGGCGGCGCCGACGTCTCCCGCGAAGGTGTGCAGCGCGACCTGCTGCCGCTGATCGAAGGCAGCACGGTCAACACCAAGCTCGGCATGGTCAAGACCGACCACATCCTGTTCATCGCCTCGGGCGCCTTCCACCTGTCCAAGCCCAGCGATCTGGTGCCCGAACTGCAGGGCCGCCTGCCGATCCGCGTCGAGCTCAAGGCACTGTCGCCGAAAGACTTCGAACGCATCCTCACCGAGCCGCACGCCTCGCTCACCGAGCAGTATCGCGAGCTGTTGAAGACCGAAGGCCTGCACGTGGAGTTTCTCGACGACGGCATCAAGCGCATCGCCGAGATCGCCTGGCAGGTCAACGAGAAGACCGAGAACATCGGCGCGCGCCGGCTGCACACACTGCTCGAACGCCTGCTGGAGGAAGTCTCCTTCAGCGCCGGCGACCTGGCGGCCAAGCAGGACGGCGAGGCGATCCGCATCGATGCCGCCTACGTCAACCAGCACCTCGGCGAACTGGCGCAGGACGAAGACCTGTCGCGCTACATCCTTTAACAGCAGCCACGAGTCGCCCGCGACGAGCCGCAGACAACACTGCCTCGGCTGGTCGCTCGCGGCTTGTCGCTTGGAGCTGACCCATGCGTATCCCCACCGCCATCAAGCTGCACAAGGCATCGAAGACCCTGGAACTGGAGTACGGTGCCGACGAGCGCTACGTGCTGAGCGCGGAATTCCTGCGCGTGCATTCGCCTTCGGCGGAGGTGCAGGGCCACGGCAATCCGGTGCTGCAGACCGGCAAGCTCAACGTCGGGCTGGACAAGCTGGAACCGGCCGGCCAGTACGCGCTGAAGCTGACCTTCAGCGACGGCCATGACAGCGGGCTGTTCACCTGGGATTACCTGGAGCGCCTGGCGCTCGACCAGCAAGCGCTGTGGGAGGACTACCTGCAGGCGCTGGAGAAGGCCGGCAAGTCGCGCGACCCGGACGAATCGGTGGTTAAGCTGATGCTGTAACAACCGCTGCGACTGCCCGCTGGATCAGATGCTATCGGGCGGCTGCTTCAGCCGCGCGGGGCGGAGGTGGAAAGCTGCATCTACCCAACGCCCGGAGGCTTCACCGACTCAGGCCAGCGCCTTGTCCAGCGCCCGCTCGATCTGCCCCTGGATGCTTGCACCCATCGCCGACAGCAGCAGGCCCAGGTTGAGCTGCACCTTCACCCGGTCCTCGCCGACCTCGATCTGCCCATCGGCGCCACTGCGCCGCACTGCCAGCACGTCGCCCTGCCAGCGATAGCTGACGCCGTACTCGCTGGCCAGCCGACTGGCCAGCTGCTCGGCCTTTGCGCGAGCGGCTTCGCGACCGAGACTGTGGGAACGCTCGACGATGATTCTGGACATGCCGACTCCTGACTGCAGGCCGATGAACGGCGGCACTATACAGCAGCCACTGCACCGACGGACGGCGGCACTCGCACCGGACCCGACCGTAATCAAGTTTTCCTGCATTAGCGCGTCGGCGCGGCTTCGCACGTGAAGCGAGGTGCGGTCTTTTGGGTTTAGAATGCGCGGCACATTCTTCCGGTGACAGTGACATGACCGATCCACGCAAAGCGCATGACGCGGAACCGACCACCCATTTCGGTTACAAGAGCGTGCCAGAAAGCCAGAAGGCACAGAAGGTGGCCGAGGTGTTCCATTCCGTAGCCGCCAAGTACGACCTGATGAACGACCTCATGTCCGGTGGTATTCACCGGCTGTGGAAGCGCTTCACCATCGAGCTGTCCGGCGCCCGCCCGGGCAATCGTATCCTCGATATCGCCGGCGGCACCGGTGATCTGACCCGGCAGTTCTCGCGCATCGTCGGCCCCACCGGGGAAGTGGTACTGGCCGACATCAACGCCTCGATGCTCAAGGTCGGCCGCGACAAGCTGCTGGACAAGGGCGTGGCCGGCAACGTCAAGTTCGTTCAGGCCGACGCCGAGAAGCTGCCCTTCCCGGACAACCACTTCGATGTGGTCACCATCGCCTTCGGCCTGCGCAACGTCACCCACAAGGAAGACGCCATCGCCTCCATGCTGCGCGTGCTCAAGCCGGGTGGCCGCCTGCTGGTGCTGGAATTCTCCAAGCCGACCAACCAGCTGTTCTCCAAGGCTTACGACGCCTATTCGTTCAGCCTGCTGCCGATGATGGGCAAGCTGATCACCAATGACGCCGGGAGCTATCGCTACCTCGCCGAGTCGATCCGCATGCACCCCGATCAGGAAACCCTCAAGGGCATGATGCAGACCGCCGGTTTCGAGCGCGTGACCTACCACAACATGACCGGCGGCATCGTCGCGCTGCACCGGGGCATCAAGCCCTGATGCTGCGCACAGCCCTGCTGGCCAGCGCCGAGCGCGGCCTCAACGGCATCCTGCGCCTGGACCCGGCCGCACTGCCGCGGCTGGCCCGGCTTAGTGGCCGCATCATCGAGATCGAGTGCACGGCGCCCGCCTGGCGTCTGTTCGTCCTCACCGATGAGGAGGGTCTGCGCCTCGCCTCGAGCTGGGCCAGCGACGCCGATTGCCGCCTGCGCGCGCCGGCGAGCAGCCTGCTCCGGCTCGCCGTCAGTCGCAACAAGACGGCCGTGCTGCACGGCCCGGACGTCGAGATCGACGGCGACAGCGGCGTGCTGATGAATCTCGCCGAGGTGCTGCAGGACCTCGAACTGGACTGGGAATACGAACTCTCGCGCTGGCTCGGCCCGGTCGCCAGCCAGCTGCTCGGTTCCAGCGTGCGCGCGCCGTTGCGCTGGGCGCGCGACAGCGCCGACTCGCTGCGCCTGGACCTGGCCGACTACCTCAGCGAGGAAAGCCGCGCACTGGTCGGCCAGGCCGAAGCCGAGGCGCGCTTCGCCGAGCTGGACGCACTGAAACTGGCCCTCGACCGACTCGAGGCACGCGTCGAACGCCTCGCTCTCCACCTGAAACCAGATCAAGCCGAATGAAGCTGTTCGCTGCCACTGCCCGCCTGTTCCGCATCCTGCTGGTGGTGATCCGCTACCGCCTGGATGACATTCTGCTCGACCTGCCGATGCCCTGGTGGCTGCGTACCACCAGCTACCTGCTGCCCTGGCGCTGGATTCCGCGCCGCCACAGCACGCTGTCGCGCGGTGCGCGCCTGCGCCTGGCGCTGGAAGGGCTGGGACCGATCTTCATCAAGTTCGGCCAGCTGCTGTCCACCCGTCGCGACCTGCTGCCGGCCGATATCGCCGACGAGCTGGCCATGCTGCAGGACCGCGTGCCGCCGTTCGATTCCGCACATGCGACCGAGCTGATCGAGCAGCAGCTCGGCGCGCCGGTCGGCGAACTGTTCGCCCGCTTCGACAGCACGCCGCTGGCCTCCGCCTCGGTGGCCCAGGTGCATGCCGCGCGGCTGCACAGCGGTGAGGAAGTCATCGTCAAGGTGGTGCGGCCGAACCTGCGACCGGTGATCGGTCAGGACCTGGCCTGGCTGTTCCTCCTGGCCAAGACCGCCGAGCGCGCCTCGATCGACGCCCGCCGGCTGCATCTGGTCGATGTGGTCGAGGATTACGCCAAGACCATCTACGACGAACTCGACCTGCTGCGCGAGGCGGCCAACGCCAGCCAGCTGCGGCGCAACTTCGAGGGCTCGCCGCTGCTCTACGTGCCGCAGGTGCATTGGGACTATTGCCGCCCGCAGGTGCTGGTGATGGAGCGCATCTACGGCGTGCCGGTCACCGACATGGCGGCGCTCGCGCGACAGAACACCGACATGCGCCAGCTCGCCGAGCGCGGCGTGGAAATCTTCTTCACCCAGGTGTTCCGCGACAGTTTCTTCCACGCCGACATGCATCCGGGCAACATCTTCGTCAGTACCCATCTGCCGTGGAGCCCGCAGTACATCGCGGTGGACTTCGGCATCGTCGGCAGCCTGACGCCCGAGGATCAGGACTATCTCGCGCGCAACCTGATGGCCTTCTTCAAACGTGACTACCGCAAGGTGGCGCAGCTGCACATCGACTCGGGCTGGGTGCCGGCGGAAACCAAGGTCAACGAATTCGAGGCGGCGATCCGAACGGTGTGCGAGCCGATCTTCGAGAAGCCGCTCAAGGACATCTCCTTCGGTCAGCTGCTGGTGCGCCTGTTCCAAGTTGCCCGGCGCTTCAACATGGAAGTACAGCCGCAGCTGGTGCTGCTGCAGAAAACCCTGCTGAACATCGAGGGGCTGGGCCGCGAGCTGTATCCGCAGCTCGACCTCTGGACCACCGGCCAGCCCTATCTGGAACGCTGGATGCGCGAGCGCATGAGCCCACGCCAGCTGCTGAAGAACGTGCATGCGCAGATCGAGCAGGTTCCGCACCTGGCACACATGACGCGCGAGCTGCTCGAACGCATGGCCCATCCGCATGCCGACAATCCGCCGCCGCCCTGGCGCGAGCGCAACCGCGGCTGGCCGCTGCGGCTGATCGGCGCGCTGCTGCTGGGTAGCGGCGCCACGCTCGCCGCCGGCGCCGAACACCTCGTCGGGCCGCAAACCTGGCCGGCCTGGGTGATGCTGGTGGCCGGCACGTACATCGTCGTGCGCCGATAGCCAGGCTCGATGGGGGCTGGCACACTTGACGCACTCAGCGGAGATATCGATGAACTGGCTGGATGAGATCAACTGGAATAGCGACGGGCTGGTCCCGGCGATCGCCCAGGACCACAAGACCGGCCGCGTGCTGATGATGGCCTGGATGAATCGCGAGGCGCTGACGCTGACCGTCCGCGAGCAGCGTGCCATCTACTGGTCACGCTCGCGCGGCAAGCTGTGGCGCAAGGGCGAGGAGTCCGGCCATGTGCAGAAGCTGCACGAGCTGCGCCTGGACTGCGACGCCGATGTGATCATCCTGCTGGTCGAGCAGGTCGGTGGCATCGCCTGCCATACCGGCCGCGAAAGCTGCTTCTACCGGGTATTCGAGAACGACGCCTGGAAGGTCGTCGAGCCGGTCCTGAAAGACCCGCACGCCATCTATGCGGAGCACAAGCATGAGTGACACCCTCACCCGCCTGGCCGAAGTGCTGGAAGCCCGCAAGGGCGCCGCACCGGACAGTTCCTACGTGGCCAGCCTGTACCACAAGGGCCTGAACAAGATTCTCGAAAAGGTTGGCGAGGAGTCGGTGGAAACCATCCTCGCCGCCAAGGACGCCGCCACCAGCGGCGACTGCAGCGATCTCATCTACGAAACCGCCGACCTGTGGTTCCACAGCCTGGTCATGCTCGCCGCCCTCGGCCAGCATCCCCAGGCGGTGCTGGACGAACTGGACCGGCGCTTCGGTCTCTCCGGACACGCGGAAAAAGCCGCGCGTCCGCAAACCTGATCCACTCCGGAGTATCAAATCATGGGTCTTGGCGGCATTAGCATCTGGCAACTCCTGATCATCCTGCTCATCGTCATCATGCTGTTCGGCACCAAGCGCCTCAAGGGCCTGGGCTCCGACCTCGGCGATGCAATCAAGGGCTTTCGCAAATCGATGGGCACCGACGACGACAAGCCAGGCGTCGAGGAAAAGCCCGGGCAGACCATCGACGCCCAGGCGCGCAAGGTCGAAGAACCGACCCGCAAAGACTAGTCGTCCGCAGCCCCGACAGGCCTGAGCAGCGCTCGGGCTGTCGGTGCGCACCTTCTCTGATGATGAGCACGTCCTGATGTTCGATATCGGTTTTACCGAACTGCTTCTGGTCGGTCTGGTGGCCCTGGTGGTGCTAGGGCCGGAACGCCTGCCCGGAGCCGTTCGCACCACCGGCCTGTGGGTCGGCCGGCTGAAACGCAGCTTCAGCAACATCAAGGCCGAGGTCGAGCGCGAGATCGGCGCCGACGAGATTCGTCGCCAGCTGCATAACGAACGCATCCTCGACCTCGAACGCGAGATGAAGCAGAGCATCATGCCGCCGGCTTCGACCAGCGGCAGCTCCGCGGCATCCACAGCCGCCGCAGCCCCCGTGGCCGAGGCAGCCGCCAGCACCCCCGCTGCCGCACCGACGCCCGAGCCCGCCAAACCCGCCGAGTCGGCCCCCGTTACCCGTCCTGACAGATCGCCAGAGCCATGAGCAAGCCTTCCCTCGACGATCAGGAAATGCCGCTGATCGCCCACCTGACCGAACTGCGCAAGCGCCTGCTGCACTGCGTCATCGCGATCCTGGGGCTGTTCGGCGGCCTGTTCTATTTCTCCCAGCAGATCTATTCGCTGGTCGCCGCACCGCTGCGCGCCTACTTACCCGAAGGCGCGACGATGATCGCCACCGGGGTCGCCTCGCCGTTCCTGACGCCGTTCAAGCTGACACTGATGGTCGCGCTGTTCCTCTCGATGCCGATCATCCTGCACCAGATCTGGGGCTTCATCGCGCCCGGCCTGTACAAGCACGAGAAGCGCATCGCCGTACCGCTGCTGATTTCCAGCATCCTGCTGTTCTACGCCGGCATGGCTTTCGCCTACTTCGTGGTGTTTCCGATCATGTTCGGCTTCTTCGCCAGCGTGACGCCCGAAGGCGTGGCGATGATGACCGACATCGGCCAGTACCTGGACTTCGTGCTCACGCTGTTCTTCGCCTTCGGCGTGGCGTTCGAGATTCCGGTGGCGACCTTCCTGCTGATCTGGGTTGGCATTGTCGATGTCGCCACCCTGCGCAAGAGCCGTCCTTATGTGGTCGTCGGCTGCTTCGTCGTCGGCATGGTGCTGACCCCGCCGGACGTGTTTTCGCAGACCCTGCTGGCAGTGCCGATGTGGCTGCTGTTCGAGGCCGGCGTGCTCTGCGGCAGCATGGTCAAGAAGCGTGAGCAGGAAGAGGCCGAGCTGGCAGACGAGCAACAATCGGACGCCGGCAGCCAGCCGCCCGCCCCGCGCCCGTGAACCTGCTGCTGCTCGAGCCGGCTGACTTCGTCGCCGAGCGCCACGTATTGCTGCGCGACCGGCGGCTGACCCACCTGCAAGACGTGCACCGCGCCGAGCCCGGCGCGACGCTGCGGGTCGGCCTGCTGGGCGGTGCGATGGGACAAGGCCGGCTGCTGCGCCTGACGACCGCCGAGGCCGAACTCGAGGTCGAGTTCGACCAGTCGCCGCCCGCAAAGCTGCCACTCACCCTGCTGCTCGCACTGCCCCGGCCGAAGATGCTCAAGCGTGTGCTGCAGACCGTGGCCAGCATGGGCGTGCCGCGGCTGGTGCTGCTCAATAGCTACCGGGTGGAGAAGAGCTTCTGGCAGACCCCCTTTCTCGAACCGGCGGCGATCCGCGAGCAGCTGATTCTTGGCCTGGAACAGGCCCGCGACACCGTACTGCCGGACGTCATCATCGAGAAACGCTTCAAACCTTTCGTCGAAGATCGCCTGCCGCAACTGGCTGCCGGCACCCTTGGGCTGGTCGGGCATCCCGGCGACTATCCGGCCTGCCCGCGCGCCGTCGAGGGGCCGGTGACGCTCGCCATCGGTCCGGAGGGTGGCTGGATCCCCTACGAAGTGGACAAACTCGCCGAAGCCGGCCTGCAGCCGGTGCAGTTGGGCGAGCGCATCCTGCGGGTGGAGACCGCGGTCAGCGCACTGCTGGCCCGCCTGTTCTGAGCCAACGCCGGAGACGCCGCCAGCGCGCGGCGCGCATTCTCCGATGAGCGTGACGCACCCACCCGGTGCCGGGCGGTCAGACGCTACAGGCCGTTTATAACGACCCACTCCATGCGGTTGGTTTTCCCCGGCCCGCCAGGGCTCGATCGCATTTCAGCTGCGCCAGCCGTTGCGCCGGCGCGTCCCACGATCACTGCACGAGAGCGGCCTTTCATGCGACCACTGACCATCGATATGCACCGCCTGGAATTCGCGCTGGATGGGCGCGACACCGCCGAGTACTACCTCGACCTGGAGAGTGGCGAGATTCGCGCGATATTCCCTGGCGATCCGGCCCCCGGCGTCATGGACAAATACGACATCCAGCAGGATCGCTATCTGCACATCGCGCCGCTGGAGCTGGCGCAGGCCACCGCCATGCGCGAGGCCTTCCTGTTCACTCAGCACGACCCTATCGCGCATGCCGTGTTGAGCAATGCGCTGAAGGGGCGCAAGCCGCTGCGCACCTTCGACTTCAAGCTGGAGGACTTTCCCACGGTGCGTGAGGCCTGGTTGCGCTATCAGACGGTCCAGTTGCGCGAATATGCGGTCAGCTGGCTGCGCGACAACGACCTGGAACCGGCGCGCTCCTGAAACTCAGCTCTCCAGCAGGAAGGTCACCGGTCCGTCGTTCTGCAGATGCACCTGCATCTCGGCACCGAAGCGCCCGCAGGCGACCTGTGGGTGCTGTCGACGGGCCTGCGCCAGCAAGTAGTCGTAGAGCGCCTCGCCCTGTGACGGCGGCGCCGCGCTGGAGAAGCTGGGGCGCAGACCGCTGCGGGTATCGGCGGCGAGGGTGAACTGCGACACCAGCAGCAGACCGCCACCGACGTCCTTGAGCGAGCGGTTCATGCGCCCTTCGGCATCGGCGAAGACGCGGTAGTTGAGCAGTTTGTGCAGGAGCTTGTCGGCGCGCGCCTGGTCGTCCTCGCGCTCCACACCGATCAGCACCAGCAGCCCCTGATCGATCGCGCCGACCACCTCACCCGCCACCTCGACCCGTGCGTGCCGCACACGTTGCAGCAGCGCCTTCATCAGGCGTCATCCGCTGGCGGTACGTTGGTCAGGCGTTGCGCGATGTCGGCGGCGGCGCGCACCAGCGCATCGGTGATGCCGCTTTCCGCCGCCGAATGACCGGCGTCGCGGATGATCTGCAGCTCGCTCTCCGGCCACGCCTGATGCAGTGCCCAGGCGTTGTCCAGCGGGCAGATGGCATCGTAGCGGCCATGCACGATGATGCCGGGCAGATGGGCGATCCGCGGCATGTCGCGCAGCAGCTGATCCGGTTCGAGAAAGGCCTGATTGACGAAGTAGTGGCATTCGATGCGCGCCATCGACAGCGCGCGATGGGGATCACCGAAACGCTCCACCACCTGCGGATTGGGCCGCAGCGTGGCGGTGCGACCCTCCCAGCACGACCAGGCCTTGGCCGCGTGCATCTGCGCGATCTGGTCGGCGCCGGTCAGGCGCCGGTAGAACGCCTGCATCAGATCGCCGCGCTCCTCCGGTGGGATCGGCGCGACGAAATCGTCCCAGTAATCGGGGAACAGCCGGCTCGCACCTTCCTGGTAGAACCAGGCCAGGTCTTGCGGCCGGCAGAGGAAGATGCCGCGCAGAATCAGCGCATGCACATGCGCGGGGTGCGCCTGGGCGTAGGCCAGCGACAGCGTCGAGCCCCACGAGCCGCCGAACAGCACCCACTTGTCGATGCCGAGAAATTCGCGAATGCGCTGCATGTCGGCGATCAGGTGAGCGGTGGTGTTGTTCTCCAGGCTGGCGTGCGGTGTGGAGCGCCCGCAGCCGCGCTGATCGAAGGTGATGATGCGATAGACCGTGGGGTCGAAGAAGCGCCGGCTCAGCGCATCGCAGCCGCCGCCGGGGCCGCCATGCACGAACAGCACCGGCAGGCCATCCGGAGTACCGCTCTCGTCGACGTAGAGCACGTGCGGTTCCTCCACCGCCAGCTCGTGTCGCGCATAGGGTTTGATCTCCGGATACAAGCTCTGCATGGCACACTCCCGATCTGCATGGCCGGCGGTCGGCCCCTGGATATGTCCGGCATCATAGCGAGGATCACCCGCACGGGCATGCCGCTGCGTAATTTGATCCGCCTCGCCTCAAGACGCCCGGCTCGCGCTACTGCTGTTCGCCGCGCCAGACCAGCGATTCGGTGTGGTAACCGCGGGCCTGCGCCTCCTTCAGCAGGCGGTCGCGTACCTGCGCGGAAACCTGCGGCGTGCGCGCCATCAGCCAGAGGTATTCGCGATCAGGGCTGCCCACCAGCACGCTCTGATAGTCGTCGTCGAGGAACAGGATCCAGTAGTGGCCGCGCGTCAGCTGCGGAAACAGGCGGCTGAACCAGTTATCGAAGCGCACCCACAGACGATCGGTGCGTCCCGGCTCCTGCGCCACCGCCTGGCCGACAGCTTGCTGCCAGTCACCGTCGGCAGTGCGGCAACGGTTGATTACCGCGACGCTGGCGTCGTCCTGCAGACGGTAATTCGCCTCGGATTCCAAGCAGTTGCGCTGAAAGAACATCGGCAGTCGCGCCAGCTCGTACCAAGTGCCCTGGTAGCGTTCGAGATCGACCTGGCCGGCAGTGGTCGGAGGTGCCTCGCTGCTCGTCGCGCCGGCGCAGCCCAGCAACAGTACGCACGACAGTGCCGCCAGCATGCGCATGACCATCATTTGAGCCCCTTGCCGGAAAACATCATCACCTTGTCGCCGGCGAACTGGATGCTGATGAAGCGATTCTTGTCGCCCCAGGTGCAGCTGGACATACCCAGCGCGCCCGCGCATTCCTCCGGCTTGCCGAGCAGCTGTTCGACCTCGACGCGGGGCATGCCAGGTTTGAGCTGGGCGAAATTGTCCTGGGTGATCTTGCTGCAGGCACCCAGCAGCAAGGCGATGGCGATCAGGGCGGAAAAGCGCAGCGGCATGAGCAAACTCCTTGTCAGGTACGGAAAGACTAGCGCCTGGCCGGCAGCCGTGCCGGCCATGGGCCGAACGGCGCAATCACCTAGAAGCGCGATCCCGGTTCGGTGAGGAACACGCGCTCGGCTTCGCTCGACTCGCGCCCGAGCGTCGCATTGCGATGCGGGAAACGGCCGAAGCGGGCAATCACGGCGCGGTGGCGCCGGGCGTAATCGAGAAAGTCGTCGAACAGCGGCTGTTCGTCCGCCGCGGCAATCTCGCGCAGCTGCTCGAAGTGCGCGACGGCCAGCTCCTGCTGCGCCAGGTCCTCGGCGTGTTCCAGCACAAGGTAGATGAACACACGCTGGATCGGCGCCAGCAGCACATCGCCACCGTGCGCCAGCCCCTGGCGTACCAGTTGCTGTGCCCGCGCATCGCTAGCGAAGGCCTGCGGCGTACCGCGGTGAATCATCCGCGGCAGCTGGTCGAGCAGCAGGATCAGCGCCAGCCAGCCCTCGGGGCTGGACGTCCAGGCATCATCGAGTTCGCCACGCAGTGCCTGTTCGCACAGCGCGCCAAAGCGTTCGCGCGCCTGGGCGTCCTGCGCGTTCCGATAGCCGAACCAGAGCGCATGCTTTTCGGTCGAGATCTCGCGCGCCGTGGTGCCCTGGCCGAACCACCAGTCCAGCAGTTGCTGCCAGGGCATGGGCATCACATCAGGCCTGGTGATAGCCGGTGACGCGCTCGACTTCTTCCTTCGAGCCGAGGAATACCGGCACACGCTGGTGCAGCGAGGTGGGCTCGATGTCGAGAATGCGTTGCTGGCCATCGGTGGCGGCGCCACCGGCCTGCTCGATGATGAACGACATCGGGTTGGCTTCGTACATCAGCCGCAGCTTGCCGGGCTTCTCCGGCTCGCGGGCGTCCCACGGGTACATGAACAGGCCGCCGCGGGTGAGGATGCGGTGCACGTCGGCCACCATCGAGGCGATCCAGCGCATGTTGTAGTTCTTGCCCAGCGGCCCTTCCTGACCGGCCAGCAATTCTTCGACGTAGCGCTTGACCGGCGCCTGCCAGTGGCGCTGGTTGGACATGTTGATAGCGAATTCCGCGGTGCTCTGCGGCACGCGGAGGTGTTCGTGGGTCAGCACGAAGCTGCCCAGCTCGCGATCGAGGGTGAAGCCCATGACGCCGTGGCCGAGGGTCAGTACCAGCATGGTCTGCGGACCGTAGATCGCGTAGCCGGCAGCCACCTGACGGGTGCCCGGCTGGAGGAAGGCTTCGTCGCCGAGCGAGTCGTTCTGGCTGAAGCAGTTACCCGGGCAGCGCAGCACGGAGAAGATGGTGCCGACCGAGACGTTGACGTCGATGTTGCTGGAGCCGTCCAGCGGATCGAACAGCAGCAGGTAGGCGCCCTTGGGGTAGCGGCCGGGAATCTGGTACGGCTTGTCCATTTCCTCGGACGCCATGCCGGCCAGGGTGCCGCCCCACTCGTTGGCTTCCAGCAGAATCTCGTTGGACAGCACGTCGAGCTTCTTCTGCACCTCGCCCTGCACGTTCTCGGTATCCATGCTGCCGAGCACGCCGCCCAGCGCGCCCTTGGACACCTGATGGCTGATGGCCTTGCACGCGCGCGCCACCACCTCGACAAGGAAGCGCAGATCCGCGGGAGTGTTGTTGCTGCGGGTCTGCTCGATCAGGTAGCGACTCAGGGTTACGCGTGACATGGAAAAGGCTCCAGAGAGGGGAGAAAACCCGCGCAGTTTAGCAGGCCGGCAAAAAACTAACTCCCCTCAGACCGACGCCGCCGCAGCGGAGTTCAGCGCAGCGGCGACGGCCGCCTGCGCTGCACGCCGGCGCCGCGCTACATCACCTTCCAGATCTCGCTGGCGTATTCGCGAATGGTGCGGTCCGAAGAGAACCAGCCGGTGCGTGCGGTGTTGAGCACCGCCGAACGCCACCACTGCTCTGGATCGCGCCAGCGCGCCTCGACCTCCAGCTGCGCCTGCCAGTACGCCTCGAAGTCGGCGCAGACGTGGTAGGTATCGTGCCAGGAGAGCCCGTCGATCAGCGCCACGTAGCGTCCCGGATCGTCGGCAGAGAAGGCGCCGCCGCGAATTGCCGAAAGCACTTCGCTGAGGCGTCGCGAACCGATGATGGTGGCCTCGGCGTTGAACTCGCCGGCACGCTTGCGCGCTTCGACCTGCTGCGCCGTGAGGCCGAAGATGAACATGTGCTCGCGCCCGATCTGCTCGCTCATCTCGACGTTGGCGCCGTCCAGCGTGCCGATGGTCAGCGCGCCGTTAAGGGCGAACTTCATGTTGCTGGTGCCCGACGCTTCCAGCCCGGCGGTGGAAATCTGCTCGGAGAGGTCGGCCGCCGGGATGATATCCTCGGCCAGGCTGACGTTGTAGTTGGGCAGGAACACCACCTTGAGCAGGCCGCGCACGGTAGGGTCGTCGTTGATCGTGCGGGCGATGTCGTTGGCCAGTTTGATGATCAGCTTGGCCTGGTGATAGCTGGCGGCCGCCTTGCCAGCGAAGATCTTCACCCGTGGCACCCAGTCGCCGCCCGGGTCGGCGCTGATCGCGTGGTACAGCGCCACGGTGTGCAGCAGGTTGAGCAACTGGCGCTTGTACTCGTGGATGCGCTTGACGTGCACATCGAACAGCGCCGCCGGATCGACGCTCACGCCCAGCCGCTCCTGGATCAGCGCCGCCAGGTGACGCTTGTTGACCATGCGCTGCTCGGCGAACTGCTGGCGGAAGGCGGCCTGCTCGGCGAACGGCTCCAGATCGCGCAGGCGATGCTGCGGATCGTCCAGCAGCGCTTCGCCAAGGCTGCTCACCAGCAGCCCGGTGAGGTGTGGGTTGGCCTGGTAGAGCCAGCGGCGGAAGGTGATGCCGTTGGTTTTATTGTTGATCCGCTCGGGATAGAGCGCGTGCAGGTCGGTGAACACCGTCTTGCGCATCAGCCCGGTGTGCAGCGCCGACACGCCGTTGACGCTGGAGGAGCCGAGGAACGCCAGATTACCCATGCGCACGCGGCGCCCGTGATCCTCCTCGATCAGCGACACCGAGCGCAGCAGCTCGGCATCCTGCACGCCACGCTGGCGCAGGCTATCGAGGTGATGTGCGTTGATCAGGTAGATGATCTGCATGTGCCGCGGCAGCAGGCGCTCCATCAGCCCCACCGGCCAGGTTTCCAGCGCCTCGGGCAGCAGCGTGTGGTTGGTGTAGTTCAGCGTCGCGGTGGTCAGCTTCCAGGCGTGCTGCCATTGCAGGCCGTGCACGTCCACCAAGAGGCGCATCAGCTCGGCCACGGCGATCGCCGGGTGTGTGTCGTTGAGCTGGATCGCCGCATAGTCCGGCAGGTTGTCCAGCGTGCCGCGCTGGTCGACGTGACGGCGCAGCAGGTCCTGCAGCGAGGCGGCGACGAAGAAATACTCCTGGCGCAGACGCAGCTCCTGGCCGGCCTCGGTGCTGTCGGCCGGATAGAGCACCCGCGAGATGCTCTGTGCCTTGGCCTCCTCGGCCACCGCGCCGATGTGGTCGCCGGCGTTGAAGCGCTCCAGATGGAAATCCGCCTCGGCCCGCGCGCGCCACAAGCGCAGGGTGTTCACGCTGGCGCCGCGCCAGCCGACGATCGGCGTGTCGTAGGCGATCGCCCGCACGCCCTCGGCCCAGTGCCAGAAGTGCCGGGCTTCGCCGCCGCTCTCGCCGGGGATCGCCGTGACATGGCCGCCGAAGCCGATCAGGTAGCTGACTTCCGGCCGCTCGAACTCCCAGGGATTGCCGAAGTCGAGCCAGGTCTCGGTCTGCTCGTGCTGCCAGCCGTCGACGATGGCCTGGCGGAACAGCCCGTGGTCGTAACGGATGCCGTAGCCATGCGCCGCCACCTGCAGCGTCGCCATGCTTTCCATGAAGCACGCCGCCAGCCGGCCGAGGCCGCCGTTGCCCAGCGCCGCATCGGGTTCGAGCAGGCGAATGCGCTCGATGTCGACGTCCAGCTCGGCCAGCGCTTCGCGCGCCACCTCGAACAGGCCGAGGTTGCTCAGGCTGTCGACCAGCAGACGGCCGATGAGAAATTCCAGCGAGAGGTAGTACACCCGCTTGCAACCGCCCTCGTAGGTCTGCCGGGTGCATTCCATCCAGTGGTCGATGATGTGGTCGCGTGCGGCAAGCGCCACCGCCTCGAACCAGTCGTAGTCGGAAGCGCTTTCGGAGTCCTTGCCGACCGAATAGGTCAGCTTGCGCAAGACCTTCTCGCGGAACGCGCTGACTTCGTCGGAAGGGGAAACGCCGGATTCCTGCGTCATGGATGGTCCTCGCGGCTGGAAAACATACAAGAGGGACTCGTGGCGGTGCGGCCGGTTCACCTCATCGGGCAGTCCAGACAGGTTTGCAGGTTTCCTTTACATCTGCGCGACCGCCCGTCCGGCGTACGCCGCTGGCAATTGCCGCGCAGCCCGTTATGATCGCGCACCTTTTTTTATCGAAACGCGCGCCGTGAAACACTCGCTGATCGCCTCATCCGACCCGGAACGCCTGGAAACCTGGGCCCGCTACAGCAACGGCCTGTGCCGGGACTGCCACGCGACCTGCTGCACCCTGCCGGTGGAGGTGCGCATCGACGATCTGATCCGCCTGGGCCTGGTCGACGAGTTCGAGCGCGACGAACCGGCCAAGCAGGTCGCCCGGCGTCTGAGCCGCGAAGGGGTGGTCGAGCACTTCAACCACAAGCGTGAGATTTTCACCCTGACCCGTCTGGCCAACGGCGACTGCCTCTATCTCGACCGCCAGACGCGTCTGTGCACGGTCTACGCCAAGCGCCCGGACACCTGCCGCAACCACCCGCACGTCGGCCCGCGTCCGGGCTACTGCGCCTACCAGCGCAAGAGCGAGCGCCGCACCAGCCGCTGAAACCTGCGCCGCAGCGCCGGTTCGCCGCCGGCGCAGGCAGCCGGACGGCGCACTGCCGGCCGAGATGAAGCATGACTAGGCTGGCAAAATCGTGACTCAACAGTCATGCTTGGCGTCTTTCCTGTCTCCGCCACGTTTTAGGAATCTCCCCGGCATGAGCCGCGATAGCCGCTACCTGGAAGCCATCCTCCATCACGACATTCCGCTGACGCGCTCGCTGGGCCTGCGCGTCGCGCAGTGGGAAAACCACGAACTGCGCCTGAACGTGCCGTTGCAGCCGAACATCAACCACAAGAGCAGCATGTTCGGCGGCAGTCTGTACTGCGCCGCGGTGTTGGCTGGCTGGGGCTGGCTGCATCTGCGTCTGCGCGAAGCCGGCATCGAGGATGGCCACATCGTCATCCATGAAGGCCAGATCGAATACCCGCTGCCGGTGGTCGACGATGCGATCGCCATCTGCTCCGCGCCGACGCCGGAAGCCTGGGAGCGCTTCGAAGCGATCTACCGCCGCCGCGGCCGCTCGCGCCTGGAACTGCACAGCCGCATCCTCGCCGCCGACGGCCGCGACGCGGTGCGTTTCACCGGGCAGTTCGTGCTGCACAAATAGCCCCGCGCCCGGGGCCTCGCGATCATCCCGCCTCTAGCGCAGCGCCGGCCTCACGGCTGCTGCGCGATGTCCAGCAGCTCGCGACGCCAGTCGGCGCCAGCCGGCAGCGCCAGGAACGACGGATTCAGATAGCCCTCGCGCGCTTCGTAGGTCAGCGGCGCGCCGGCGACATCCAGTACTTCGCCGCCCGCCCCTTCGAGCACGCCCTGCGCGGCCGCGGTATCCCACTGCGAGGTCGGCGCCAGGCGCGGATAGCAGTCAGCGGAGCCCTCGGCGAGCAGGCAGAACTTCAGCGAGCTGCCGACGTTCGCCAGTTCGAGTTCGCCGAAGCGCTGGCGCAGGCGTTCGAGCAGCTGTTCCTGGGCCGGGCTGCTGTGCCGCCGGCTGGCCACCACGGTGAAAGCGCCGACCGGCTGCTGACGTGTGCGCAGTGGGCGGAGCGTGCCGTCCACCTCGCCACACCAGGCGCCCAGCGCGGCGCCACCGTAATAGCAGCGACCATTGGCGGGGATGCCCACCACACCGAAGCACACTCGACCGCGCTCGATCAGCGCCACGTTGACGGTGAACTCCTCGCTGCCGGCGATGAATTCCTTGGTGCCGTCCAGCGGATCGACCAGCCACCAGCGCGTCCAGCCGGCGCGCTCGGACAGCGGTAGCGCGCAGTCCTCTTCGGACAGTACCGGAATGCCGGCATCCAGCGCCGTCAGGCCGTCGAACAGCAGCCGATGCGCAGCCATGTCCGCCGCCGTCACCGGCGACTCGTCGGCCTTGGTCTGCACCGCCAACTCGCGGCGCCAGTACGGCAGGATCGCCGCACCGGCCGCGCGCACCAGCTCGATCACCGCCGGCAGGTAGGGATGACTCATTGGCCGAACTCCCCACGCTGGGTCAGCAGATCGCGCGCGAGATACAGCGCGGCCAGCGCGCGGCCCTCGCTGAACTGCGGATGCTGGATCAGGCTCGACAGCTCGCTCAGCGGATACTGCTCGACGCGCATCGGCTCCGGCTCGTCGCCGGGCAGGCGCTCGGGATAGAGGTCGCGCGCCAGCACCACCTGGATCTTCTGGCTCATGTAGCCCGGCGACAGCGACAGCTCAGTCAGCAGTTCCAGGCGGCGCGCGCCGAAACCGGCTTCTTCCTTGAGCTCGCGGTTGGCCGCCTCGAGTACGTCCTCGCCCGGCTCGATCAGGCCCTTGGGCAGCGACAGCTCGTAGCTGTCGGTACCGCCGCAGTATTCCTCGATCAGCAGCACGTTGTGCGCATCGGCCAGCGCCACGATCATCACCGCGCCGTAGCCGGTTCCCTTGCCGACCAGGCGCTCGTAGGTGCGCTCGACACCATTGGAGAAGCGCAGCTGCAGCTCCTCGACGCGGAACAGGCGGCTGCTCGCAACGATCTCACGGGCAAGCACGGTGGGTTTCTGGCGCATGGGACACTCCTGCAAACGCGAGCAGCTATCATAACCCGGCTTCTGACGGCAGCCGTGAACGCTTTGCTGCACGCCACCGTCTCAACCCTATCCGACCACCAAGAGCCTGCCATGATCGCCGCCCCGCCCTGGTCCACCATCGATACCGTCCTGCTCGACATGGACGGCACGCTGCTGGACCTGCATTTCGATAATCACTTCTGGCTCGAATTCCTGCCGCAACGCTACGCCGAACGCCACGGCATCAGCCGCACGATGGCCGAAATGGAGCTGACGCCGCTGTTCAACGAACACCAGGGCAAGCTGACCTGGTACTGCCTGGACTTCTGGACCCGTGAGCTCGGCCTGCCGATCCGCGAGATGAAGCGCGAGATCGCCCATCTGATTGCCCTGCGTCCGGCCGCCGACCAGTTTCTCGCCGCACTGCGCGATGCCGGCAAACGCGTGGTGCTGATCACCAATGCCCATCGCGATTCGCTGTCGCTGAAGCTCGAGCGCGTCGAACTGGCGCCCTGGTTCGACCGTCTGATCAGTTCGCATGATTATGGCTTCCCCAAGGAAGATGCGCAGTTCTGGCACGCCCTGCGCCAGGATCTGGAGCTGGCACCGGAGCGCGCGCTGTTCATCGACGACAGCCTGCCGATCCTGCGCAGCGCCCGCGCGTTCGGCATCGCACATCTGCTGGCAGTGCGCGAACCGGACAGCCGGCGCGGGCACAAGGACACCGAAGAATTCGCCGCAGTCGAATGCTATCTGGAGCTGGTCCGCAGTCTGCAAGAGCGCGCAGCCTGACAAAGCGCGCTTTTCTACCTCGAGTAACCCCGTAGAATCGTCGCGCCGCGAGCGCCACGACCATGACGCGTCTCGCAGCGCCCTCTGCGCATTTGGCTGGCCCGCGCACAGGTTCATCTTCCGGCCGACCAGACAGCCGACCACGGTGCAAGGAATGGAACAGGTTATGTCTACAGCTGAGCGCTGGCCGCACAGCAGCAGCGAAATGGGCGAACGGATTCGCCAACACGACTGGCAGGTCACCCCGCTGGGTCCGCCCGCGAACTGGCCGGCGGCCCTGCGCCTGCTGGTCGATACGATCCTCGATGCCCCCGGACCAATGTGCATCCTCTGGGGCGAGGACAACATCCAGCTGTACAACGACGCCCACGCGCGGCTGATCGGCCGGCGCCATCCGGCCGAGCTCGGCAGCCCGGCCTGCGGCACCTGGGGCGCCACCTGGGAATTGCTCGAACCCGCCTGCGACGGCGCGCGCCGCGGCGAGGCGCGCCTGCTGCACAACCGCCACATGTTGATCGAGCGCCACGACGACGCGGAAGATGCCTGGTTCGACATGGCGCTGAGCCCGATTCGCGACAGCCGCGGCAAGATCGCCGGCCTGCTGCTGTGCCTTAACGAAACCAGCGAGCGCATGCGCAGCGAGGCCCGCCTGTCGCAGACCGCGCTGCGCTACAAGCTCAGTGCCGAGGCCTATCGCCTCAGCGAACAGCGCCTGCAGCTGGCGCTGGAAGCCAGCGACCTGATCGGCATCTGGGACTGGGACGTGCAGGGCGGAGCGACCTGCGAGCAGGTCGAGCTGCTCTGCCATGTGTCGGAGCAGGACTATACGAGCCCCCAGCAGAGCCTCTCGGTCCAGCCGTTCGTCGAGCACATCCACCCCGACGACCGCGCACGTGTGCTCGCGGCGATGCAGCAATGCGTCGCCGGCAACGGCACCTTCGCCGAGCGTTACCGGCTGCACGCTGACGACGAACAGCCGCGCTGGGCCTACGCGCGCGGGCGCTGCCACTATGGTGAAGACGGTCGCGTGCTGCGCTTTCCCGGCGCGGTGATGGACATCAGCCGCCAGCACGCCAGCGAACTGGCCCTGCGCAAGAGCGAGGCGGAGATCAAGATGATCACCGACGCCCTGCCGCTGCTGATCGGCTACATCGACGACCAGGAACGCTTCCGCTTCAACAACCGCTACTACGAGGACTGGTTCGGCTATCCACCGGAATGGCTGCGCGGCAAGACGGTGCGCGAGATCCTCGGCGAGGCCGGTTACCAGCTGCGGCGCGCCAATATCCGCGCCGCGCTGAATGGCGAAACGGTGACCTTCGAGGCCCACAGCCCGCACCGCGACGGCGGGCAACGGCGCTCGCTGGTGCACTACCTGCCGCGCGTCGACGTCAACGGCAAGGTGATCGGCTTCTTCGTCATGGCGCTGGACGTCACCGAGCGCTGGCGTGCCGAACAGGCCCTGCGCGAACTCAACGAGACGCTGGAAAGCCGCATCCAGGAACGCACCCAGGCGCTGGCCGAGGTCTACGAACGCCTGCTCAAGGAAATGGCCAGCCGCGAACAGGCCCAGGACGCCCTGCGCCAGGCGCAGAAGATGGAGGCCGTCGGCCAGCTCACCGGCGGCATCGCGCACGACTTCAACAACATGCTCACCGGTATCATCGGTGGGCTGGACCTGATCCAGCGCTACATCCAGTCCGGCCGCCACGGCGAAACCCAGCGCTTCATCGACGCCGCGGTCACCTCCGCCAATCGCGCCGCCGCACTCACCCATCGCCTGCTGGCCTTCGCCCGCCGTCAACCGCTGAACCTCAAGCGGGTCGAACTCAACGCGCTGATCGACTCGATGCACGACCTGCTGATCCGCACGCTCGGCAGCCATATCCAGATCGAAACGCAGCTGCAGGCCGATCTGTGGCCGGCCTACAGCGACGACAACCAGCTGGAAAGCGCGCTGCTCAACCTGGTGATCAACGCCCGCGACGCCATGCCCGATGGCGGCACGCTACGCATCGGCACCGCCAACGTGGTGCTCGAGCGTGCTCGTCAGGTCGGCGACCTGGCGCCCGGCGCCTACGTCACCCTGACGGTCGCCGACAGCGGCTGCGGCATGACGCCCAAGGTGCTGGCCAGCGCCTTCGAGCCGTTCTTCACCACCAAGCCCATCGGCCAGGGCACCGGCCTCGGACTGTCGATGATCTACGGCTTCGCCCGGCAAGCGGGCGGGCACCTGCAGATCACCAGCGAGCCGGACGCCGGCACCGAAGTCTGCCTGTACCTGCCGACCCACGCCGAGGCGGTACCCTGCGCCCCGGCGCCCAGTGCCGCTGCCGCGGTGCTGCGCGCCCAGCAGGGCGAATGCGTGCTGGTGGTCGAAGACGACCCGGCGGTGCGCCTGCTGGTGCTCGATGTGCTGGAAATGCTTGGTTATCAGGCTCTGGAAGCGGCCGAAGGCACTGCGGCGGTGGCAATTCTGGAATCGGAGCAGCGCATCGATCTGCTGGTCACCGACGTCGGCCTGCCGGGCATGAATGGCCGGCAGCTGGCCGATATCGCCCGCCAGCGACGCCCGCAGCTACCGGTGCTGTTCATGACCGGCTATGCCGAGCGCGCTGCCAGCAGCGGGTTCCTCGACAGCGGCATGGACATGATCAGCAAGCCCTTCACCATCGACCAGCTGGCGCAGCAGATCAGCGCCAGCCTGGCCGAGAACGATGGTCAGTCGGACCGCGCGCAACCCCTCCAGAACCAGTCCTAGACCGCTTCGCTTGTTTGAAGTTCCTTTTTCAAAACAAATACTTGCGGAGTTTGCGCAAGATCACACCTTTCATCGGCGGGCGCTTGCAGCGTAGCGGCATGGCGGGTAAGGATCGCGGCGCCATCCACTCTGAGGTTGCGTCAATGAAGTATTCCTCGATTCTGCTGTTGTCCGCGAGCCTGCTCAGCAGCGCCGCATTTGCCGGAAGCAATACCGAAGCGGCCGTTGGCGGCGCGCTGGGCGGCGCGCTGGGCTCGGTGGTCGGTGAACACCTGGGCGGCTCCACTGGCGCCGCCATCGGTGCCGGTGTCGGCGGCGCGGCCGGCGGTGCCGTCGGCGCGGACCGGCGCAACCGTACCGAAGCGGCCATCGGCGGCGGTCTGGGCGCGGCCGGCGGCAACGTCATCGGTCAGCGGGTCGGCGGCAGCACCGGCGGCCTGATCGGTGCGGCGGTCGGTGGCGGCGCCGGCGGCGCGCTAGGCAATGCCTACGGCGATGACGACCGCGACTACCGCGATCGTGACCGGCGCTATTACCGCGACGGGCATCGTCACCCTGGCAAGGGCCACTACAAGAACAAGTGGCACAAGCACCATCGCTGAGCACTGCCAGCGGGCAGCCACGCAGGCATGACGAAGAGGCCGGGCGGATCATCGATCCCCCGGCCTCTTCGCCGTTCAGGCCAGCGCTTCGAGCGCGCGGCGCAGACTGTCCGGGATCGGCGTCGGACGGTTGTCGGCGCGACGCACGAAGACGTGGACGAAACGCCCGGCAGCGCTGGCCTCGTCTTCGCCACGGCGAAACACCGCCAGTTCGTACTGCACCGATGAACTGCCCAGGCGGGCAACGCGCAGGCCGACCTCGATGGCATCCGGGAAGGCGATGGACGCGAAGTAGTCGCACGAGGAGCTGACCACGAAGCCGACCACCTCGCCGTCGTGGATATCCAGCCCGCCGTGCTGGATCAGGTAGGCATTCACTGCCGTATCGAAAAAGCTGTAGTAGGTCACGTTGTTGACGTGGCCGTAGAGGTCGTTGTCGTGCCAGCGCGTGCTGATGGCATGGAAATGCCGGTAGTCGTCGCGCAGATGCCGGGCTTGCTCGGACATACAGTGGATCCTTCAGTAGGCGGCACGGTAGATGGCCAGGGCATCGGCCTCGGTGACTTCGCGCGGGTTGTTCACCAGCAGGCGCTGCTGCAGCATCGCCTCCCTCGCCAGCTGCGCCAGCTGGCCCTGCGCCACACCGGCATCACGCAGACGGGTCGGCAGCCCCATCCGTGCGCCCAGCTGCTCGAACGCCTCGATCAACTGCTCGGCGGCGCAGCGGCCGGCATCCAGCGCATCGCCCAGCACCAGCGGCGCCAGCTCGCGATAGTGCGGGCGCGCCGCGACGAGGTTGAAGCGCAGCACGTGCGGCAGCACCAGCGCGTTGGACAGCCCGTGCGGAATATGGAAGTTGCCGCCCAGCGGATAGGCCAGCGCATGCACCGCCGCCACCGGTGCATTGGCGAAGGCCTGGCCGGCGAGGCAAGCGCCGAGCAGCATGGCCTGGCGCGCCTCGCGGTTGCTGCCGTTGTGCACCGCCTCGTCCAGATTCGCCGCCAGCAGACGCAGCGCCTCGCGCGCCAGCAGGTCCGACAGCGGGTTCTTCTTCAGCGCGCTGGTGTACGCTTCGATGGCATGCACCATCGCATCGATGCCGGTCGCCGCTGTCACCGCGGGCGGCAGGCCGAGCGTGAGGTCGGCATCGAGCAGCGCCAGATCCGGCAGCAGCAGCGGCGAGACCACGCCCATCTTGGTCGTCGCGCCGGTGGTGACGATGGCGATGGGCGTCACCTCCGAGCCGGTGCCGGCGGTGGTCGGCACCTGAATCAGCGGCAGCCGCTGGCCCTTGGCGTTGCCGACGCCGTAGATATCCGGCAGCGTCTGCTTGTTCTGCGGATGCGCCAGCAGCGCCACCAGCTTGGCGACGTCCATCGAGCTACCGCCGCCGAAGCCGATGATCAGATCGGCCTGCACGGACTGCGCCTGCTCCACCGCCGCCAGCACGACGCTCTCCGGCGGATCGGCCAGCACCTGGTCGTAGATGGCGACCGGCAGGCCTTCACCGGCGAAGCCCGGCAACACCTCATCGAGCAGACCGAAACGGGTAATCCCCGGATCAGTGACGACCAGAACGGAGCGCGCCCCACGCTCCTTGCAGAGGCTGGCCAGCCGGCGCGACGAGCCAGGCTCGCAGATCAATTGAGCGGTTGTGGCAAAGCTGAACGGATGCATCGGTGCCTCCTGTGATCGATTAGCTCAAAACGCGAAGTCGCTTTCCGGCAGCGCCATCAAACAATCCGCGCCACCCTGAATGGCTTCTCGATGCGCACTCGCCCGCGGCAATACCCGACGCAGGTAGAAGTCTGCACTGGCCAGCTTGGCCTGATAGAACGCTTCTTCACCGCTGCCCTGCTCCAGTACATCCTGAGCCCGCGCCGCGGCCTGCAGCCAGAGGCCGGCCAGCAGCACGTAGGCCGAGTACTGCAGGAAATCCATCGACACCGCGCCGATCTCCTGAGGATCGCGCTGGGTTGCGGCGATTACCTCGGCGGTCAGCTCGCGCCACTCGCCGAGCCGTGCCTGTACCCGGCTGGCCAGCTCGTGCAGCGCCAGCCGACCGAGCTGGCCGTCGCACAGCTCACTGAATTCGGCCTGCAATGCCGAAAGCTCCGCGCCACCATCACCGAGCAGCTTGCGGCGGATGTAGTCGAGTGCCTGGATGCCGTTGGTGCCCTCGTAGAGCTGGGTGATGCGGCTGTCGCGCATCAGCTGCTCCATGCCCCATTCGCGGATGTAGCCGTGGCCGCCGTAGATCTGCACGCCGAGACTCGCAACCTCCTGGCCCATGTCGGTGAAGAACGCCTTGACGACCGGGATCAGCAACGCCGCGCGCTTGCTCGCCGCCTTGCGGTAGCTCGGCTCGGGATGGCCGTGTTCGAGGTCCAGCTGCCGAGCACAGTAGGCCGCCAGCATGCGGCTGCCTTCGACCAGCGTCTTTTGCGTCAGCAGCATGCGCCGCACGTCAGGGTGGACGATGATCGGGTCAGCCAGCTTGTCCGGGTGCTGCGCCCCCGCCAGCCCGCGCGACTGCAGGCGTTCACGGGCATAGGCCAGCGAGCCCTGGAATGCCTGCTCGGCGATACCGAGGCCCTGCAGACCGACCTGGAAGCGCGCGTCGTTCATCATGGTGAACATGCAGGCCAGGCCCTGGTTCGGCTCGCCGACGATCCAGCCGGTGGCGCCGTCGAAATTCATCACGCAGGTCGCCGCGCCCTTGATGCCCATCTTGTGTTCGATGGCGCCGCAGCTCAGCGCGTTACGCGCGCCCGGCGTGCCGTCGGCGTTGGCGATGAATTTGGGCACTAGCAGCAGGCTGATGCCCTTCACCCCGGCCGGCGCATCCGGCAGCCGTGCCAGCACCAGATGCACGATGTTCTCGCTCATGTCGTGCTCGCCGCCGGAGATGAAGATCTTGCTGCCGCTGACCTTGTAGCTGCCGTCCGCCTGCGGTTCAGCGCGGGTGCGCAGCAGGGCGAGGTCGGTGCCGGCCTGCGGCTCGGTCAGGCACATGGTGCCGCTCCAGCTCCCGCTGACCAGTTTCTCCAGATAGGCATTCTTCAATGCATCGCTGCCGTGCTTGTACAGCGCCAGCACCGCGCCCTCGGTCAGCCCCGAATAGATGCGGAACGACAGCGACGCCGCCATCAGCATCTCGTGGAAGTTGCACGCCACCAGCTGCGGAAAGCCCTGGCCGCCGTATTCGCTCGGCCCGGTCATGCTCGCCCAGCCGTTGTCGACGTACTGCTGGTAGGCCTCAACGAAGCCCTGCGGCGTCTTCACCTCGCCGTTGTGCAGGGTCACGCCCTCCTCGTCGCTGTTGCGATTGAGCGGGGCGATCTCGCCGCCGGTGTAGCGCGCCGCTTCTTCCAGCACGCCATCGATCAGCTCGCGGTCCAGGCCGTTGCCCAGCAGCGCGCAGTGGCCGCTGGCATCGAACAGCTCGTGCAGGACGAAACGCATGTCACGCAGCGGTGCCTTGTAGTCCATGCTCAAGCCTCCTTCCGGTAGTCGGCGAAGCGCCCGCCGAGGGTCGCCAGGCTGTCGATCAGCGCGGCCGGCTGCCAATGCGCGCCGTGGCGCTCGGCCAGTGCGATCAGGCGGTCGCGAATGGCGGGCAATCCTTGGCGATCGGCCCAGGTCATCGGCCCGCCGACTTCCGCCGGGAAGCCGTAACCATAGAGGTAGACGGTGTCGATATCGGCGCTGGACTCAGCCATGCCTTCCTCGAGAATCTTCGCGCCCTCGTTGACCAGCGCCAGCAGGCAGCGCTCGAGAATCTCCTCCGGGCCGATCTCGCGGCGCTCATAGCCGAGCCGCTCGGACTCGCGCTGCACCAGCGCATCCACTTCAGGGTCGTGCTCGGCCTGGCGGCTGCCCTCGGCGTAGCGGTAGTAACCCATGCGCGACTTCTGGCCGAAACGCCCCAGCTCGCAGAGGCGGTTGTCGATCTGTACCAACGGGTCGTCCTGGCCGGTGCCGGCCAGCTCGCGGGCGCGCCATTCCAGGTCGATGCCGACCACGTCGTACATGCGGAACGGCCCCATGGCGAAGCCGAAACCCTGCAGCGCGGCGTCCACCTGATGCGGATAGGCGCCTTCGAGCAGCATCGCCCGCGCCTCGCGCACGTAGGTGGCGAGCATGCGGTTGCCGATGAAGCCCGGGCAGTTGCCGGCGACCACGCTGACCTTGCCCATGCGCTTGCCGAGCGAGGTGGATGCCTCGAGCACGGCTTTGGAGGTCTTCGCGCCGCGGACGATTTCCAGCAGCTTCATGATGTGCGCCGGGCTGAAGAAGTGCAGGCCCAGCACCTGCTCCGGGCGCCCGGTGACGGCGGCGATGGCGTCGATATCCAGCGCCGAGGTGTTGCTGGCGAGAATGCCGCTCGGCTTCACGATGCCGTCCAGCTCGCGAAAGATGTTCTGCTTGAGCTCGAGGTTCTCGTAGACCGCCTCGATCACCAGATCGGCGTCCTTCAGCGCTTGGTAATCGGCCGCCTTGCCAATGCAGGCGCGCCGCGCCTGGGCCTGCGCCTCGTCGATACGGCCTTGGCGGACGTTGTGCGCGTAGGTGTCGGCCACCACGCCCAGCGCCTGTTCGAGCATTTCCGGGTTGTTGTCCAGCCACAGCACCCGCACGCCGGCGTTGGCCAGGCTCATGACGATGCCGCGGCCCATGGTGCCGGCGCCGATGACGGCGGCGGTCTGGATATCGAAGCGGGTTTCGCTCATTGCAGCTGTCCTCGTTGCACGGCTGGAAAAACTGGAGACCAACCATAGACGAAGACGCTACTATTTTTGAAATTTAGTCTTGTGATGTTTCGGATTCACCGAATGAATATCAACAGCTTCGATCTCAACCTGCTGCGCGTGCTCGACGCCCTGCTGCGCGAACGCAGCGTTTCCCGTGCTGCACAACGGCTATCGCTCAGCCAGCCGGCGGTCAGCAATGCGCTCAATCGCCTGCGTGAAGTGCTCGACGACCCGCTGCTGGTACGCGTCGCCCGCACCATGCAGCCGACGCCGCGCGCGCTGAGCCTGGAAGCGCCGATCCGTGAGGCGTTGCAGCAGATCGAGCACACCCTCAACGCCGGCGATTTTTTCGACCCGGCGACCAGCCGCCAGCGCTTCGCCATCGCCGTCACCGACTACGTCGAGCTGATCTGCATGCCGCCGCTGATGGCTCATCTGGCCAGGGTGGCGCCGGGGATTCAGCTGGCGATCGAGCACCTGAGCCCGACGCTGCCGATCGAGGCGCTGGATAACGGTGAACTGGATCTGGCGCTGGGCCGCTTCCTCGACGTGCCGACGCGTTTTCACCGCCGTCGCTGGGCCAGCGAGACGCTGCAGGTCGCGCTACGCAAGAATCATCCGCTGGTGGGTGAGGGGCTGGATCTGGACGGGTTCCTGCGCCTGCGCCACCTCTGGGTGCATGGCGGGCAGACGCGCGGCATGGTCGATCAGTGGCTGGAAGAACAGGGCCTGAGCCGCGAAGTGGTCTACACCACGCCGAACTACCTGCAGGCGGCGCATATCGTCGCCAGCAGCGACCTCGCCGCTGTGCTGCCGACCCAGCTCGCGCAGCATTTCGCCAGGCTGCTGCCGCTGCAACTGCTCGACCTGCCGTTCGATCTCGGCCCCTTTCAGCTGGATATCGTCAGCGTCGCCCAGCGCGAGAAGGATGCGGCCCTGCAGTGGCTGATCGAACAGATGGTGGCGGTTGCGCAACACTGACCACCGCGACGGTTTCCTGTGCTACAGACAGCAGAAAGCCCGCCGAAGCGGGCTTTCTCTGACCATTTCATTCCTTGAGCTGCCGTCCTGGCGTGGCCGATCTTCCATGATCCCGAGCGCGTCCTGCGCTGCGGAGACGGGCATAGATTAAGCCGCCGACGGGGGCGGACAAAGCAGCCATCGGCGCGACGGCGTGTAAGCCTTTTGCCATAGCTGCGCGAATGAGCGCTTGTGCCCGTTTTCAACGGATCGACGTGAATACCTGCGCTATCCGCCGCCGCAGCTGGCGTGCGCGCTGGACGAATGAACTTCGCCGCGGCGGCCGGGCTCTACCTCTTAGCGCCTCCGCCGACTCCCCAGGAGCAGACGCATGTCATCCGAGCAAGACGAGCTCTCTGATCGGGATTACCCCATCCAGGAAGACATGGGCTTCCAGGAAAAGCTCTGGAAGCTGGAGCGCGCCGGCTGGGTTGCCCTGTCGCTGGTCGTCGCGATCACACTGCTGGGCGTGTTCGGCGCCGGCCCCCTAAGCCAGACCCATGCACAGACCCCCGGTGGCGATCTGGATATCCGCTACCAGCGCTTCGAGCGAAACGGCGCGGCCAGTCAGCTGCAGGTCAAAGCCAAGGCCGGTAGCGACGGCCAGGTCTGGCTGGCGATTGATGGGGCGCTGCTGGAACGCTTCTCCGTCGAAAGCATTCACCCGCAGCCCCTCGTCGCCGAAGCTTTTGGCAATGGCATGCGGCTGCAGTTTCAGCCCGATGCACAGGGCTGGGCGACGGCCTACCTCACGCTGCGCCCCGACGGCGTAGGCCCGGCGAAAAGCGTGGCGCGGCTGAACGGACAGTCGGTGACGCTTAGCCAGTTCGTTTATCCGTAGGAGCGTGACATGGACTCCGTGCTTCGTGCCGCGGCGATCTATCTGGTGGTGCTGGTGGTCTTTCGGCTGGCCGGCAGGCGCACACTGTCGGAACTGACCACCTTTGACTTCGTCCTGCTGCTGATCATCGGCGAAGCCACGCAGCAGGCGCTGCTGGGCGATGACTTTTCGATCGTCAACGCGATGGTGGTGATCGTGTCGCTGGTGGTCTTCGACATCGCCCTGTCGCTGCTGAAGAACAAGTCGCGCTGGCTCTCCAAGCTGATCGATGGCGAGCCGATGATCATCGTCGAGCATGGCCAAGTGCTCGAACGCCGGATTCGCAAAGCCCGTATCGATGAAGGCGACATCCTCGAGGCGGCGCGGCATTCGCAGGGCCTCGAACGAATCGACCAGATCAAGTTCGCCATCCTGGAGAAGGACGGCAAGATTTCCATCATTCCTCGCTAGCGACTGCATCCACGGGGCGCAGGGGCCACTTGCTCGCGCAGCGCGCCCGGCAACCACCGCCATCGACTCGCATCGATGCATCCTCCTGTCACCAAGCGTGATCATTCCATTCGCTGATCTAAGCTGAAGCTGATTCGCTCCGAAGTGGACAGGAACAGCCTGTCGTTTCTCCACCGCCCAAGGGGGGCCAGACGGATGCTCGACGTACAGCTGTATCGCTACAACGCAGAACGGGACGCCAAGCCCTACATGCAGTCGATGCAGGCGCCCGATGAGTTCCGCCAGCGCATGGTGCTGGACGTTCTGGAATATTTGCGCGAGCAGGACCCGTCGCTGGCCTACCGCCGCTCCTGCCGCGAAGGCGTGTGCGGCTCGGATGGCATGAGCATCAGCGGCAAGAACCGCCTGGCCTGCATCACGGCGGTCTCCGACGCCCTGGATGGCGCGGGCCGCCTGGTCATCCGGCCCCTGCCCGGCATGCCGGTGGTACGCGACTTGGTGGTCGATCAGAGCCTGTTCTTCAAGCAGTACGAACGCATCAAGCCCTGGCTGATCAACGATCAGCCAGCACCGAGCATCGAGCGCCTGCAATCGCCAGAAGAGCGTGCCCGGCTCGATGGCCTGTACGAATGCATCCTCTGCGGCTGCTGTTCCTCGCAGTGTCCGTCCTGGTGGTGGAACCCGGAGAAATATATCGGCCCGGCCGGGTTGCTGCAGGCCTGGCGCTTCATCGCCGACAGCCGCGACACCGCTGCCGCCGAGCGGCTGGCGGATCTGGACGATCCGTTCAGCGTGTTCCGCTGCCGCAGCATCGGCAACTGCAGCTGGGTTTGCCCGAAGGGACTCAACCCGATGGGCGCGATCGGCCATATCCGTCGCGAGCTGCTGGCGCGGGGCACCTGACCGAGCGGTCGAAACCAGTAGTGGCACTTTGCCTTAACGATGTTTAATCTCTGCCACCGCCGCGGCCCCGCCGCTCCCGAGCTCAGCCGCCAGCCGTCATGGACCGCCACCGCCCTTCCGCCACATCTGAAGCCTCGCCGCCGCCACGCCGGTCGCGTGCGAGCGCGCTGGTTTCGCTGGGCTATGTCCTCGGCCTGCTGCTGGTCTTCGCCCTCAGCCTCTATCTGCTGCCGGCACACACCGGGGTCGGCAAGCTCCTCTGGGGCAACTGAGCCGCGCGAAGCCCGACCGGCGGTAGCTACTTTGGTAGCAGCCCCATAGTTGCATAGCCGCCCGCCTCGCATGCTCGTAACGTCGCCTTGAAAGCAGTGCATCCGTCCTGCAGCCCTCACGAGCGAAGCCGTCATGCTGTCAATTCTTCGATCCCGCGCCGGTGCCCGTCAGGGCGATGGTGTCACCAGCCTGCTCGGCAGCGCCGCGCAGTTGCCCGAACAACTGGCGGCGCTGCGTTTGGAGCCGACCTACATTGCCGGCTTCGTCTCGCCGCATGTCGATCTCGATGCGGTCGCGCGCCTGATCCGCCAGCGCTTCCCACAGGCGGTCATCAGCCTGTGCACCACCGCCGGCGAGCTGTCGAGCCAGAATACCCAGCTGTACTGCAGCACCGGCGCGCACTGGGATCGCGTGGCGCTGCAGCTGTTCGACGCGAGCGTGATCGCCGCCGCCGAGATCGTCCACGTACCGCTGGAATGCGAGGACATCCGCGGCCAGGGCACGCGCCTGAGCATGGCGCAACGCATCGCCCGGCTGACCGAGTCGCTGCGGCGCCTGCAGGTGAAGATGCCGATCGACTATCGCGACACCCTGGCGAACATCGTCTTCGACGGCCTTTCGGCGTCCGAATCGTTCTTCATGGAAGCGCTCTACGAATCCGGCCGCTTCCCCTGCCTGTTCGTCGGCGGCTCGGCCGGCGGCAAGCTCGACTTCAAGGCCACCCAGCTGCATGACGGCACGCGCGCCTACCAGAACCACGCGCAGATCGTCTTCCTCAAATGTGCCCGCAACGTGCGCTTCGGCGTGTTCAAGAGCCAGAACTTCGAGCCGACCGCGCTCAGCCTCAGCGTCCTCAGCGCGTCGCTGGAAGACCGCTACATCAGCCAGGTGGTCGATGCGCGCGGCAACATCCGTTCGATGGTCGCCGCGCTCTGCGAGGCGCTGCATTGCACGACGGGCGAGCTGGAGGCACGGCTGGCGGATTACTCCTTCGCCATCCGCGTGGGCGAGGAGGTGTTCGTGCGCTCGATCGCGCGGATCGACTTCGCCAACGAGCGCGTGCACCTGTTCTGCGACGTCGCCCCCGGCGAGGAGCTGGTGATGGTCAAGCGCACGCCGCTGGTGGAAGCCACCCGCCGCGACTTCCAGCGCTTCATGCGCGACAAGCCCGGCCGGCCGCTGGTCGGCATTCTCAACGACTGCATCCTGCGCCGGCTGAACAATGCCCAGGCGCTCGACGGCATGCACGCGGTGTTCGGCGACACGCCGGTGCTCGGCTACTCCACCTTCGGCGAGATCCTCGGGCTGAACCTGAACCAGACGCTGACGGCGGTGTTCTTCTTCCGCACCAGCGATCAGGCCGGGTTTCGCGACGAATACACCGACAACTTCATCGCCTACCACGGCGAGTTCAAGGCGTTCTTCCTGCGCCGGCAGATCAAGAAACTCACCGGCCTGAGCCAGGTGGTGGTCAAGCAGATCGACCAGTTCAAGCGCCAGGACTACCACAGCAGCCTCGACATCAACGGCCTCGACGAGCATATCCGCCCGGTGTTCCGCGGCCTCGCCGATCTCGGCGCGGTGCTGCTCGATGCCGACCGCCAGCGCCAGCACATGGCCGACCAGCTGAGTCAGTGCGCCACCGACCTGCACGGCTCGATGGACGAACTGGCGCTGACCATCGACCAGCAGGCGCAGGTGATCGACCAGGCCGGCACGTCGGTCAGCCAGATGGTCGATCAGGCCGATGCGGTGGTCGGCAGCGCGCGCGCCCTGGCGCAGTCGAGCCAGCGTATCCAGTCGGTGGTGCAGACCATCCAGCAGATCGCCGGACAGACCAACCTGCTGGCGCTGAACGCAGCGATCGAAGCCGCGCGCGCCGGCGAGATGGGCCGCGGCTTCGCCGTGGTCGCCGACGAAGTTCGCAAGCTGGCCGAGATCACTCGCCGGAACGCCGAGGAGATCGGCACCGACATCGACCGTCTGGCCGATGCCATACGTGCCGTGGCGCAGCACATCGAGAGCCAGTCGGCGGACGTCGGCTCGCTGACCGATGTACTCGAAGCGCTGCAGAGCACCAGCGAGGCCACCGCCGGCACGTCGCGGCGGACCAAGGGCGTCGCCGACCATCTGCTCGGCCTGACCACCCACTGAGTTCCGCCGCGGCAACGAAAAAGGGCGTGCCGAAGCACGCCCTTTTTACTTTCCGTCCGCTCAGAAGCGGTCGCGCAGCACCAGTTCGTCGAACGGCAGCTTGCCGACGCGCGGCTTGGGCTCGAGCGTGCGCTTGCCCACCGCGACCATCAGGCCAATCACATGGTTGGCCGGCAGCTTGATCAGCCGCGCGACGGCATCGAAATCGAAGCCGTCCATCGGGCAGGAGTCCAGCCCTTTGCCGCGCGCCGCCAGCATCAGCGTCTGCGCCAGCAGGCCGCAGCTGCGCATGGTCTCGTCGCGCTGCACCTGCGGCTTGCCGCGGTAGTAATTGTCGATGGCGCCGGCCATGTAATCCTGCACCTGCTCCGGCGCGCCTTCCCAGACGCGGCGCGCATCCGCGTCCCAGCTGTCGAGCTTGGCGCAGACCACCACCAGCATCGAGGCCTCGGTCATCTGCGCCTGGTTCCAGCCCACCTCGCGGATCTGCGCGCGCAGCGCCGGATCGCTGACCTCGACCAGTCGCACGTGCTGCAGGTTGAACGCCGACGGTGCGTGCAGCGCCAAGCGCAGCAGCTCGTCCTTCTCCTCGCGGCTGAGCTGGAAGTCAGGATCGTAGGCTTTGATCGCACGGCGGCTCTGGATGGCGTCTTCGATGGTCATGGGCTTCTCCCGAATCAAGAATGGCCGCCATGCTAGCGACGCGGAATGATCGAAACCACCGGTACTTTCCGATCAAACCAATCGGCCAGCACGATACTTTGCGCGGCGAACGCCCACGAAAAAGCCGCCCGAAGGCGGCTTTTTGTTGAACAGCGGATCGCAGCTTAGAGTTGCGGGCCGGCGTTCTTGATGGCGTCGGAGACGCCGAACTTCTTGAAGTTCTCGACGAACTTGCCTGCCAGCTCCTTGGCCGCCAGATCGTAGGCGCTCGGGTC
>Ga0172382_10000430_pt1 | contig 78689 bp, 68 predicted proteins | sample Leawel138RmetaG_FD_122245 | JGI IMG/M metagenome (GOLD analysis project Ga0172382, IMG submission 122245) | Leachate microbial communities from a municipal landfill in Southern Ontario, Canada - Leachate well 138R metaG | ecosystem: Engineered > Solid waste > Landfill > Unclassified | place...
ACTTTCGTGCTGATCCACGCGCCCGAGGGCGAGACGGAGGACAACATCCTGGTCTGGATGCCCAGGGAGAAGATCGTCTTCACCGGCAACACGTTCGGCCCGGTCTGGCTGTCGATGCCCTTCCTCAATACCCTGCGCGGCGACAAGCCGCGGCGGGTGCGCACTTATCTCAAGTCCCTGGCGACGGTGCGCGATCTCGGCGCCGAGATCCTGATCACAGGGCACGGCGAGCCGATCGTCGGAAAGGAGAGGATCAGGGCCGATCTCGACAAGATGGAGGCCGCCGTCCGCTATGTTCGCGACTATACGCTTGCGGGCATGAAGGCGGGCAAGACGGTGCACCAGCTTATGCGCGAGTTCGCCTTCCCAGAGGACATCCGCATCGGCGACTTCCACGGCAAGGCGAGTTGGGCGGTCAAGTCGATCTGGCGCGAGTATTCGGGCTGGTTCCACTATGAGGACGGCACGACCGAGCTTTACGGCGTGCCGCGCTCGAGCATTGATGCCGACATCGCCGAACTGGCGGGCGGAGCCGACAGGCTGGCCGAGCGGGCGCGGGCGAGGCTCGACGCGGGCCAGCCGCTCGAAGCGCTGCACCTTGTCGCTATCGCGCTCGGCGCCGAGCCGAGGAACCGGGCCGCGCTGCTGGTCAAGAAGGACGCCTCGGCGCTGCTGCTCGAACAGTCCGGTCAGAGCAATCTCAGCGAGACGATGTGGTTGCGCTCCGAGATCGTCGAGGTCGAGAAGGCGCTGGGGGAATGGCCGTCATGATCGGCGCCCGGGACAAGCCCGAGACGACGCATCAGGCGAACGGAGCCAGTCCCGTCAGGATCAGACGGACGAGGTCCGCCTGTCCGGTCGCACCGGTCTTGGCATAGATTCGCTTCGAATAGTTGCGCGCGGTTTCCGCGGTGAGGTGGAGTTCGGCGCCCGCCTCGACGATGGAGCGCCCCTGGCTGATCGCCTCTGCCAGAGCCGCCTCGCGCGTCGAGAGCCCCAGCGTGGCGGCGACGACGGGCGCTGCGCCGGCCTCATTCTCGCGGCGCGGCTGGCGCAGGAGCCCGACCGAATAGCCGCCGCTCAGCGTGGCGTCGGGATCGATCGGCGCGTGCCGCAGCAGCAGATCCTTGCCGAGCCGATCGTCATAGCGGACCGTGCGTCGCGCCGTGGGGGAGGCGTGCGACAGTTCGCGGCAGGCGACGCTTAGCGCCTGGGCGGCGCCTGCCCGGACTTGCGGACGGCTGCCCGCCTGCACCTCCAACTCCGCCGCGGCGATTGAATCGGCAAGGACGACGTGGCCCTCGCCGTCGAAGATCGCCTGGCCGACGCCCAGCAGGGCCAGCGCATCCTCCGCGATGGTGGCGCGCAGGCGCAGTGCGCGGCTATCCATGAGCATCGCCAGCGCCAGTGTGACATGGGGCGCCAGCGAGGAAAGCAGCGCGCTGTCGCCCGCGCCGAAGTCGCGTCGGTCATGCAGCAGCACCAGCCAGGCGTTGTGGTCGCCGCGTGCGATGATGCGGATGAAGCGCGCGTCGGCGACCTCGGCCGCATCCAGCACCTGGCGCTGGCGCCGAACCGCCTCGGGGCCTTCCGGTATGGTTGTCTCCTCCAGCGAATAGACGCGGTTGGGCCGCAGCGCGGCATAGGGCATAAGCCCCGCGGCGCTGAACTCGTCGATGTCGAAGGGAGCGGCGGTATGCGCCTCGCCGCGCGCGGCGGCCATCAGCTGGATCGGCGGCGTACCGGTTACCCCGGCGGGTCTGATCAGCAAGCAGATCCGCTGCGCGCGCGCGCGGGCGAGCAGACGGTGCAGGAAGGTGCCCCACAGCGGCTCCTCCTCGAACCCCGCGAAAAGCGGGAGCAGGAGGTCGCGTTCGTCCAATGTGCCGAGAGCCATGTCGTTTGCTCCCATATGGGAGCATTGCGGTCAAGTGCGACTCGGCATTGCAGACGTCACCGCACGAGCGGAGAGGACGAATGAACGCCATTTCCAAATCGATACTGACCCATCTCGAACGCCTCGAGGCGGAGAGCATCCACATCATGCGCGAGGTCGTCGCCGAAGCAGAGCGTCCGGTGATGCTCTACTCGGTCGGCAAGGACAGCGCCGTCATGCTGCATCTTGCGCGCAAGGCTTTCTACCCTTCGCCGCCGCCGTTCCCCATGCTGCACGTCGACACGACCTGGAAGTTCCGGGACATGTACAAGCTGCGTGATCGCATGGCGAAGGAATCCGGGATGGAACTCCTCGTCTATCACAACCCCGAAGCGATGGAGCGGGGGATCAACCCGTTCGACCATGGCGCGCTCCATACCGACATGTGGAAGACCGAGGGGCTGAAGCAGGCGCTCGACAAGTGGGGCTTCGATGCGGCTTTCGGCGGCGCGCGCCGCGACGAGGAGAAAAGCCGCGCCAAGGAGCGCATCTTCTCGTTCCGCACGGCAAGCCACGGCTGGGACCCCAAGAACCAGCGGCCCGAGCTGTGGAACCTCTACAACGCCCGCAAGAACAAGGGCGAGTCGATCCGCGTCTTCCCGATCTCGAACTGGACCGAGCTGGACGTGTGGCAGTACATCCACCTCAACGACATCCCGATCGTGCCGCTCTACTTCGCGGCCAGGCGGCCGACGGTGGAGCGCGACGGGCTGCTGCTCATGGTCGACGACGATCGCTTTCCGCTGAAGCCCGGCGAGGTGCCGGTGGAGCGCTCGATCCGCTTCCGCACGCTGGGTTGCTACCCGCTGACCGGCGCGGTCGAGAGTGAGGCGAAGACGTTGCCCGAGGTCATCCAGGAAACGCTCCTGACCACCACCTCGGAGCGCCAGGGCCGCGCGATCGACAAGGACGCCGGCGGTGCCGGCATGGAAGTCAAGAAGCAGCAGGGGTACTTCTGATGTCGGAGACCATGACCCAGGATCCGGTGTACGTCACCGACAAACTGATCGCCGAGGACATCGACGCCTATCTCGACCAGCACCAGCACAAGACGATGCTGCGCTTCATCACCTGCGGCAGCGTCGATGACGGCAAGTCCACGCTGATCGGCCGGCTGCTCTATGATTCGAAGATGATCTTCGAGGACCAGCTCGACGCGCTGCACGCTGATTCCCGGAAAGTCGGTACGCAGGGGCAGGAGATCGACTTCGCGCTGCTCGTGGACGGCCTCGCCGCCGAGCGCGAGCAGGGCATCACCATCGACGTGGCCTACCGCTTCTTCAACACCGAAAAGCGCAAGTTCATCGTCGCCGATTGCCCGGGACACGAACAGTACACGCGCAACATGGTGACGGGCGCCTCGACCGCCGACCTTGCCGTGATCCTGATCGACGCGCGCAAGGGTGTGCTGACGCAGACGCGGCGGCACAGCTACCTGTGCCACCTGATCGGCATCCGCAACATCGTGCTGGCGGTCAACAAGATGGACCTGGTCGACTACAGCCAGGAGATCTTCGATACGATCGTCGGCGAATACAACGATTTCGCCAAGTCTATCGGCATCGAGAACTACATCGCGATGCCGATCTCCGGCTTCAAGGGCGACAACATCACCACGCTTTCGGCCAACACCCCCTGGTACAAGGGGCCAACGCTGGTCGAGCACCTGGAAACGGTCGAGGTGCTATCCTCGGTCGATGCGGAAAAGCCGTTCCGCCTGCCGGTGCAGTGGGTCAATCGCCCGAACCTCGACTTCCGCGGATTTTCGGGCCTGATCGCCACCGGATCGGTCAAGCCGGGCGATGCCGTCCGCGTCCTGCCTTCGGGCAAGACCAGCACGGTCACGCGCGTGGTGACGCTGGACGGCAACCTCGACGAAGCCATGGCCGGCCAGTCGGTGACGGTCTGCTTTGCCGACGAGATCGATTGCTCGCGCGGGAACGTCATCTCGATCGCCGACAACCCGCCGCAAGTCGCCGACCAGTTCGAGGCGACGCTGGTTTGGATGAACGATGAGCCGATGCATGTCGGGCGCGCCTACTGGCTGAAGCTGGGCACGCAGACGGTCTCGGTGACGGTTCAGCAGCCGAAATATGCGGTCAACGTCAACACGATGGAGCATGTCGCGGTCAAGACGCTCGAACTGAACGCGATCGGCGTGGCCGAGTTGGCGACCGACAAGCCGATCGTGTTCGAGCCTTATACCGACAGCCGGGCCCTGGGCGGCTTCATCCTGATAGACAAGATCACCAATGCCACCGTCGGGGCGGGCATGCTGCACTTCTCGCTGCGGCGCTCGCAGAACGTCCACTGGCAAGCGGTCGACATCAGCCGCGAGGCGCATGCGAACCTCAAGAACCAGAAGCCGGCCGTGCTGTGGTTCACCGGGCTTTCGGGCTCGGGCAAGTCGACGATCGCGAACCTCGTCGAGAAGAAGCTGCACCGGATGAACCGGCACACCTTCCTGCTCGACGGCGACAACGTGCGCCACGGGTTGAACAAGGACCTGGGCTTCACCGAGGCAGACCGGATCGAGAATATCCGCCGGGTGGGCGAGGTGGCGAAGCTGATGACCGACGCCGGCCTCGTTGTCATCACGGCCTTCATCTCGCCATTCCGTGCGGAGCGCGAGATGGTGCGCGGGATGCTGCCCGAGGGCGAATTCCACGAGGTGTTCATCGACACGCCGCTCAGTGTCGCCGAGGAGCGTGACGTCAAGGGCCTCTACAAGAAGGCGAGGTCGGGTGAGCTTAAGAACTTTACCGGCATCGACAGCCCCTACGAGGCGCCGGTGAACCCCGAGATCCGCATCGATACGACGTCGATGACGCCTGACGAGGCGGCGACGCTCATCGTCGATACGCTGCTGGGGGACATCTGATGAGCGTGCTCCGGCAGAATCTTTCCGACGCCGAACTGGCCGCGCATCTCGCCGAAGTCGCCGGGCGCGTGCTTATCGAGGTGCGCGCGTCGGGCGTGCTGTCGCCCAAGGCGCTGGGCAAGGCGGGGGATGCCACCGCGAACCAGTTCCTCGTCCACGCACTCAGGGAGCAGCGGCCCGAGGATGGGCTGCTGTCCGAGGAAGAGAAGGATAATCCCGCGCGGCTGGAGAAAAGCCGCGTGTGGATCGTCGATCCGGTCGACGGCACGCGCGAATATGGCGAGGAGCGGGCGGACTGGGCGGTGCATGTCGGTCTCGCGATCGACGGCGCGGCCAGTGTCGGGGCGGTGGCTCTGCCGGGGCTTGGCATCGTCCTGCGCACCGATACGCCAACGCTGGTTCCGCAAGCGCCCGAGAAGCTGCGCATGGTCGTCAGTCGGACGCGGCCGGCCAGGGAAGCGACCGAGGTGGCCGAGCGGATCGGCGCGGAGTTGGTGCCGATGGGTTCGGCCGGCGCCAAGGCCATGGCGGTGCTGCGCGGGGAGGCGGACATCTATCTGCATTCGGGCGGCCAGTACGAATGGGACAGCTGCGCGCCCGTAGCGGTCGCGCTGGCGCACGGCCTGCACTGCTCGCGCATCGATGGAAGCCCACTTGTATACAATCAAGCTGACGTTTATTTGCCCGATCTGTTGATCTGCCGGAAGGAGCACGCCCGTCTGGTGCTCGATACAGTCGCAGCCCTGCCGGCCTGATATTCCCCGAAAACCAGTATCTTGATCCAGGAAAGGGCGCTGCTGCGGCAGCGCCCTTTTTGCAGGTATGGCCAATTAGCCACAGTAGTTCAAAAAAACAAGACGATGTCAGTTTTATGTCGGTAGGAGGCTTCTTGTAGCCCGGAACATCCGCTAGGCGCCGCTTTCCACGCTTCGGCGTGCGTGAGTTTTTTGATTGGGGACCGGCGCTTTCGGTCTGTTTTGGAGGGATGAAATCCATGCGTACTATCCGCAACCTCGCTCTGGCGAGCGCCAGCGTGCTGGCGGTCGCCAGTCCCGCCTTTGCGCAGGACACGGGAGCGACGGATGCCGGCGTGAGCTTCACGAGCGGTGACGAGATCGTCGTCCAGGCTCGCCGTCGTGATGAAACGGTCCAGGAGGTTCCGGCCGTGGTCAACGCGGTGACCGCCGAGTCGATCGAGAAGCTGAACCTTCGTCGCCTTGAGGACGTTACCGCCGTCGTTCCCGGCCTTGCCCTGTCCCCCAATGCCAACGGCGCCGGCGCCGTCGCGACCATCCGTGGCGTCAATTTCGACGCGAACGTCAGCGGCAACAACGGCACCGTCGAGTTCTACCTGAACGACACGCCGATCTCCGGCACCGTCCTGATGCAGGCGATCTACGACGTCGGTCAGGTCGAGGTTCTGCGCGGCCCCCAGGGCACGCTGCGCGGCCGCGCTTCCCCGTCGGGTTCGATCACGCTGACCAGCCGGAAGCCTGACCTGTCGGAAATCGGGGGCTACGCCCAGGCCACCGTCAACAGCATCAGCGGCTGGAACTTCAACGGCGCTCTCAATATCCCGGTCGTTCAGGACAAGCTGGCCGTGCGTATCGCGGGCCTGGTCGCGAATGACGAGGGCAACCGCGTCCGCTCCTGGCGCGGGGGCGATATCAAGCCCAAAAACGATACCGAATCGCTGCGCGTCAGCGTCGGCGCCGATCCGTTCGACGGCATACTGAAGCTCGACTTTACCTACCAGACCATGCACCGCGAGACGGCGCAGTACGAGCAGGTGGAATCGATCCCGGGCCTTGCCGCCAATGCCCCCAATCCCTTCATCACTGCCAAGCAGCGCCTTGGTTCGGGGGCCGCGCCGTTCACCACCGATGTGAACATCGAGAACTTCACCTGGCAGGCCGCGCTCAATCTGTTCGGCCAGAAGCTGACCTACGTCGGCAGCCATTCCGACCTCAAGAACATGGGCTCCGAGAACGCCGACAAGGCCGGCATCCTGGGTACGCAGGCGTTCGCCGGCACGGCGGTGATCCAGGGCTTCCAGCCCGGCGTGAATGCGGGTCTCTATCCGACCCTGACCAACCCGCTGCCGATCTCGCGCCTGACGTTCTCTCACGCGACTTCGGATTCGCATGAACTGCGCCTGCAGAACGATAGCCGTATCGCCGGCATCTTCGACTACGTGGTCGGCGTGATGCAGTACAAGTTCTCGACGCCGTCCTACCTGGTCGTTCCCAACCTGGTCGGTACCGTGAACACCGGCGTGACGCCGGCGACGGCTTCGCTGACGACGATCGCCGAAGGCTACAGCCTGCGCTACGGCGACGCCAAGGAAGAGTCGATCTTCGGTAACCTGACCGCGCACCTGTTCGACGGCCTGGAAATCAGCGGCGGCCTGCGTCGCATCTGGTACAAGAGCGACAGCGGCCTCGTCAGCTACAACGGTTCGGCTGCCGGAACGGACGTGGCGCCCTACCGGAACCTGAACGACACCGGCAAGACGATCTATGCCGCTTCGGTGAAGTACCAGGTCACGCCGACGCTGATGGTCTACGCCAACACCGGCACGTCGTGGCGCGCCCCGACCGCCGTCATCGGCGGCCCGGTTCTCGCGGATGCGGCACAGGGGCGGTTCCTGAAGCTCCCGGCCGAAACCTCGGAGAACTATGAGGTGGGCTTCAAGTCGGAGTGGTTCGACCGTCGCCTTCGCCTGAACGTCTCGGCCTATCAGCAGACCTTCGAGAACTACCAGTATCGCATGCCGGCCGGCATCTATGCGCTGGACACCCTGCGCGGCGCGGTCATTCCCTTCAACTACGCGGCGGCGGTGCCGGTGAAGGTGAAGGGCGTCGAAGCTGACATTGCGTTCCAGGTCAACGACAACTGGAACATCGGCGCGGTGGTGACCTACACCGACGGCAAGATCAAGAAGGGTGCGATCCTGCCGTGCGCCGACATCGACGGCGACGGCGTTCCGGATACCGCGGTGCCGACTGTCGGCCAGTTCGCCGGTCAGCCGAACATCGGCAGTTGCCCGACGACGAGCGCAATCCGTTCGTCGACGGCCTCGCCCTGGGCGGCTTCGGTCCAGTCGGAATACTGGCGTCCGCTGACGGATTCGATCAACGGCTATGTCCGCGCGCTGCTGACCTGGAAGGGCAACAGCCAGAACGATCCGGTCAACCCCAACGACAACGTGAAGTCCTACGGCCTGCTGAACGTGTACCTCGGTCTGCGTGACGCGGATGGGGCGTGGGAGGTCTCGGCTTTCGCCAAGAATCTCACCAACACCTATCGCGTGACCAGCCGGACGCAGTTCCCGCTGCAGACCGCGGTCAGCGGCGTGAACTACAGCTACACCAACTACTATGGCATCGAATCCACGCAGCCGCGCGAATTCGGCGTCAATTTGCGTTTCGCTTTCGGCTCGCGCTGAGCGAAGCCGGAGCAAAAGCTCGGACAAGCGGGAAGGCCGGCGGGAAACCGCCGGCCTTTTCGTTTGACCTGACAGTCCGCCGCAAATAGGCGACAGTGCTGTTCATAAGGGGGCCGAGGCGAGGATGGAGAGTCGAACCAGGCGGCGGCCGCGCGATCCCGACGCCACGCGCGAAATCATCCTGGAAGCGGCGAGCACGCTGCTGGCCAAGGATGGGCCGGAGGGCATCAGCCTTTCCGAGGTGGCCCACCTCGCCGGCGTCAACCGCGGCACCGCCTACCAGCATTTCGAGACGCGTGAGAAGCTGATCGAGGCGGCGGTGGCCTGGGCCTCCGACAAGTTGTTCCGCGCCGCCTTCGGCGATCCCGCCACCATCGGCGAACGTCGTCCGGAGGAAGTCGACATCGCCGACATGACCGAGCGGCTGGCGGCTTTCGCGATGGAGAACCACGAACTCTGCCGCGTCTGGCTGATGCAGGTACTGGCCTCGACCGATCCCTCGCAGGATCCGTTCTGGCGGGAATACTGCGGCTCGCTTGAACGCTTCGCAGCAAGCGATCTGGCCGTGCCGGGAATCGATGCGCAGGTCCTGTCGGTGATCAACCTTGCCGGCATCTTTCTCTGGCCGATCTGGGGGCGGGCGCATGCCGAGGACGACGACGGCCGCGTCGCGCTCGCGGGCCGGTTCACCCGGGAATGCCTGCGATTGTCGATGTATGGCTCCTTGCGGGCCGAGGCTTACCCCGGCATAGCGGAACGACTTCGGCGGGAGCGGGAGAAAGACTCGCCTGCCGGATCGCGATCCGTCTGACCGGCCACCATTTGACCCGTCACTGTCACAGGGAGTTGTTATGTTTTCCGCGATCCTCATCGAAAAGACCGACGACGGCCAGAAGGTCTCGCTGACCCAGTTGGACGAAAGCCAACTGCCGGAAGGCGACGTCACCATCGATGTCGAATATTCGACGATGAACTACAAGGACGGCCTTGCCATCACCGGCGACGGCCCGGTCGTGCGCCGCTGGCCGATGGTGCCCGGTATCGACCTCGTCGGCACGGTCAGCGAGTCCGGCAATCCCAATTTCGCGGCTGGCGATCGCGTCCTGCTCAACGGCTGGGGCGTGGGCGAGGTGCACTGGGGCGGCTTCGCCACCAAGGCTCGGCTCAAGGGCGACTGGCTGGTCAAGCTGCCTTCGGCTTTCACCGGCCCCCAGGCGATGGGTATCGGCACCGCCGGTTACACCGCCTCGCTCAGCGTCGAGGCGCTGGTGAACTTCGGCGTCAAGCCCGAGGACGGCGAAGTGCTCGTCACCGGCACGCCCGGCGGCGTGGGCTCGGTCGCGGTGGTGCTGCTCAAGAAGGCCGGCTTTACCGTCGTCGCGTCTTATGGCGAGGAGTCGGAGCAGGAATACCTCAAGACGCTCGGCGCCGATTCCTTCATCCAGCGCAGCGAACTGTCCGAGCCCGGCAAGCCCTTCCAGAAGGAGCGCTGGGGCGCCGTGGTCGATTCCGTCGGCAGCCACACGCTGGCCAACGCGATCGCGCAGACCAAGTATCGCGGCACCGTCACCGCCTGTGGCCTCGCCCAGGGCAGCGACCTCAACACCACCGTCATGCCTTTCATCCTGCGCGGCGTCTCGCTGCTTGGCATCGACAGCGTGATGTGCCCGCAGAAGCCGCGCCAGGCCGCGTGGGATCGTCTCGGTCGGGACCTCAACCCGGCGCTGCTCAACACCATCGCGCATGAGATCGGCCTGGCCGAAACCATTCCGGCGGCACGCGACCTGATCGACGGCAAGGTGCGCGGACGCCTGATCGTCAACGTCAAGCGCTGAGGCGGGACGAAACGGGAGAGAAACAATGGCGGATATCGAGAGCAACCAGGGCGTCCAGATGGACCTGTCGGATGTCGACCATCGCGTCGGCAAGCTTGTCGGCGGCGGACAGTTGTGGGAGCCTTGCGCCAAGTCCGATATCCGCCGTTGGGTCATGGCGATGGACTACGTGAACCCGATCCACTGGGATCAGGAGTTCGCGGCGGCCAGCAAGTTTGGCGACATCGTCGCGCCGCAGTCGATCGCGGTCGCGCTCGACTACGGCCATGGCTGCCAGCCGGCCTGCGTCGGCCATATCCCCGGATCGCACCTGATCTTCGGCGGTGAGGAATGGTGGTGGTACGGTGCGCTCGTGCGCCCCGGCGACCAGTTGTTCCAGGAGCGGCGCTTCCACGACTACAAGGTGGCGGACACCAAGTTCGCCGGCCCGACGATGTTCTCGCGCGGGGACACGGTGCACCGCAACCAGCGCGGCGACCTCGTCGCCAAGGCGCGCTCGACGGCTATCCGCTATCTCGCCGAAGAGGCGGAAAAGCGCGGCATGTACGAGACGATGGCCGGCGCGCCCAAGCGCTGGACCCGCGACGAGATCGCCGAGATCGACAAGATTCGCCACGCCTGGCTGCTGTCGAATCGCGAGGGCAAGTCACCTCACTGGGAAGAGGTGCAGGTGGGCGACAAGCTGCCGCGCCGGGTGATCGGCCCGCATTCCATCGCCAGCTTCACCACCGAATACCGTGCCTTCGTGTTCAACATCTGGGGCACCTTTCACTGGACCGCGCCGGCCGGGGTCGAGGACCCGTGGGTCAATCAGGACCCGGGCTGGGTCGAGGGCTTCGGCTTCGATGAGGACACGGCGCTGGTCGATCCGCGCGCGCGCGACGGGCTCTATGTCGGCCCTTCGCGCGGGCACATCGACGACAGCTACGCCAGCGAGGTCGGCATGGCGCGCGCCTATGGCTACGGCGCGACGATGGCGGCCTGGAACACCGATTACCTTGCCTTCTGGGCAGGGCATGACGGCATGGTCCGCCACGCCAAGTCCGATTTCCGCACGCCCGCGTTCGAGGGCGACGTCACCTTCATCGACGGCGAGGTGGTCGACAAGATCGAGAAGTCCGAATGGGGCTTCCCGGTCGTGCAGGTGAAAGTGACGATGACCAACCAGGACGGCGCCAAGGTCGTCGTCTCCACCAACGAGATCGAGCTGCCGTACTGACGGCGCAAGGGAGCGAACCAGGAAATGACGGGTTGGAAATACGTCAGCGGGGATTTGTCGATCTCGCGCGGCATTCCGCTTGCCGACGAGCAAGGGATCGGCGCGCTGACCTTGGGGGGCTATCTGCGCGAGGTGACGCAGGCCTACGGCCCCGCCGAGGCGCTGGTCCTGCGCGAAGGCGACACGATCGTGCGCTGGAGCTACGACGAGCTGTGGCAGCGCGCGATGGAAGTGGCCCGCGCGCTCGTCGCCTGCGGCGTGGGCAAGGGCACGCGCGTCGGCATCCTGCAGACCAACCGGCCGGAATTCCTCGCCTCGCTGTTCGGCGCGGCGCTGGCGGGCGGCGTGGCCACGACGATCAGCACCTTCTATACGCCCACCGAGCTGGAGCAGGTGCTGCAGATGTCGGGCGTCTCGGTGCTGCTGCTGGAACGCAGCGTGCTCAAGAAGGACTTTGCCGACATCGTCACCGGGCTGGAGCCGCAGATCGCCAAGGCCGCGCCGGGTGAGCTGGCTTCGCTGAAGTTCCCCTTCCTGCGCTACCTCGCCATGGTCGACGGCGAGCAGGCACAGGGCGCCATCGAGGGCTGGTCCGCCTTCCTCGCGCGCGGCCGCGAGATCGCGCCCGAACTGGTCGAGGCTGCCGCCGTCGCGGTGTCGCCCGCCGATCCCGGCATCCTCAAGTTCTCCTCGGGCTCGACCGGCAAGGCCAAGGGCATCCTGTCTGCCCATCGTGGCGTCTGCCTGCAACTGTGGCGCTGGGCGCAGTGGTATGGCGTCGATGCCGCCCATCCGGTGCGGATGTGGTCGGCCAACGGCTTCTTCTGGTCCGGCAACTTCGCCATGGCGCTGGGCGGCACGCTCTCGTCGGGCGGCTCGCTCATCCTCCAGCGCTGGTTCGACGCCGAGGCGGCGCTCAAGCTGATGGAGGTGGAGAAGGCGACGTTCCTCAACGCCTGGCCGCATCAGTGGGCCCAGCTCGAGACTGCGCCGAACTATGCCAGTGTCGACCTCTCGGCCATGCACTACATCGACGCGGCAACGCCGATCGCGCGCCATCCGACGATCAGGACCAGCTGGCGCGAACCGGCGCAGGCCTATGGCAACACCGAGACGTTCACACTCATCTCGGTCTATCCTGCGGGAACGCCGCAGGAGATTGCCGGGACCAGCCACGGGCTGCCAACGGCCGACTCCACGCTGAAGATCGTCGAGCCGCTGACCGGGGAGACCATGCCGCTCGGCGAGCGCGGGGAGATCGCGGTCAAGGGGCCGACCCTCATGCTGGGCTACCTCGGCATCCCGCTCGACCAGTCGCTCGACGAGGAAGGCTTCCTGCGCACGGGTGACGGCGGCTACATCGACGCCGAAGGGCGCCTCTTCTGGGAAGGCCGGCTGAACGACATCATCAAGACCGGCGGCGCCAACGTCTCGCCGCTCGAGATCGACGCGGTCATCCGCGAGCATCCGGGCGTGAAGGTCTCGCAGACCGTCGGCGTTCCCGACGAACTGCTGGGCGAACTGGTCGTCGGCTGCATCGTGCCGCGCGAGGGGGCGTCGCCGAGCGAGGACGAGATCAAGGTCTTCGCCAAGGAGAAACTGGCGAGCTACAAGGTCCCGCGCCGCGTGCTGTTCTTTGCCGAGGACGAGCTGAAGACCACCGGCAGCGCCAAGATCAAGACCGCCGATCTGCGCAAGCTCGCCTCCGAGCGGCTGGCCGGCGAAGCAGGGGCCTGACGCCATGGCCGCGGCTCCCGATTTCGCCGACTGGCTGGCGATCGCCAACCTCAAGGCCGCCTATTGCCGGTTGCTCGACACCAAGGACTGGGAGGGCTGGGGCCGGCTCTTTACCGAAGACTTCCTGCTCGACGTGACGGGAAGCGGCGGCGAGGTGCTGCGCGGGCGCGACGCCGTGGTGGCATCGGTGCGCGGCTCGATCGGCACGGCGAAGACCGCGCACCAGGTTCATTTCCCCGAGATCGTCATCGACGGCGACACGGCAACGGCGATCTGGCCGATGCAGGATCGCGTCGTCTGGGACGGCGGCCGCGCGCTCACCGGCTGGGGGCATTATCACGAGCGCTATATCCGCACCGCCGACGGCTGGCGCGTCGCCGAGCAGAAGCTGACGCGGCTGCAGATGGATTTCGACAAATAGAGGGAGAGAGAACGCCATGGCCCGGATCGACGTCAACGGAATTTCGATAGCCTACGAGCTGATCGGGGAGGGAGAGAAGGCGATCACCATCACCCCGGGCGGCCGTTTTCCCAAGGATACCCCGGGCTTGCGCGATCTGGCGCAGGTGCTTGCGGCTGAGGGCTACAAGGTGCTGATCTGGGACCGGCCGAACTGCGGCGCTTCGGACGTCTGCTTCGACGGCGAGTGCGAGAGCTTCCAGAACGCCGACACGCTTGCCGGCCTGATCCGCGCGTTGGGGCTGGGCAAGGCGCTGGTCTATGGCGCCTCGGGCGGCTCGCGCGAGGCGTTGCTGACGGCGATCCGCCATCCCGACGTCGTGGCCGGCGTGGTCTGCCAGTGGCTTTCGGGCGGCGGCATCGGCATCGCCACGCTGCCCAACGCCTACAACGCCAACCCGGCGATCGCGGCCGCGCTCGGCGGGATGCAGGCCGTGACCGAACTGCCCGATTTCCAGCTGCAGATCGCCAGCAACCCTGCGAACCGCGACAAGTTCCTGGCAATGGATGCCGACTGGTTCATCCAGAAGATGCGCGACTGGGCCGACTGGTTCTTCTGCGAACCCGGCCAGCCGATCTCGTGCACGCGCGCCGGCGACCTGGAAGGCATCGCGGTGCCGGCGCTCATCCTGCGCAGCGGCAAGTCCGACTTCCACCACACGCGCGAGACGAGCGAGCAGGTGGCGGCGATGATTCCGGGCGCCGAACTGCAGGAACCGCCGTGGGGCGACCGCGAATGGCTGGAGCGGCTGGCCGCGACTTTCGCGGACCCGAAGGAAGGGTTGTTCGCCAGCATGCCGAAGCTGACCCCGCAGATCCTCGCTTTCGCGAAACGGATCGGCCATGCCTGAGGTTACGCCGTCCCGGGCTTGACCCGGGACGACGCGGTCATCCCACCTGCATGCCGGAGGGCGGCGCGACTTCCTCGGGCCATCTGACCTTGGCCGCGAGCAGGTTGGCGAGCTGCTTGTCCCAATAGTCCTTGTTGTTCGCCAGCGCCTTGAAATCGAACTTGTCCGAGGTGCGGAACTCCATAACCTCGACGCCGGTTTCTCCGGCCACGTAGGCATAGGGTACGTCGGTGCCGAGAAAGAAGCCGTCGCCAGGGCCCAGTTCCTCGGTGCCGATCTTCAGGCTGCCCGAGACGACGAAATAAAGGCAGTCGGCGCTGTGGCTGTGCCGGGGCAGGGGATAGCCGCTCTTGAACCAGCAATAGGTCAGACTCATCCCCGGGCGGGAATAGAGCAGCTTGACCTCGCTGCCTTCGAGCATGCCGTTTTCCGCCAGCGCCATCATGCCCGCTTGCTCGGCCGCGGTCATCGGCTGGGCTTCCATCGGCCCGCCTTCGGCATAGTCGATCGCATCGCGGGCGCGGAAGATTTCGAAAGGAGGTCGGGTATTCTCTCGCGCCATGGTCCTGTTCCCTCGATATGTTCAGCTAGCTGAGGATAAGGCTGGATTATAGTGAGCATTGCCAATAACTGCCAGTAATGGACGAAAACATTGGCGCAATGCTGGCTCAGGTATCGCGTCTGCTGCGCCGCAGCTTCGACGCGCGTGCGCGGGGCATTGGCGTCACGCGGCCGCAGTGGCAGGTGCTGAGCCTGCTCAGCTTCCATGCCGGCATCAACCAGGGGGGGCTTGCCGAACTGCTCGAGGTCGAGCCGATCACGCTGGGGCGGATGATCGACCGGTTGCAGGACGCCCAACTCGTCGAACGCCGCGCCGATCCGGCGGACCGCCGTGCCTGGCGGCTTTTCCTCACAGACACGGGGCAGACCCTGCTCGACCAGCTCCGACCGTTCGCGCACGAGACCTATGAGATCGCTCTCGAAGGCGTTACCGAGGAAGAGCGCGCGGCGCTGATGGCAACGCTGGGGCGCATGCGCGGGAACCTGTCGCGTCGGCAGTCGCTCGATGCCGCGAACGGCTGAGGACATGGCGCCGGCGATGCGGGGGTTGAGCGGGTGCGGGTCCATTTTTGCCAAGCATCGCCTGCGCGTTGCGCAAAGCCCCTTGTGGTTGCGGCGGCTTTCTGGGAACCGTGCGGGCCCGCGATAGTCATCGAGTGAGTGAAACAGTGGCTAAAACGATAGTGATTACCGGTGCCGGGGTTGGTCTGGGGCGCGCGTTGGCGCGGCGCTTCGCCGGCGAGGGAGAGACGGTTATCCTGCTGGGGCGGACCCTGTCCAAGGTCCAGAGCGTGGCCGAGGAACTGGGCGAGCCGCATTTCGCGGTGGAATGCGACGTCAGTTCGCCGGATTCTGTGCGCGCCGCCTTCGCCGCGATCGCCGAGCGTCATCCCAGGATCGACGTGCTGATCAACAACGCGGCGGTGTACGAGCCGTTCATGGTCGCCGACGCGACCGACCAGCAGATACTGTCGATCATGAACACGAATTTCGCGGGGCCGATCTTCACCAGCCGCGCGGCCATTCCGATGATGGACCGGGGCGGGGCGATCATCAACGTGACCAGCGAGTCGGTCGCTTTGGAATTCCCGATGCTGTCGCTCTACGCCAGCACCAAGGCCGGGCTCGAACGCTTCACCGAATCGCTTTCGCGAGAGCTTGAGCCCGCCGGCATTCGTGTCAGCACCGTGCGCGCGGGGCCGATGTACGAAGAGGGCAAGACCGCGCCGGGCTGGGACCCCGCCGCGGCGATGCGCTTCTACGAGCTGTGCCTGAAGGCGGGCATCGACATGCGCGCCCGTCCGATCAGCCAGGTCGCTTCGGTGACAGGCGTGTTCCGGGCATTGATCGACCTGCCGCCCGACGTTCGCGTCACGCACGCGTCGATCGAGGCGCGGCACCCCTGAAGCCCCAACGACCATTCCAAGGGAACGAGGACCATGACGACACTGCCCGACGCCAAGCTTTTCATCGACGGTCAGCTTCGCGACGCGACCGGCGGCCGCACCTACGACGTGATCAGCCCCTGGACCGGTGAGCCCGTGGGCAAGGCGGCCGACGCCACCGCCGCGGACGTCGATGCGGCCATCGCCGCCGCCCGCCGCGCTTTCGATACGACCGACTGGTCGACCAACAAGGAAAAGCGGCTCGCGCTGGTGAAGAAGTACCGCGAGCTTTTCGAGAAGAACCGCGATCGGCTGGGCGAGCTTGCCGTGCAGGAAGCGGGGGCCGCGCGTGGCGCGGTCGACCGCGCGCATGTCGCCATGGCTCTCGACGGCTGGGACGATTACCTCGCGGTCTTCGACAAGGTGCAGTGGGAAAAGGATTACGGCGAGAAGCCGGCGTTCGGCATGACCCACCGCCGCATGGCGGTCTATGAGCCGGTCGGCGTCGTCGCGGCGATCACGCCGTGGAACGTGCCGCTTTACGTCAACATCGGCAAGGTGGTTGCCGCGCTGCTTGCGGGTTGCACCGTGATCCTCAAGCCGGCTCCCGACACACCGGGCGCGGGTGCGATCTTCGGCGAGCTGGCCAAGGAAGCCGGCTTTCCCGACGGCGTCATCAACGTCGTCTTCGGCTCGGACCCGGCCGAGGCGGGCGAGATGCTGGTCAAGGACCCGCGTGTCGACCTTGTCTCGTTCACCGGCTCGACCGCGGTGGGCAAGCGCATCATGGAGCAGGGTGCGGCGACGCTGAAGCGCGTGTTCCTCGAACTCGGCGGCAAGTCGGCCAAGATCGTGCTCGACGACGATCCCAACTTCGCCATGTCGGTCGCAACGACGATGCTCGTCTTCCATGCCGGCCAGGGCTGCGCCGTGCAATCGCGCCTGCTGGTGCCCAAGAGCCGCTATGAGGAGGCCAAGGCCGTCCTCAGCCACGCCTACGCGAGCTTCGGCGACAACTGGGGCGCCATCGATCATCCCGATCACATCATGGGCCCGGTGATCAACAAGAAGCAGCTGGAGCGCATCCTGGGCTATATCCAGCTCGGCCAGGACGAGGGCGCGACGCTGTTCATCGGCGGCAAGGCGCGGCCGGACAAGGGCGGCGGTTATTTCGTCGAGCCGACCGTGTTTACCGACGTCCGCAACGACATGCGCATCGCTCAGGAGGAGATCTTCGGGCCGGTGCTGGTGGTGATCCCCTTCGAGGACGACGAGGACGCCATCCGCATCGCCAACGAGAGCGCCTATGGCCTGTCGGGCGGCGTCAACGGCGGCGATTTCGAGCGGGCGATGAGCGTCGCCAAGCGCATCCGCACGGGCTCCGTCGGCGTCAACAACGGCATGTGCATCGCCGGCGACATTCCGTTCGGCGGCTACAAGGCGAGCGGCATCGGCCGTGAATGGGGTGTCGAGGGCATCGAGGAATTCCTCGAAACCAAGATGCTCGCCTATCCCGTGGGCGCGGCCTGAGGACGGTCGGATGGCGACGGCGCGGATTTCCAGGGCGGATGAGAACGGGTCGACCCCGGCCGACCCGCCCGTCGTCGTCGCTTCGGGTGAGGTCAGCCACAATCTCAACGGGCAGCGTCTCGGTCGCAAGGGGCGGGATACGCGCGAGCGTATCCTGACCGCCTGCTCGGAACTGCTGGCCGAGGACGGAGAGCCGATCTCGATGAGCGCGGTCGCGCGGCGCGCCTCGCTCGGCATGACCTCGCTCTACAACTACTTTTCCGATCTCACGGAACTGCTGCTCGCGGTGCTCGAGCCGGTGATGGCGACGAGCGACGAGCGGTTCCTGTGCATGCTGCGCGAATACTGGCCCGACGAGGTGCTGGGTGAGCGCTGCCATGCCTTCATGGAAGCCTACTACGGCTTCTGGGCGCTCCATTCGCGGCTGCTGCACCTGCGCAATGCCATGGCGGACAATCGCGATCCGCGCATGCTGATCCACCGGGTGGAATCGACCCAGCCGCTGATCACGCTCTTCGCGGCGCAGATGGGCGGCGACAGCGAGAATATGCAGTCGCTGGTGCGCGCCATGGCGACCGTGCTGATGATCGGTGTCGAGCGCACCGCGACGGTTTCGACCGACCCCAGCCTTACGGACCTTTTCGGCGAGGACCAGCGCCGTCCCCAGCAATACTATCTGGTGGCGGAGGCGCGCCTGATGGAGCTTGCTATTCGCGATACTCGCGCTCGGCTGGCGCGCGGCGAACTGGGATAAGCGTTTCCCCGTTGAAGGGGCGCCCTTACATCACGGGGCGGTAGTCGGCCTTCCTCAGCGTCGCGATATAGTCCGCCAGGTCTGCGATCTGCGTTTGATCGACGTGGAAGTTCATGGCTTCCGGATAGTTGTGCGAATCGCGCAGGAACTGTTGCAGCGTCGTGGACGTGACGCCCGGTCGGTTGGCGATGTCCTCGAACGAAGGCGCTTCCGGGTTGGGCGAGGTGTGGTTTTCCGCCACCGCATGACAGGCCGCGCAGTGCTGCCCGGCGAAGGCGAGGCCGCGCGCTGCGGGGGGCAGGGGCTCCGGCGAGGCGACGGCTTTGCCGGCCGTTGCCCCGCCGGTGAAGGACGTTGCGCCGGCGGCAAGCGCCAGTACTGCGATGACGAAGGTTCGCGACATGGGGCAAGCCCTTACCATCGGCCCGGCCGCGCCAGCAACCGCTCAGCGATCCTGGGCGACGCCTCGGTCCGGACGGTTGCCCTGCGATGGATGGGTGCGCTACGCCGTCCGCAGGCAGGACACGGAGGGATCATGGCGCTTTCGCTGCAGTTCGTCGGGTGCGGCGATGCCTTCGGCTCGGGCGGACGGTTCAACACCTGCTTCCATCTCGTCGGCGAGCGGACCGACCTGCTGATCGACTGCGGCGCGTCCTCGCTGGTGGCGATGAATCGGTTGGGCATCGACCGCAACGCGATCACCACGATCGTCGTCACCCATTTTCATGCCGATCACTTCGGCGGCATTCCCTTCTTCATCCTCGACGCGCAGTTCTTCAGCAAACGCCGCACGCCGCTCACCATCGTCGGGCCCGTGGGGCTCGAGGCCTGGTACGAGCGGGTGATGGAGACCGCCTTTCCCGGCTCTTCGCGGGCAGCGCAGAAATTCGAGCTGCGTCTTCTGGAGATCGCGGCCGGTACGTCGCTGGAAGTCGAGGGCGCGAAGGTACGGGCCTTCCAGGCACTTCATGGCCCGCCGGATGGGCCTTGCCACGCGGTCCGCATCGAGGCCGAGGGGCGCTCGGTGGCCTATACCGGCGACACCGAATGGACCCCGACACTGATCCCCGCGGCGCAGGATGCCGACCTGTTTATCGCCGAGGCCTATTTCCGCGACAGGACGGTCGCCACGCACCTCAGCCTGAACACCCTCGAAGCCCATCTGGGCGAGTTGCGTCCCCGGCGTCTGGTGCTGACCCATATGAGCGACGACATGCTCGGCCATCCCGACCGGGAGCGGTTCGAGACGGCCGAGGACGGCAAGGTGATCGTGATCGGATAGGGCTACTTGCCCTTGCCGCCGACCCCCTTCAGGTACTGCTCCATCCCCTTGATGTAGTCGGGGTTCAGCATCAGTCCCGAATTGCCCATGCGCTCGATGTGGCGGCCCGCGTCGCGGCCGACTTCGGCGCAGAGTTCGATCGCCACTTTCGCCGCGCCCATCTGCTCGCCGTTCTGCTTGGCGAGGTGGCGGCAGAAGTCCATGACCTCCTGCTCGAAGGTCTCGTCGGGGAATACCTGGTGGACGAGGCCCATGGTGAAGGCCATGTCGGCCGGCGCCGGCTTGTTCGCCATCACCAGCCAGCGCGCCCAGTGCGGGCCGCAGATGCGGGTCAGGCGCGAAACGCCGTTCGAGGCCGGCAGCACGCCGAACAGCCCCTCGGGGAAGGCATAGCCGGCGCTCTTTGCCGCCAGGCGGAAATCGCACGACAGGCTCATCTCCAGCCCGCCGCCGACGCACATCGCATGGTGCGCGACGACGAAGGGCTTTTCGATGTGCTCCATCTCGTCCCAGAGCTGCTGCATGTTGTTGAGGTTGAGCCGATGGTTCTCGCGGATCGCGCGCGCGCTCTGCACGCCGCTGACAGAAGGAGAGACCACGCGCTGATTGCCGGCCTTGAGGTCCGCGCCGGCGCTGAAATAGCGGCCGGTCGAGCGGATCAGCATGACCTTGAGTTCGTCCGCGTCGCGAAAGCGCAGCACCGCCTCGGTCAGCAGGTCCATCATCTGCCGTGAGATGGCGTTGAGCTTTTCCGGGCGGTTGAGCGTGGCGATGAGGATGCCGTCGACTTCCTCGGTCAGCAGGTGCGGTGCTTCGTCAGTCATTGAATACTCCCAAACTTGAAGGCCCGGGCCGGATCACGCCCGCGTGCGGGGCAGGCCGAGGCCCCTTTCGGCGATCATGGAGCGGTGCACCTCGCTGGTGCCGCCATAGATCGTCGTGCCGTGGGCGTGGCGATAGGCCTGGTTGAGCGCGCCGGGTGCGCCCTTGCGCTTGGAAAGCGAATAGGGCGCCGTGAGGTCGAGCAGATCGCGCGAGTCGGTCGTGAACTTCTCGGACGAGAACATCTTGGCCATCGGCCCGAAGGCGTGGTTCGGCTTGCCTTCGACCTGCGCCCAGTTGGCGCGGTAGGCGATCAGCTCGGATGCGAGATAGTTGGCATAGCTTCGCGCCAGGCGCGCCTGCGCGTTCGGCTTGTCGATCAGCTTGCCCCCGGCATTTCCGCCAGCGCCAACCGTGTCGATCTCGCGGCACAGCTCGACGGCTTCCTCCAGCATCGTGCGCTGCACCTTGGCGAAGCCGCCGCCGTGCTCCAGTTCGAGGCTGGCCGACATCGTACGCACGCCGCCGTCGACTTCGCCCAGGCGCCAGGAATCGGGGATCTTCACGCCATCGTAGAACGTGATGTTGGTGCGTTCGTCCATGAATGTGTGGACGGCCTGGATGGTCACGCCCTCGGCCTTGAGCGGCACGATGAACATGGTCAGGCCCTTGTGCTTGGGCACCTCGGTGTTGGTGCGGGTCAGCATCAGGACGTAGTCGGTCAGGTTGGCGCCGCTGGTCCACATCTTGGTGCCCTCGATCCGCCAGCCGTCCCCGTCGGGAATGGCGCGGCACTGGGCTGCGAAGACGTCCGAGCCGCAGCCCGGCTCAGAGTAGCCGAGCGAGCAGATCGCCTCGCCCGACATGACCTTGCCGAGCACGTCGCGCTTCAGTTCCTCGGAACCGTAGCGGTACATGATCAGCGCGACCATCTGCGCGACGTTGGCCACCGGGTTGTTCCAGCCTTCCTCCTCGAAGGCATCGCGCGCGGCGGTGACGGCATAGGCGTTGAGCCCGCGGCCGCCGACGTCCTTGGGCAGCGCCAGATAGGCCAGATCGGCCTCGACCAGCGCCTTGTGGATGCGCGGATTGTGGCCTTCCCACGAATAGTGGAACTTCGCGCGATCCTCGTCGGTGACGTTCTTCGCGAAGAACTCGTGGATTTCCTGCTGGACCCGGCGGGCTTCCTCGCCAAGGTCGAAGTCGATCGGTACCGCGCCGACGTCGGGCAGGCTCGCGGTCTCACCGGCATAGAGGCGGCGTCCCGCCTCGGCCAGCAGTTCCTCCGGGTCGCCCAGCACCAGCGGCCAGGCCTTGGCGCGCAGGTTGAACAGGTGGATGTCGTGCTCGATGGTGAGGCCGATGCCGCCGAATGTGTGCAGCGACTGGGTAACGGTGCGTGCCGCGGCCTGGGCTGTCCACCAGCCAGCCAGCGAGACTTGCGCGCCGGCCTCCGCATCCCCGTCGGCGATCGAGCGGATAGCCTTCCACACCAGCAGCTTGCCGCCGTCGATCTCGCAGATGAGGTCGGCCATCGGGTGACTGATCGCCTGGAACGTGCCGATGAACACGCCGAAGGCCTTGCGTTCGCCCGCATAGGCGGCGGCCATCTTCAGTGCCTCGCGCGAGAGGCCCGAGAGCGCCGCGCCGATCAGCAGCTTCCATTCCTCGATCCCCGCCGCGAAGGCCGCCAGCGCGGCCTCGCCGCTGCCCAGCACCGTCGCCGGCAGGGCGCCGAGGTCAAGCTCCGCGATCGGAGTGGAAGCCAGGTTCGCCTCGGCCACGCGCGCTTCGGCGGGGACGGTGATAAGCACGACGTCGCTGCCCTTGCGCGCCACGACTGCTTCGGCGACGAGACCGCCGGCGACCCACTGGCGCGGGAACCCGGCCACGTCGCGCATCGCCACGGTGACGACGGCCTTGCCGCCGATCGTCCGGCCGAGCAGATCTTCGCCGCCGCCGAGCTGGCCGAGCAGCCGTGCCGCCACGAGCGTTTCGGCGAGCGGGCCGGAGGCGAGCGTGCGGCCGGCCTCTTCCATCAGGATCGCCGCGTCGAACAGGCCCATGCCCATGCCGCCGGCTTCCTCGGGGACGCGCATGGCGAAGGCGCCGAGTTCGGCGAGGCCCTGCCACAGCGCGGGGTCGAAGCCGGAGGGCCCGTTTTCATCGCTCAGGGCGGCGCGCACGCGGGCCGTGCTGCTGTTCTCGTCGAGGAACCGCGCGAAGGTGTCGCGCACCATTTCCTGTTCTTCGGTAAGGTCGAAATTCATGGGGCTCTCTCTTCCCGGATTATGCCATTCGGCCGCGCGGCTTCGCCCGGCTCACGCGATCCGCATCAGCACGGAATGAGGGCAGGCGGCAACGGAAATCTGGCGTCATCGCCGCCGCGATCCGCACAGCTCGAAGTGCGGGCCGGATCGTTGCCGGGCCTGTTCGCTGAACTTGTGGCGCAGGCCGCACTTGCCGCGCATTTTGCCGGAAGTTCCGGCGCCGGGCGATCGCCGGATAGGTTCGCGAATGCCGATTGCGGTCGACAGCGGGCGCTTGCCGTGAAATTTTGCCGTCGCCATGACCCAGGATATCGACAACCTGCCGGGGTACCGCCGCCGCATTCGCATCGTGCCTGAAGAGGGGGCCGTCCTCGCCATGCTCGAGGACGACATGCACTGCATGGCGGTCAGGCTGCGCCATGCCGGCGGACGGGTTGCTGCGGTCGAACCGGTGATGGAACGTGCACCGTGGACGACCTGCCCCGGCGCGCGGGCCCAACTGGTCGCGACTTTCACCGGCCAGCCGCTCGCGGAGGTGACCGCGCGACGCGAGAAACGCGCCAACTGCACGCACCTGCATGATCTCGCCGTCTTCGCCGCCGCCCACGCGGGGGATAGGTGGGCGCTGACTTACGATATCCTCGTCTCCGACCCGGTTGACGGCGAGCGCCTGTTCGAATTGCGGCGGGATGGCGCGCCGCTGCTGCGCTGGCGCGAACGGGAAGGACGGCTGACCGAGCCGGCCTCCGCCGCAGGCCTGCCGCTCATCGCTCTGCGCGACTGGATCGCCGGGCTGCCCGCCGCCGAGCAGGAACCGGCCCGCGCGCTGCAGTGGGCCGGGCTCGTCGCCCACGGACGGACCATACCGCTGGAAGAGCAATCACGCGCGCAGGACATGCCGGCGAACTGCTACACCTTCCAGCCCGAACGCGCGGTCCATGCCTTGCGCATCGGCACGACGCACGATTTCAGCAACAGCACGCGCATTCCCCTCGACGGCTTCGAAGACATGAGGCCGCCCGAACCCGAAGAGGACTGACTGCGGGCATCTTCCGAAACGGATGATCGGGGGCCTTCCGACGGAGCGAACCGGAAAGCATGAATTTCCTACATGGAGGGGATCAGCTATGCGGAAGGAATGGTGCAAATCCGTTCCCGTCGCGTGAAGCTGGCCGGTTCCATGCGGCGCGTCTCCTGCCCGTACTGGCTGTCACCCGGCCGCAGGCGCGCCGCGCGGGGTCCCGGTTTCCTTCTCCTGGACACCGTAAATTACGTCAACTTCGTCAACCGGGTGTCAACCGGAGCGCCGCGGCAGGCGCAGCCCCCTGGGCCAAGCCACGCGGCCCGGACCGGCTTTATCGCAGCGCCGCGATCCAGCAGTCGAGCAGCGACTTGGCAAGGCCCTTGTCGAGCGCCTCGGCGGCTTCCTCGACACCCTCGCGCCAGCCGGCGGCCTCACCCGCGATGATCAGCGCGCCGGCCGCGTTGAGCAGCACGGCGTCGCGGTAGGGGCCGGGCTCGCCGAGCAGCAGCCGGCGCAGCGCTTCGGCGTTGTGCGCCGGATCGCCGCCGCGGATCGCCGTGACCGGGGCGGCGGCAAGGCCCGCGTCGGCCGCGGTCACGCGCTGCATGACGAAGCCGTCGGGGCCGACCACGGCGACTTCGTTGCCCCCCGCGAGGCTCAGTTCGTCGAGCCCTTCGTCGCCCGAGATGACGAAGCTGCGGCTCGTGCCGAGCCGGGCCAGCGCTTCGGCGTAGATCGGCACATAGGCGGGCCGGGCGATGCCGACGAGCTGGCGGGCCACGCCGGCGGGGTTGGCCAGCGGACCCATCAGGTTGAAGATCGTGCGTCTGCCAAGCGCCTTCCTGATCGGCATGATGCGGCCCATCGCCGGATGGTGCCGGGCGGCGAAGAGGAAGCAGATGCCGAAATCCGCGAGCGTCGCCTCGGCCGTTTCGGCGGCGCGGTCGAGGTCGAGGCCCAGCGCCTCCAGCGTGTCCGCCGCGCCCGCCTTGGAGGATGCCGCGCGATTGCCGTGCTTGGCGACCGGCACGCCGCACGCGGCCACGACCAGCGACACGGCGGTCGAGACGTTGAGCGTGTGATGCCCGTCGCCGCCGGTGCCGCAGACGTCGATGGCGTTCGCCGGCGCCGCGATCGGGATCATCCGCGCGCGCATGGCCCGGGCGGCGCCCGCGATCTCGGTGGCGGTCTCGCCGCGGTCGGACAGGGCGACGAGGAAGCGGGCGATCTCCTCGTCCGCGATCCTGCCGTCGAGCATGGCGCCGAAGGCGTCCTCCGCCTCGTCCTCTGCGAGCGGCGTGGCGATGTCGGGCAGGCGGGTCATGCCGGCCAAATCACGACAGGACCCGGGCGGTGATCCCGCAAATCGCCAGGAAATTGCCGAGCAGGGCGTGGCCATGCTCGGTGGCGATGCTTTCCGGGTGGAACTGGACACCGTGGATCGGCAGGCTGACGTGGCGGAAGCCCATGGCGTGCGCGTCGTCCGAGGTGGCGTTGACGATCAGCTCGGGCGGCGTGTCCTCGACCACCAGGCTGTGATAGCGCGTGGCGATGAAGGGCGAGGGGAGGCCCTGGAACACCCCGGTGCCGTCATGCGTCACGGGCGAGGTCTTGCCGTGCATCAGGCCGCCGCGCACCACCTTGCCGCCGAAGTGCTGGCCGATCGCCTGGTGGCCAAGGCAGACGCCGAGCAGCGGCCGGGCCGCATCGGCGCAGGCGGCGACGAGATCGAGGCTGATGCCCGCCTCGTTGGGCGTGCAGGGGCCGGGCGAGATGAGGAAGCCCTGTGCCCCGGTCTCCATCGCCCGGGCGGCGGACAGCACGTCGTTGCGCACCACCTCCACCTCGGCGCCCAGTTCCATCAGGTAGTGGACGAGGTTCCAGGTGAAGCTGTCGTAGTTGTCGATGACAAGGATCATCCGCTGCCCTTAGCGGCTTGGTCGCGTCAGGGAAACAGCTTCGCGAAGATTGGGGGCCTACTGCCCGAAGCCCGCCTCGCCCGCCACCCGCACGGCCTCGCGCGCGGCGGCGATCAACGCGCCGGCCTTGGCCTCGCACTCGCGCTGCTCGTAGGCCGGGTCCGAATCCGCGACGATGCCGGCGCCGGCCTGGACGTGAAGCATGCCGTCCTTGACGATGCCGGTGCGCAGCACGATGCAGCTATCGACCGAGCCGTCCGGCGCGAAATAGCCGACGCCGCCGGCGTAGGCGCCGCGCGTTTCGGGCTCCAGCTCGGCGATGATCTCGCAGGCGCGCACTTTGGGCGCGCCGCTGACGGTGCCGGCGGGAAAACCGGCGAAGACCGCGTCGATCGCGTCATGCCGGGCTGTGTCGAGCCGGCCTTCCACGTTGGAGACGATGTGCATGACGTGGCTGTAGCGCTCGATCGTATAGCTTTCGGTCACGCGCACCGTGCCCGCCGCCGCGACGCGGCCGACGTCGTTGCGGCCGAGGTCGAGCAGCATCAGATGCTCGGCCCGCTCCTTGGGATCGGCCAGCAGGCTGGCTTCGTTGGCGTTGTCTTCCTCGGGCGTCGACCCGCGCGGGCGCGTGCCGGCGATCGGGCGGATGGTCACCTCCTTGTGTCCATCGGGGCCGCCGCGCACGCGCACGAGGATCTCGGGGCTGGAGCCGATCAGCGCGAAGCCGGGCAGGTCGAGGAAATAGAGGAAGGGCGAGGGGTTTACCCGCCGCAACGCGCGGTAGAGCGCGAAGGGCGGCAGCGTGAACGGGCAGGTGAACCGCTGCGCCAGCACGACCTGGAAGATGTCGCCCGCCTCGATGTAGCCCTTCGCGCGTCGGACCATCGCGGCATAGTTTTCCGCCGGCATCGTCGGGGCGAGCGCGGGCTCGGGTAGCGTCGCGTCGCTGGCGGGAGCAGGGGCGACGCTCGCCAGGCGGTGCAGCGCCGCGTCGATACGTTCCCGCGCCGCATCCAGCGCACGCTGGGGCGCGGTGTTAGACGGCCAGACCGGGGCAATGCAGAACAGCTCGTCGCTCAGCCGGTCGAACACCAGGATCAGCGTCGGGCGGACGAACAGCATGTCGGGCAGCTCGAGGCTGCTCTGCGGCGCGCGGGGCAGCTTCTCGACCAGACCGATCGTCTCGTAGCCGAAATAGCCGACCAGGCAGGAGAGCGCGCGCGGGAGCTGCGGCGGCACGTCGATGCGGCAGGCGGCGACCAGCGCGCGCAGCTCGGCCAGACTGTTTCCGGCGAGGGGGGCGAAGGCCGCGCGGTCGCCGCGCCAGTCGCGGTTGATCTCGCAGTTGGGGCCGGTGGCGCGGAAGACGAGATCGGGGTCGAGGCCGAGCAGACTGTAGCGGCCGCGCACCTCGCCGCCTTCCACCGATTCGAGCAGGAAGTCGCCGCGTCCCGGCTCGATCAGCTTGACGGCGGCCCCCACGGGCGTTTCCGTATCGGCGATCAGTCGGCGCCAGACCAGCGCCGGCCGCCCTTCGGCGAGTTCGGCGGTGGCGGAATTCCAGTTCTCGAGAAGGCCTGCGGACATGTTGTGATCAGTTGTTGCCGCCAAGCCGCGTGCGCACCGCTTTGACGGCCTCGGCGTTGCGCTCGACCTTCACGTCCGCGCGGATCGCGCGGCGCAGGGCGTCGGCCCACTCACTGCCGACAAGCTCGCCCAGTTCGCGCCGGGCAGCGGGAATGATCGGATCGTCCACCGCCTGCGTCGGCGTCTTGATGTCCTTGAGGGAGACGACGAACCAGCCGCGGTTGCCCTCCGCAGGCAGGATCTTGGTCGTACCCTTGGCCATGCTGAACAGCAGCACCAGCGGTGGGGGCGGCCGCTGGCCCTGGGGGCTCAGCTCCTGCCGGTTCATGTCGATCGCCTGTACCGGCGGGATCGTCAGCTTGAGCGTGGCGGCGGCCTGCTTCAGCGATACGCCCTTGCGGGTTTCGGCGAGCAGCTTGTCAGCCGCCTCCTTGGCCGCGGCCGCACCCTTTTCCAGCATGTAGACGGCAAGCACGTCTTCCTTGATCTCGGCAAGCGGCGCCGGAGCCGACGCGGCGATATCGGCGACGTCGAAAATGACGAAGGTCTTGTTCGGTTCGGCTTCGGCAACCTGCGGCTCGTTTTCCCGCTCCATCGCGAAGGCGGCGGCAGCCACCCGGGCGATCACCGGCGGAATAGCCTGCGAGGGATCCTCATAGACCTTGCCGTCGGCGGTGAGCGCCGGCGTCTGCTGGATCGTCAGGCCGAGGTCCTTGGCTGCGTCGGCAAGGTTTCCACCGTTGTCGAACTCCCCCTCCAGCCGCGCGGTGAGGTCACCGAGCGCCTTGCGCCGCTTGGCCACGCCGACTTCGGCAACGATCTCGCCCCGCACCTGGTCGAGCGTGCGCTCGGGGCGCTTGTCGATGTCGTCGACATGGACGACGTGCCAGCCGATCGGGCTGCGGGCGGGCGCCGCCAGGCTGCTGCCGGCAGTGGCGAAGGCGGCGTCCGCAACGGCCTGGCTGCTGCTTCTGGCCAGCGCGGCCTTGTCGATCGGTCCAAGCCTGGTGGTCGACAGCCCCTTCTCGGACGCCGCCGCTTCGAGGGACTTGCCCTTGGCGACTTCGGCCGAGACCGCGCGAGCTGCCTCCTCGGTGGGAACGATAAGCTGGGTGAGGCGGCGCATCTCCTGTGCGGCGTACCGCGCCTTGTTGGCATTGTAGTAGGCGGCGATTTCGGTGTCGGTCGGCGCCGCGAGGTCCTTGAGCGCCTCGTCGCCGAAAGTGGCGTAGCGGATGACGCGACGTTCGGGGCGGATGAACTCGCTGCGATGGGCCGCGTAGAAATCGGCAAGCTGCTTGTCCGAAGGCGGTGCCTTGGGCGCGAACAGCGGGGAGGGCAGCAGCGCGATCTCACCGGTGCGGCTTTCGCGCAGCAGCGCTGCATAACGCTTCGCCAGCTCGAGCGGTACCGTCGATCCGAACGCGGCCGGCTCCAGGATCTGGCGCGAGATCAGGCCCTGTTCGAGATCGGCGCGAACCATCTTCTCGCTAAGGCCGCGCTGCGCCAGCATCTGCCGGAAGGTTACCTCGCTGAACTGTCCGTCGGGCCCGCGAAAGGCGGAAATCTTGGTGATTTCGCTATCGATCAGCCGCGGGCTGGCAATGATGCCGTGCTCCTTGCCGAACACTGACAGCGCGGTGCGGCTGATCATGTCGTCCAGCACCCTTTCGAGGCCGTCGGAGGCGACGAAGCCGGCCATCGACAGCCGCGGATCATCCTGCCGGAGGCTTTCCAGCGTGTTGCTCGCTGCCTGGCTTAGATCGTTGTCGGTAATCCGGTGCCCGCGCACCTTGGCGACATTCGTGCTGCTGAGGCCGGAGGTTTGGAACCCCATCATGTCGCCCGCGGCGAAGGCAAAGGCGATCACGCCCAGGAATATCAACGCAAAGATCGCGCCGATCCTGGATGAGAAGAGACTCCGGATGAAATTCAGCATTCGGTCGACCGCTCGCAAAGGCACCCGGAAGCGTCCTTCCAGGCCGGGTTGGCAGCCTTTAGGGGGCAAAGCGCGTTACCGCAATGCCTGGGCGACATCCCTCCGGCGTCCAAGGATTTTGACAAGAACAGGGCCGCTGGATAGCAGCGCCACGGAACAAGGGGGCCGGTTCACGGGGATTCGGCCCGCAGCGAGGGCTATCATGGCAAATCTGCCTTATATTGTCGGCAATTGGAAAATGAACGGCACGCGCGCCACGCTGACGGAGGCGCGGGCGATCGATCGCGCGGGTGTCCGCTTCCCGGGCGTGCAGGTGGCGCTTGCCCCGCCGTTCACCCTGATTCAGTCGATGCGCGAGGAAGTGCAGAGCATCGGCGTGGGCGCGCAGGATTGCCATGTAGAGACGAACGGCGCCTATACCGGCGATATCTCGGCCCCGATGCTTGTCGACGCGGGGGCCGATTTTACCATCGTCGGCCACAGCGAACGGCGCGCGATGCATGGCGAGAGCAACGAAAAGGTGCGGGCCAAGGCCGAAGCGGCGCAGGCTGCCGGCCTGGGCGTGATCCTCTGCGTCGGTGAGACCGAGGCCGAGCGCGATTCGGGCGATGCCGAGGCGGTGGTCACCACCCAGCTCGACGGCTCGCTGCCGCAGGGCGCCGATGCGGCTGCCCGCCTTTCGGTCGCCTACGAACCGGTCTGGGCAATCGGTACCGGTCGCGTGCCTTCGGTCGCCGATGTCGGCGCGATGCACCGCGCGATCCGCGCCAAACTCGCCGCGGTCTACGGCGAGGAAGGGGCGGCGGTGCGCATTCTCTACGGCGGCTCGGTCAATGCCGGCAATGCGGCGGAACTGCTGGCGGCCGACGAGGTCGGCGGCGCGCTTGTCGGCGGTGCCAGCCTGACGGCGGAGAGCTTCACGGCGATCATCGGCGCGGCGGCAGCGCTCGTCGAGCGGGAATAGTTCCACGGGTTGCGCATCTGGGCATCAGCGCCTAGATGCGCGCCAGCCATTCTCATGATATCCGGATAGCATGTCGATCTTCATCTTTCTCACGGTCGTCCAGGCCCTGATCGCAGCCGCGCTTGTCGGCATCATCCTGATGCAGCGCTCGGAGGGTGGCGGGCTCGGGGTCGGCGGCAGTCCGTCGGGCTTCATGTCCGCGCGCGGCGCGGCCGATTTCCTGACGCGGACGACCGCCATCCTGGCCACGCTGTTCGTCGCGTTGAGCATCGTGCTGGCGACGCTGGCGGCGGGCGGCTCCTCGGGCCGCAAGATCGACACGACGCTCGATCGCAGCGCACCGCCGCCGGCCGATCCGCTGGCCGGCAGCGTCCAGCCGGCCGTCCCGGCGCAAGGGGCGCCCGCGGCACCATCGCCGGCGTCGAACGACCCGCTGGCGGGCGCCGCCAAGAAGTAACCCTTCGCCGCCGTCACCAGCGCGCCGGTCCGTTTGCGCGGGCCGCGCTCGGCTAGCTGTGGATTGCCGCGACCCGCCGGCCGCAGCGCGCTTGCCCTGTCCACCCTCTTCGCACTAAGGCTCGATTCCCATGGCGCGGTACATTTTCATCACCGGCGGCGTGGTCTCCTCGCTGGGCAAGGGCCTTATGGCCGCCAGCCTTGCAGCGCTGCTCCAGGCCCGCGGTTTCCGCGTCCGCATCCGCAAGTTCGATCCTTACCTCAACGTCGATCCGGGCACGATGAGCCCCTATCAGCACGGCGAGGTCTACGTCACCGACGATGGCGCCGAGACCGATCTCGACCTTGGCCATTACGAACGCTTCACCGGCGTTTCGGCGCGCCAGTCCGACAACATCACCTCGGGCCGCATCTATCGCGACATCATCGCGCGTGAACGGCGGGGCGACTATCTCGGCGCGACGGTGCAGGTGATCCCGCACGTTACCGACGCGATCAAGGAATTCGCGCTCGCCGACAGCGAGGGCCTCGATTTCATCCTCTGCGAGATCGGCGGCACCGTCGGCGATATCGAGGGCCTGCCTTTCGTCGAGGCCATCCGCCAGGTGCGCAACGAACTGGGGCGCGAGCGGACTTGTGCCGTGCACGTCACCCTGGTGCCCTATATCGCCGCTGCCGGCGAGCTGAAGACCAAGCCCACGCAGCACTCGGTGCGCGAGTTGGCCGGGCTCGGCGTCCAGCCAGACATTCTGTTGTGCCGTTGCGAGAAGCCGCTGCCCGCCAGCGAGCGCGCCAAGATCGCGCTGTTCTGCAATGTCCGTACCGAGGCGGTGATCCCCGCGCTCGACGCCTCCAGCATCTACGCGGTGCCCTTGCAGTATCACGCCGAAGGGCTGGACGCCGAGGTGCTGCGCCATTTCGGGCTGGATTCCCCGGCGCCGGATCTCTCGCGCTGGACCGATATCGTCGACCGCTACCAGCACCCCGAGGGCGAGGTGACGATCGGCGTGATCGGCAAGTACGTCGGCCTGCCCGACGCCTACAAGTCGCTGAACGAGGCGCTGGTCCACGGCGGCATGGCCAACCGCGTCAAGGTAAACATCCGCTGGATCGATGCCGAGCTGTTCGAGAAGGACGATTCCGAGATCGTCGCCCAGCTCGAGCCGATGCACGGCATCCTCGTGCCCGGCGGCTTCGGCGAGCGCGGCACCGAGGGCAAGATCGCTTCGGTCCGGTTTGCCCGCGAGCGGGGGGTGCCGTTCTTCGGCATCTGCCTTGGCATGCAGATGGCCTGCATCGAAGGCGCGCGGAACACCGCGGGGATCAAGGCCGCCTCGTCCACCGAGTTCGGCGAGACGCACGAGCCGGTGGTCGGCATCATCACCGAATGGATGAGCCCCGAAGGCCTGCAGACGCGCGCCGCGGGCGGCGATCTTGGCGGCACGATGCGGCTGGGCGCCTACGAGGCGAGGCTGGCGGGCAACAGCCGCGTCGCCGCGGTCTACGGCACGACGACGATTTCCGAGCGTCATCGTCACCGCTACGAGGTGAACGCCGCCTATCGCGAGGCGCTGGAGGCGGGCGGGCTGGTCTTCTCCGGTATGTCGCCCGACGGGCTTCTGCCCGAGATCGTCGAGCGGCCCGAGCACCCCTGGTTCGTCGGCGTGCAGTTCCACCCGGAGCTGAAGAGCAAGCCGTTCGACCCCCATCCGCTGTTCGCGGGCTTCATCGAAGCCGCGCTGCGCCAGGCGCGGCTGGTCTGACTTTCCGACGGAAAAAGTCCGGCGCGGACCTTCGGAGGCATGGCGCAAGGTGTGAGCCGATGGCCACACCTCGGGAAAGTTCATTTTCGTACTAACGCGGTGTTAGTTTTTGTTGCTAACTTGCTTTCCGGAACAGGCGACGCGGCACGGCTTCGTCGAAGCGTTGGCTTCGGCGGCGGCGCGGTCGGCATTTTCGGTAACGCGGGGGACTGACAAGCAGACTTGCCTTCGGGTGATCGTCATCCGCGACCCGGACGATCACAGGAAGGCCGGGCGGCGCGCAAGCGTCGGGGGGGCGGACCAATCCCGGGTCCGCCCCCAAATCCGCCGACCCGAATCCGCCGACCCGGCATTGCCGCGCCCGGACATGAGCGCGGCGGGCAGGCTGCTCAGGCAGCCTTGTCGGCCGTTTCGCCTTCGATGACCGAGAGCGGCGCCCGACCGCCGATGGCGATCTTCTTTGGCTTCATCGCCTCGGGAATCTCGCGGACGAGATCAATCACGAGCAAACCGTCCTCGAGATTGGCCGCCTCGACGCGCACGTAGTCGGCCAGTTCGAAACGACGTTCGAAGGCGCGCTGGGCGATGCCGACATGCAGGAACTGGCCGCTCTGCGCCTCCTTCGCCCGGCCCGGGGCAGGCTTGCGGCCCTGGATGACGAGCAGGTTCTGCTGCGCGGTGATGTCGATGTCGCCGGGCTTGAAGCCGGCCACGGCAAGGGTGATGCGGTAGGCATCGTCGTCGCGCCGTTCGATGTTGAACGGGGGGTACTTGTCCTCGCTGCCCTGAGCCTGCTTCTCGAGCAGGTCGAACAGGCGGTCGAAGCCGACCATCGAACGGCGATAGGGGGAAAAATCGAAACGGTTCACGGCGTCAATCCTCTGCTGAGCAATTTTCCAGTGATCGAAGCCCGGCATCCGGCGCTTCGGATTGTGCGTCACGCCCTTGTCGCCTTCGCTGTCGACAGGCCTGCGGCGCATGACACGCGCTACGAGATATGATAGCGCCCGGCCGTTTCAAGAGGTTGAGAAATCCGAGCATGTCGGCACCGAATATTGAAATCTATACGAAATGGGGCTGCCCTTATTGCGTCGCCGCCAAAGCGCTGCTCGACGGCAAGGGCGTTGCCTATACCGAGTACGACATTACCATGGGCGGTCCCAGGCGCGACGAGATGCGCGCGCGCGTGCCCGGCGCCATGACTGTGCCGCAGGTGCTGATCGACGACGTCCCCTACGGCGGCTACGACGATATCTCCGCGCTCGACCGCCAGGGCAGACTCGACCCGGCGCTGGGCCTGTGACGTGACGCGTATCGCCGTTCTCCAGATGACTTCCGGCGTCGAGCCGGCGGCCAACGCGCGCACGATCGTTGCGGCGATCGAGGCCGCAGCCGGCGAGGGTGCCGCAATGGTCTTCACGCCGGAGATGTCGGGCCTGTTGGATCGCGAACGCAAGCGGGCGCTGGCTCACATCGTCGCCGAGCAGGACGACCGCGTGCTGGCGGCCGCGCGCGAGGCTGCGGCGCGCACCGGCGTCTGGGTGGCGCTGGGCTCGCTCGCGGTAGCGCGAGAGGACGGGCGCTGGGCCAACCGCGCCTTCGTCATCGATGGGTCTGGCGGGATCGCGGCGCGCTACGACAAGATGCACATGTTCGACGTCGACCTTGCAACGGGCGAGAGTTGGCGCGAATCCAATGCCTATGCCGCGGGCGACGCGGTGGTGACGGTCGAAACGCCGGCCGGTCGGCTGGGCCTGGCGATCTGCTATGACATCCGCTTTCCCGCGCTGTTCGAGGCGTTGGGCCGCGCGGCTTGCGACCTTATCGCCATTCCCGCGGCGTTCACCGTGCCTACGGGCAAGGCCCACTGGCATCTTCTCCAGCGCGCCCGCGCGGTCGAGGCGAGCGCTTATGTCGTCGCCGCCGCGCAGGTCGGCCGGCACGAGGACGGGCGCAGCACTTATGGCCACAGCCTCGTCGTCGATCCCTGGGGCGAGGTGCTGCTCGATCTCGGCGGCGAGGTGGCCGGCCTTGGCTTCACGAGCATCGACCTTGCGCGCATCGCCGAAGTGCGTGCGCAACTGCCCAGCCTTGCCAATCGCAGAAAGATCGCCACCTGACTTGATATGATTGTTTTCGATCTTGAATGCCGCGCGGGCGGCCACCGCTTCGAAGGCTGGTTCGGCTCCACCGAGGATTTCATGGCGCAGCAGCAGCGCGGGCTGGTGGCCTGTCCCGAATGCAACTCGGCCGATGTGATCAAGGCACCCATGGCGCCCAAGCTCGCGCGCAAGGGCAACCAGTTGCCGAGCGCACCTGGCGCCCCTGCCACGGCACCGCAGCCGATGGCCAAAGGCGCAATGCCGCCCGAGGCCGCGCGAATGCTGCAGGCGCTTGCCGTGATGCAGCGCGAGGCGCTCAAGGATTCACGCTGGGTGGGCGACAAGTTCGCCGAAGAATCGCGCGCCATGCATTACGGCGAACGCGAGGCCGAGACGATCCACGGCCAAGCTTCGCTTGAGGACGCGAAGGCGCTGCACGAGGAAGGGATCGAGGTTGCCCCGCTGCCATTCCCCGTGGCCCCGCCGGGCGAGGCCAACTGATCCGCGCGATCCGCGATTGCCCTGCGCGCCGGCCTTGTCTAAAGGCGCCTTGGGCGCCCGTAGCTCAGCAGGATAGAGCACAAGATTCCTAATCTTGGGGCCACAGGTTCGAATCCTGTCGGGCGCGCCACGTGTAAAAACCCATAGTTTCGGTACTCGCGGATGATGCCGAGCCCGAACAATAGAGAGGACTCTGGCCCATGTGGGCGTGCGCAGTCTGACGGCATCCGACCGCACATATCCATGCTGTGCGGTCACCGCTATCGGCGCGCCGCCGCCCGCTCGCCGTCAGAATCGTACGCCCGCCGTCACCATCACGTTGCGCGGCGCGCCGACGAAGCAGTCGCCGCGCGCGAGGCATGAGGCGAAGTACTGGTTGTCGAGCAGGTTGGTGGCGTTGAGCGCGAGGCGGAACTGCTTCCAGGTTATCTCCGCCAGCGCGTCGACCGTAGTGCGCGAAGGTGTGACGATCGACCAGATGGGGCTCGTCGAGATGCTCTTGCCGCTGTAGACGACGCCGCCGCCCAGGCGGAGATGGGCCTCGTCTGGCAGGCCGAAGGTCTTGGTCGACCAGAACGAGGCCGTGTGGCGCGGCATGTAGTCCAGGCTGGTGTTGGTTTCGGACTTGAGCTCGCTGTAGCCATAGTTGGCGAGCAGCTCGAAATCGCCGGGAAGGGTGTGGCTTGCCTCGATCTCGAAGCCCTTGGTATTGAGCACGCCGGACTGGGTGGTTCCACCGGCGGCGAGATAGAGGACGCGGTTCTGCTCCCTGATCTTGAAGGCTGTCGCGGTGATCAGCGTATAAGGCGTCGGCTGCCACTTCACGCCCGCTTCGTACTGGGTGCCGGTCTGTGGGCGGTAGGGCGCCCCGAAGGTACCGTCGCCGTTGTCGATGGCCCCGGCGACCGGCAGGAAACTTTCAGTATAGCTGAAGAAGGGCGAGATGCCCGCGCCGATCTCGCCGATGATGCCGGCGCGGAAGGTAGTCGCCTTGTCCTTCTGGCCCGAGGAACCGGTCACGTGATCGCGGCGGGCGCCCAGCACGACCGAGACGCGGTCGAAGAAGCGGATCTGGTCCTGAACGTAGATGCCCAGCTGCTTCTGCGATTCCGTGGTGAAGGGGCCGCTGGGATCGTAGGTTCGCAGGCTGTCGTAATCGATGTCGTAGAGGTCCACAAGTTCCAGGCCGCCATCATAGCGCTTGGCCACCTTGTTCCAGCTGTAATCGAGGCCGACGAGAAGCTTATGCTCGATGTTTGCGCCGGTGTTGAAGTTGATCTGCAGATTGTTGTCGGTGGAAAAGACGTTCATCCGCGCGTCGCTAGCGTCCGCGATGAGGCCGATGGTGCGTCCGTTGGTGCCGTAGACGGAGAACGGATCGGTCGGATTGCTGTAGCTGTCGGCATAGTGGGTGTTATATTCGAGGTCGCTGTCGATATAGCGCGCCTTCAGGCTCAGCCTGACGTGGTCCGAGAAGCTGTGGGTGATGGAAGCGCCACCCTGAAGCGAGCGGCCGGCATAGCGGTCCCACCCCGCCTTGCCGACGAAAGTGTAGCGAGCAAGCTGCCCGGCCGAGGGGTTCGGAAGGAACGTGCCGACGATCGGCAGGAATTGCGAGGTCGAGCCGGTGTCATCCTCCTGGTAAAGACCGGTGAGAACGATGTCCGTGGCGGGAGTCGGTTGCCAGCGGATCGAGGGGGCAATCATCACGCGATCGTCGGGGACATGCTCGACATAGGTATTGGCATCACGCACCCGGCCGACCAAGCGGACCGCGAGATTGTCGGCCAGCGCGATATTTACGTCACCCATGGCCTCCTTGCGGTCGAAGCTGCCGTAGACGAGGTTCAATTCGCCCCGCGTCTCGAAATCGGGCGTCTTGGATACGAGGTTGACGAGCCCGCCGATCGAGCCCTGCCCGAACAGCACGGAAGCGGGACCGCGCACGATCTCCACCCGCGAGAAGTTGTAGGGGTCCGCGGTGATGCTGGCGTAATATGAGAAGATGTCGCGCATGCCGTCGCGGAACTGGAGCGCATCCAGGCCGCGCACGTTGAACCCGTCGACGCGGGTGTCGCGGCCATAGGGGTTGGCCAGAACGCCGGCGGCATACTTGACGGTGTCGGAGATGCTGATCGCGCCCTGTGCAAGATATTGGTCGGAAGAGATGACCTTGATGGGCTGCGGTAGCTCAGTGAGCGCTGTGTCCGTCTTTGTTCCTGCCGTGGCCGCGGTGACCACGATCTCATCGATGGCGTCTTCCGCCGCGCCGTCCTCGGCCCAAGCCTGCTGACTGGCCAGCGCGCTGGCAAGCCCGGTTATCACGAACAGTTTCCTCATTGCTTACCCCCTTGCTTTTCGAGGGGCGGACTACACTATTGCAACCAATTATCAATAGCGAATCTATTGCTAATACGACGCACTGCCTCTAACCGAGGGGCATGAGCAGCAGGTTGAACACATTTCCGCATTCCCGGTTGCAGACCTGGACTCGCATCCTCCTGGCGGGCCCAGGCGCGATGGTCGTGGCGCTGACGCTGCTGGCGGGCATGCCGCTGTGGCTGCCGGGCGGGGCCGCCGGGATCGACAATCTGGTGTTCCCGCTCATCTTTGCTCCCTTGATCTGGGCGGGCCTGTTTTTCCACGCCTGCCTGGATCGCAGCCTGGTGCGCGTGGCCGTGATCGCCGGCGCGCTATTCCTCGTGCATGGCGCCTTGGTCGCGTCCAGTTTGATGGGTAAAACGGCGGCGACGACGGAGAGGGTGCGATGATCCACCTGAAGAAGGACGAGACCAAGGCCATGGTCGCGGTGCACGGCTGGTCCGGCATCCTCCTCGGCCTGCTGCTCTACGCCGTGGTGCTGACCGGCACCGCGGCCGTTTTCGCGCACGAGATCGGCGCCTGGTCGGCCGGCCACGTTGCCACCCAATCCACCTTCGAGAAGCCGATCGATGCTCAGGTTCGCCGGCTCGATGCCATGACGCCGCCCGAGTTCCGCGAGGCCCTGAGCCTGTTCGAGATCGGTGACCACGGCCTTGGCGCCTTCTTCCATCGCGACGAGCTCGACGCGAAGGGGATGCCGATCGAACGCGGCATCTATTACCAACTCGACAATGCGGGCCAGCTCCGTGCGACGGTGCGCGGCACCAGCGAGGAGATATTCGGGCCGCGCAACGACGACGCGCTCAGCAGCTTCCTGGTCGATACCCATGTTCGCCTGCACGTGCCCGACCCGTGGGGCCTGCTGCTGACGGGCATTCTGGGCCTGGCCATGCTCGTCGCGGCCATCTCCGGCCTGTTGATCCACCGTCACCTGTTCAAGGACATCTTCACCTTACGCAGGCAGGCGAAGCCGGTGCTGGTCGATCGCGACAAGCACAGCGTCGCCAGCACCTGGAGCCTGCCCTTCGCCTTCATCCTGGCATTCACCGGCAGCTTCTTCTCGTTCTTCGGGACGGTCGGCGTGCCGGTGGTGGCGATGGCAGCCTTCGGCGGCGACGTTGAAGCCTTGAGCGAGGCCGTGTTCGGCAATCCCGGCAAGCCCGATCCGCGCCCCGTCGCCATCGGCAATCTCGATCGCGTCACCGCTGACGCCATCCGCCGCACCGGCGAGGAGCCGACATTCATCGCCATCGAGAACTTCGGTCGCGCCGACGCGAAGATCACCACCTTCCATAACCCCAGGGCCAGCGACATCGAGCCAGTTGCTCTGCTCTACGACGGCGCTACCGCCACGTTCGTACGCGCCAAGCCGACCGTCGGGGCCGAGCCTTCGGTAGGCGGAACGCTGGCCGGGATCATGGGCCCGCTGCACTTCGGCAACTTCGCCGGCTTTCTATCGAAGGCGATATGGTTCGGGCTGGGCTTCGCCATGTGCTATGTGACCTATACCGGGATGCGGCTATGGGTGGTCCGCCGCAAGGACGAGACGCGCTCGCTCGCATGGCTGGAGCGGACCCTGACCGTCGTCGGATTCGGGCTGCCGTTCGGGCTCGCCACCGCCGCCGCCGCCTTTCTGGTCACGATGCCGTTGGGCACGGCCGTCTACTGGACGACTGCCGCGTTCCTTATTGCATCTGCCATGGCAGTGCTGGCCGGGGTTTTCGCGCCTTCGAACGAGTTCTTGTCGCGGCTTTTGAAAGGTGCGACCGGAATTGTCATGATAGGTCTGCCGCTGCTGCGCCTGTTCGCCGCGCAGGGTCCCGGCTGGGGCGAGGCGATGGCGGTGGGCCAGCCGATCATCCCGGCGCTCGACTTGGCCTTCGTTGCCGCCGGCATCGGGCTCGTCCGTGCATCCTGGGCAGGCGCCCGCGTGCGGCGCCGGACGATGCCGGTCGGCGGGACGACGAGCGCGGCATGACGATGTTCCATCTTGCGCTGATTGCTCTCGTTCTCTCCGCAATCTCCATCCTTGCCCTGTGCGCCGGCGATCCGAAGCGCCGCCGGACCGCTGGCGATATGAGCGGGGGCATGACGCCGGCGCGCCGCCGATCACTCGCGGCGGTCTCGTGCATACCGGGTCTGGTCTGCGCGTTGCTCGGTGACGCGGCCGCGTTCCTCATGTGGCTGGGTGGATGCGCGCTGGTCGGTTGGGCCTGCGCGGCATTCTTCCGCCCACGTTCGTCGGGCGGGCAAGGTACGCACTGACGGCCCTGCGCCACTGATCCCAGGAGCCGGTAGCGGGACGATAACGGATCCAACGCCATCTTTGGCACGCCCGGGTGAATGGCGATCCCGCCCGCCAACGCGAGCAGGCCCAACCGCCGACATGCGCGGGCAACCTGTCTCGCGGGCTCCCGTATCCCTGCGAAGGGACATACTCGGAAACGGTTGCGTCCTAATCCCGTCGCATAAACAACCAGTGTAAGGGAGGCAGTGATGAAGAACTGCTTTAGGATTGCAGCCGCATCGACGCTTGTGCTTGCGGGAGCCGCGTATGCTCAGGAGGCGCCGGAGGTCGAGGAGCAGGCCGCGGCTCCGGGCGACATCGTCGTAACCGCCAACAGGCGTGTCCAGAGCGTGCAGGACGTGCCGATCAGCATTTCCGTCCTCAGTAAGGACGCGCTCGCCTCGTCGGGGGTGACGAACGCAACCCAGGTGCAACTCACCACACCGGGGGTGAACATCGCAACGGGTGTGGGGGCGCCGATCATCTTTGTGCGCGGCATGGGCACCGGGAGCCTCGTGGCGGAAGCTGCGGTTGGCCTCTATCTGGACGGCGTCTATCTTCCCTATACGGCCGCGATCGACACTTCGTTCCTCGATATCGAGCGGGTGGAAGTGCTGAAGGGGCCGCAGGGTACGCTTTACGGCCGTAACACGACCGCCGGTGCCATCAACTTCGTCTCGCGCGATCCGGCGGCGGAAGAGACCGTCGAAGTGAAATTCAAGGCCGGCAACTGGGGTACACTCCAGGGACAGGCTTACGTCTCGAGCGGGCCGGGCCCGATATCGGTCAGCGTGGCGGCACAGTATACGCACCATGACCCCTACCTGAAGAACCTCGTGGCCGATCGGCCGGACTACAACGACCGCAAGGAATACGGCGTTCGCGCCCGTCTGAAGGCGGAGCTTTCGGATCTGTGGACGGCGACGATTTCCGCCGACTACACGGAGGCTGACGACTTCGGCTCCATCGGCTTCGTTTCGATCTACCCGAACAACTTCGCCTCCAATCCGGCGCAAGGCGGTAACTTCACCTTGCTTGATAATGATCCCCGCCACACGTACGCTGATTTTCCCTCGAATGGGCATGAAGTGCAGAATTACGGGGGATCTCTGACCATTCGCGGCGATCTCGGCTTTGCGGACTTCGTTTCGATCAGCGGCTATCGCAACATCTATCAAAATTCCGGTCCGGACTCGGATGCTTCCGACCTGCCGCTGAGTGCGTTCAATAGCCAGAACCGCTTCAAGAACTGGTCTCAGGAATTCCAGCTTATCTCGACGCCCTCGTCGAGCATCGAATGGATATTCGGCCTCTACGCCTTTGATCTCGATGCCTCATTCGGTCCGACCGCCGTGTTTAATCAGGGTAACACAGGCGGCCCGCGCGCCGACGACGCCAATTTGATTGTTCAGGGTCGAACCGGAACCCGCTCGTATGCAGCCTATGGCCAAATCACGGTTCCGCTCACCGATGCCTTTAAGCTCACCGGTGGCATGCGCTACAGCACCGAAAAAGCCAAGCTCACCGAGCAGACCGTCTCGGTTCCGGGTGTAGGCGTGATTTTGAGCGACACTCCCGACGAGAAGCGCTTCAATTCGCTCGATCCCAAGGTCGGCATCCAGTATGAGATGGACGGCCAGATGCTCTACGGAACCTACACAAAGGGCTTCCGCAGCGGCAGTTACAACCTGGGCAGTCCGGGGTCGCCGGGTCCGGTTCGTCCCGAGAAGGTCGATGCCTTCGAAATTGGCGGCAAGCACACCATTTCGCGAGGGCTACTCTTCAATTGGGCTGCCTGGTACTATAAGTACGACGACCTGCAGGTCAGCCGCGTCGTGCAGAGCGGCAGCAGCCTGTTCACCACGCAGAATGCCGCCTCGGCGGTCAGTAAGGGCGTCGAGGCAAGCCTGATCGTAAATGCGATCGACAACCTCTCGCTGACCCTCTCGGGCTCGTACCTCGATACGAAGTACGAGGACTTCACCGGAGCCGCCGCGTTCGTGCCTCATGTCAGCGGCTACGGCCTGACGCGCGTAGAGCGGGACGTTTCGGGGTTGGACCTGCCGCGCGCTCCGAAGTTCACTCTATCGGCTCAAGCGACGTACACCATACCGATCGGCGACGGGTCGCTCGATCTGTCGGGGAACGTCTATTACACGAGCAGCTACTTCCTCGACACGCCCAGCGACATCCGACAGGATGGTTACGAGCTGGTCAACCTCAGTGCGACGTACAACTTACCGGGCGATCGGTGGTCGATCGGCGCGTTCGTCACCAACCTGACGGATTCCGTCTATGCCACGTATCATAACACGAACGTTTATGGCTTTGGCGCCATTCCCAGCGACCCGAGGATCATTGGAGGGATGATTTCCTTCAAATACTGATCCACATGGGCCTCAACCTCGAACCGAAAGGGCGGGGGAGGGCATATCTCGGGGCGCGACGATCGATGATCGTCGCGCCCCAAATTGCATTTCGCGACCATTGAAGCCTTTATGGCGGGCGGCCAATCCCGGCGTTTACCGGCACCCGTGAACACTTGGAACCGTTTGCGCGACATATCTCGCCGGCAGCGTGGGATCGGGACGACACTTACGCGCGCACTGGCAACGGGGTACGCCCCGCGACGACGTGATGTGGGGACGGGTCCACGAGGGAGATGTGATCTGCCCGGCGCGGGTGTCGAGGATCGACACATCGTTCGCTATGCCGGCGCGCCCATGTTGACGCACAGGTTCAGTTTGGGTGTGCGGGGAGTGCATGTCGACGGCTTCGCCGACGGGGAAGGGTGGCTCAGGCCGCCGACGGCGACGTCCTAGCCTATACCGGAAAACGCGCCTTCAGCCAGTCGATCACCAGATTGGTCCCGGTCCAGACACGCTCACCCTTGCTGCCGTCCGCAGCGATCCGCAATCCGTAGTGATCGATGCCTTCCACCACTTCCATCGTCTTGTCGGCGGCGGCGGCGGTGTCGAACATCTGGCGCGCCTCGCTCATGCGCGTGCCGCAATCCCCCGAATAGTGCACGATGAGTAGCGGCTTGTCGCTCTTCGCCAGATTGGGAATGGTTTGCGCGTGGGAATAGGTTTCGCTCCAAGTGCTCAGCCACGCGCGGGGCGTTATATAGCGACCGAATCCGCTGGCGCCGAAGTTCTCCAGGTGGGGCGTAGTTGAGAAGTAACTCGTCACCGGCCGGCCGTCGGGCTCTATGCTGGTGTCCACGAACGCGGGATAAGCCGTCGTACGAAAGACGATCATATGCGGTTCGAGCGCGGCGGCGCGGATCTGCGCGACCGGGGCGGCGTCACCCAGTTTTTCGACGATCTCCCGCGCTTCACGTTGCCGCTGGATCCATGCAAGAGCCCGCGCGTCGATCCGTCGCATCCGCGCGGCTTGCCCGTCCCGATAGCGGGCCAGGAATGCGGCGTCGAATTGGCTCGAGCGAGCCGGCTCCCGGAAACCGTTGTCGGGATTGTAGAGGTCGATGGCGGGATCGGTGGCAAGCGGGTCGTTCTCGTCGATCACCGCGGGGTCGATCAGCTTGCCCATGATCCCGCCCTGCCCGATATGCCCGCCGACGATCACCAGCGCATCGGCGAGAGGTAGGTCGAAACGGTTCAGATCGAACGGATCACCGGCGGCAGTATGACAGAGCAGCTCCCCCGCCGCCGCGCTCGCCTGTGCCTGATAGAAGGCAGCGAGCGAACTGCCGCCGCTGTTGCCGAGCAGCACGACCTCATCGCAGCCGACATCGCGCAACCGGCGTATACCGGCGGCGAGGTCGAGCAGAAGGTGCTCGTGCGTGGTCGCGCTGTCGTTGTTCGGCCATCGGCCGGCACGTCCGAGGACGGTGTAGCCGGCCCGCGCGAGTGGCAGGATATTGTAATTCGTGCTCTGGTCCGTTCGCGGATGCATCAGGTGCACACCGACGCGGGGCGTCTTACCGACCGGCCTATAAAGCAGGCCGCGTGACAGGGCCCCGTCCTCGGCGATCAACTCGACCGGCTCTACCGATATCGATCCGGGCACGTCCACCACGGACGTACGGCCGGCGGTGGGATTCTGGACCGTGCCGTGGGCGTGAGGATCGCTCTGGATCACGATCGGTCCTTCTTCCAGGCCAAGTGATATTCCGGATCGGCGCATTTCTGCGCATAGTTGGTCAGCTTGAGCGGCTTGAAGCAGTCGATCATCAGGGCGGAGCCATCGAACTCCTTCATGCCGATCGATTCCTCATATATCTTGGCGGCGTGGAACAGGCCCCGGGGGTGTAGCGTCATCAACCCGCCCTTGCCCCAGCCCAGCAGTGGGCCTCCCAAATTGAACAGCACCTCGTCACAATCGATATTGGAGTGGAGCGGCGGCGAGGGAATCGCGTCGGGATGATAGTCGGCCATGCGCGGCACGAAGCAGCACACGGCCGCGCCGCCGGTCTCGAAGGCCTGCTGTTCGTCCGGCATCGCATGGATACGCCGGGTGAGGGGCTCGAAATCGCGGATGTTCATCGCGTATGGATAAAGCGAACCGTCCCAGCCCACGACATCGTAGGGATGGTTGGGGACCGTGTAGACGGTCAGTTCCTTATCCATCTTTGTCACGATCCGATACGCGCCGCGCTCGATCGTCGGTGGCGGCAGAACGGGTGTCTTGAAATCGCGCTCGCAAAAGGGAGAGTGCTCGGCAAGTTGCCCGCCGGTTACGAAGTATTTTTTGGGCGGCACGATGGGCGTGCGCGATTCCATGAAGATGACCCGGTGCGCCACGCCGGCGTCGGGATGCCAGCTATAGGTCGTGCCACGCGGAATTATGAAGATGTCGCCATCCTCGTAGTCGATCACGCCGTAAGGCGACTGCATCCGGCCACTGCCGTGCTGTACCATCAGCATTTCATCGCAAAGACCGTTGCGGAAGAAATCAGAGGTCGACTGATCGGGATTGGCGATGCCGATGGTGACATCGTCGTTGTAGACGAGCACCCGACGGCTGGTCAGAATGTCGCCGGAACTTTTCAGGTCGCTGGTGAACATGCAGCGGTTCTGCTGCGTGTCGATCGTCCATTCCTCGAAGTCGATGCGCCCGCCGTCCGTGATATCATCGATCTCCACCGGATAGGTTTCGTGATAGAGCAGCGCATAGGGGCCTTCGAAACCGCGGGTCGAGAACAGCTCTTCGAACCGCAGCTTGCCGGCCGCATCGCGAAACTGGGTGTGGCGCTTGTGCGGGATCTGGCCCTGACGCTGATAGTAAGGCACTGTTACTCCTCTCCATCCTGGAACGCCCTAGAGCGCGTCGAAACGCGGTGCGCTGGCGCCGCGAAACCGGAAAAGCCGATGGTCGGATGCTAGCCGCCGGGATTGCCGTTTGCAGTCCCCGCATCAGGGGACCAGGACTATCTTCCCGAAATGTCCGTCGCCGGCCATCAGCGCGTGAGCCTGCGCGGCTTCGGCGAGCGGGAAGATATGGTCGACCGGCAAAGTCAGCCGGCCGCCAAGCACGTGCGGCCAGACGTCGCGGCGGACACCTTCCACGATGGCGCGGACTTCGCCGATGCTCCGGGTGCGAAAGGTAGCGCCGACCACCGAAAGCCGCTTCAGCATGATGCGGTCAAGGTCGAATTCGGCCCGAGTGCCACCGAGCCGGCCGACCAGTACCAGTCGGCCGAGAAGGGCCATGGCGGACAGCGTCTCGTCGAAGGCGGGGCCGGCGATCATGTCGACAAGAACATCGGCACCGCCGCAGGCATTCAGCCATTCGGCTGCCCAGCCGGGGCCGGGCGCGAAGACCATATCGGCGCCATAGCCGGTCAGCCTGTCCCGCTTGGCCGGATTGCGTGCGCTGGCGCCGATCCGTCCCGCACCGTGCAAGCGGGCGATCTGTATCGCGGCGATGCCCACAGCCGAGCTTGCCCCGTGGACAAAGACATTGGAACCGGGAGCGAAAGCGCCCAGAGCCAGCGCATTGTGCGCCGTCATCAGGACGAGCGGAAGGGCAGCGGCGGCCTGGAGGTCAAGCGTGCCGGGCGTGATGCGGATGGCGCGGCCAGCGTCGCAGACGGCGAACTCGGCATATCCCCCGGTACCTGAGCAGGCGACGAGATCGCCAAGGGCAAACCCTGCGACATCCGTTCCCAGCGCCACGACCTCGCCTGCCCATTCCATCCCGATCGGTCGGCCCATGTCCTCGGGGCGTGCGACGCCGGCTCCGCGAGCCGCGTTGAGGTCGGCCCGGTTCATGCCTGCCGCCGCGACTTTGACCAGCAACTGTTCCGCGCCGGGTTCGGGTACCGCGACGTCATGCAGGACAAGCCCTTCGGGGCTGGAGACGGCAGCACGCATCACGCGAAGCTCGCTTCGGGCAAAAGCCGCGGCGTGGGATCGAGTACCCAGCTGCCGGTCCGGCCCAGCAGCGCGCGGCCGTGCTCATGGCGCTGCGCCGCAATCGCTTCGGCCAGCGCCCTGTCGCCGTTGATCCGCTTCCAGCCTTGCTGCCGGGTGTCGGCATCCGGCCATGCGAACATGAAGCCCATCTTCGGCAGCGCGGGGCCCGTGATGAAGTCGGCAACCAGCATGACGCTGCCTCCGCAATGTTCGATCAATGGAATGTAGGTGTCGCGGCAATAGGCGGCGGCGGCGGTTTGTCGGCCCACGGCGATTTCGGCGAACATCAGTTCATGTACGCCCGAAAGAAGCGCCGGTTCCAAACGAGCCGGTGTCCATATCGGGCTGCGACGAAGAAAGTGAAGGTCGAACCGCTCGGTTGCCTCCTCCGCGCCTTGGGTTTCTGCCCGTATGCGCCACCATTCATCGTCCTCGTAGAACGCACTCCACACGCGTTCGCGCTCGGCAAGGTCATCGTAAGCCATGAGATAGGTGAAACCGGGCGTGGCTGCGCCGGCGCTTACCGACCACCGCCCGATATTGCGGATATTGTGCCGCGCGAACATCGCGGGCAGCCGGTCTTGGAATCGCTCCAGCGCAACGTCGAGGCGGCCGGGAACGATGGTATATTGGCGCAGCTCGTAGACGGTGAGGGTTGGCATCAGGCGGCTCCTGCTGTGTGGCGGCCGGCGGCATAGGCGAACGCCATGGCCGGGCCGAGCATCGTTCCCGCTCCGGGATAATGGCCGCGCAACGCCGAATTCATGTCGAGGCCGCAGGCGTAGAGACCGGGGATCGGCATCGCCGCATCATCGAGGACCTGGGCGTTCGTGTTCGTTCGCAAACCAAGCGTCGTGCCGGCATCGGAAGGATAGAGTGCCAGGGCGTAGAAGGGCGCGGTCGCGATTGGCCCCAAGGTCGGGTTCGGGCCTCGTCGCGCATCGCCCAGCATTCGACTATGGATATCATCGCCCTTGCCGAACTCCTCGTCGCTGCCGGTCTGCGCATAGCGATTCATCCGGACGATGGTGTCCTCCAGCGCATCGGCAGGCACGCGAATCTTCCCGGCAAGCTCGGCGATTGTCCGCGCCTGTACGAGATAGCCGTTACGCACGAGCGGGCGATATGGATAGGGGAACGGGCGGGCCAGACCCATTCCGTATTCGCGCAGGAACGGGTGGTCCCCGACAAGCCACGCCGGCACCGCATCGTTAAGCCGCATGGCGCGGACAAACGCATGGTAGGAACCACCCTCGTTGACGAAGCGCCGTCCGTGGGCATTCACCACGACCGCGCCTGGTTTGCAGCGGTCGAAGGCGAAGTGCGGGTAGCGCAACATGGTTCCGTCGGCGCGTCGATAGGCCGATGCCGGCATCCATATGCCATTGTCGGCATTCTTCCGCCCGAAGCTGCCGCCCACACTTTCGGCCAGATTGACGCCTTCGCCGCGATTGGTGGCGGGAAACATCGGGATGTGCATGGCCGCGTCCGGAAAGAATCGGTTCACCCGTTCCGGATCGGAAGAAAAGCCCCCCGTCGCCAGAATGACCCCGTCCCCGGCCTCGATCCGGTCTTCGCCGGTCGCCGTGAGGATGATCGCGCCGCACACTTTTCCGGCTCGCTGCAGAAGGCTCGTCGCACGGGTGGCGGGTCGGATCGTTACCCCGGCATCCAGCGCGGATCTGAGCAGCCTGCCGACCAGAGCCTGACCCCGGATCAATCGGGTCCCCCGCCCGAAGCGAGCGCGGTCGAGCGCGTAGCGGCCGACAAGCCGGGCCGCCACATTGAAGGCGCTCAGGCGACGCCAGCTCTGCTGCAGTTCGAGGGCCTCTGATGCTTCTACCTGCATGCCACCAAACACGGTAAGTTCCCGCTTGGGGCCTTCCATACGCGCGAGCCAGGGCCCGAGCAGCCGGCCGTCGAAATATTGTGGCATCAGACTGCGGGCACTCGGCTGCGCACCCGGCAAATTCTGATGGTAGTCGGGGCCGGCATAACTGATGAAGCGCATGGCGCTGGAGCGTTCCTGGAGAAAGCCGACCATGGCCGAGCCGTTCTTCAGGAAAGCGTCGATCATGTCCCGATCGTAGAGATCGCCAAGATGCGCCGCTATATGCGTATGGGCAAGTTCGGGCGTGTCGACGATTCCCGCAGCGGCCATCAGGGGGTTGGCGGGGAGCCACATCGCGCCGCCGGAACCGGCGGTCATGCCGCCGACCCGTTCGGCCGCCTCGATCAATATGACATGGCGACCGTGCAGCGCGGCGGTGAGCGCAGCAGTCAGCCCGGCAGCGCCTGAGCCGATGACAAGGACGTCCGTTTGAGCTGACACGCCGCCCCCTTACTCGCTTGTGGAAGAGCTTCCATAGCGCTGGCGCTGATCGCGGATTAACGCGGTGAGCGCTTCCACGATGTCCTCACCCCGGGCCGCGGCTTCCTTCTTGCGGTCGCACCACATCTTGAGGTCCGCCTTGCCGAGGGCCGTATGACGGTTCCAGTCGGCGTCGAGCGGTGTGGTGATCTCAAGACGCAGCCCGTTAGGGTCGCGGAAATAGATACTGTAAATGAGGCCCTTATGATCGGTCGGTCCGACCACTTCGATATCGTTGGCGCGTAGCCAATCGTACCACCGAAGCACCTCGGCCTGGTCTGCCGCTTCCAGGGCGATGTGGTCGAAGATCTCATATGCCGGGTGGGATGCCGCTGGCCGTTCGGGCAGTCCGGGCGCCTCGAAGAACGCGATCGTTGATCCGTCTTGCATCCGAAAGAAGATGTGGAAATAGGGGAAAGCGTCCCCGGTGGAGGGGACCTTGTCGTCATAGACGGTGCTGGCGAGTTCCATGCCCATGACGTTCATGTAGAAGTCGGCCGTCGCCTCCACATCATGAGTCACCCATGCTGCATGGTTAAGCATATGAGGCGTAAGCCCGGGATTCGCAGGTCTGGTCGTCAGCGAGGCGGGGGCCCCGGCAAGGTGCGCCATTTTCCTAATCCGTCCTGTCAGGTGTTTCCGATGTCAGGATGTTAGAAAAAATGGCCAGTTTTCTCTGTCCCCTCCGGGTAGGACGCAGTTATTCGCGACAATCGGCTGCCGACGGTGGCTCCGTCAGTTCGCCTGCAGCTCTGTCGCAAACATCTGATCCCAAAGCCCGACGTACCACACGAGCAGTTCGCGCTGGCTGCCGATGTTGAGTCGTTCATAGAGGCGCTTGCGGTATGTAATCACGCTTCCTTCGCCAATACCCAGATCGAGCGCAATTCCCGCCGTGGTCATCCCGTAGATCAGTCGGCTGCTGACTTCGAACTCCCTGCGCGGCAGCCGCGTCCCGGAAGCGCCGATGCACATCTCGATATGAGCCAGCGAGGTGAGTGCCTGGGGAAACCGGGGAGTAGACCAGGAAATGGCCGCATGTTTCTTAAGCATGGAGAGCATCGGCAGCGACCAGCGCTGCAAGTCTGCAAGCTCGCTTCTGGTGAACCCGCCCGACTGGCTCGACCGGCAGAAGCTGAGGCCGAGCGCATTTTCCGGGTTGCCGGCCCAGAGCAGCAGACGGTCCGAGATATCGTGGCTCGACCAGATCGTCTTGCGCAGACTGACGTCCTCGATCTCCTCGATCTTGACTTGCAACAGGCTTAGGGTGCGCTTGGCGATCTGGCGCTGTGCTTCGAGAAAGCCTGGATCGCGCTGCCAGAAACTGCCGTCGATGTAGAGCTTGAGTTGCATGCGGGACGCGTTCGAATGATCGATGCTCGCCGATGCGCGCCCGAACAGTTCCGCCCCGCGGAACTGGACGATGGAGCAGTGTTCGGCGCCGCAGAGGTTATGGGCCGTGACGAGAAGTTCCTCGGCGAACTGATCTGTGCCGATTGACGAGATAAGCGAGGAAGAATCGAGGCGGTTCGGAGCGTAGTCCGTATTTAGTATGGTGGCGACCCGAGCGGTCATATCCTACACTCTCTCCCGACCAGCCTGCTGGTTCTTTGCTGGATTGTGTTGTGATCGCGTCGTCGGCAATCCGTACCGGCGCGGCTTTCAGGCCTGCCTATAAATAACACTATTTTCGAGCGTGGTAAACCGGCCCCCCGCGCTGTCGCCCGGGATGGGGACATAATTCCCCCGAAGTTGGTGCTAGCGCGCTGGATATGAATGGAATGCTTAGCGGACTCAGGGTCCTGGAACTCGGTCATTTTGTCGCTGCGCCGTTCTGTACGCGGCTGCTTGGCGATCTTGGTGCCGATATTATCAAGGTGGAGCCCCCCACCGGGGACCCGGTGCGACAATGGGGCGAACAGATCGGCGGGCGCTCGCTTTGGTGGTCGATGCATGGCCGGAACAAGCGCAGCATCGCGCTGGACCTCAAGGCGCCCCAAGGAGTTGATATCGTTCTCGCCCTCGCAGCACAGGCGGACGTGGTGGTGGAAAACTTCCGCCCGGGCCAACTGGCGCGCCTGGGCCTGTCGTCGGAACGCTTGCGTGAGCGCAACCCTGGCCTCATCGTCACGCATATCTCGGGGTTCGGTCAGTCCGGTCCTTATCGCAGCCGCGCCGCGTTCGGCCTCATCGGCGAGGCTATCGGTGGATTGCGGCATCTGACCAACCATCCGCCGGGGACTACCACGCTTCCGCCGGTGCGCGTGGGAGTGAGCATCGGCGATTCCATCGCGGGCCTCTATGCCGCCTTCGGCATCATGGCGGCGCTGTGGCAGCGCGACCGCGGCGAAGGCGATGGGATGGGGCGCACGGTTGACGTTGCGCTGACCGAGAGCGTGCTCAGCATGATGGAGGGGATGCTTCCCGAATATGGTGCGCTCGGAAAGGTGAAGCAGCCCACCGGCGGAGGCATAGCGACCGCCGCGCCGACCAATGCCTATCCGACACGCGATGGCGACTGGGTGTTGATCGGCGCCAATTCCGACCCGTTATTCGTGAAGCTAGCGGGGTTGATGGGGCGGGAAGATCTGCTCGATGCGGTGGAATATCGCGGCAATCGCGAGCGGGTGGCCAATGCGGCGGCGCTTGATGCGATGATTTCCGAATGGACGCGGCAGCATGACGCCGATGCGCTGGTTGCCATGCTGGACGAGGCCGACATCCCGAACAGCAAGGCCTATACTTCCGCGGATTGCGCCAATGACGAGCAATACCTTTCGCGCGGAATGGTGCGCGAGGTAAAGGATGAGCATTTCGGCATGACCATACTGCAGGCCGGCGTAGTGCCACACATTCCCGAAAGTCCGGGGCAGATTCGCTGGGTCGGACCTGGGCTCGGCGAGCATACGGATGAGATCCTCCGCGATTTGATCGGTCTGGATGAGCAGAGCATCAACAGTCTACGCAAGCAGGGTGTCGTCGCATGAGCCATCCGGTATCCCCTGCTGAACCGTCGCGCGGCGACTTTGAGAACTCCCCCATGGACGGCGTGCAGATCGTCGAGGTCGGGCCGCGCGACGGCCTGCAATCCGTCAAGGCCTTCGTGCCCACCGAAGAAAAGATCACGTTGCTGTCGGCGTTGTACCAGGCCGGCGTGCGCCGCGTGGAAGCGACATCGTTCGTCAGCGATCGTGCGGTTCCCCAACTGGCCGACGCCCGCGACATCGTCGACGCCGTAAAGTCGATGCCGGGGCTGGATGCCCAGGTTCTGGTGCCGACCGCGCGCTATTGTCAACGGGCGCTGGAAGCGGGAACGGCACATCTCGCTTTTGTCCTGTCGGCGAGCGAGGCGCACAACCGCAGCAATGTGAAGCGCTCGCCAGATGAATCGGTCGACGAATACGCGGCGATCGTCGGGATGATTGCGCCGGGAATGCCCTTGCGCCTCAATCTCGCCACGGCGTTCGACTGCCCGTTCGACGGACGGGTTGCGGAGACGGAAGTCATGCGCCTGTTGGAGCGGTTGGTACCGATCGCGCCGTGGGCGGAAGTGGCGCTTTGCGACACCACTGGACGGGCGACGCCGCGGCATGTGGGGGGTCTTTTCACGGCGGTACGATCAGAGTTTCCGGCGATCACCGCATGGGCTTTTCATGGTCACGACACCTATGGTCTCGGCGCCGCCAATGCGCTCGCAGGCTATCTCGCCGGTGTCCGCGTGTTTGACGCCTCAATCGGAGGCCTTGGCGGCTGTCCTTTCGCGCCCGGCGCGACCGGTAACGTCGCGACCGAGGATCTCGTCTGGATGTTCTCTGGCATGGGGGAGGATACGGGGATCGATCTCGATCGGCTCGTTGCCGTCGCTGGCACCATCAAGACGATGCCAGGCGCCCAAACCGGCGGACGAGTCCATGACGCGCTAGTCGGCAGGAGCTGTGTACAATGACCCAGCCGCGGACATTGTTCGAAAAGGTCTGGGCTGCGCATGAGGTCACGGCGATCGATGGCGATCTGGTGCTGCTCTATATCGATCGTCACCTCGTCAACGAAGTGACCAGCCCCCAGGCGTTCGAAGGTTTGCGCAAGGCCGGACGACGGGTGCGCCGTGCGGACTGCACGATCGCAGTGGCGGATCATAACGTGCCAACCGACAATCGCGCCGCGGGGCTGGCGGGCATCGCGGAAGAAGCCAGTCGCCTGCAGGTCGCTACGCTGGAACGGAATGCGGCGGAGTTCGGCATTCCCTATGTCCCCCTGGTCAGTCGGGAACAGGGTATCGTGCACGTGATGGGCCCCGAGCTGGGATTGACCCTGCCGGGGACGACCGTGGTGTGCGGCGACAGCCACACTTCGACACATGGCGCGTTTGGCGCGCTGGCGTTCGGGATCGGCACATCGGAGATCGAGCATGTCCTGGCCACCCAGACGCTCGTTCAGGCCCCGGCGAAGTCGATGCTGGTGCGGGTCGAGGGTGAACTGGCATCCGGGGTATCGGCCAAGGACGTCATTCTTCACATCATTGGCCGGATCGGTACGGGCGGCGCGACTGGCCATGTCATCGAATATGCCGGTTCGACGATCACGGCGCTCGACATGGCCGGGCGCATGACCATCTGCAACATGTCGATAGAGGCAGGCGCGCGGGCGGGAATGATCGCGCCGGACGAAAAGACTTTCGCGTGGCTCGAAGGTCGTCGGTTCGTACCCCGCGGCGTGGATTTCGACGCGGCCAAGCGCCATTGGCGCGCGCTCGCTTCCGATCCCGATGCGGTCCATGATCGGGTAGTGGAGATCGACGCGGCGGACATCGCGCCAATGGTGAGCTGGGGCACGAGTCCCGAAGCCGTCGTGCCGGTGACGGGCGCGGTGCCATCCGACAATGGCACTGGCCACGCCGCGATGCTGGATTACATGGGGCTGGCGCCGAGCGACCGCCTGGACGGTCTTCCCATCGACGTCGTGTTCATCGGCAGTTGTACCAACGCGCGGTTGCAGGACTTGCGGGACGCTGCGGACATCGTCCGAGGGCGCAAGGTCGCCAAGGGCGTGCGGGCGCTGGTGGTGCCTGGGTCGGGCGTGGTCAAGGAAGAGGCGGAGGACGAGGGCCTCGATCGGATCTTCATCGATGCCGGATTCGAATGGCGCGATCCCGGCTGCTCCATGTGTCTCGGCATGAACCCGGACAAGCTGTCGCCGGGACAGCGCTGTGCCTCCACGTCCAACCGCAACTTCGAAGGGCGTCAGGGGCGGGGCGGGCGCACGCACCTGATGTCGCCGGTCATGGCGGCCGCGGCGGCAATCGCGGGGCGGATCGTGGATGTGCGGGAGTTCGGGCGATGAACCGTTTCGAAAAGATTGAGAGAGTGGCTGCGCCCCTGCCGCGCGCCAACGTCGACACCGACGCGATCCTCCCCTCGCGCTTTCTGAAGACGATCCATCGCGAAGGGTTGGGCGAGGGGCTGTTTGCCGATCTGCGCGCGGAGCCCGATTTCATGCTCAACCGGGCGCCGTGGGACGAGGCGGGTATCCTCGTTGCGCTCGGCAACTTCGGCTGCGGGTCCAGCCGCGAACATGCACCCTGGGCGCTGCTCGACTTCGGTATCCGCTGCGTTATTGCGCCCAGCTTCGCGGATATTTTCTACAACAATTGCTTTAAGAATGGAATTCTGCCCCTGGTCCTGTCGGATGAAGCGGTGGACGAGCTTATGACGTTGGCGTCGTCGCCGCAGACATGCAGGTTTATCGTCGATCTCCCGGCGCAGGAAGTGCGTGCCGCCGGTCGCTGCTGGTCGTTCGACATCGATCCGAAGCGCAAGATCGACCTGCTGGAAGGCCGGGACGAGATCGGCCGATCGCTTGGTTTCGTCGACGCCATCGTCGAATTCGAACGCCGCCGCGCAAGCCGGGAGACGTGGCTGCTCCCGATCACCTTTCCCTAGTTCCGTCGCAGGGTGAAGCAAACGGGCCGGCGCCGGTGTCGCGCTTTGGAGAATGATCGTGACTTATGAACTCGACTTTGAATGGCTGCATATCGCTTATGATGAACGCAGTTCCTTCACCGAGACGTACGGCTTCGTCGGCAGCCAGGGGCAAGTAAATCTCGAAGGGGTCTTGATCCGTCCGAGAGGCGTGCCGTCCCGGGTTCTTCACATATATATGCATCCTGCATCCACGCTCCAGCTTTTGCCGGTGCCGCGTCAGAGCGTTCGGATGGGCGCGCATGTCCTCTGCGCGGGCAGCCGCTATGCCCGGAACGACACGGCCGCCATTCTGGAAAAGGTGCTGCTGGATTTTGGCGCCTACATCCGTCACGCGAAGGAAGAACTGGGCTACGAAAAGATCGTTCTGGTCGGCTGGAGCGGGGGCGGGTCGCTGTCGCTGTTCTATCAGGCCGAAGCAGAGCGTCCCTCCATCGTCGCCACGCCGGCCGGCGATCCGGTGGACATTGTCGGCGCAGAACTGATTCCGGCCGACGCGGTCGTCTTTCAGGCCGCACACATTTCGCGCGCCACATTGTTGCAGGACAGCCTTGATCCCTCGGTTCGCGACGAACTGAACCCCGATGACCGTGATCCCGCGCTGGACATTTACGATCCCGTCAACTCGGCACGGCCGCCCTATACTACGGATTTCCTTGAGCGATTTCGTGCGGCGCAGGCCGAACGGATGCGCAGGATTACCGGTTGGGTGAAGGCGGAACTCGCCCGACTGCAAAGCAGCGACACCGGCGAACTCGAGCGCGGTTTCGTCACGCACAGGACGCTGGCCGACCCGCGCTGGCTGGACCCTGACGTTGAGCCCAACGGGCGCACCCCGGGGCAATCCTATCTGGGCAAGCCGGTGGTGGTAAACAACGGGCCGGTGGGCCTGGCGCGCTTTTCCACCTTGCGGTCCTGGCTGTCGCAATGGTCGGTCGAGGACAGCCGCGCGGACGGGGTCGCCAACGCCATGCGGATCTCCGTTCCCTTCCTTGCGATCGAGAACGGCGCGGACGACGCCGTGCCCCAGCTTCACGTCCCGCGGGTGTTCGCCGCTGCGGCGAGCGAGGACAAGACGTTCCATCGGGTCGAGGGCGCGAACCACTACTACGCCGGTCAGTATGAGCAACTGGCTGAAACGACCAGCCTCGTGCAGAGGTGGCTGGCCGACCGTGATCTTTCGGGCCGCGCGGCGTGAACCTCTTTAATCTGCTTGCGGCAAATGCCCGGCGCTTTCCCGACGAACCGGCGGTTTTCGCAGGAGACCGGCGGTTTGCCACCTGGCGCGAACTGCACGCCCGCGCCTTGGCGATATCCGGCGGGCTGGCGCTGGAGCGCGGGGCGCGTGTCGTCATCGCCAGCAAGAACTGCCCGGAATATGTCGAACTGCTGTTCGCCTGCTGGGCGGCAGGGGCGATTGCGGTTCCTGTCAACGCGAAGCTGCACGTTCGTGAGATAGCGGACATAATCGAAAGTTCCGGCGCCGCGACCGTCTTCGCGTCCCCCGCCCTGGCGGCCGGGCTTGGGGGCGCGATCCCGATCGGCGGCGATCGATACGCAGAGTTGCTGGCGGCCGCGCCAAGGCACCCGGTTGACGTTTCGGCCGAAACCCCCGCGTGGCTGTTCTATACGAGCGGCACCACCGGAAAGCCGAAGGGGGCGGTTCTCACCCATCGTAACCTGATGGCAATGACCGTGGCCCATCTCGCCGACTTCGAGGAGCTACGTCACACCGACGCCTTGCTCCATGCGGCGCCGATGTCGCACGGATCGGGCCTCTACATCCTTCCCTATGTGGCTCGCGCGGCCCGGCAAGTGGTCATCGACGGCGACGGCTTCGATCCCGGAACATTTCTGGACCTTTGCGACGTGCATCCGGGAGCGGGAGCGTTCCTGGCACCCACCATGGTTCGCCGTGTGCGCGCCGAAGCCGAACAGCGCGGCGGACCGCCCAAAGGATTGCGCAGCATCATGTATGGCGGTGCTCCCATGTATCTTGAGGAGCAGAAGCGTTGCCTGCGGGTATTCGGTGCTATCTTCAGGCAGCTCTATGGGCAGGGCGAGGCGCCGATGACAATTACCGGCCTCAATCGTGATGATCATCTTGGCGACAACGATGTGCTTGGCTCGGTGGGCTGGCCCCGGTCGGGAGTCGAGGTCGCGATTCTCGATGCGGACAACAGCCACCTCCCGGCCGGCGAAATTGGTGAGATAGCCTGTCGCGGCGATATCGTGATGTCCTGCTACTGGAATGATCCCAAGGCGACGGCCGCCACGATAAGGGACGGTTGGCTGTTGACCGGTGATGTCGGGTTCCTCGGCGAGGACGGCAAGCTGACGCTGCGCGACCGCTCCAAGGACGTCATCATTTCAGGTGGCACCAACATCTATCCGCGCGAGGTCGAAGAAGCCCTGCTGAGCTTTCCCGGCATCGCGGAAGTCTGCGTGGTCGGCGCGCCCGATGAGGAATGGGGCGAGGTGGTGGTGGCGTTCGTCGTCACCGCCGAGGGGGCGATCGTTGACGATGCCGGGCTCGACGCCCATTGTCTCAGCCGGATCGCCCGCTTCAAGCGACCCAAGCGATACGTCTTCATCGATGCGCTGCCCAAGAGCAGCTATGGAAAGGTGTTGAAGCGAGAACTGGTCGAGCGGATGCGGAAGGGCTAGATTCCGCTTTGGCGCCGGATTCCTGCCGGGTCATCCGTCCCGTCCGTTGTTTGCCGCATTTTCCAGGTGGCGGCACGCGCGACGATCGACCGCATCAGCCCCCGGCAGGCGCCGTTGCCGCGCGCCGGGTGAGGTCTGGATAGGGCTCCTGCCGTAGCAGCATGGCGCTGGCGATAAAGACGACGATCATCGATGTCGCCGCGGCCGCCGCATACGTGCCGGTGATGTCGAAGACGATGCCGTAGAATGGATGCGCGACAATCCCCCCGGCACACAGCATGGCGAAGGTGAGGCCAAAGAGCTTGCCGAAATGACGCTGGCCGAAATAGCGCGAGACCATATAGCTGGCGATGTCCACCTCGGCCCCGACCGCGAGGCCGATGCACGGGATGGCCAGCCACACCAGATCGGATACGCCGAGCGCGAGGACGAAGAAGCCCGCGGCCGCGAGGGTGCCCATGGCCATGTAGATGTAGCTGGCGAAGATGCGATCGAGCAGATAGCCGGTCCCCAGCCTTCCCACCATGACGGCGATGCCCAGCAGACCTTGCGCGGCGATCGCCTGCTCGGTGGAAAGGCCGGTGGCTTCGACGATCGGGACGAGCTGACCCACCGTCGCGGCCGTGCCGAAGTAGAACAGGCTGAACGAGATCACGAAAAGCCAGAACTTGCCTGAGCGGATCGCCTCGCCGAACGCAACGCCCACTTCCATCGGGCCTTCGGCGCGGGCCCCGCTCTGCGCGGTGCGTACCGGCCGCAATCCGGTGTAGACCAGCAGTAGCAGCAACAGCGGGATACAGGCGAGAGCCAGCCACGATGTGCGCCAGTCCGTCACTTGCAGCAGGGCGTAGCCGATGATCGGCGCGAACACGAGAGAGATGGCGGTGCCGCTTTGGGCGAGCGCCAGCGCGAGACCCCGGGCCGCGTCGAAGGCCTGAACGATGGGGCGGCAGAACACGACCTGGGTCGTGCCGGCGCCAAGCACGGCGACCACGATGAACGCCGCGTAGAGCGTCCAGATGGACGGCTGCAGCAGGGCGAAGAAGGCGTAGCCGGAGATCAGAAGCGTCATCGATGTCAATGCGACGCGCCGTGCGCCCCAACGGTCTACGACGGCGCCGATCCCCGGAGCGAGAAGCGAAGTCGCCGCGATGTAGAGGCTGAGAGCTGTCGCCATCTCGGCGCGCGACCAGCCGAATTCCTGTTCCCAGTGCGGCATGTAAACGCCGGCGACGTGAACGGGGGCCATCAGCGCGACGATGCCAAACATCGCGCTGGCGAGCACGCCCCATCCTCGGCGCAGCTCTTCCCCGCGCGTGACGGCAGTTGCGATCGTCCCGGAAGGGGCGGCAGCCAGGGTGGTCACGTCGAAACTCTCCCGTGCAAAATCCTTCGGGCCTCTTTTTAGCAGGCGCCGGCCAAGCTTTATGTATGCCTTGGTGCATACACGGGGTCGTCCCCTGCAAGCGGGACAAACACGGGCGGCTTGCCCCGTTATACCCGGTGTTTGCAGAGCCAAAGGCCATCCCCATCGGCTGGAGCCGGGCGGCCGCGCTTTTTGCCTGACCCCCGAGAGGAAAAATGAAACCATGACGTCTGATCGAGCCAGTTTCGAAGACAGAATCGCCATTCAGGACATGATTTGCGCGGTCTCCGCGTACGGCGACCGACGGGAGTTCGACGCGATGTACGGACTGTTCGCCGCCGATGCCGTTTTCGACTATGCGAGCCTGCTAGGCACCTCCGGCGCGCTCTCTCTCGATGAATTTCGCGCCAACGCCGCAAAATTCCGCCCTGCGATCGACACGCTGCACCAGGTGACCAACTTCGCCATCCGCATCGATGGCGATACGGCCGAAGCGCTCTCTACCGTTCGGGCCGTCACCTGCGTCGATGACCTCGTGGCAGAGAATGGTGGCCTTTATACGCACCGGCTGCGCCGCACAGAGGCAGGCTGGCGGATCACCTATGTTCGCTATGACGTGGTCTTCCGCCAGGGACCCGACGTTTTTGCGCGCGCGCGGGCCAAGATGGGTGCGGAGAGTGCCGCCGACGAATGACCGCTGGCGATGCCCGGGGCGTCCCTTCCGTAGGAGACAGTCGGCGGCCAGGCTTTGGGCTAAAGTAGGTTCAATGTGAAATAGAAATGGACTGTCGGAGGCTGGAGGCCAGAATGAACATTGCGACTGATTCCACCGCGTTGAAACCCGAAGCACTGGCGCGATATGCTGCCGATTTCGCGCGCGACGGCGCTGTCCATATTCCCCAGATGCTGACCAGCGAGGAAATGGACATCGTCGAGGAAGTGTTCACTTTCGCTGCGGATCATCCCGGGCCGCACGCGTTTGACAAGCCCACGACCGAAAAGTTCGTTTATGTCGATAACGGCCTCGTTCACCTCTGGCATGAAGAGCCCTATCGCAAACTTTTCCAGATCCCTGCGTTCGGCAAAGTGTCGGCGGCGTTGTTCGGTGATCCGGATATCTGGTTCATCAACGAGCAGGTGACGTGGAAGCAGGGTGGCTCGAAGCGCACGCCGTTCCATCAGGACACCCGATATTTCAACTATGACGGGCCGGACCAGGTCCAGTTCTGGATTTCTCTCGGCTCGCTTGCCAAAGCGAACTCGCTGGAGTTCGTGAAGGGTTCTCACGCCGGCCCGATCTATGGCCACATCGAGGATTCCGAAACCCGCCTCGGTGAAAAGCCGCCGATGCCGCCGTTGCACGGGCGGCCGATCCACGAGAACATCGAGGCCAATCGTAGCGCCTACGAAATTCTCTCGTGGCCGATCGAACGGGGCGACGTGCTGGCCTTCCACCCGACGACCATCCACGGCGGCGCGCCTGACAAATCGGATCTCAGTCGTCGATCGCTGACACTGCGTTGCTGCGGCACGCGCACGGTACGCGTACCCACTCCCGAGGCGATGGCCGAAGGAATCGGCGATCACGGCATCTACGGCGAACTTGAGACGAAGCCGCTCGGAACGCCCGTCTGCTCGCTGAGCCTGCCCGTGCGTATCTGGCCGCTGGCCGCGGCCTGACAGCCCGGAAAAAGGAGAAGACGATGCTGAATGCCATGGCCGACGCGACGGAACTGCCGCGGCTGGATGTCGATCCTTTCGACGAGGCGATTCTGGCCGATCCCTATCCCTTCTACGCCCATTTGCGCTCGCTCGGCCCGGTGTTCTGGGTCGAGAAGTACGGCTATTACGGCACGGCCCAGTGGGCGCCGATCCAGCAGATCATCACGACGTGGCAGGATTACACCGCCACCAAGGGCGTGGGCATGTCCGACATCACCCAGCCCGGATCGTGGCGGGAGAAGGGCGCTCTGGTCGAAGAGGATCCGCCAACGCACACCAGCATCCGCAAGCCGATGCAGCAGATCATGTCGGTTCAGCGCGTACTGGGCTGGCGAGACGAATTCGTGCGCATGGGCGAGAGTCTGCTCGACGAAGTCCTGTCGGGCGGGGATGTCGACGTGGTTCCGGATATCGCCGAGGCGTTCGTGATGAGCGCGCTGCCGGCGCTTCTGGGTGTCAAGACCAACCGGCAGGCGCTGCTTGCGGTTGGCGATCACAACTTCAATGCCATTGGCCCGCAGAACGGCATCTTCGCGGCGTCGGCGGCTCGCGTAGCAGAAGTCGCGGAATGGTATGACGAGGCGTCGACCGAAGCTGCCATGACCCCGGGAGGGCTGGGGGAAGAGTTCTACAAGGGCGAACGCGAGGGCACGTTCGGGCCGGGCATGGCCTACAAGATCGTGCGAATGCTGCTGCGCGGCGGTTTCGACACCACGATCTCGGGGATCGGCACCACGATCTACCATTTCGCCAGGAATCCGGACCAGTATGACCTCGTGCGCGCCAACCCCAAGCTGATCGCGCGCGCGTTCGAGGAATCGCTGCGGCTTGAATCGCCGGCGCAGAGTTTGTTCCGGACGGCTAATGAAGGCGTCGAACTTGCCGGCGTGCCGCTCAAGGCCGGGACGAAAGTGCAATACTGGCTGGCATCCGGCAATCGCGATCCGCTTCAATGGGATGAGCCCGAGCGCTTCCGCGTTGATCGCGGGTTGAGCGATTCCCAGGTCTTCGGAGGCGGCGTCCACAAATGCATCGGCAGCATGGTTGCGAAAGTCGAGGCGGAGGCGCTGTTCTCAGTGTTCGTAAAGCGTGTGAAGCGGATCGAACTCACGGGCGAGCCTCGCTTCCGTCTGTCGAACTCGTTGCGGACGTTCGACACGTTGCCGGTGCGGTTCGTGCTGGACTGAACGCATGACGCCGGCGCGGTGAGCCGGAAAGAGCTGCAAAGGGAGCGGATTATGAATGCAATAGCGGTGCCGGAAGAGATGAAGCGGTTCGCCGGCCGGATCATGGACATCGACAGCCACGAGATGATGCCGGTGCAGTCGTGGATCGACATCTTCGGCGAAGAGTTCCGTCCGATCGTCGAATGGCTGTCCGAGGAGTTTGTCGTCACCGGCAAATCCGATGCCAATGATCTCAACTCGCTCAACTATCCGGGCTTCGATGGCGAAGCGTCGGAAATCGATGCGCAGGTCCTGAACCGTAAGGGATCGCGCGCGCCCGGCGCCATCGACCCGAAGCTGCGGTTGGATGTCATGGATGCGGCGGGTGTGTCGCGCCAGCTCATGTTTCCCGGCGTCAGCCCGAAGCTTCTGCGTATCGCGCTTTACGGTGCGAGCATGCCCGGCTCCGCGGTCCTTGAGGAGCCCGAATTCCTGCGGCGCGAGCCGGACAAGCACGCGCTGGCGCGCCGCTGGCTGGGCATCTACGACGATTGGTGCATCGACGTGATGCAGCAGTCCAAGGGACGCATCCGCCCGGCGGTGCTGGTGAGCGGCAAAAGCCCGGAAGATCTCTATGCTCACGTCGAGAGCCTGTTGAAGCGGGGCATCCGCGCGATCTTCCTGCCGACCGGGGTGCCGCCGGGCGGCCGGTCTCCCGCGCACAGCGATCATGATCGACTGTGGAGCCTGTTGGCGGAAGCCGATTGCGCCGTGACGCTTCACGTCGGGGTCGAGAACGATTTTCTCAAGACGAGGGAATGGGTCGAGGCTCCGGTATTCAAGGGCTACAAGGAACTGCTTGAGTTCGCATCGGATCCCTACACGCTGGCGACGCTGCATGTGCCGGCGCAGAATTTCCTGTCCGCGGTTGTCATGGGCGGGGTGTTCGAACGCCATCCACGCCTGCGCTTTGGCATTGTCGAACTCGGCGGGATGTGGATCGGGCCCCTCATGGAACTGATGGACTCGTGGTACGACAATTCCAAGATGAGCCGCCACCTGCCGGATCGTCCGTCGAACTACATCAAGCGCAATGTTCGCGTGACCCCGTTCGTCTTCGAGGATTCAGGAGCGCTGATCCGAAAGTACGGCCTTGAGGATGTGTTGTGCTTCTCGACCGACTATCCGCATATCGAGGGTGGGCAGGACATGTATCGCAAATACCACGAGATGCTGAGCCCGCTCGGCCCGGAGGCGGAAGAAAAATTTTTCGTCAGGAACGGCTCATTCCTGCTTCCAGCCTGAGGAGCGGGACATGCGAGGACTCGATAGCCGATCGATTATCGTCTGCGGGGGGGCGAGCGGCATCGGTCGCGCCTGTGTGACTGCACTGGTGGAAGCGGATTGTCGCGTGACCATCGCCGATCACGACGAGGCCGCCGGCCGCGCGGTCGTTGAGGAAGTCGAGCGGCGAGGCGCCGAAGCGCTGTTCGTGCCCTATGACGCGACATCCGAGGCGGATGCGGAGCGCCTCGTCGCCGCCGCGCTCGATCGTTTCGGCGCCCTCCATGGCATGTGCTACTCCGTGGGATTGTCGACGGTGCGCAAGTCGGTGAAGGAAATGACCCTCGCCGAATGGCAGCGAGCGCTCGATGTCAACCTGACCGGGGCATTCCTGGCGATCAAGCACCAGTTGCCCGCCATCGAGGCGGCGGGTGGCGGTGCGATGGTGCTGATCGCGTCGATGGCGGCGATGAAGGGAACAGCGCGGGCGGCGGATTACTGCGCATCGAAAGCCGGTATGCTGGGACTGATGCGCTCGGTCGCCGTTGAATGCGCCGAAGCTGCTGTGCGCCTAAACGTCGTGATGCCGGGAGCCACCTGGACGCCGATGCTGGAAGCAGCCACCTCGCGCGAGCACAGCGAGGGTCTGGTGGCGCGCACCCCGCTGCGCCGGATCGCGGAGCCGCACGAGATCGCAGAAGCCGTCCGCTGGCTGTTGTCCGACGAGGCCTCATACATCACGGGCGCCGCCATCGCCGCCGATGGCGGGATGTCCGCCTTATGACTGACGCAAGAGCACCAACCATGCGAGGAATCACACTTCAGGCCCCCGGTGGACTGGACGCCCTCGCCATTCGCGAGACGTCGGATCCCGGTCCTCCCGGTCCGGGCGAGGTTCGCGTGCGCGTGCGGGCATCGTCGCTCAACTATCACGACTGGCGCGTTTGCAGCACCGTTCAGAATCCAGCTTTCTACGGTATCGTGCCCATGGCCGATGGCGCTGGCGTCGTGGAGGCGGTCGGCGAGGGCGTGCGTGAGTTTGTCGTGGGCGACATGGTTATCTCGGTGTTCCTGCCGATGTGGCAGGAGGGACGCCCGCGCATGGATCACATGAAGGTGATCCCCGGCGACACGGTCGATGGCTATGCCTGCGAATACGTCGTGCGGCCGGCCGACTGGTTCACGCGGGCGCCTGCCGGATGGAGCGCCGTGGAGGCGGCCACGCTGCCCACCGCCGGGGTCACGGCCTGGCGCGCGCTGATCGAGGATGGCGCCCTAAGAGCGGGCGCGACCGTGCTGACCCTGGGAACGGGCGGTGTGTCGCTCTTTGCCCTGCAGTTCGCCAAGGCGCTTGGCGCGAAAGTCGTCATCACCTCTTCCAGCGACGAGAAGCTCGAGCGAGCCAGGGCGTTCGGCGCCGATCATACGATCAATTATCGAACCACGACCGATTGGGCGACCGAGGTGGTGTCCCTCACGGGCGGGCGGGGTGCGGATCACGTCCTGGAGATGGGCGGCGCCGATACGCTGGAGCAATCGGTCCTCGCTGCCAGGGATGGTGGGCATATCGCCCTGATCGGCGCTCTCACCGGTCATGCCGTGCAGGCGCCGATCGGGCTCGTTATGCGAAAGCATGTGAATCTCCAGGGTGTCGTCGTGGGCAGCCGGATGCACCAGCAGAGCATGGTCGACGCGATCGAGGCGCTCGGCCTCCGGCCTGTTGTCGACAAGGTTTTCGGGCTCGATGAACTGGCCGATGCCTTCCGATTTGAAAAGGCAGGGCGGCACTTCGGCAAAGTTTGCGTGCAATGGTGAGAATGGACAGGGGTATGATCCGGGGAAAAGGAACGGGCGCCATGGCCCGGCTCGATGATCGGATTGCGGTAGTGACCGGCGGATGCTCGGGCATCGGCGAGCAAATCGTTCACCGGTTTCTGGACGAGGGCGCTCTGGTGGTTGTCACCGACCGCCAGGAGCCGCAGGGAGCATTGGCTGATCGTATCGGCGACCGGCTAGCCTATGTGCGAGCCGATATCACGGTGACGGACGAACTGGTTCAGGTCTTCGACGTCGCGAAGCAGCGGTACGGCGGCCTCGACATCCTGGTCAACAACGCCGGAGCCGGCGGCACCACTGCCCGGATTGTGGATATGGACCTTGACGCGTGGGACGCGATGTTCGCGCTGCTGGTGCGGGCTCCGATGGTGGCCATCAAGCACGCCGCGCCGATGATGGCTGCGCGCGGCGGCGGAGCAATCGTCAATATTTCATCGATTGCCGGGCTGCGTTCCGGACTGACCGCCGGGGCGGCGTATTCCGTCGCGAAGGCCGCCGCGCTCAAGCTGACGAGTACGGCGGCGCTGGAACTCGCCAGCGACAGGATTCGGGTGAACGCGCTGCTGCCGGGTGCCGTCGCGACGACCATGTTTGCAGGAGGTCTGGGCCTTTCGGCGGAGGAGGGGCGGCGTCACCTGCCGGAAGTCGAGGCGATCTACCAGCACGGCCAGCCTTTGCCGGTGACTGGCAAGCCCGAGCACCTTGCCAGCGCGGCCGTTTTCCTCGCCAGCGACGAGGCGGCCTTCATCACCGGGGTCGATATCATCGTCGACGGCGGGCTGACGCTCGATCCGTCCGTGTGGAAGGGTGCGCGGGAGAAGATGATCGCTCTGGGCGCGCGGCTGCGTGCCGAGTGACGGGAACTTGCCCGATAGCAGGAACTCGTATCGGCGAACGGATACCAGATACCGTCAACAGACATAGGGAATGAAATTGGCACAAACGATAGAAGAGCGGCTCTGCTTCCTTGAAGACCAGTTTCAGCTCATGCAGCTTCTCAACGATTATCAGCGCTTCACCGATGAAGCGGACCCGGAAGCCTGGGCCAACTGCTGGGTCGAGGATGCCGTCGTCGCCAGGGCCGGGGACCCGGAACCGATGCGCGGACGCAAGGAACTGGCTGCCGGTGTCGCGAAGTCGATCGCGCAGTTCGATACGCGACAACACGTTCTTACCAACCCCTCGTTCCAGATCGACGGCGATCACGCGACCGGCGTTTGCGGCCTTGTCTACACCGGTCGGATGAACGGCGCGGGGATCGAGGACTATGTGCAGTTCGGCGGCAGCTATCGATGGGGCTTCCGGCGCACCGCCGAGGGATGGAAGATCGCGACCCGCGAGATGGTGACGGACTGGAAACGGCCGGTACCCGGTTGAGGCACGAATCCCCTGGAATTCGGGTAGGTTCGGGGCGTCCGGCACCCCGCGCACTTCGGCGGAAGCCAGTGGCTGAGATCGGTTGCCAGGGCCATGCGCCTGGGGAAAGCGACCTTGTCATATTCCGTTTTTCTGGTCGTTTAGTTCCCTGAACCAGCCAAGGCGCCGCATGACGTGCTTTTCGACCTCGAGCAGGAGCATGAGAGCGGCGCCGACAAGAACGAGCAGCGCGAGGTCGGCGAAGGCGAGCGGCCGCGAGTGGAAGATTGCGTTCATGAACGGGGCGTAGGTGAAAAGTGCCTGACCAAGAACGAGGATCGCGATCGCGATCAGCACGGCGGGGGTTCCCACGGCACCGCGCCACGTCAGGGACGTAATGTGCAGATAGCGAACGTTGAAGAGATAGAAAATCTCCGCGACGATGAACATGTTGACGACCATCGTGCGTGCGACTTCGAGACCCCGCCCCTGGTCGAGCATGTAGAAGAAGATGCTGAGAGTCACGGCGGCGAACAGCACCGACACCAGCACAACGCGCCACAGGAGGAACGGTGAAAGCAGGGGCGCGCCGCGCTCGCGCGGACGACGCTGCATCGCGCCTGGCTCGGTGGGCTCGAAGGCGAGCACCAGGCCCAGGGTCGCGGCAAGGATGAGGTTGACCCACAGGATCTGGGTTGCCGACATCGGCAGGGCAAAACCCAGGAGTATCGCCAGGACGACGGCGAGCGTCTCCCCGCCGTTCGTGGGGATTTCCCAGGAAATGACTTTCCTGATGTTGTCATAGACGGTCCGGCCCTCGCGCACGGCGCTGACGATAGATGCGAAGTTGTCATCGAGGAGCACCATGGCGGCAGCTTCCTTCGAGGCCTCGGTCCCCTTGATACCCATGGCCACGCCGACATCCGCCTGCTTGAGCGACGGCGCATCATTCACCCCGTCACCGGTCATGGCGACGATCTTGCCTTGCGCCTGTAACGCGCGGACGATGCGCAGCTTGTGCTCCGGGCTGGTCCGGGCGAAGACGGAGACGCTGTTGACGACCTGTTCGAGTTCCTCGTCCGCAAGCCTCTCCACATCCGCGCCGGTCATCACCTGCGGATCGTCCGCCAATGCGAGCTGGCGCGCGATCGCCAGCGCCGTTGCGGCATGATCGCCGGTGATCATCTTGACGTCGATCCCGGCCGAACGGCATTCGGCGATCGCTTCCTTCGCTTCGAGACGCGGCGGATCGATGAAGCCGACAAGGCCGAGCAACCCGACGCCGGCCATGTCGGCGAATGAGATCCGCTCCGCATCCGGCGGCATCTTCTTCGCGCCGAACGCGAGGACACGTTCGCCCTCGCTTCCCGCTTCGGTTATGGCTTGGTCCCAGTAGCCGATTTCGTCGGGCGCGGTCATCGCGAAGATGGCCTCGGGCGCACCCTTGACGAAGATCATCGTTGCGCCGTCAGGTCCGCGGCAAAGCGTTGCCATGAAGCGGTGCGCGGCATCGAATGGAATCTCGTCCAGGCGCTGCCATTCGGAACGCTCAATCTCGGGATCGACAGCCGCTTTCATGGCCAGCGCCAGCAGCGCTCCTTCCATGGGATCGCCTTCGACCCGCCATTCATTTCCATCGTTGCGCAGCGACGCATCATTGCACAGCAGCCCGCAGCGGATCAGCGGCATCGAAGCGGAGAGGGCTTCGGCCCGATCGCCCGGTCCGGCAATCCCGATATGACCTTCCGGGACATAGCCCGAGCCTTCGGCAAGCATGGTGTACCGGGCGGTGACGATCCGGCGCGCCGTCATCTCGTTGCGCGTCAGCGTGCCTGTCTTGTCCGAGCAGATGACCGACGTGGCGCCGAGCGTCTCGACGGCGGGAAGCTTGCGGATGACCGCATTGCGCGCCACCATACGGCGCACCCCGATGGCAAGCGTGATGGTGATGACCGCGGGCAGGCCTTCCGGCACGATGCCCACGGCAAGCGCGACGACCGCGATCAGGGCATCGATCCAGTCGTAGTTCCGGGCCAGGACGGCGAAAGCGAACAGCGCGATGCCGCCGGCAAGCACGAACCAGGTGAAACGGCGCGCGAACTGGTCGATCTGCTTGAGCAGCGGCGTCGCTATTGCTTCAACCGACTGGATCAGCGAACTGATCCGTCCGATCTGCGTGTGGGAACCGGTCGCGACGACGATCCCGTTTGCTTGACCGGCCACGACCAGAGTGCCGGAAAAGGCCATGTTGCGCCGGTCCGCCAGTTCGGTCTCCGCCGGCAGAACCACCTCCTGCTTTTCCGCCGCCACCGATTCGCCGGTCAGGATCGCTTCATCGATCAGAAGACGGCGGGCATGAAGCAGCCGCAGATCGGCGGGAACGCGATCCCCGGCTTCGATTATGACGAGATCGCCCGGAACGATCTCGGAGACCGGGATTGTCTGTCGGCTTCCGCCGCGAACAACGCTCGCCTTCGGCGCGATCATCTGCTGAATCGCCTCGAGCGCTTGCTCTGCCTTCCCCTCCTGGATATGGCCGATGATCGCATTCACGATGACAACCGCGACAATGACCGCCGCATCGATCATGTGGTCGAGCAATGCGGCGGCCAGCGCGCCGGCAAGCAGGACGTAGATCAGCGTATTGTTGAACTGGGCCAGGAAGCGCAGCAGCGGGCTGCGCCGGGCTGCTCTGGGCAGTGCATTGGGACCGAAACGGGCAGCTTGCTGGCTGACGTCCTCTCGCGAAAGCCCGGTAAGCTCCACACCGAAGATCCGGCCGATCTCGCTGCCCGGTAGCGCATGCCAGCGTACTTCTTCAAAATCGACCGGTGCCGACATCAAGTCTCCTTCAGATGGACGGGAACATCGGGTCAGGCACAGAGACACCGGGCCAGTCGACCAGCCGTTCGAACGACCTGCCGCTAATGTACCATCAAATATCTGGACCAAGCACCCGATTAGTCCATTTTGATGTTTGCATTCGTCCTTGAAGCGGACGTCGTGGGGAGGCTGGCCTGTAAAGCCGTGTCGTATGGCTCCGGCCCCGCCGCCAGGTGGATCACCGCTTCCAGGCCGCCGGAGGGACGATTTGCCAGCGTCACGGTCCCGCCCAATCGGACGGCGAGGCGGTGGGCTATGGCGAGGCCGAGGCCAGAGCCGCCGGTATGCCGGTTTCGGGATGCCTCTACGCGCCGGAAGGGCTCGAAGACGGTCTCGATCTCGCTCTCGGGAATGCCTGGGCCGTCATCTGTGACCGTGATGGCGATGCCGTTCTGTGTATGCTTCAGCGTAACCCGCGCATTGCCCGCATGCCGCGTGGCGTTCTGGACGATGTTGCGAACGAGCCGCTTCAGCTTGAGCGGGCGCGTGACCGCCTCAAGGCGGTGCGGTCCCGCATATTCGGCGTCTTCTCCGCGATCGCGCGCCTCGTCGACGACCGTCATGACGATCGAGGCGATGTCCGCGCGTTGCTCCGGCTCCGGATCGTCGCCGCGCAGATAGTCGAGGATCGATGCGACGAACCCTTCGATCTCCTCGACATCCTGCTCGAGAGCGGAGCGTGTATCGGCATCCTCGACGGTCGATGCATTGAGCCGCAGCCGTGCGAGCGGCGTACGCAAGTCGTGCGACATCGCGGCCATGGACTGAACCCTGTCGCGGACCTGGGCGAGCAGCCGCGTCTGCATCCGATCGAAGGCCGCGGCGACCTGGCGGACTTCGCGCGGCCCCTCGACCTTGATGGGGACGACGTCCTCGCCCCCTACGCGCCCGGCTGCGATGGCGATCTGACCGAGCGGCCGCGCGATCATTCTGCCGAACAGCAAGGCGACCAGGATGACGCAGAGGAGGAGGAGCAGGACCGAGGCCATATAGTGGATGAGCTGGGGCCGGCTCACGAAATAGCTCCCGGCCCGGAACGTGATCCAGCCGCCGTTGCCGAGGCGCAGCGATCCGGTCAGATCGGCGCCATCGCGCGAGACCTGGAAATCGCGATTTCGCAACTGCGGCCGCAAGTCGACGACCAGTGCCGCGAGCGCGGCCTCCTCGGCATCGGCAGGCCCGGTGGAGCGGGCGGGGGGCGTGTCGCGGCGTGTCACGATCAGATCGGGGCGCCACATTTCGGTCATCCGCTCGAGCGCGTCCGGGCGGGTCGCGGCGAACTCATCGGCGAAGGAGAGCCAGTCCGCCAGGCGTTGGGCCCGGCCATGCTCCATCCGGGCGGTCTCGATCCGATCGAAGATGATTTCACTGCCGACGAACTGCAGGATCCGTCCCCGCAAACCGTCCAGCCATTGCAACGGGCGAGGAAGGCGCCAGCTCAAACCTGTTCCACCGGCTGGGTGAAGATGTAACCGAAACCGCGGACGGTGCGGATCAGCTCGCGCTTGTCCTCGTCGCCCAGTTTGCGCCGCAGCCTGCAGATGTGGACGTCGATCGTACGGTCGGAAGCGTTGCCCAGGCGCGCGCGCGACAATTCGAGGAGCAGGTCGCGTCCGACCACGCGTTGAGAGTGCTCGAGAAGCGCCAGAAGCAGATCGAACTCGGCGCCGGAAATTTCCACGCGCGCGCCGGTGGGGCTGAACAGCGCGCGTTGCCCCAATTCGACCGACCAGCCCGCGAAACGCAGCGACCGCGGATGCGGCGGCATGTGGGCCTGCGGCATCCGGCTGCGCCTCAGCATCGCGCGTACGCGGGCCAGGAGTTCGCTTTCGGTGAATGGCTTGGCGATATAATCGTCCGCTCCAAGCTCGAGCCCCGTCACGAGATCGGCCTGTTCCCCGCGCGCGCTGATCATGATGATGGGCACGGGATTGTCGTCCACCGATCGCAACCGCCGGCAGATGTCAAAGCCGTTTTGTCCGGGCATCATGACGTCGAGCAGGATCAGGTCGACATTGATGCTCTCGAGGGTGTCGAACATTGCCTTGCCGTCACTTGCCAGCAGGCAGTGAAATCCGTTGGCGCGCAGGATCCGATGGAGCACTCTGCGCATCCCGGCATCGTCGTCGACGATCAGGATGGAGGCCGGTTCCGGATCGGGCGCGACCGCGAACTTCACGCCGCCGTCCGGAATGTTGCGAGTTTGTTGCGTGAACATTTTCTATTGTTAAGCGAACCGCGCGAAATTGACTTCCGTCCGTCCGCCCCCCTTTAGGCAGTGCAATTGCAAATAAGTAGCATTTCCTAGGGGGTATGCAAAGTGACCGATATGCATAGCAACAACCGCGCGGCCGCGCCTTCCAGTTCACCCAGCGCCCTGCTCGCGCTCGGCTGCATCGGACTGATGGCCGGTGCATCTCCGGCGGCGGCGCAGGAAGAGACGCGCCTGGGCGGCGTGACCGTCACCGATACGGCGATCGACGACACCTACAACCGGAGCGAACTCCAGTCGCCCAAGAGCACTGCTCCCCTGCGCGACACGCCGCAGACGATCAGCGTGATCCCGCAGGAGGTCATCCGCGACCGCGCCGCTCGCACGCTGACGGACGTGCTGCGCAACACGCCCGGCATCAGCTTCAACGCCGGCGAGAACGGCTTTGCCACGTCGACCAATAACTTCAGCCTGCGCGGCTTCGACACCAGCGGCAGCGTGTTCGTCGATAACGCCCGCGACTCGGGCAGCTTCGGCCGCGACGTGTTCAACATCGAAGCGGTGGAGGTCGTGAAGGGTGCGGCCGCCGACAATGGCCGCGGCAGCGCCAGCGGCTATGTCAACATTGACACCAAGAAACCGTCGCTGGACCGTTTCATCGCGGGCGATGTCAGCTTCGGCTTCGATCAGTACGACAGCAAGTCACGGCTGCGCGGCTCGATCGATATCAACCAGCCGCTCGGCGACACGGCGGCCTTCCGCCTCAACGCGGTGGTCGAGGACAGCGGCGTTGCCGGCCGCGAACTGGCGAAAAACAAGCTCTGGGGCGTGGCGCCCTCGATCGGCGTCGGCCTCGGCACCGATCTGCGGGCGATCGTGTCGTGGGAGCATGTCGAGCGCGACGACCGGCCCGACTGGGGCGTGCCCGGCGCGAGCATCCGCAAGACACTGGCCTATGACCCGGCGACCGTCGGCGCACCGCGCGACGCATTCTACGGTCTCGCCACCGATTTCGACGATATAACCAGCGATGCCGTCTTCGGCCGCATCGAATATGAACCCTTCGCCGGCTTCGTGCTCGCCAACCAGACCCGCTGGACGCGCGTCGAGCGGCAGGCGCGCTTCACCCAGCCGACCGGCTTCACCGCCGCCACCGGCGAGGTTCCTACGAGCACTGTCTTTTACGACAGGACCAACCGGAGCCTGAGCAACCTCACCAGCCTGAACGCACAGTTCGACACCGGCGGCATCTCGCACAGCCTCGCGGCCGGCGTCGAACTCACCTGGGAGAAATCGAACGCGAACCGCCCCGGCGGTGCCGTTCCCGCGCCCGGCGCGACCGACCTCTTCGATCCCGATCCGCACCGCGTCGGCGCAGCCCCATTCGTCCCGTCGCAGATCGCACGCGTCAAGGTCGATACCTTCGCGGTCTACCTGTACGACACGATCAAGTTCAGCGACCAGTTCCAGATCACCGGTGGCATCCGGGGCGAGGACTACAAGGTCCGGCTCACCAGCCTCGACGCGGCCGGAGCGCCGACCGGCGCCGACGGCTTCAGCCAGACCGACTTCTCGTGGAGCGGCAAGGTCGGCCTCGTCTTCAAGCCTGCTGAGAACGGCAGCTTCTATGCATCGTTCGGGACGTCGACCCAGCCGCCCGGCTCCTATCTGTCGAACCCTGACATCTCACGGACCGGCAACAACGCCTTTCCCGGCCTCGTCGACGGAGCAAAACCGGTTCGCTCGCATAATTATGAGATCGGCGCGAAATGGGACTTCTTCGGCGGCGGGCTCTCGGCTGCCGTCGCGCTGTTCCGCAGCGAGAAGCGCAACGTCGCGGTCACGGGCCGTCAGCCCGGCGATACCGCCGACAGCCTGCAGGGCTATCACAAGCAGATCGTCGAAGGCGCCGAACTCAGCCTGTCGGGCAATATCACCCCGGCATGGAGCATCTTCGGCGGCGTGCTGGTCATGGATAGCAAGCGCAAGATCAGCGACGCGCTGATCGCGGCGCGCGCCCTCGCCAATCCGGGCGATTACACGGCCGATTTCCCGGCTTCGGGAATCGACGGCGATCGTCTGGCGTTCACGCCGAACTTCTCGGCGACACTATGGACCAGCTACAAGCTGCCGTTCGGGCTCACGATCGGTGGCGGCGTCCAGCATGTCGGCTCGTCGTTCCTCGGCCGTCCGGACGATGCCATCCGCATCATCCCGAACGGCCGGTTTGGCAAGCTGCCGAGCTACACGCTGTTCAACGCGCTGTTCGCCTACGACGTGACCGAGAACATCGAGGTCAGGCTCAACATCGACAATATCGCCAACAAGAAATATGCCATTTCCACCAACTGGGCAGGCAGCCGGGCGTCGCTCGGCGCACCTCGCACCTGGATGCTCAGCGGCGGCTTCCGCTTCTGATGGGTATCCTGCGCCGCCCGGCCAGTGGGGGTGTCGGGCGGCGCTGGATGGGATCTAGGCGATGCTGGTTGAGATAGCGGAAGTGTTGTCCCGGAAGGAAGCTGCCGGGTTTCGGGATCGGCTCGATCAGGCGGGATGGCGGGATGGCCGCGACACGGCGGGCCACGTCGCGGCCCGGATGAAATCCAATCAGCAGCTTCCCGACGACGATCCGCTCGGCCGCGAACTCGGCGCCCTGATCGTCGAGCGCCTCTCGGCGACGCCCCGTTTCATCTCGGCGGCGCTGCCGCTCAAGGTGCTGCCGCCCCGCTTCAATCGCTACGCGGAAGACGGGGCATATGGCCGTCACATCGACAGCGCCGTGTTCAGTGCGCCGGGATCGCCGGAGCGCGTACGCAGCGATCTTTCCGCGACACTGTTTCTGAGCGATCCGGAAAGCTACGAAGGCGGGGAACTGCTCGCGGAGTTCGGGCTTATGCGCGAGCCGGTCAAACTGCCTGCCGGCCATATGCTGCTCTATCCGGCCAATACGCTGCATCGTGTCAAGCCGGTCACGCGCGGCGTGCGCTACGCCGCCTTTTTCTGGATTCAGAGTCTGGTCCGCGAGCAGACACGCCGCATGATGCTGCGCGAACTGGACGAGAGCATACAGGCGCTGGCCGGACAGGATGCCGGCAATCCCGAGATCATCAGGCTCACCGGCCTCTATCACAATCTGCTGCGCGAATGGGCCGATACGTGACGCTGCCGCCCCTCGAACGGATCCCGCCCGAAGTCGCCGCGCTCACAGACTACGAATCCCTGGCGCGCGAACGCATGTCGGACGCGGCCTGGGCCTATTTCTCCGGCGGGGCGGGCGACGAGTGGACCCTGCGCGAGAATGTCGCCGCTTATGCCCGCCTGCCGCTCCGCTCGCGCGTGCTGCGCGATCTTTCTGGCGGGCATACCCGCGTCACGCTGTTCGGCGCCGAGTTGGCGGCGCCGATCCTGCTGGCGCCGGTCGCCTTCCAGCGCCTCGCACACCCTGAAGGCGAGATCGCGACGGTGCTCGCCGCCGGCGCGCTCGATACCGCGATGGTCGTCAGCACTCAGGCGAGCGTCACTCTGGAAGCGATTGCCGCGCAGGCCGCCGCCCCGCTGTGGTTCCAGCTCTATATCCAGCCCGACCGCGTGTTCACCGCCGAACTGGTGGCGCGCGCCGAGCGTGCGGGCTATCGGGCGCTGGTCGTCACCGTCGACGCGCCGGTCAACGGCGCGCGCAACCGCGAGCAGCGCGCCGGTTTCACGCTGCCGTCAGGAGTGGAAGCGGTGAACCTGCAGGGTATGCGCGGCCTGCCGCCGGCATCGCCCGAAACACTTCTGTTCGGCACGCCGCTCGCCGCAAGCGCCCCGGGCTGGCCGGACCTCGCATGGCTGCGCGGGCTGACGCGCCTGCCGATCCTGCTCAAGGGCATCGTCGATCCCGAGGACGCGCGGCGCGCTGTCGCCATGGGGGTCGACGGCATCGTCGTCTCCAACCATGGCGGCCGGGCGCTCGATGGCGTGCCAGCCGCGATCGATCTTCTGGCGCCGGTAGCGGAAGCCATAGCCGGAGCCGTGCCGGTGTTGATGGACGGCGGCATTCGGCGCGGCACCGACGTCCTGCGCGCGCTCGCGCTGGGGGCGAGCGCGGTTCTGGTAGGCCGCCCCCAGATATACGCCCTGGCCGCCGCCGGCGCGCCCGGCGTCGCCCATGTGCTGCGCATCCTGCGCGCCGAACTGGAACTGGCCATGGCGCTGACCGGCTGCGCCGAGGTCGCCGCGATCGATCGCTCGGTACTGGCGGAAGAACGATGATGCATATGCGCATCACCCCCGCTGCCACTCCCGAGCCCCCCGTGCGCTACGGGCAGCGGCGGCTGAATCCCCTGGCGCTGGCGCTGGCGGCGGGCCTGCATGTTGGCCTGCTCGTGCTTCTGCTGACCTTCCGGGGACCGCTGACCGAGGTGGTCCGACAGCCGCGGGTGATCGTGTACGACGTGAAGCTTGAGCCGCCGCCCCCGCCGCCGGAGGCGCAGCCGAACCGGCCGGTCACCGAGCCATCGCCGGCGGCGGTTCATGTGCCGCGGCCGCCCATCGCGCTGCCCCTGCCGCCGCCCGCGATCGCCACCACGGAAGAGCCGCTGCCCCCAGCGCAGCCGGTCGCCGAAGCGGGTCCAAAAGTTGCGCCAGCGCCCGCGCCAGCGCCGCCGCCGCCGGTTGCGGGCGGCGATCTCTCCTCATCGATGATCCACGCACCGCCGCCGCGCTACCCGCATGAATCGCGCCGCAAGCGCGAGCAGGGCACGGTCGTGCTCACGGTGCTGCTCGCCACCGACGGGTCGGTGACCGATGTGCGTGTCGCGCGCAGCAGCGGCTATGCGCGGCTCGATGAGGCGGCGCGCAAAGCAGTGCGGAATTGGCGGTGGTCGCCGATGCTGCGCGCCGGCGTGGCTGTCGAGGTGAGAGGGACAGTGGAAATCCCATTTGTCCTGACCGGTTGACCGACAGCATGGTACGCCATTCGCCCTTTGCCCACCACATCGCGGTCGTCGTCATATAGATGCTCCTGTGCGCGGGGCGCGCCATGATCGAACCTATCGGTCGACGATCTCCTGCAGTGTCCGCGCCAGCCAGTCGCGCATGGTCTCGCTGGGATCGCCTCTCAGCGGCTCCAGCGGCAGCATCAGGCGATACGTGTAGAAGCCGGTGATGACCGCAATCAACTGGGCGACACGCTCGTCTGCTTGGGGGCCTCCGAACCAGCTTTCCAGCGGCTGGACGGCTTTGCGGGCGAGCAGCCGGAGCGTGACCTGGCGCGCCTGGCTGTCGCCTGCGGAAAAGACGAGCATGGGGATGACCGAAGCCGCGTCGGGGCGTGTCTCGAAGAAGGCGGAGGCGACCTGCTCGCCGAAGCGCGTGCGATCGACCGAGGTAAACATCGAGACATCGAGCGAAGATTCCAGCGCGGCCTCGAACAGTTCCAGCTTCGAGCCGTAATAGCGGGCGATCAGCGCCGGATTGACCCCAGCGCTGGCGGCGATGTCACGCACGCCCGCCTCGGCGTATCCGCGCGTGGCGAACAGGGTCTGGGCGGCCCGCAGGATCGCGTGTTTCGTGCGATCGACATTCTGCTCGCGAATGGTTGGCGGCCTGGTTGGGGGCAGGGGCATCGCGCTTGACTCTCGTTAAACGTTTGATTACTTATTAAACACTCGATTACAAAGGAAGGCAATGGGGCGATCTCCGCTCTGGCGAAGGTGCTCCATCACACGCGCATGGATATGATGTCCCAACAGAAGCAAGCCCAGCGATTTGTCCCCGATCACGTGCCGTCCGGTCTGGTCGTCGATTTCGATGCCTGCAACGATGCGGGTTTGAAGGTCAATGTCTTCGAACGCCTCGATGGTTTGCGCGGCGAGGCGCCCGCGATCGCCTGGTCGCCCTACAACGGCGGGCACTGGATGGTCTTCCGCGAGGAAGATATCCAGACGATCCTGTCCCGCCCCGAGGACTTCACCACCGCCCACCTCAGCGAAGCGAGCAAGACGCAAGGCGGTGTGGCGATGATCCCGTTGGGGCTTGAGCCGCCCGAGCATGCTCCGTGGCGCAACATGCTGATCAAGTACCTGGGCCCCGCGAGGATCAGGCACCTGGAAAATTCGGTGCGTGCGCGAGCGCGGGAATTGATCGGGCGGGTGAGCGAGAAGTCCGCATGCGAGTTCGTCAGCGAAGTCGCCGAACCGATGCCGATCACGATCTTCATGGAACTGATGGGGCTTCCGGTCGACCGGTTTGCCGAGTTTCGCAGTCTGGCGCTGGAAATCCTCGATCCCGAAGGGCTGTACGACCCCGCGGAACAGCAGGCGCGGGCCGGCGCCAATGCGCGCGTCATGGCGATGTTGGCCGAAGTAATCGCCGCACGCCGCGAACAGCCCCGGGACGACCTGGTCAGCGCCTTGATCGGCGAAACCGTGCAGGGGCAACCGATCGGGCCGGCGGAGCTGATGTCTATCTGCTACGTCCTCTTTCTGGGCGGCCTCGACACGGTGACCAACGCGATGTCCTTCGGCATCCGCTATCTCGCGCTCGATCCGGCGCTTCAGGACGATTTGCGCCGTCACCCCGAACGGATCAGGGACACCGCCGAATGGCTTTTGCGCCGCTCCGCCTTCGTCAACGTACAGCGCAGCGTTCGGCGTGACACGAGGCTGCATGACGTCACGATGAAGCAGGGCGATATGGTCTGGAACATCGCCTGGTCAGGCAGCAACAAGCCGGGTGAGGACGAGCGCGGACCGCGCCATCTCGCTTTCGGTTACGGCCATCATCTGTGCCTGGGGATGCATCTGGCGCGGCTGGAACTGCGTGTGATGTACGAAATCTGGTTCGAGTTGATCGAATCCTTCTCGCTGGCGCCGGGAGAAGAACCCGTCATGGCGGGCGGCCCGATCATGCACCTCAAGCGCCTGCCCCTGATCGTAAACGCGCGCCCGGCAGTAATCGCGCGCGAGGCCAACGCCGCGTAACCAACCCGATCTTGCTGGTGCTACCGGATGGGGTGCCAGGGAACCGTGCAGCGCGCTGCGAGCCGAGCCGACGGTCATCCGTCGTCCACGGCTCGATCCGGAACAAGCTCGATCCGGAACGGGGCAGAGGCCCGCCGCCCGGAAGCGGCGGGCCTCTTTACGATCAGTTGCCGAAGGTGCGTTGCCACCAGCCACGACGCGGCGATGCGTCCCCGGCTTCCGGCCCACCTTCCGACACGGCCTCGGCGCCCGTTTCGGCTTCGGCCGCCGCCGGGGCTTCGGGGGTGGTTTCCGGCGCAGCCTTTTCGGCCTCGATCACCGCTTCGGCCTCGATCACCGGCTCGGCGGCCGGTTCCGGGGCAGGAGCTTCGTCGGCTACGACCTTCTTGCGGCGGGTCCGCTTGGGCTTGGCGGGCGCCTCCTCGGCAGCCTCGGGCGCTTCTTCGGCGGTCGCCGCTGCGCCGTCCGTTTCCGGTGCGGCCTCGGGCTCGACCTTCTTGCGGCGGGTCCGCCTTGGCTTGGCCGGTGCTTCCTCGGACGCGGCTTCGGCGATTTCGGCGGCTGGCGGCTCGGCTGGCGCTTCCTCGGCCGGTGCTTCCTCGATCT